>Ga0193699_10000659_pt1 | contig 14259 bp, 12 predicted proteins | sample L3c2metaG_FD_160095 | JGI IMG/M metagenome (GOLD analysis project Ga0193699, IMG submission 160095) | Soil microbial communities from a riparian zone of the East river system, Colorado, United States - L3c2 | ecosystem: Environmental > Terrestrial > Soil > Riparian zone | place: USA: East... | reverse complement strand
CAACCGCCATGGGTTTCGTCTTCCAGACTCTGATGCTTCGACATGACGATATTGTACTTCGCAAATGGAGCCCTACCCATTGTGCGCCGCCAAGTCTTCAGTTCGCGCCAATAGCTCCGCAAGTTTCGCGCGTCCGGAAGCGTCAATAGGTAGCTTGACCGACATAGCTTCTTTTCGGATTGCGTCAAGGCGCGGATCTTTGATTGGGACCGCTTCAAAGTCATCCCAATCGTAGTCATCCTCTGTACCGTCCATAAAATCTTTCAAGTAGGCAGCGACCTCTTGGGGGGTACGCTTTGCGCGTTGTAAGCCGAACAACCATAGCGGGAATTGAATTAGGACCACGAGCGGAAACACGAGTGCCGCAACAGCAATCCCCGCCGTAAGGCGCAATAAGGTCCGTGGACTCCAATCACCCTTTTGAGCGGCCATAAGAGTATGCCTGCTTTGTCTGCGCCATCGCGATCTCTCCCAACGCTTATCCAACCGTCGCGTCGGAGGCGGTAGGTAGTTTCTTCCATCCTGAGCTTGCCGAAGGATGTACAACGGAATCGCGTTGCGCGTAAATCGCTTGAACTGGAATGTCATCCCGGGCGACACCGGACTTCCGGTGGAGACCCGGGACCCACCGAGACGCATCCTGGTGGGTCCCGGCTCGCGCGATGCCAAAGCATCGCTTGGCCGGGATGACAACAGAGTTTAGGGGGCGGGGAATGAGCGGGAAATCCATCGGCGCGCGCGTGCTGCGCACGGAGGATGCGCGGTTTCTCACCGGTCGTGGCGAATTCGTCGACGATATCCAACTCCCCAACATGCTTCATGCCGCTTTCGTGCGCGCGAGCTTCGCCCATGCGCGGGTGAGGGGCGTGGATGCATCGGTTGCGCTTGGGCTCGACGGCGTCCACGCCGTGTTCACAGCGGCCGACATGTCTCCGGCGATGCAGACCACGCGCCTGCCGATGCTGGTGCCCAATCCCTATTCCAAGATTTCCCGGACACAATTCGCGCTGGCGCAGAATGAGGTCTGTTACGTCGGTGAGCCCATCGCGGTGGTGGTCGCGGATTCGCGCCATCTCGCAGAAGACGCAGCCGCTGCGGTTGTCATCGATTACGAACCCTTGCCGGCTGCGAGTGACTGCCGCGATGCGGTGAAACTGGGCGCGGCGCCGGCGCATCTGGGTGCGCCCGACAACAAAGCCGCGATGTTCAAAGTCGCCTATGGCGATGTGGCGTCCGCGTTCGCGTCCGCGGCGCATATCTTCCGCGAAGAGCTCTGGCATCACCGAGGCTGCGGCCACGCCATGGAATGCCGCGGCGTCGTCGCGGAATTCGCCGCGCACCGCGGTGGGTTGACGGTGTGGTCTTCAACCCAGACGCCTCACCTGGAAAAACGCGCGCTCGCCGAATTGTTGGAGATGAATTCCGAAACCGTTCGCGTCATCGCGCCTGATGTCGGCGGCGGCTTCGGCCCCAAGGCGATCTTTTACGGCGAGGAAGCGGTGGTCGCGGCGGCGGCGATGCGGCTCAAACGTCCCGTCAAATGGATCGAGGATCGACGCGAACATTTCCTATCCACGACGCAGGAGCGCGACCAATATTGGTCGCTTGAGATTGCGCTGGATTCCGGAGGAAAGCTTCTTGGCGTGCGCGGTACCATGCTGCACGATACCGGTGCCTATCTCCCCTGGGGCGTCGTGATGCCTTATATCGCGGCGACGACGGTGCCGGGGCCCTATGTGCTGCCCGCTTACGAGTTGGAAGTGACGGTGGCCTACACCAACAAGGTGCCAACAACGCCCGTGCGCGGCGCCGGACGGCCGCAGGCGGTCTTCGCCATGGAACGGCTGATGGACCGTGCGGCCAAGGAGCTTCGTCTTGACCCTGCGGAAATCCGTCGGCGAAATCTGATCGCACCTTCGCAAATGCCCTATCCCGTCGGCTTGATGTTTCGCGATGGCAAGCCGGTCGTCTATGACAGCGGCGATTACCCCGCCGCCTTCGACAAAGCACTGGCGCTTTCCGACTATCGCGATTTTCCGCGCCGGCAGAAGGAAGCCCGCGCGGACGGCCGCTATATCGGCATCGGCATCGGCTCCTATGTCGAGGGCACCGGCCTTGGTCCGTTCGAAGGCGTAACGGTGCGCGTCCTCGATGATGGCAGAATCGCGGTGCAATCGGGCGCCGCGCCGCAGGGGCAGGGCCACAAGACCATGCTTCAGCAGGTCGTGGCGCAGGAGCTTGGCGTGGCGATGCACGACGTTGTCGTCACGCTCGGTGACACCGCGGCGATTGCCATGGGCGTTGGAACCTTTGCCAGCCGCATCACGGCCAATGCGGCGCCCTCGGCGCTGCTCGCTTCGCAAGCTGTACGGAACAAGATGCTCGAGCTCGCGGCGCGCGCCCTCGGCGCGGAGGTCACGGATTTGCAGCTCGACAATTCCAAGGTCGAAGTGAAAAGCGGCAATCGTCGGGCGATCGGCTTCGGCGAATTGGCGAAGATGGCGCAAGGCTTTCCCGGCTTCTCCTTCGCACCGGGACAGATTCCGGGATTGGAACACACCGCCTATTTCACGCCGGCCCAGGCCGCCTATTGCAATGGCACCCATGTGGTCGAGGTGGAGATGGATATCGAAACCGGCGCGGTCCGTATCCTGAATTACGCGGTCGCGCATGACAGCGGCAATTTGATCAACCCGTTGATCGTCGACGGCCAGATCCAGGGCGGTGTCGCGCATGGCATCGGCAATGCGCTGCTCGAATTCATGGCTTACGATTCCAACGCGCAGCCGCTGACCGTCAGTTTTGCCGAATATCTACTGCCCGGTGCTTGCGATGTGCCGAACATCAACGCCGTCCATCTGGAAACGCCGAGTCCGCTCAATCCGCTTGGGGTGAAAGGCGCAGGCGAGGGCGGCACCATTCCGGCAGCGGCCGCCATAATCGCCGCCATAGAAAATGCGCTATCGCCTTTCGGCGTGAAGCTGACGGAGTCGCCGATCACGCCCGCCAGAATCATCGCGCAGTTGCGGAGCCGATAGACTATGTACCGGAACAAACGCGTCCTGGTCGTTTGGTATACGGATCCGCGATACATACCCCCCTTCGTGCTGTCCAACCGGCAAATAATTGTTGGCCCGAAAATCAGTCCCGACCAACCCCAGGAGCCATTCGACGGCTTCACCCCATACGGGCGTTACGATCTTTTCGCGGCCCTCGAATCTCTCCGTCTTCCCGTCGAATTCGATGCGATCGTCGTTTGGTCCGACGCTCATGGCGCAAACCAGCCGATCAATCTCGAAGCCTTCAGCTGCCCGAAGATCCTATGCATCGGCGATACCCATCATTTGGACACGCCCCTGAAAAAAATGATCGACTACCAGAATGACGCCAAATTCGACTTCATCCTATCGAGTCATAACCGGCACCATCTGCATTGGTTTATGGAAGCGGGCTTCTCCAATGTCGCGTGGCTGCCGGGCATCAAGGTGCGGAACCTCGGCCGGCCATTCTCCGATAATCGCAAGGCCGAAGTATGTTTCTTCGGGAGCGCTGGCAAGGTTCATCCACGGCGCACCCATTTGCTCAGGGAATTGAGCCAGCGCAAGGCCGTTCCCTTCGCGGCGATGATCGGAAGGCGGGAGCATGCGGCCGACCAATATTCCACGTCGGCGGTCTCTTTGAATTGCAGCCTCAATGGCGATCTGAACTTGCGCGTGTTCGAGATTCTCGCCGCCGGAGGTTGCCTGCTGACGGACCGTCTTTCGCCGCAATCGGGACTCGATCTGCTTATGAAGGAAGGCAAGGAGTTCGTCGGCTACGACAGCGTCGAGGAATGCATCGAGCAGGCGCGTTTTCTTTTGGCGCATCCCCAATCCGCGCTTGCCATAGCGCGAGCCGGGAACGACGCCTTTACCGCACACATGCTGCCGGAGCACCGGGCGCAACAATTGTTCGAATGGGTATTTGAAGGACGGCTCGATTCATTGTTTCGCGTTGACGATGTTCACCAAAGCCTGTCCCCTGATGACGCTACGCTCGCCGACCGCGTCGCTATTTATGAGCAGCTGCAAGAACTCCATCGGGTAACCCAGGCGGCATCGGTCCTATTCATGGGCGATGTTCCGGATATCCATGTGTTGGACGCGTTGGATTTACGGCAACTCACAATCGTCGTTGACGAGGACGATAACTCCAAGGCAAAGGCGAAGCCTGACGCGATCCGCGAACGCTGCACGCGGATGAGCTCCTCACAACTATCGGAGACATCATGGCACTGTGTCGTGGCTAGCCGTGACGGCACCGTGCCGAAATTCATCCGTTACAAGAAATTGATCCGAAGCGGCGCGGGCGGCCCCGGAGGTCAACCCGGCCATCATTTCCGCGCATAAAAAGCATCGCCCCAGCTCTCGTGATATGCCGAGAGCGTTGCAACCCGCCGAAATCCAGCAGCCTCCAGCATATCGTCGATCTCTTCGATCTGGGCCCCGCCGCGATAAAGCTCGGAAAAGTTCACTTCGATGTTTATCCCTTCGATATGCCGCAGCAGATTTGTTGCACCGCGCAGGACCATCACCTCGGCCCCTTGCACATCGACGTTGAGGAAATTGAATTCGGTCCCGCTGAAGCCGAGTTCCTGCACGAGCGCGTCCAATGTCGTGCCGTCCACCTCGGTCGTGCCCGCGGCGAGGATCTGGGGATAGACCTCTCTATGGCGGGCCAAGGGCAAGAGCGAACTGCTCTGATCGAAAGAGGCAAGATGCAATTGAACTCGTCCGTTTTTGTCGCTGATGGCGCGATTGACCAAGGTCACGTGCGCGCGTTCGCGCATTGCTGCCGTCAGGCGAGAATACACGGTCGGGTTGGCCTCTATGAACACAACGCGCTCGGCGCGCATCACGTCGTACGACGCAATTTCCTGGCCTTCATGCGCACCGACATGGATGACCCCTCGAACGGCTATCCCGTGCTGACGACAAAGCGAGGGGAGATCGAGGGTCGGCAGCGGGCGATTTGACAGTCGCTGAAGAAGGCGCTGCTGTATCGCGAAATATCTTCCTGGCTTGCACGATTCGCCGGTGGAGGTGCGGCTAAGAGCGCCGGTTTCACCTATTCGGAACAGCGTATAACCGTGACGGACAAGGGTTTCGGCGGGTTCCGTCAATGGGCTTGGTGTGGTCAGGCGATAGTGAATCATATCCATGCGCGCGTGATGCAAGGTCTCCTTCGCGCCGCGAAGGATCTCCGGCAAGCATCCTGCGTCTTCCACCACCAAATGCTGAAGATGACGGATTTCGTTTTCTCGGCGCCAAACATCCACCGACATATCGGTGTTCTCCTCATGCACCCTCAGATCCTTATTCGTTGCCCGCGCAAGATTCGTCCAAGGCGAGCAAAACCGCCCGAGGTGAAGGACCACGTCGGTCGTGGAGAAGAGTTGCGACAACTCCTTTGTTGCCGCGGCATCGACCTCGTCTGGCCGGACGGCCGGGTCGAGCAGCACGGGGGATGCCCACGGATCGAATGGCACCAATTCACGAACATCAGGGTCTGGACGCAGGAACGATTGGGCACGCTCGTTCAACATTGCCGTGGTAAAGGAGAAGGTGCTGTTGGAAATCGCGAGGTGGTCGGCGTGACGCAAGATGTGATGATCGATCAAGAAATCCGCGCCCGGAATTTCAACGCCGAGTAGCTTTGCATCCGATGGCGAAAATGCCGCGAAGTCACTAGCGGCCTCCGCAGTATCGGAGGCGACATAGAGCACGGGCTTTTCAAGGTTAGGCCAGATCGTCCTCAGCCAAGGCATATACCAAGCGGGTGGCGCGATCCAAAAGCGGCCATAGCCGAAATCACCTCGTCTGAGGTGAATTGCGACGATGGTTTTTCCTGCCGAGCGCAGGCGGTCTATTGCCCGATCGAGCAGTCCGCAGACCTTGCGGCCAGGCGTAAAAAGGGCGCGGAACTCCTCAGCCCGCGGACCCCATTGGGTCGTGTTACCGCAGAAATAGCCGTTGATGTCTTTGTCGGCGAAGACTTGTCCGTTTCGTTTCTGCAGCGAGCCGAACAGGTCAACGTCCTTCTCATCGACGCACGGGAGTTGCACGCTGGGAAACGGATCATCCAGATCAAAGAGATCGCGTCCGATCCAATCGGGAAACTCTGCCGAGAGACCATGTTCCATCGCGTATAATCGAACGAATGCGTATTGCAGCAATTGATTCCCGAACCTGCCATTGACCCCGAGGAAGCGCATCTGAACGCGACCGACACCGGATGATGCCGGCGGGCGGTGCGGAACGGGAGCGCCGAAAGCTTTGCGAAACCGCCTTATCGCGATGCCTGTGAACAAAAAGGATTGGCCGGGGTCAATCGCGGCAGCCTTATCGTAAGCCGCGAAAGCTTCTGTCTCACGGCCGGCGCGCGTCAGAATGTCGCCTAATAATACGAGCGCCTGAAAATGCCGCGGAAATATTTCAAGAACAGAGAGGCATTCGCGTTCCGCCTCGATCAGAGCACCCCGGCGCATGGCCGCGGCCGCTTCGAAGAGAGTTTTTCTAACGTCCATCTTGAGATTGTTTGTCCCGCGGTCGCAGGAGAATGCATCATGAGCGATCAGCGCTGCAACGGGTGGGCGAGAACACTCAAAGTCGGGAGGGGAGATGGCTTCGGCCGTCAGAGTGGCGCGAGGCTGCCTCAGGATATTTCAAACACCGGCGGCCCTGAGGCTCGCCGTCACGGCGAAGCCGCCTTCGTCGCGATTGCGCGCCGAAATCCTACCGCCGAGTCCTTCGACATTGCGCCGTACGATCCACAGGCCCAGTCCATAATGATTATCCGTCGGGCCGGAGGCAGGAGCGCAGTCTCGCGTCTGCGAGCGCGCCGAAAAATGGCGCTCGAAAATCAAAGGCAGATTGGCTTCGGGCACACCAGGACCATTATCCGCAATGGTGAGATGGGCAAAGCGATCGGCCACGCTCAACCGCACCGTCACCGTTCCACCCGCATCGGTGAAACTTGCGGCGTTCTCAAGCAGATTCTCAATGATGGATTCGATCGCCTCTTCGGTTGCATAGGCCTGCACCCCGCGCGTGATGTCGGAATGCAGGTGCTTGCCTTCTGCGTTCAGCGTCGGTTCGAAGGCGGCAACGAGTTGGGAGAGGTAACCGGACAAATCGATGGGCTGGGAATTGGTGGAGATGACTTCCGCAGCCACCTCTTCGAGGTCGCGTGCCGCCGAGACCAGAAGATCGAGCCGCGCGATCGAGCGTTCGATCAGCTCAACGCTGCGCTGCGCCTGCACGTCCGACTTGGAGATGGCGCGCTTCAAGGGTTCGATCGCCTGCGCGATGACCGCGAGCGGCGCCTTGAGCGCGTGCGCATTCTCTTCCGCGGCTTGGATGATGAAATCCTTGGATTGTTTCAACGCGGCGACCAGCGAATCGAAATCGTCCGCAACGCCGGTTAGTTCCGGAATGGTGTTCATTTCGCGAAAGCTCACCTGGCCCGCGCCGTGGGTGCGGATCTTGCGCGCCGTGTTGCGAAAGCCATCAAGGTTGCGCCAGATGTCCAGGAAGAGCCAAGCAACGGTCACCGCGCCCAAGACATAGATGATCGCGGCGATGCGGACGGTCGGTGTCTGCCATACCGGCTGACCGATGGAGGGCCCCAGAATAGCCTCGACAGCCTGAGACGTGATCACGACCCAACAGCTCTTGCCGATGTGGACCGGCGTCACCGAGGTCAATTGCTCCGGCCTGCCCGCAGGATTGGTGAAGCGGACCGAGGGAACAGCGCTGCCATCGCAGGTAGGGGCTAGCCGGTCGAAGACGCCGATCCTGATGAACTCTGCGCGTTCGCGTTCGAGATAATCGCCCGATACTACCGGAGCCGACCCGACATAAAGAAAACCGCTTACCGGACTGTCGTCGTAGCGGACCAGGACCTTGATATTCCCACCCTGTCCAACAAGCTCGTCGAGGGCATGTTGCAGCTTCTCCGACGATTCGTCTTGAAACGCCGCGAGACGCGGCCGCAAGACCTCAGCAATCAGGGTCCCTTTTTCCTCCACCGTGCGCTGCAGCAACCGGCTCTGCTGCGCGTCCGCACTCACGAACAAGCGATAGAGAATGAGTGGAATCAGCAGGAACACCAGCGCAAGGAATACGATCTTCATCGCCAGTGTCCGGTAAACGGTCCGGATCCTGTGGGCGACTCTAACCGTCATCGGCATCGCTCCAGCGATATCCGAAGCCCGGATAGTTCTGGATGTGGGTGAATGCGGCGTCGACATCCCGAAATTTCTGGCGGATGCGCTTGATGAAGGCGCGCACATTGGCGCGGAACCCGATTTCGCCGTCGCCGGCCACGAAGCCTTCGCCATGGACGATGTCGTAGAGTTCGCGATAGCGCACATCATGACCTGCGCGAGTCACCAGATGATCGACGATCTGGAATTCGGTCTGGGTGAGTTCGAGACGGATATTCTTCCAGAAGGCACGATTGGTGTCGCGGCGCAGCTGCAAATCGCCATAGTCGAAGACGGCGGCCTGCTGCGGCGCCTTCGCCGTCTGGCGACTCTTTTGGCCGTTGAGGATGAGTTCGAGCCGGTGCAGCAATATCGAGAAACTGCGGGATTTCTCGATGAAATCGACAGCCCCTCCCAGCAGTCCCGCTTCTTCGTAGATCTCGTCGCTGAGAACGGTGAGAAACACCACCGGAGCCTCGACCCTGCGATCCCGCAATTGGCGCAGCACCTGGATGCCGGTCATTCCCGGCATCTTCCAATCGAGCAGGATCATGTCGGGTGGACCCGCTTCGGCGAGATGCTGGAGCGCACTTACCCCGTCGCCGAATGAAGTCGTCGCGAAGCCGGCATCGGAGAGATTTCGCGCCAGCGATTCGCGGAACAGGCCGTCGTCATCCACGATAAGGATGCGGCCGCTTTCTTGTTCAAGGTGCTGCAGGTTCATCGTTCTTCACTACCATGATGTCGCGCATACAGGCGTTGCGTTCGCCAGCGCCTTCGGCTGCGCTCTTAAGATCATGCTTGAGCAAACGGAAAATCTTCGTTTGGATATCGGGATAAAAAAAGAGTTGAAGCGTGCAGCTTGGCTCGGAATAGGTCCAGACGATGGAAACCGAATTTGACTGAACCGTATCGGGCCGCCGCAAGACTTGCAGAACCGAGGAAAAGTCGAAGCCCACAAGATCGGCCGGTGCGAGCACAAGGGGCTCCGCCTGCTTGGGAACTGGCAGCGGCGCCCGTTTGATGGGGGGTGCTATCTTTTTCCTGGCCGGCGCGTCCTTGGAATTTGGAGTCCGGCTCGCAACCTGTGGCATCTCGGGCCCCGGGATGGTAGGCGACTGAACCAGAGGTTCGGCCGGAACATCCTCAGCCGGCGGTGACATTGTCGCTTCGGCGACCATCGGCTCCTGCCGCAGTTCGCGCAACGCGCTGCAGCCCGGGAGTATCAGAATCGTCGGAAGCAGCCCCAGAACGCACGAACGGGCTGCACGGGATATCCATTCCATAGAGCGCCACCCCCTAATGGGCCGTATTCTCCGCGGGTTTTCTGCTTTTCGATCCTTGGGCTGCAACTGGTTAATAAGTCGTTACCAGCACCGAATGCGTCCGCGCAAGATGTCGGACAGGATTGCGACCAATTGAAGGCCGAGCCCCGGAAAAATCGACGCGTCCCCGCGGGGGGGGCCGCGGGTCAAATCTGTTTTGATTATCGTTTCAGCAAGAGATCCCGAACCGCTGAACGGCCAATGGCCAGGGCGGCCCTTCCAATCGCGCCGCTTCCGCTTCGAGTTCGTCGGCGTAGGCCGACACTTCCGCTGCTGTCTGGCGATCATAAAGCCCCTCGGCCAAGACTTTATAGCGTAGGGCCCGCGCACGCAGCATTCCAATAAGCTCTTCAATGGTCTGTTGTGCCGACATCAGTAACCTCGTCATTTTGCTCGCCAACACGATGCGGCAATGGACACCGCTTGCGAGATCGTCCCGCTTTGCCCCTGCATGATGTGCGGGGTTTGTAGGCGTTTTCTCGGCCCGTTGTTGTGATTTCCTCAAGACAAAAAACAGCCAAGCTCGCGTTGTCGAATCGCGTTCGCGGCATTCGATGTCGGCAAGTTTTTCCGAGTGCGAAGCGCATCTTGTCCTTGAAAAATCACAACCAAACCGCGCACGGGTGGGCTATGTTTTGGGGGTCTGGGAGATACGCCATCGCACAAAGCAGAGGTGCGCTCGGGAGGCGTGGCTCGCGCAAGTCGCGTAGGGAGCGAGAGCACCATTGCTGTATGAAGGTCTACTGGATTCGCCCGGCGATCGCTGGACTGCCCCGCCGGAGCCCCCACGCGACGATTTGTTGCGCCAATTCGATCTGCACTTCGAGACCCTGACCGCCGATACGCCGGACTTGCTGCCTGTGGCGCTGCGCGTGCGGTACCAAGTCTACTGCATCGAGAATCGATTTGAGAATCCAGCCGATCATGCCGAGGCGCTGGAGAGCGACGAATTCGATTCCCACGCTGCGCACAGTCTTTTGGTTGATCGGCGTACGCGTGATGCGCTTGGGACCGTGCGCCTCGTCCTGCCGCTGTCCGATGCGCCCAATGACAGCTTTGCGATTCAGAGGGTAAGCGATCATCCTCTGCTTAAAGGTTCTCGTCGCCTTCCCCTGCACACCGCGGCGGAGGTCTCCCGCTTCAGTCTTTCACGGGAGTTCGGCCGGCGTGCGGCTACGGCAAGAGCGTTATGCGGCGAACGCGCAGATGCGGACGAGGACGTCACGCCGACTCATCCCAGCGGGCCGTTGATGAGGCTCGGACTGATTCAGATGCTCGTGCGCATGAGTATGCAACACGGGATCACCCATTGGCTCGCGGTGATGGAACCCAAGCTCCTGCGCATGCTCGCGGCGATGGCCATCCATTTCGAACCGATCGGCGGCATCATCGAATATCATGGTCTGCGCCAACCCTGCTTCTGCAATATCGCCGACGTGCTGCGTCGCGTTAAGCGCGAGCGGCCGTCGTTCTGGAACGTACTCACCGACGGCGGCACGCTCTAGCGCCGCGCCGAGAGGGGCGCTGCCCCCTTGCCTTTCAAGCCGCCCTGCTGTTGACATCCGCGATCAATGCGGGACCGTCGGCATGGATGTAAGAAGGGTAAGCGCCGCGATGGGCGCGGAAATCGTGGACGTCGATCTGAACGATCTGTCAGACGATGCTTTCGAGCAGATCCGGGATGCTTTCCATGCTTATCAAGTGATCGCCATCCGCGATCAGAATCTGACGCCGTCGGCTCAACTCGACTTTTCACTCCGCTTCGGCGCGCTCGAAGATCAGCTCAACGCGCACTACACGGTGCCCGATTATCCCGAGGTGCTCGTCCTCTCCAACGATATGAAGGACGGTAAGCCGCTGGGCTTGATCGACGGCGGCGATTTCTGGCATTCGGATTCCTCGCACCGCGACAAGCCCAGCATGGCGACGATCCTTTACGCGGTGAAAAACCCCGCGCGCGGCGGCGACACCGAGTTCGCGAATATGTACGCCGCCTATGAAGCGCTGGCGCTCGATATGAAAAGCCGTATCGCGGGTTTGAAGGGCATTCACGCGGTCTCCAAGCTCAAGAACAAACGCGTGACGGTTTCTCCGCGCCGGCCGGACGGCAAGGACTTCTATGAGAGGCAGAAATCCCTGCCCGATCAAATCTGGCCGTTGGTTCGCACGCACCCGGTGACGGGAAAGAAAACACTCTATGTCTCCCCGCGCTTCACGATCGGCATCGAGGGGCTGGCGGAAGGGGAAGCGGACGAGATTCTTGATTTTCTCTTCGCTCATCAGGTCCGGGCCGAATTCGTCTATCGCCACAAATGGCGGACGCACGACCTGGTGATGTGGGACAACCGTTCCGTGATCCACCAGGCGACGGGTGGCTACACCTATCCCGACGTGCGCACGATGCACCGCACCGTGGTGGCCGGGGATCGACCCTATTGAAGGCAGATTCCGGACGCGGCGCATAACAATCGCGTCAACCCTGGACGCTTCGCTTGGGGCGCGGAACACGGCGCCGCTAACAGCCCGGTAATATTCACGGTTCTGAAAGCTGAGCGGCGTTACAACCTGGTTAGCCCGCTTGGCTTGGCCGGTCTTTGCGGTTATGTCTCACACCCCCTGAACGGGGCCTTTCTCGGACCTTTGAAACGCATGCGTCTCCTCAAGTTGATTCCCGACCGAACCAGCATCGATTTCGTTGGTGTGCGGTTTTATGCCTTCGGGATCGATGGCTTGCTGGTGATTATCTCATTGATTTCGCTGTTCATTCACGGGCTCAACTTCGGCATCGATTTCACCGGCGGCGTGCTGGTCGAGGTGAAGTCGGCTCAGGCCATCGACATCGGCCCCTTGCGCACAAAAGTCGACAGCCTCGGCTTCGCGGAAGCGCAATTGCAATATTTCGGCGGCGGCGAATGCGAGATGCCGCCAAACTCCTGCGTGCTCATACGCGTGCAGCCGCAGGCGAGTTCGAATTCCACCGATCAAGCCGTGGTCAACACCCTCCGGACGGCGCTCGGCGACGCCTATGCCTTCCGACGCACCGAAGTGGTCGGTCCCAAGGTCTCGGATGAACTCAAAAACGCCGGCATCTTGGCCACCGTGATCGCGGTGCTCATGATCGGCGTCTATGTCGCGGTTCGCTTCGAATGGCAGTATGGCGTGGCAGCGATCGTCGCTACCGGCCATGACGTGTTTGTGACGGCCGGCCTCTATTCGCTGCTGCATTTGGATTTCACGCTGACGTCGGTGGCGGCGCTTCTCACCCTTGCCGGCTATTCGGTGAATGACACCGTGGTCGTGTTCGATCGCATCCGCGAGAACCGACGCCGATACAAACGGATGCCCCTCAAGGAGCTGATCAATCTTTCCACCAATCAGACGCTGACGAGAACGGTGCTTACCAGCGTCACGACGTCGCTTTCGATCATTCCGCTGCTGTTGTTCGGCGGGCCTACTCTGTTCGACTTCACCGCCGCGATCCTGTTCGGGATCGTGGTGGGGACGTTCTCTTCGATCTATGTCGCCGCGGCCCTGTTGATTTATCTGCCGGCGGTTACGGGGGGCGGGGAACCGCCCGTGCTCGCGACCGCCGCCGCCCGGTCGAGGTGACAATGAATAAGCATGCCGACATCGAGGCGGAGAAGGGAGCGCATCCTACCCGCACCTCCGATTTGCTGCGTGCGTTCGCCCAATCCTTGACGAGCGATCGCGTTAGCTTGGCGGAGATCGTTTCCGGTCTTGGCGATCGGGGCCTGGGCGTCCTGATCGCGGTGTTCGCGCTGCCCAACATCCTTCCTTCGGCTGTGCCGTTCGGCAATGTCGCGACAGGTTTTCCGCCGCTGATCTTTGCGATTCAACTCGCCCTTGGTGTCGACCACCTCATCTTGCCCCGCTTCCTCGCGCGCCGAACGGTAGGGACGCATTGGCTAAGGGCAATCGCTCCGCGGGTGGCCTCTGTGTTGTCCTGGTTCGAGCGCCTACTGACGCCGCGCGTGGAATGGGTGACTGGACCGCGCGCCGAGCGCATCATCGGCATTATCGCCATTGTGTTGGCGATGGTTTCCACGCTTCCCATTCCCTTCGGCCATAACCTTCCCGCCCTCGGTCTGGTGCTGATTGGGCTCGGGCTGATCGAACGCGACGGGCTCGCGATCCTTATTGGCGCGGCAATCGGAATGGCGGGTTCCATTCTCCTGGGGCTGGTGATTTTCGGCCTCGCGCACGGGCTGAGCTTCATCATCCACGCGCACAATGTCCATATTTGACGCAAATCGGGCAAAAAAAGGCCCCCATCTCCGGTCGGCATGAGGGCCTTTTGTCCTCGGTTCCTCAGAACGGGATCCAGTTCCTTTCTTTGGAATAGGAGAGGTAGCCCGCATTGACGCCCGCGCGTACGCCGACGCCGGTGCGCATGGGCGCCAGGATGACGCGTCCATTCTGCTGATAGTTGACGCCGATGCCGGCGACGAAATAGGCGCTGCCTTCGACGCCGGGGAAGCGCTCGTAAATCGCCTCGGGGTTGGGCAGCCTGTAGATCAGCGTGAAGACCTTGGACGCGTTCGCGCCATAATCGAAACCGACGGAGGGACCCTGCCAGTAGACTTTGACCGGCGCCCCCGTCTGTTTCATGTAGAGTTCGCCCTCGCCATAGCGCAGGCCAACCACAATGGCGCCGGAGCCTTCGTTTCC
>Ga0193699_10000658_pt1 | contig 14291 bp, 13 predicted proteins | sample L3c2metaG_FD_160095 | JGI IMG/M metagenome (GOLD analysis project Ga0193699, IMG submission 160095) | Soil microbial communities from a riparian zone of the East river system, Colorado, United States - L3c2 | ecosystem: Environmental > Terrestrial > Soil > Riparian zone | place: USA: East... | reverse complement strand
TTTACAGTTAATTATTTGATTAATTATAATTAAATATAACTATAACCTTTCAATAAAGCAAATATAGCTAGCCGAAGCTATACATTCTTCCAAGTTGCTGGTTCAGCCGTTAGGCCATTGACCAATATTCCCCACTGCTGTACTATACGTATTGGGGTTTTTTCAGACCCAATGTGATCGATCGACCTCTCAGCCTCGACTACGGAATTTTTGGCTAGTTAAGTCATTACCTTAACTACTACCTATCCGAGATATTTATTGTCATCATAAAGCGGAAAATTAATCTACTACCTATCCGAAATATTAATTTCCATGATAAGCGTAAAAATAATTAATTAATTCCTTTCTTCTATAAGGTATTTATTTACCCTTACTTTAAGGTAGCCAAAATACCATATACTCACCTGTACACCACTTCTAATTAAATAAAGAGCTTTGTGGGCATTGCTCACAATGCCCTTATATTATATTAGACGTACGATTAGCATGTGTCAAGCATTTGGACAGCGTTCATTCAGAGCCATCATCAAACTCAATTAAATAAAAAATGTGATATTAATATATAATAATTTAAAATATAAAAATATCACTACTAATATGAATTTAACATAATTATAAAAAAGGAGTCTTAAACTAAGGGCTTAGATAAAATACTAAAGAATTTAAAAGAAAAAGAAGTTTTGTAGGATTCGTACTAATTAAAAGTCTTAAGCAATTAAAAAAAAAATACTTTTAATAATAATATTTGATTCACTAATTACAATATACAATTAGGATACTATTAAGCCGGTTCTTGTAAAAGTTATTAGTCTAAATTAAGGCTTAACCATAGGCTTGTAATTTAATAAAAACTGCAAAATAAACAATATTTATCTATCTGCATCGATCGATCTAAATTTATAGAAACTTCTTTTTTTTTCTGTGTTATACCAAAAGCTTTTGCTTTAACACTCATATATTCGTGTGTACAGACCTAATAAGCATCGGACTTTACTAAACTATTATAAAAGATATTAAAACATCTTAAAATAGTACTATACTTTTTATATCACTAAGTATGCGATAGCACATTACTCTAATAATTGAGCTAAGACACACTTTTATCTATATTAAATTTAGCTTAAGATGAATCGAACATCCTATCATAATATTATGATTTACCATTCAGCTATATATATTAGACATATAACGTTCATGTATATATTATAAAAAAATTTTTTTATAATTAATGTAAATCTAATCCATCTTTAATATAGCTACTTGTTAACACAACAAAGACTTGAGCTTGTATAAATGCAATACCTAACTCAAGACCAGAGAAAGCTATTATGAAGGCTAAAGGTATTAAGCCTAAAAAAAAGAATATAAAACCTGAAGTCATAATATTATATGTGAAACCTGCTAAAATGTTTAATAACATATGACCACTTAATATATTAGCTGCTAATCTAAGTCCTAATGAAATATTTCTAGCTAAATAAGAGATAAATTCAATTAAAACTAATAAAGGTAATAATCCTAAAGGACAACCTGCTGGCACTAGTAAAGAAAAGAACTCTAACCCATGTTTTTGGAATCCTAATATGGTTGCTCCTAAAACTACAGTAAAACTAAGAGCAAAAGTTAATATAAAATGACTTGTTGAAGCAAAACTATAAGGAACCATACCTATCAAATTATTAATTAAAATAAATATAAATAATGTATATATAAAAGGAAAATATAATTGACCTTTCACGGCATTTATTTGGTTTGTTACTATGCTATGTATTGTTGCATATAATGATTCTTGACTAATTGATCAACTATTACTTATAATTTTATTATAATTAGTTGCCAATACACTAGTAGTTAAAACAATAAAAACAGATATCAATAAATATAATCCTATGTTAGTAATTGATATATTCATGTTACCTAATATAGGAGCCTCTATACTTAAAAGGTTTCTTATCTCGAACTGATCAAGCGGACTAGTTGTTTCTCTAAAAAGACATATATAGTTAGACATTAGTAAAAATTTTTTTGTTCATTGATTATTATTATTCATATTATTCGATATATATTCTTTTTCATTAGAAGGTAAGAAGAAAAAGAACTAATATACTGATCCCACTTATTAAGTAAATCAACTGTTAATATGACAATCCACATTCAAATGATAAATTAAATGTGAATTGTTACTTATGCGATATCTTTGTTATTTAGACTTAACCTGTGTATGTAAAAGGTAGCTTTACTTTTGAACTAATCCCTTTTTTCTTATCTAAGATTCGAACTTAGATCAAGATATTAGAAGTATCCTGCTCTGCCATTGAGCTAATAAGAATGCCAAGCTTATGGTTAAATCTAAGCTTGGTATTAGCCAAACTATTAATTTTAAACTCCTAAATAATAAATAAGATAGTACAATAATTTAAAAATAACCTTTTATAATATTTATTATAACAGATGCTATTTTTTTAGTTTTAATGACTGAGTTAGTGCCTATTTATATATAATCTTCAATATAAATTACAGTAAAGATATATTACTAGGTATTATATCAAAACTATATAAAATACAAGGAACCAAAACCACAAAAGCAATAACTATTGGTAGTAATATGATTCAACAAAAGGACATTAATTGATCAAAACGTATCCTAGGGAAAGAAGCTCTAGCTCATATAAATATAAAAATCATAATACAACTTTTTAATCCTATACTTAAACCATAGTACAACCCTTCAATTAAAGGGTCATGACCTAAATGTTCATGGTATAATGTTTCTTCTATATAATAGTCAAAATTAGTATATTGAACTAAACTAAACATAGATAATGGTAAAATATCATACAAGTAACCACCTAAAAACAGTATACTGGTTAAAATACAAATTAAAACAATACTTGCGTATTCAGCCAAAAAGAAAAATACAAATATAACTGCAGCATGTTCTGTCATAAATCCACTAACTAGCTCAGACTCCATAGTTAATCTATAATTTAAGTTGATATAATATTCTTATATTTACATACAAGGTTGGACTATATCTTATTAAATATACAGGTATAGACCTGGCATATACCTGTGTATTTAACGATCGCGTGTAGTCTCTGAGGATCCTACTATGATATATAAATATCAGTTGGTTTCCTGCTGATTGTCCTATATATATGGGAGTTTCCAGCATATAGTGATCTTTTACGAGACCAAGTCATATTACATTATTTAGCCTCGGCTAAATCGAAAGGAGCTCTATTAGTCTCTGCTATTGATCCTATAAAGAAGATTATGAATATAGGAAATAAAGGTATTATAAATCAAACAGCTCTTTGAGCTTCTACATTTACAGTAAGATTTAAACTACCTGTTAGCATAATTACTAGAAGTATTGCAGAACTTAATACAAGTTCATAACTAATTAACTGAGCCGTACTTCTAAGTGAACCTAAAAAGGCATATTTACTATTTGCACTTCATCCCGCTAATAATATACCATATGTAGATAAAGATGAAACGGCTAACATATATAATATACCTAAATTTAAATCATTTATAGCTAAACCTGGACCATATGGTATAACTGCATAACCTAATAATGAAAAAATTAAAGTTATGATCGGACCAAGGAAAAATAAAATAAGATTAGCTTGTGTAGGTGAGACATATTCTTTTAATAATAATTTTAAAGCATCCGCAAATGCTTGTAATAAACCATAATATCCTACTATGTTAGGCCCTAATCTTCTTTGCATACTAGCCATTGTTTTCCTTTCAGCTACAGTTACATAAGCTACAGTTAATAAAACTGGCACAGTAACTAATAAAACCTCTATTATAGATATTAAAGTAGGTAAATATAACATTTTTTTTCATTTTTTTTTTTACTACAAGTAATTTATAATAATACTTAACATAATATATAGTAATAAACCTTTTAATTAATTAAATAAGTAAAGTATGAAATAAAATAAGTTTTTGAATAAGAAGGGTATTGTACTTTTCATTAATATATCGTGAAATGTTTATAACTTAAATTCAACTTTTTAGTTATACCTGAACAAATATAATATTACAATATATTTATCTAAAGAGTTTAAAAGATATTCTAAATATAATTTAACGCTTAACCTATCTATCCTAAATAATCGGAATACCCAAGATTTGAACTTAGATCTAGACTATCTATCTTGCTCTACCAATTGAGCTTATAAACCTTTTTTAAGGATACCTTTACATTGTTATAATTAAGCTACATATAATAATAAGAAAGCCATCATAAGCGCAAATAATCCCGTAGCTTCAGCAAATGCAAACCCTAAGATAGCATATGAGAATAATTGACCTCTAAGTGATGGGTTTCTGGCTACACCTAAAATTAAAGCTCCGAAAACTACACCTATACCTACACCTGCACCTATTAACCCTGTAGTGGCTAAACCTGTACCAATAATTTTTGCTGCTTGTATCATTTTATATAAATAATTTATTTAATTATACTAAGGGTCTACCTATGTTAATTTAAATCTTCTATTTCATTAAGACTTTTTCAGTCTTATAAGATTCACTGTAATAATACAAATATAAAATACAATTATAGAGATATAACTTTTTTTATAATATTAGAGATATGGAAGAATCGAACCTCAAATTATAGATCTGCAATCTAAATGCAAAACCATTTGCCACATATCCCTGTACATATTATTGTACACTTGACATTTATATTATTAAATTATATATTTTAATAAAATAATTTATTTATTAGATTCAAGAGGTCATCTTACATGATCCATTACTGATGGTACTTTAGCATATGATTGATAAAGTCTTTCCGATATTTCTAACAATCTTAGATTAAATTGTTCAAATACAGTTGCATCATTGCCTTGTCCAAGAGCATGTAAATAATTATAATAATCATATTGATCAAATAAAGCAACAGTCGCACTAGTAATTCCAGATAGATTACCATTAGCCAAAATAACTGCTTAAATGGTTGCAGTTATCATAGAAATAATTGCTTATGAATTTTTAGGTGAAACGATACGAGAAACAGATTGGACATTAATAAGACTAAATAATGGTAACAATATCAATATAAGTATACTACTATCAAACATAGATAAGTAAGGAATTAATACATAAAAAATAAGTCCAATTAAAATATATAAAGCATAACTTGTGATAACACCTGTATTTAAGCTAGCTATATTTCTACTTAAAGTTACTAATCCTTTTTCTAAACCATAAGGCCCTAACAATTCTACACTTCCTTTATCTAAACCTTTAGTAGTTTGACCTCCTAATTTTAAAACCAGCCCAGTTATATATTTGTTATATATAAGTTCAATTAAAAACCGTTGGTTAAAGAAACTAAAAATGTTATAACCCAATCTAGTTAATTTAAATTTAATTAAAACTAAAGGTAAAAATTCAGATAGAATAATAGCTAAAACACTAAGTGAAATAGTAAACACCAAAGGTAATAGTTTAAATAAAACAGGTACGGCAAATTCTGTGTCTAGCATTATTTCATGTGATGGGTGTATAAATAAACTGTTATCAATAAAAAACCCTGAACCTAACCCTATAAACATATCTTTAGTAATATAACCAAAGAATATAGAGAATACGGCTAAAATAATTAAAGGTAAACTCATAAAAATATCACCTTCATGTGCATGTTTATAATTAATTAAAGGCCCATTAGGATTAGCTAAGAAAGTTAAATATAGAACTTTTACTGAATATAAAGTAGTAAACATTGCTCCTATAGTTGCTATAAAATAAACAACTGTACTACTAAAATAAAATTGTCCATAAGCAGATTCTAATATAAAATCTTTACTATAAAACCCAGTCATAAAAGGAAATGCAACTAAACTAAGGCTAGCTATTAGCATTACAGAATAGGTTAAAGGCAAGAATGGTCTTAATCCACCATATTTCCTAAAATCTTGATTATCAGCTACTGCATGTATTACAGCTCCTGCACCTAAAAATAATAATGCTTTATAAAAAGCATGATTAACTAGATGGAATAAGGCAATATTGTATGAAGATAAACCTACTGCAATAACCATCATTCCTAATTGACTCATAGTACTATATGCAATAACTTTTTTAATATCTTGTTGGAATAAACCAATAAGACTACTAAAAACAGTGGTTATAGCCCCTAATCATAGACATAGAATTAAAACAGTTGAACTGTACTCTATTAAAGGGCTTGTACGCATGAGTAAATATACACCAGCTGTTACCATTGTAGCAGCATGTATTAAAGCACTAACTGGCGTTGGACCTTCCATGGCCATAGGTAATCAGACATGTAATCCAACTTGAGAACTTTTAGCCATAGCTCCAATTAATAAACATATACCTATGATTGTAACAATATTTTCATTAACAAAAGGAGCTAATGAGAATACGGTACTATAGTCTATATTACCAAAAGATCATAATATGGCAAACATACCTATCGTCAAAAAACAATCTCCTACTCTATTAGTTAAGAAAGCAGACATAGAACTTTGATTTGCTGCTATTCTAGTGAATCAGAAACTAACTAAAAGATATGAACAAATACCTACACCTTCTCACCCTACAAACATTAATAAAAAATTATTAGCTGTAACTAGTATTATCATCATAAAAGTAAATAAACTAAGATAACTAAAAAACCTTTGATTATGTGGGTCATGACTCATATATCCAATAGAATATATGTGTACTAAAGAAGAAACTATTAAAACGGGTATCAACATAGATACTGTTAAACTATCAAAATTAAAAGCTCATAACACATTAAGTGATTCACTATCAATTCACTTAAAAAGATTTATTGACACAGGTATGTTATTTAAACCTACTTCAAAAAAAGCAACTATCGCTAATAACGTTGTTAAAATTACACATAAACTTGTAATTAACTGTGCTCCGCTAACTCCGACTTTTCTACCAAAAAACCCGGCAACTATTGCTCCTAATAATGGTAAGGTTATTATTGCTAAATACATTATTTATACTCTATTGCAATACTTCCTCTTAATCTATAAAAAGCAACTAGAATACCTAAACCTATCGCGGATTCTGCTCCAGCTATTGCTATTATATATATAGCATAAGTTTGGCCTAATACATCATCAAAGCTAAGTGAACTTACCAATATTAAAAATGTAATAGCTAGAAGCATTATCTCTATTGAGATAAGCATTAATATTATATTTTTTCTATTTAAAACGAAACCTAAAATCCCGATTAAAAAAAGTACTAAGGTTAAATTCATTATATATTATTTATTTATAAACAACTATTGTTTTTATTTTTATTATATTTAGTTAATATATGTAATTTGCTTCATATAATAAAAAAGGAAAGGACAAAACCTTTTGTATCTTTAAAAGTACCAAAAGGAGAATAGAAAGACCGTGGACTTGAGATTAAGCTTGGTATTAATCAGCCAAACTACTAACTTTAAAATTTTGAGTTATTAATCTTAAGCTTGTATTGATCCTATTTAGCGTATATTATTTTATAATTTACTTATAAAAATACGACTTAAAAATAAACGGACAAATCTAGGTAAAATATATTTAGATAAAATATATATCATTGCTACTAATATAATAAAAGCAAAAGTTACTTGATTAATAAAATAAAATGGTACTAATTGTGGCATTAATTATGAGTTATATTATATTTAGATGTATATGTTTTCCAATCAAAAATTTAATATAGATCATAACATAATAATACATAACAAAGTTTAAAGGTATTAAACATATAAACCATGCTTAATGTTTATATGACGCATTTAATTCTTTAAATCTAGTTATTTGTTCAATTAATTGACTACTATAAGAAGGGTCTGTTTTTCTTAAAGACTCTTCTATAGCTAAACCTTTTTGAAACAAACTGTTTATTGTCATTCCGTTATGCGTAATTAACCTATCTATTATACCAATTCTAGTACTAATGTTATTAGCATCAGTGTCTAACATTTTTATGGGTACATCAATAGACATATTACCTTGAGCATCCGATACTACATTTATTTCTGTATCTATAATAATAGTCTTAAATTGAGAAATAAAATCAGCTAATTGAGGCAATAGTCTATTAAGTTCTGAAATTACATCACATATGTCTTGATTCATAATTATATTTGTTATTTATAGATGTTTATGTTTTCTTATTAGGAAACTTAATGCACACCATAATATTTAATAAAAGGTTTTAAGAATTTATATAAATTAATGCTATATAAGATAAAGATATAGAGTATATCTTATCTCAATATAAGCCTTTTAATTATTTGTTCCTAGTGATTTGTTCAAATATTTGACTATAAGAAGGCTCTTTTCTTAAAAATTCTTCTAAATCTTTTTGAAACAAACTGTTTATTGTGACTCCGTAATGAATATATCTAAGTCTAAACTTTGATTACTCCCTACCTAAAAAAATATAGATCTGCAATCTAAACCTAAGCCCATTTACATTATCCCTATTCATACTATCTATCGGTATAGAATAGATAGTATGAATATAAATTTTATTATTATTTAGATATTTATTATACTTAATAATTAATTACGTATAAATTAGGGATCCAAAGGTAGTTTAGGTAGTCCCAATTGTTCACATCTTTTATTGATCAGCTCACGACTATCTTTGATATCTACATTTATCCTATCTTCTGTATCAAAATGACTTTTGCATCTTACATGAAAGGCTTGATTATCTTTTGTATATTTCTTAATTAATTCATATGTAGTTAATGGTAGATCGGGATCGGCTAACCTACCATTTTGATCCATATCCTTACACAGATCATAAGGAGATTTTAGATTTTGAGCTCATCTATTTACTAGACTATTACTACTTTCAAATCTTCTTATTTTTTTTTCTGATAATGCTAACTTATCAATAGTTCTCTTAGTAAGATGCTCATGAGGAGGATTAGCGAACCTGTATCTATATCCTTTATAATATAATATATCTATCTCATCCAGTTTCCTAATCATTCTTTCATAAATAGCTATATTATTTCTTACAGCTTTTATATCACGTTGATTTAAAGACTTCTTCTCACCATTTGAATTATTTAAATCCAAATTAGAATCGTTAGACTTTTCATCATTTGAATTATTTAAATCCAAATTAGAATCGTTAGGTCTACTAGACCCACTACCAAGTCCTAATAATCCAACATCAGGTCCTGATGGTCCACCACCAGGTCCTGATGATCCACCACTAGGTCCACCAGGCCCACTACGGGATTCCTCAAACCCATCAGGCCCATTATACCCATTAATTTTAAGATAATGTGAATCTAGAAATGGAGATTTGAAATCATTGCTTAAATCAGTATCAATTAGTATATTTAGAATTATAAATATAAAAAAATTTAATTCTGTTTCTGTAATGTAGTGCGATATAAAATAACAATTTAATCTAGATAGAATAAAAAAAGAAATAGAAATAACTATGACAGGTATAATAATATATTCAATATTAATAACATTTCATGGAATATTTCTTATTCTAAAAAGTGTAAATATGAAATAACAACTAATACATATTATAAAAATATTTACTTGACTTACTTCAAGATTATATAAACATAATCTTAATGAATAAAAGGACAATCCAATTATAAAACATTTATATATAGCCCCTTTACGATTCATAGAATTATTTTTTAAATAATATCATGAATTTTTCGCAATCTGGATAACCCGTATATTTATGACGTTTATCCATAGTACTATAGCAAGATAAATATTTTTAGATATAATATGTAAAGAATATATACTATCTACAGCTAATATGATTAGGACTGGAATACTGGCAAATCCAGCGAGTTACTTTGTAACGGTAAAGTTATAAAAGCATGAGGTTTTGGTGGACTTGTTAACGCTCACTCTAAACTATTGTAACTTCTATTTAATAATGTTTGTAAAGAATCACTATAGAATTGTGGTATTAATCAAGGGTATCTACTTGTAGCTTTACCCTCTACTAATTGCACATAAACAATGTATAAGAATAATCAAGTAGCAACTACACTAATTATAGAACCAAAACTACTTATTAAGTTTCATCCTGCAAAAGCGTCAGGATAATCACTTATTCTTCTAGGCATACCTTGTAAACCTAAGAAGTGTTGAGGGAAGAAAGTAACATTAACACCAATAAACATTATTCAGAAGTGTACTTTACCTAACATTTCATTATAATCTAATCCTAATATTTTAGGTATTCAGAAATATCATGCACTAAATAATGCAAAAACAGCACCCATACTTAAAACATAATGGAAATGAGCTACTACATAATAAGTATCATGGAAAGCAATATCAAGAGAAGCGTTAGCTAAAACAACTCCACTTAATCCTCCGATTGTGAACATAAATACAAAACCTAAAGCAAATAACATCGCAGGTGTTAAATGTAAAGATCCTCCGTAACATGTTGCTAATCATGAAAATATTTTAATACCAGTTGGTACGGCGATAATTAATGTAGCAGCTGTGAAGTAAGCTCTTGTATCGACATCTAAACCGACTGTATACATGTGGTGACTTCAAACAACAAACCCTAAAACTCCAATTGACATCATGGCATATACCATCCCTAAATAACCGAAAACACTCTTGTTAGAGCTAGCTGATATTACAGTACTAATAATACCAAACCCTGGTATAATTAATATATAGACCTCTGGATGACCGAAGAATCAGAAAAGATGTTGATATAAAATAGGATCACCACCACCTGCGGCTTCAAAGAATGATGTATTAAAATTTCTATCAGTTAAAACCATTGTAATTGCACCGGCAAGTACAGGTAATGATAATAATAATAATACTGCTGTAACAACTACAGCTCACCCAAATAAAGCTAGTTTATGTAGTCTTATACCTGGACTTCTCATATTCAATATAGTAGTTATAAAGTTAATTGCACCTAATAAACTACTTATACCTGCTAAGTGTAAAGCAAATATAGCTAAATCTACACTAGGCCCACTGTGACTTTGTATACCACTTAATGGTGGATATAATGTTCAACCTGTTCCTGCCCCATTTTCAATACCACTAGCAAATAAGAATAATATTAAACTAGGTGGTAATAATCAGAATGATATATTATTAAGTCTAGGGAATGCCATATCTGGACCACCCACTAACAATGGTAATAAGAAATTACCAAAACCCCCGATCATAGCAGGCATAACCATGAAAAATATCATTAATATAGCATGAGCTGTTATTATACTGTTATAAAGCTGGTTATCGGCTATGTATTGAACACCAGGCCCACTTAATTCCAATCTTATTAATACAGAAAAGGCAGTACCCAACAATCCTGAAAACAGGGCAAATATTAAATATAATGTACCTATATCCTTAGCATTGGAAGATAAAAATCATCTTTCTGTTCAAAGTGATATACTTGATATTAACAATATATTTTTTAATTTCCCTGTTAAAATGCTACTCTCTTCTGTTACCTTGCTATTATATGCATTGAAATGGGATTTTACCGAATGACATTCAGGCAGATATTAAGTCCAATTCACTATTCTTTATTCATTAACATGATACAATTTATCATTAATTCATTAATATGATACAATATATCATTAGAAATAGGAGGGCATATTATTTAAGAACAGTCAGATAGTAAACTAGTACTAGTTTACTATAGTAGAATCTAAAAAAAAATTTTTTTTTATTTATAATAGAAACACCTCATTTTGTTTTTTATATTTAATTTAAACTACTAATAAAGAATATATAAAACAATCTATGTAAGGAATAAGTGATTCAAACGCCTATATTAGTAAAAATAATATAATTTATCATTATAATTATATTATTTTTAGTTTTACTTTTTCTATTAAGCTAATTCCTATACATATAAATTAAATAGCATATGTTTATCTATATTCATTATCTTAAAAGAAGAATAATTAAAATATGAAATATAATTTAATAATTTAACCTGTAAGAAGTCATATTATGTTAAACTTAGTCCGTCGCTTTATTTGAGCTACTTAATTCTAGTAAAGTATTTTCTAGTAAGCTAACTATAGGTACTATTATTAAAAAGTGTGCAAAATAAATAACAGTACTTATTTGTCCAAACTCTATAAAAGGAGATTCAACGTGTTTAGCACCTAATACCATTAATATTAAGAAATTAGCTACAAATATATAAAAAGATATTTTACTTAAAGGTCTAAACTGTATACCTCTAGATTTACTTAAATCAGTATATGGCATAGCTAATAGTATTATAATAGCACTAAACATAGCAATAACTCCTAATAATTTATTAGGTATAGATCTTAATATAGCATAGAACGGTAATAAATATCATTCAGGAACTATAGCTGGAGGAGTTTGCATAGGATTAGCCACAACATAGTTTTCACTATCTCCTAATACATTAGGCATAAAGAACACAAATACACTTAATATTAATATAAATATAAATATAGTAATTAAGTCTTTAAATAAAAAATAAGGAGCAAACGCCAATCTATCGTAATTACCTGAAATACCCAAAGGATTACCTGACCCAGCACTATCATGAAGAGCAATTAAGTGCATTAAAGCTAAAGCAGCTAAAACAAAAGGTAAAACGAAATGTAAGGCAAAGAATCTGTTTAAAGTTGCATTATTAACAGAAAAACCTCCTCAAAGAAATTCAACTATATCTTGTCCAATTCATGGTATGGCACTCATAAGGTTTGTAATAACAGTTGCACCTCATAACGACATTTGACCATAGGGAAGAACGTATCCTAAGAAAGCTGTAACTATCATTAATATAAAGATAACTACACCTATTGTTCAAACTAATGTTCTAGGAGCTCTGTAAGATCCATAATATAAACCTCTTCCTATGTGTAAATACACTAAAAAAAAGAAAGCTGAGGCTGTATTACTGTGTAAGTAACGTATTAATCAACCATTGTTGACATCACGCATAATATGCTCTACGGAGTTAAATGCTTCTAATATACTTGGGTTATAATGCATTGCTAATGTTACACCTGTTATTATTTGTATTATTAAGCAAAGGGCTAATAAAGAACCAAAATTTCATAAGTAACTAATGTTACTAGGTTGTGGTGAATCTATTAAATATGAATTAACCATTTTTAATAAAGGATGACTTTTAATTATTCTCATTTTATATGCATATGATATTTTATTTTTTATTTTTTTTTTAGATGTAAGTAAGGAGAATACTGGTAGATAAACCATTAACCGGTCTTATACAAGTTTAATGCTCTAATAGTTTAATTTAAACAATGTATTATTTCAAATATATATTATAAGTATAACCACCTATTAAGTTATATAGGTTAGGTGCGGAGAATCAAACTCACCTTATTTTGATATCTTAAGAGCAGAATCATCTGCAACACCTATTAATTCATTATCTTAAAGAAAGACTTTTATTAGTTAGACTATTAAAGTAAATAATCAGGTAGGCTAGAAACTTACCTATAATAAAAGAATCCGATCATAAACGCAAATAACCCCGTAGCTTCAGCAAATGCAAACCCTAAGATAGCATATGAGAATAATTGACCTCTAAGTGATGGGTTTCTGGCTACACCTAAAATTAAAGCTCCTGCACCTACACTTCACATTTATATTATATAATTTAATAATATTATTATGAAAAACATATTACTATAAATAATACGCCATATAAGAACTAAGTTATCCAGACATCTATATATATATTATGCCATATGACTGACACGGTATTCTATAATAATAATGAAAGAAGTGAAGTAATTAACATCAGCCAGGAGAGAAACTTGAATTCTCATTATTAATGCATGAAATTAATGTTCTAACCAATTAAACTATCCAGGCTGCCCTTAAAAAAGATGAAATTATTAATTTTAAACCTCTGTACATTAAAAACAACTAATTGAGCTAATCCTATACATATACTAATATATATATTTAAACTTACATATTTAATTATTTGTCTTATTATTACTTTTTTATTGACTTTCTAATCATGTTAAAAACTTTTCTATACTAACTGATTCGATAACTATAGGCATAGAACTATGTAAGATACCACATATTTCTGAACATTGCCCATAGAATGTACCTTCTCTGTTGATAAGTACAGATACTTGATTTAATCTACCAGGATATGCATCACATTTAATTCCTAAAGCCGGACAAGCGAAAGAATGAATAACATCAGCAGCTGTAACAATAAATCTAACATGTGTTAATTCCGGAAGTATAACTCGA
>Ga0193699_10000657_pt1:5000-14296 | contig 14296 bp, 11 predicted proteins | sample L3c2metaG_FD_160095 | JGI IMG/M metagenome (GOLD analysis project Ga0193699, IMG submission 160095) | Soil microbial communities from a riparian zone of the East river system, Colorado, United States - L3c2 | ecosystem: Environmental > Terrestrial > Soil > Riparian zone | place: USA... | reverse complement strand
TTCCCAGGGGATCATGGCTCTCAGCGACGGCGGCCTGAGGCTCGCAACCAGCCACTGCGTCATCGCATAGTAGGAGATGCCGTTCGTGCCGACCCGGCCGTTGCTCCATGACTGCCTTGCCGCCCATTCGATGGAGTCGAAGAAATCGCGCGACTCCGAGGACGACCAGGGGTCGGTCCTGCCGGGGGATTTTCCGGAGCCCCGGCCGTCGACGCGAAGAGCGACGTAGCCGCGCGGCACCCACCACAGCGGGTTCACCGTCTCCCAGTTCATGTGAGGGTTCGGCGCCTCTTCCAGATCGTGAGGCGGAATCCACAGCTTGTCTTTCTGGTAGGAGCCGAGATTGATGATGACCGGGAAGCGCGCGGCCGATTTCGGACGGAACACGTCCGCTTTCAGACGCGCTCCGTCCCGCATCGGAATTTCGATGTCTTTCTCTACGAGGAGTTCGAAACGCGGCTGCGATGCGCGACCGCTCGGTGTTTTCGCCAATGCTGCCTCTTTGTGCTCACGCCGTCATCCTGAGCGTAAGCTCGGAATGACAATGTAGATCGTCTTACTCGATCTTGATCTTTGCCTCGCGCAGGAAGTCTCCCCAGGCGCGCGTTTCCTTCTCGACCAGCTGCTGAAACTGCGCCGGCGAAGGCGAGAGCGTAACGTCGAGCATCTGCTTGGCCAGTTGTTCCTTCATCTCCGGGTTCGACAGGACCGCGGCGACGGACTGGTAGATCTTGTCGATGATCGGCTTGGGAGTTGCCGCGGGTGCGAACATCCCCTGCCAGGCGTTGGTGCCGATGCCGGGAAATCCCTGTTCGGCCATGGTAGGCACGTTTGGAAGCTCGGCAAGCCGTCCCGGCGCCGTGGTGGCGATCGCTTTCATCCTCCCCGAGCGTACATGCGGGAGCGCGGAGGACAGGTTGAGAAAGGCCACGGGCGCCTCCCCTGAAATGATCGCCGGAATCATCTGTCCCGCTCCGCCTTTATAGGGGATGTGGGTCATCTGAATACCCGCCGTCTTCATCAGTTTTTCCATGTCGAGGTGGGGATAGCTTCCCAGGCCCGCGGACGCATAGTTGATCTTGCCGGGATCTTTTTTAGCGAGTGCGATCAGATCGGCGACCGAGTTGGCGGGGAAAGCCGCCGTCGTCGCGATGATATGCGGAATTTCGACCAGTTTCGCGATGCCCACAAGATCACGAGACGGCTTGATCTGCAGCTGACTCGCGAATGTGTTTTCGTTGATGGTGTTGGTGGAGACGTTTCCGACGAACAGGGTGTAGCCGTCGGCGGGCGCTTTCGCAACGGCTTCCAGAGCGAGATTGCCGGAGGCGCCCGGACGGTTTTCCACGAGCACGCTCTGGCCAAGGGACTCGGTGAGTTTGGCGGCGACGATTCGGGCGATGATATCGGTTGCTCCGCCCGGGGCGTAGGGAACGAGGACCTTTATCGGTCGTGTCGGAAAGGAGTCGGCCGATTGCGCGGCGGCCGGGAGCGGCGAGGCCGCGAAGGCGGCGAACAGAATGCCTGCGGCGATTCCGGGCAGGGCGCGGAGTCGGGTTCCGCTACGGCTTGCGAATCGGACCATGATCTCTCCTCCAGTGTTGACCGGCCCCGTGCCGTGAAAGCGCCGCTGCGGGTGCGAGTTTTTCCTCGCCATCATAGCGCGATCCACATGGCGCGCAAATTGAGATCGGGCCGGGGCGCGAGTGCTTTCATTGCCTTCGTCCGAGGTTGTGCCGGTCCATTCGTTCTGGAACAATCACCGCAAGATGCCGATCCGGGATTCGATCCGCGCGCTCCGCCTCTACTACCGCTCATTCGGTATTTTCCGGAAAGCCTTCCGCGACCACTGGAAAGCCTGGTTGCTGCCGCTTGGAAGCGGGTCCTTTCACTCGGTCAAATGTAATTTCAAGGTGTGGGTGCCGCGGCATCACTGGAGCATGCTGCCTTCGGTGGCCCGGCTGGTGCTGGAGGGCTTCGAGCCGCGGTGGACCGATTCGGGGCTGGCGGTGCGCGTGGGCAAGCACGTCCTGCTTTCGCCGCCCCTGGACAAGTCGATCGCCATCGGCTTGCGTGAAGTCTTCAGCGACGACGTCTATGGCATCCAGAAAGAAGATCTCGACGGCCGGATTGTGCTCGACATCGGCGCCCACATCGGCGATTCGACCATCGCGTTCGCTGCGCGTGGAGCCCGGGTTCATGCCTTCGAGCCCGTCCCCGTGCTGCAGGATTTCCTGCGCCGCAACGTGCGGGAGAACGGCTTCGAATCCAGAGTCGCGGTTCATACCGTGGGCCTGTCGGACTCCGACAAGGTGCTCGAAATGTGGGTCAACCTCACCGGCAGCGCCGGCACGACCGCCTCTGACACGGGTCGCGTGGACCGGGAGCGAAGCGGATTCGTGTACCAGAGACTCCGTCTGGTCGATGCGGTGACTTACCTGCGGGAGCAGGGCATTCTGCATGCAGACGTGCTCAAAGTGGACTGCGAAGGCTGCGAGTACGCCTTGTTTTCGGAGCCCAGCTTGCTGCAGTTGCTGCGGCCGCGCCTTGTTGTCATGGAGTTCCATGAGGGCTGCGAGGGATTGCGCGCCTTCTTCGCGCACCATGGATACCGGGTCGAATCGGCAGGACCCGCACGGGTGGGATACCTGCGAGGGGTTCGGCAATAAACGCCTTATAATTCCCGGAGCGCGGTATTCCCGCCGCAAACGATTACGGCGGGCCTCCCCGCATTGCAGTCTAGTGAATCTGGTCAGGTCCGGAAGGAAGCAGCCACAGCTAATCGCTGCAAGTGCCGGGGGTAAGGCTCGCCACCCGCATCAGGATTCAGGATTTGGGATGAAGGATCACGGAAACGCGGACGCAACTGCGCGGCTCCTCTGAATCCTGTGTCCTCGATCCTGAATCCTTTCTCTTCGATCTCCACGGCTGTTAAAATTCTCCCATGTCGTACCAGGTCCTCGCTCGCAAGTGGCGCCCACGCACGTTCGAGTCGCTGGTCGGGCAGGAGCACGTGGTCAAGGCGCTGCGCAACGCGCTGGATCAGAAGCGCCTGCATCACGCGTACCTGTTTTCGGGAACCCGCGGTGTGGGCAAGACGACCCTCGCCCGCATCCTCGCCAAGTGCCTGAACTGCGAGACGGGAATCAGCTCCAGTCCCTGCGGGAAGTGTTCGGCCTGCCTGGAAATCGACGCGGGCCGCTTCGTCGACCTGATAGAAGTCGATGCCGCAACCAACACCAAAGTGGAGGAGATGCGCCAGCTCTTGGAGAACTCGGTGTACGTGCCGACCCGCGGGCGGTTCAAGGTATACGTCATCGACGAAGTGCACATGCTGTCGAACAACTCTTTCAACGCCATGCTGAAGACGCTGGAGGAGCCGCCCGAACACATCAAGTTCATTCTTGCGACGACCGATCCCCAGAAAATCCCGGTCACGGTGCTTTCCCGCTGCCTGCAATTCAACCTCAAGCAGATGCCATCGGGCGCGATCGCGGCTCACCTCGAGGCCATACTCGCGGAGGAGAAGGTTCCCGCCCAAGCCGGGGCGCTCAGGCTGTTGGCGGAGTGCGCGCGCGGCAGCATGCGCGACGCCCTGTCGCTTCTCGATCAGGCGATCGCGTACGGCGCCGGAAACGTCTCGGAGCAGGCCGTGCGCTCGATGCTCGGCACGATCGACGACAGCTTCCTGTACTCGATCCTCGAAGGGCTCGCGAACGGGGATTCGGCCGCCGTGCTTGCGATCGCTGAAGACATGAGGTTCCGCAGCGTCGGGTTTGACGGGGCGCTTGCCGATCTCGGCACGCTCTTGCACCGCGTCGCTCTGGCTCAGGCGGCGCCTGACGCCGTCGACGCGGAGGGAGGGCTGCGCGAGCGATTGGCCGCTCTCGGCCGGACGCTAGCTCCGGAGGAAGTCCAGCTCTACTATCAAATCGCGATTCACGGCCGACAGGATCTTCCGTTTGCGCCGGACGAGTTCGCCGGCTTCACGATGGCGCTCTTGCGCATGCTCGCCTTTGCCCCGGGAACGCGCGATTCCGGCAAATCGCAGCAGCGCGGCTCAGCGGGAGGCGAGCCCCCTGAAGCAGCAACGCCGGCGGGAGATCGCCGGCCGGTTGCCGGGGCGCCGTTCGACGGCGATTGGCCCAAACTCGCGAATTCGCTCAATCTCGGAGGTATCGCCAAGCAGCTCGCCCAGGCAAGCGAGCTCGGGAGTTTCGACGGGGAAGCGCTCGAGCTTCGCGTGCCTCCGGCTGCAAAGCATTTGGCGGAAAAGAGCTTCCAGGAAAAGCTTCGGGGAGCGCTGCAGGAGCGCTTCGGCAAGCCCGTTCGCCTGACCGTGACGATAAGAGAAACCACCGGCAACAGCGCCCGCGATCGAGCGGCCGCCGCGGTCAGCCAGGATGCATTCGTGCGCGACCTGGTCGAGAATTTCGACGCAACCATCGTCGAGTCCTCGATCAAGCCGGTACAGTGACGGAGAGTTTTCGATGAAAGCACAACTCGCGGGCTTGATGAAGCAAGCCCAGCAGATGCAGGAAAACATGCGCAAGCTCCAGGACGAGCTCGCCTCGCTCGAGGTGGAGGGGCAGTCGGGCGCAGGCATGGTCAAAGTAACGATGACCTGCAGGCACGACGTCAAGCGGGTCAAGATCGATTCGTCCTTGCTGGCCGACGACAAGGACATGCTCGAGGACCTCGTGGCCGCGGCGCTCAACGACGCTTCGCGCAAAGTCGAGGCGGTGATCCAGGAAAAAATGTCGGCTTTGACCGGCGGTCTTGGTCTGCCTCCCGGGATGAACCTGCCGTTCTGACAGGACGAAATGAAGTCGCCCACCGCGCTGGAAGAACTGATCGAGGCGCTGCGCTGTCTCCCGGGAGTCGGGCCCAAATCTGCGCAGCGCATCGCTTACCATCTGTTGCAGCACGACAAGACGGGCGCGGCGAGGCTCGCGCAGTCGCTGAACGGGGCGCTGCAGAGCATTCGCCGCTGCGCCAAGTGCAACAGCTTCACGGAGCTCGAGCTGTGCGCATTGTGCGGGTCTCCCCGGCGCGATCCGTCTCAGCTTTGCGTAGTCGAGACGCCGGGGGATCTGCTCATGATGGAGCAGACCCTTGCGTATCACGGCCTCTATTTCGTCCTGATGGGGCGTCTTTCGCCGCTCGACGGCATCGGGCCCCGTGAGATCGGGCTCGACGTCATGCAGCGGCGCCTGGCCGACGGAGAGGTCAGGGAAGTCATCGTCGCGACCAATTTCACGAATGAAGGCGAGGCAACCGCACACTACATCAGCGAAATGCTGAAGGACCGCGACCTGCGCGTTACCCGGATCGCGCGAGGTGTTCCGCTGGGCGGCGAGCTGGAGTACGTCGACACCGGGACTCTTGCGCAGGCCTTCGTCGAGCGCAGGCTGCTGTGACAAGACCCCTGGAAGGGTTGAAGGTGATCGAACTGGGACAGCTGATCGCCGGGCCTTTTGCGGGGAAATTCTTCTCGGAGTTCGGCGCCGAAGTGATCAAGATCGAGCCGCCCGAGGGCGATCCTCTTCGCAAATGGAGAAAGCTGCACCAGGGCACTTCCCTCTGGTGGTACGTGCAGAACCGGAACAAGAAATCGGTGACGGTGAATCTTCGGACACCCGAAGGGCAGGGGGTGGTTCGCAGGATCGCGAAGGGCGCCGACGTGGTGATCGAGAATTTTCGTCCCGGGACGCTGGAGAAGTGGGGACTGGGCTACGAGCAGCTCGCGGCGGACAATCCCGGCCTGGTGATGCTGCGGCTTTCCGGATTCGGGCAGACCGGGCCGTACCGCGATCAGGCCGGATTCGGCGCGATCGGAGAATCGATGGGCGGACTGCGTTACGTCACAGGGTATCCCGACCGGCCGCCAGTGCGCCCGAACCTGTCGATCGGCGACGCACTCGCTTCCTTGCACGGCGTCGTCGGTGCGATGATGGCTCTGCACCACCGTAACGTGAACGGCGGCAAAGGCCAGGTGGTCGATGTGGCGCTGTACGAAGCGGTATTCAACATGATGGAAGGGGCGCTGCCGGAGTACGACCTTTTCGAGGAAGTGCGCGAGCGCAGCGGGAGCAACCTGACCGGGATCGTTCCCTCGAACACCTATCTGACGCGCGACGCTCAGCACGTCGTCATCGGGGCCAACGCCGACAGCATCTTCAGGCGATTGATGAAGGTGATCGGGCGGGAGGATCTCGGGGAGGACCCTTCGCTTGCCGACAACGCCGGTCGCGCCGAGCGGGGCGATGAGCTCGATGCCGTTATAGGCGAGTGGACCGCGAAATACGACGCCGACGATGTCGTGAAATCGCTGAACGAGGCCCAGGTGCCGAACGGCAAGATTTACAGCATGGCCGACATCGCGCATGATGCACAGTACCTGGCGCGCGACATGATCCGGCAAGTCCGGCTGAAAGACGGTACACCGCTCAGGGTTCCCGGAATCGTTCCCAGGCTCTCGGCGACGCCGGGCGACATCGAATGGAACGGGCCTGAGCTCGGCGAGCACACTGCAGCAGTGCTCGCGGCCTCCGGCTACAGCAAAGCGGAAATTGCCGGCCTCAGGGAACGGAAGGCTATCTAGCGGGACCGCCGATGCAGCACACCTACATACACGAGGTTGTGACTCGGGACGGCTTTCAGATCGAGCCGCAGTTCGTATCGACCGAACGGAAAATCGAGCTGGTCGATGCCTTGTCCGAAACCGGTTTGGCCAAGATCGAAGTGACTTCCTTCGTTTCTCCGAAAGCCGTGCCCAACCTGCGCGACGCCGAGATCGTGATGGCGGGAATCAAGCGCAACCCCGCGGTGAAATACGTCGCCCTGATCGCGAACGTCAAAGGAGTGGAGCGAGCCATCGCCGCCGCGGCGGACGAGGTCAATCTGGTCGTATCCGTGTCCGAGACTCACAACCTCGCCAACGTTCGCCGCTCGACCGACGCCTCGTTCGAGGGCTTCGAGGAAATCATGCGCAGGCTGGAGAGAACCCGCATCTCCGTTGCGGGAGCCTTGTCGACCGCATTCGGTTGTCCGTTCGAAGGCGAACAGGCGTCGGGGCGTGTGATGCAATTCGTCGGCCGCTATGTCGAGCTCGGGGTCCGAAGCGTCACTCTTGCAGACACCACCGGAATGGGACATCCCAAGCAGGTCCTGGATTTGTGCGCCGAGGTGAGAGACCGCTGGCCCGAATTGGAGCTCGCCCTGCATTTCCACAATACTCGCGGGATGGGGCTCGCCAATGTCCTCTCGGGACTGGCAGCAGGCGTCCAGCATTACGAGGCCTGCCTGGGCGGATTGGGCGGTTGTCCGTTCGCCCCGGGTGCGACGGGAAACATCTGCACCGAGGATCTGGTGCACATGCTCGAATGCATGGGCTATACGACCGGGGTGAACCTCGACAAGCTTCTCGCCGCCTCGAAGCGCCTTGGCGCGATTGTCAGCCACGATTTGCCAGGGCAGGTCGTGAAGGCGGGAAAAGCCAGCGACCTGCACCCGATTCCCGGCGGCCTTCACTGATTCGTTATGGGGCCGCCCGTGAGCATCAAGGGACGCGGCGCCGCGGACAACCCGCAGGGGCGCTTCGAGACGCTCGCACGCAGTCACGAGCCCGAGGCGGAGTCTCCGACTCGGCCGCAAACCGTAGTCACCCTGCAGCAGGCGCGCTCGATCATCGCGCGCAACGACTCGCCGGACCTCCCCTTCACGCAGTCGATCAACCCCTATCAAGGCTGCGAACACGGCTGCATCTACTGCTACGCGCGTCCGAGTCACGCCTACCTCGGACTTTCCCCCGGCCTGGATTTCGAGACACGCCTCTTCGCCAAGGAAAACGCGGCGGAGCTGCTGCGCGAGGAACTGTCCCGGCCGGGCTATCGCTGCGAGCTCATATCGCTGGGTGCGAATACCGATCCGTATCAACCGATCGAGCGCGAGCACCACATCACCCGCAGCGTTCTCGAGGTGCTATGGGAATTTCGGCACCCCGTCGGAATCGTCACCAAGGGGTCGCTTATCGAGCGCGATCTCGATCTGCTCGAACCCATGGCGCGCGAAGGCCTGGTACAGGTGTTCATCTCGATCGGTTCGCTCGACGGCGAGATCGCCCGCACCCTGGAGCCGCGGGCTGCGGCACCTTATCGCCGCGTCGAAACCGTCCGCCGTTTGAGTGAGCGCGGCGTGCCCTGCGGCACGTTGGTAGCGCCTATCATCCCGTTCCTGAACGACAAGGATATGGAAGCGGTTCTCGAGGCCGTGAGCGAAGCGGGAGCACGCATGGCAGGGTACACAGTGCTGCGGCTTCCCTGGGAAGTGAAAGGCCTTTTCAAAGACTGGCTGGAGCGGCACTATCCGCTCAAGGCGAAACATGTCATGGCACGCATCCGCGACATGCGCGGCGGACGCGACAACGATCCGCAGTTCGGCAGCCGCATGAAGGGGGAGGGGCATTACGCCGAACTGCTGCGCAAGCGCTTCGAGATTACCTGCAGACGGCTGGACTTGAACGCGGGTGGACGCAACCGTCTGGACACCACGAGATTCCGTCGTCCTGACCCACCGCAGGGGAAGTTGTTCTAACCTATAATTAGGTAGTTACAGGAGGTTACTAATGTATATTCTAGGAAACTTCACGCTTGCCATCCTGATCGCCGTCTGGCCTGCGCTCGCCAGCGCGCAAGGCGTGATCGAGAAGAAGGACGTGCATATCGCCGTCGGGGGGAAAGCCTCGCTGTACTACCTGCCACTCACCATCGCCGAGCAACTCGGCTACTTCAAGGAGGAAGGCCTGAGCCTGACGATCAGCGACTTTGCAGGGGGCTCGCAGGCGCTGAGGGCGGTAGTGGGCGGAAGCGCCGATGTCGTGTCGGGAGCGTACGAGCACACGCTCAACATGCAGCCCAAGGGCCAGTACCTCCAATGCTTCGTGCAGCAAGGCCGCGCGCCACAGATCGCGATCGGAATCGCCACGGCGAAAGCGAAGGACTACAAATCGCCGAAAGACCTGAAAGGCTGGAAGGTCGGCGTCTCCGCGCCGGGCTCGAGCACGCACATGATCCTCAATCACTTCATTTCCACAGGCGGCCTCAAGCCCTCCGATATCTCCGTCATAGGCGTCGGCCTTGGGGCGACGGCCATTACAGCGCTCAAGAGCGGTCAAATCGACGCGGTTTCCAACACTGATCCGGTCATGACCAAACTCGAGCAGGACGGGGACGTCAAGATCATCGCCGATACCCGCACGCTCAAGGGAACCGAGCAAGTCCTGGGCGGGCCCATGC
>Ga0193699_10000656_pt1 | contig 14302 bp, 8 predicted proteins | sample L3c2metaG_FD_160095 | JGI IMG/M metagenome (GOLD analysis project Ga0193699, IMG submission 160095) | Soil microbial communities from a riparian zone of the East river system, Colorado, United States - L3c2 | ecosystem: Environmental > Terrestrial > Soil > Riparian zone | place: USA: East River... | reverse complement strand
CGAACGGAACATCGGCCTCCACCGCATTGCGGTGCGGAAGCATGTCACCCATGACGAGGTGCGGCTGCGACACCATCTTCTTGCCGAACAGCTGCAAGGCTTCCTGGCGGGGCAGCGGCTGCGTAATCCAGTCGTAGATCCGCTCTACTTCGGTGAAATGCTCGTGGCGGAAAATCGGCATGTGCGCGAGCATCGTCAGCGTGTAGATGGACGGAGGCGCCGATTCGGGCGCGAGCACGTGGGTATTCCCGACCCTCATCCACGGTTTTTCGCCGAGCGGTGAGTTGAGATAGGTGACGTTCCGCTCGAGAATGCGGCGCGCAGCGCCGCGAAGTCTCGGATCGTTCTCATAGCCGCACTGCGCCAGCGTTGCCGCCGCTGCTTCTCTGAAAACTCCGCGCGTGCGGCGAACCAGATCGTCGTCCTTCGTCTTGGTGCCGAGCTCGAAGGTAAATGTTGGATCATTGTCCTCGGCGAGTAACCTGAACAGCAGTCTCCGCGCGAGCACGAGTGGGGGTGACTCGGGGCCCCAACCGTATTCCACCAGGCGGCGAACGGCGGGAATAGTTCCGATGTTGGTGAAGTCCGTGCTGTGCTTGCTGGGAATAGTGAGGATGGAGTGGTTCCACATCCCGTCGCGGCTTTGCGTGACCGCGAGCTTCAGTGCCGGCCGATGCGAGAGTGGCAGCCCTTCCATATCCGCCGGCGAGAGGTCGCCGAGGCGGGCAACTTCTTTCAGCGCTCTATACTTGATCGGCGCTGACGCGTGCTCCAACAGCCAGCTCAGAGGGAAGGAAAGCGGCTCCGGGGCTGGCATTGCGGTCGTTGGGGCTAATTCGGGGGCGATACTTGGTGCGGTCACTAGCGGCGCTCAGCACGCGGAAAGAAAACAACCCTGGAAGTCGGCGCGCTCGGTAGGTGCCGACAGCGCGGGGAAGAATAGCACGTTTTCGGGCAGGCGCTAGGGGCAGAGGTCCAACTCGTTGCGAGATAAGGGGTTATGATAAACTGCACCTGAACGGGTTGCGAGCCATTAGCAGCACAATTGCAAGGCAAACATGTAACTGTCCCGACGTAGTGAGGGCTGGTGGCCGGCAGCGTCAAGCGGGCAGCTGGCAGCTTGGCAGTTCTCAGTTGCAGTTCAGTTAGTGCCCAACCTTTTCGTTGTCTGTGGCGTATAACATCCGGGTCGCCAAGTCCGACGACCAATACACATCTCCAGGAGAGCAGGATGAAGGTTATTCGCATCGCCACGCTGGCTATTGCCCTATGCGCTGGCATGACCTCGGTCGCGGCAGCACAGGGACAGCCGGAGCCGAAGGAAGGCCAGGGCGAGATGCGCCGTGGCGGCGGAATGGGCGGGATGCTCCTCAAGGACATCACTCTGACCGATGCACAAAAGGCTCAGATCAAGACCATTCGCGAGAAGTACGTGCCGAAGCAGCTCGAGCTTCGCAAGGCAGTTCAGGCGACTGGCGGCCCGCCTGACGAGGCGACTCGCGCCAAGATGACGGAGCTCCAGACCCAGCAGTCAACCGAGATCCGCGCGATCCTTACCGCCGATCAGCAGAAGACCTTCGACCACAATCTGCACGAGATGAAGGAGCGTATGGACGAGCGCCGTAAGGGCAGCAGCTAAGGTCCGGCTACGATTGCGGCTCCAGAGCCGCGAGAGTGTAGTTGCTCTTCGGGTTCCAGAGTATCCAGCTCTGGAACCCGTTGTCGTATCCGGCCTTCTTCTGGGCTCGGATATGCTCCGCGTAGTAATGGGGAGAACCGAGGGTGAAGTCCTGATACCACGGGATCACTAGCGCGGCATTCGGGACGGAATCGCTGCGCGCGATCGCATCCTTGAGCGCATGATCGATCGTCGCGTAAGGATGCGCGTTGGGATTGCGGATCTTGTAGGTGCCGCGGGCGAAGTGCGACGGGTAGATCATCGGCAGTACCACGTCCACCTGGTCGACGAACATCTCCCAGCGTTGCCCGATACCCATGTCCGTAGTGTCGGTCGCAGTCAATCCAAACACGTCGGCTGTGACGCGCATCCCCTTCGGCTTGAGCGCGTTGCGAACGAAGCCGAGCTGGTCGCGAATGACCTGGGCGCGCGTGCGGCCGTTGGCCAATGGATACACGGTTTCGGAAATGAGACGCTTCTCGTCCGGGAAGCGCACGTAGTCGAACTGAACTTCGCTGAAGCCCATCTCGTACGCTTCAAGCGCCAGATCTGCGGCGTACTGCCACACGATGCGCTGATGTGGATCGAGCCAGGGCTTTCCATTCTTGTCGAGCCACGGCTTGAGATCGGATTTCCGCTTGATCGCGAGATCGAGCTTCTTCTGCGCCAAAAGCGGATCCTTGGCGACGACGATGCGCGCGATTGGGTAGATGTTGTGAGCGATCATCGTGTCGAGAACGGCGCGAAGCTTCGAGCTCGACATCCAGTGCCCATCGGCGGTGTCCGCTCCGATCTCGCGCGCGAGAGGAACGTTCGAGCGATAGAGCACGAATCCACGGTCATCCTTGACATCAATAACGAGCGCGTTGATCTCGGTACGTTTCGCGACTGCGATGAGATCGGTGAGCTTTCGCCCGAGCGCTGCCCATCGGTTCACGTAAAGTCCACGGAGCGTATCCGGAGTCGGAACTCGAACAATCGCGCGGGGCTGTGAGCTGGTGCCGCGAGGCGTCGACGATGGTGGGCCGGCTTGCGAAATATCGCCCACAACGCCCGGTTGCACGGATGCGTCTCCCTGGTGTTGGCAGCCGAGTAAAACAAAAGAGAACGCGATCGTTCCGATGCGTACTGGCGTGATCATGATTGTTGATGCCCGACGCGTAATGCGCCTGGAATCAGAGTGCGTTCAGCTCGGCGTTGGCGTCGGAGAGATATCCCATCTCTCTGACGACGCTCTGTGCCTGTTGGGTGACCATGGTCAGCCCCGTCGGCTGGGCGTTGAGGCCGCCGGTGCGGAATCGCACCAGCTCGAGACGCATCGATCGAAGGAGCTGACGGCAGTTGTCCAGCCTTATCTGGGCTTCCTGCTTCTTGCGTCCGACGTCGGCGAGCGCGCGGCGTTGGCGGCGCAGCACGGCGAGCCGCCGCACGCGTCCTTCGCTCGCGTTGTAGTCGAGCGGATTCGCTTGCGCTTCCAGAGTGGTGATTTCCTTCTCCACTACTTCCGGCGACTGTCCGGCGGATCCCCGATCCATGTCGGAGAGGGAGAGCGCGAGCTGCTGGACCTTTCTGAAGACCGCGTCGGCCGACGCCGCCACCTCGGGAATCTGCTCCCTCTCGTTCGACGGCATGTTGAGAAGCTGCCGATGGATCTCGCGATGGTCGGACTCCGCCTCTCGTATCGCCGACCCGTATCGGGAATCAGCGAACGCCGCGGGAGCGCCGGCGGGAATCGGACTCGTCGTCGGGCCGCCCGTCCTTGGATATGGCTGGAACGACTGCATTGATGGGAGTGCTGGCAGCGGCGCGAAGAGTCCCTGGCCTCGCGAGCGGGCGCGAGCGCGAACTTCCGCGCGCTTCTTGTCGTCGAACAGTGCGCGCGCGTCATCAATGGTCTCAGCCGCGACGTCGAACATCAGGCGATCACGCGGCTGACGGAACACGTCGCGCCAATCGTAGCCCGCCGCCCACAGCTTCGAGTACTTGAACGCGAGCGCCACGGTCCAGATGACTGTGAGCGCGAGAAAACTGTGATCCGAGAAAAGCGAGATCGGAACCAGGATCGCGTTCACCGCTAAATACGGCGCGAGCTTGCGCCGGAACGAGACGACCATCGGAGCATTCCACTTGCTCAGCTCCTCGGCCGACGGCTGAGAGTACGGCGTCTGCGACGGTGTGTACGGTGTCTGGGTCGCCGGAGTGTAGCGGTCGCGGAGAGAGGACGTGACTTCGACGTCGCGCCGTGGCTGCGGAGAAGTGGGCGCAGTCGTGGCACGAGTGGCCAGCGTCGGCATCGAGCCGCCGTTCAATGCAGCAGAGAAGGCCGCAGCGCTCGGGAAGCGGTCGTTTGGATCCTTCTCCAGGCACATCATGACCGCGCGCGAAAGATCGGGCGGCAGGTCGGGCCAGCGTTCGTCGACCGGAACCGGCTTTTCCGACAGGTGCTTGACGAGCATCGACGGCGTGTTGTTGGCGACGAATGGCGGCTGGCCGCAGAGCATCTGGTAGCCTACGACGCCGAGCGAATAGAGATCGCTCCGTCCGTCGATGGCGTGGTCGCCAGCGGACTGCTCGGGCGACATGTACGCCGGCGTTCCAATGGCCATGCCCGTGGCGGTGAGACGCGAATCGCCACTATCGGTGAGAGCGCGCGCGATGCCAAAGTCCGTCACCATCGCGCGACCGGTCTCTTCGTCGATGATGATGTTGTCGGGCTTGATGTCGCGGTGGATGACGTTGCGGTGGTGGGCGTAAGCGAGGGCGTCAGCGACTTCCCGGAGAATGCGGCGCACTTCGACCGGCGGTATCGGGCCGTGCTGCTGCAGCCGCTGGCCCAGGTTGTCACCCTTGATGTAGGCCATCACAAAGTAGACGAGGTTGTCGCGCTCTTCGACGGTGTAAATCGGAACGATGTTTGGGTGATTGAGCTGCGCGGCGGTCTCCGCTTCGCGCAGAAACCGCTGGCGGATGTCCGCACGAAAGCTCAGCTCCGGAGGCAGGACCTTGACCGCGATCTCGCGCTTGAGACGTTTGTCTTTCGCGCAATACACGATGCCCATGCCGCCACGACCGATCTCGCTCTCTAGCTCATAGTTTGCAGAGAGCACTTGAGCCACATGTGTGCCGAGCTCGTCGGCTGGACTAATTGGCATTTGGCCGCGTCAATTCAGCAGGTCCGGTGTTGCGATTCGTGCCGTGCTGGCGTAAATCCACGAGAGCAAAAGATGCAGTATAGGAGGGCTGCGGAGTAGTATCTAAATAAGAATCTTGTACTAGGAATGACAATGGCACACCGTCAAACACTCCCGGTTCTCCCTTTGAGGGGGACTGTGATATTCCCAGGCCTCACCCAGCCGATCGCGGCAGGAAGGCCTTCAACTCTTCGAGCGATCGAGTCCGCCCTCAAGGGCGACCGCCTCGTTTTCGCGGTTGCGCAGCGCGACAACACCGAAGAGCCGACGTCCGACATCCTATACTCGATGGGCGTTATCGCGCGCATCGGGCAGATTCAACGTGGACTTGGCGGCGTTCAGCTGCTGCTGCAGGGCGAGCAGCGCGCGACAGCTCTTCAATATTCAACAGCCGACGGATTTTTGAGCGCGGTAATCGTGCCTGCTGAGGAGATGAACCCTCAAACAGAGAACGATCCTGCATTCACTGCGTTACAGAAAGAGACGCGTGAACGCGCGGCCGAGCTCGGTGAACGCAGAGGACTTCCGGAGGAAGTCGTTCACCAAGTTCTCGATTCAGTCACCGAGCCGGGCCGTTTTGCCGACCTGGTCGCGGGCTATATCGAGCTTCCCGTCCCCGAAAAGCAGGGACTTCTCGAGACCCTGAGCGTCGAGGAGCGGCTGCGCCGCGTCCTCGTTCACGTGCAGCGCCAGGTCGGGCTGCTCGAGGCGCAGGAAGACATCAAGTCGCAGGTCCAGGAGGAATTGGGAGAGCGCCAGCGCGAGATGTATCTGCGCGAGCAGCTCAAGACGATTCAGAAAGAGCTGGGCGACGACGATTCGAGCAAGGAAATCACGGAGCTCCGCGACAAGCTCGCGAAGCTCGAGCTCTCAAAAGAGGCGCGCGCCGAAGTCGAGCGCGAGCTGGGAAGGCTGGAGCGAGCCGGCCGCGAGTCTATGGAAGCGCAAGTGATCCGCACCTATCTGGAATGGATCGCTGAGCTGCCGTGGAACAAGAGATCGGACGATCAGCTCGAGCTGAAGCACGCTGAAGCGGTGCTCGAGGAAGATCACTACGGTCTCAAGGACGTGAAGGATCGCGTTCTCGAGTTTCTCGCCGTGAGGCAATTGCGCGCGACTCAGCTCGCCGATGAAGTCGAGAAGACGGGCGAAGTGCCCGCCGCTCGCCTGCTGACGGAAAAAGACGACGCGACCCCAACACTCGCGGTCGGAGAGAAAGCCGATCGGGCCATCACCGACAAGGCCGAGGCGAAATCCCGCGCCATGGCGAAGGGTCCGATCCTTCTATTCATAGGTCCGCCGGGCGTGGGCAAGACCTCGATCGCCAAATCGATCGCGCGATCACTGGGACGTGAGTACGTGCGCGTCGCACTTGGTGGCGCGAGAGACGAAGCCGACATCCGTGGCCACCGTCGCACCTACGTCGGAGCAATGCCGGGCAGAATCATCCAGGGACTCAAGCAGGCGGGGACGAAAAACCCGGTCTTCCTGCTCGATGAAGTGGACAAGCTCGGCACGTCGTACCAGGGCGATCCGTCGAGCGCTTTGCTCGAAGTGCTGGATCCCGCCCAGAACGACACTTTCACCGATCATTACCTCGGCATCCCGTTCGACTTGAGCGAAGTGATATTCATCGCGACCGGGAACTTCGTGCAGAACATTCCAGGCCCGCTGCTCGACCGCATGGAGGTCGTCGACTTCGCCGGTTACACCGAGAAGGAGAAGGCCGAGATCGCCAAGAAGTATTTGCTCCCGCGTCAGCTCGAGGAGTCGGGGCTGAGCGACAAGGACATAACGTTCACGGAAGAAGCGATCATGTCGATCGTGTCGAACTACACTCGCGAGAGTGGAGTGAGACAGCTCGAGCGCCAGATTGGCGCCGTGTCTCGGAAGCTCGCGCGGAAGATCGCGTCGAGCGAAGACGTGAAGCACGTCGTCGACGTGGAGGGCGTGCGAGATCTGCTTGGCAGGCCGCGCGTTCATCCGGAGCATGCGCTGGCGGAGAGCGAAGTCGGGATCGCGACTGGCATGTATTACACGCCGATGGGCGGCGACATCATGTTCGTCGAGGCGTCGATCAGGCGCTACTACGGAAAGCCGGACGGCGATGGGTCTGCAACGGTCGGTCCTAACGGCGCCGTGTCGCTGATCCTCACCGGTCAGCTCGGCGACGTCATGAAGGAATCGGCGCGCGCGGCATTCACTTATGCCACGAACAACGCGGCCAAGCTCGGCATTCCGCGTGACAGGCTCGGAGCGATCGAGGCGCACATCCACGTGCCAGCGGGCGCAATTCCAAAGGATGGCCCTTCGGCTGGTATCGCCATCGCCACAGCGCTGGTGTCGGAGATGTCTGATCGTCCGGTGAAGCAGGATGTCGCGATGACAGGCGAGATCACGCTTCGCGGACGTGTGCTGCCGATCGGTGGGCTGAAGGAAAAGGTCCTCGGCGCTCATCGGGCGGGGATCAAGACCATCATCATCCCGAAGGGGAACGAAGCCGACATCGAGGATGTGCCCGAGGAAGTACGGAAAACCCTCGAGTTTCATCCAGTGGAAACCCTGAACGAAGTGCTGGAGATCGCGCTCGTGCCGGCGGAGCCGGGCGAGCAGGCGGCACCGCCGCTCGAAATAATGGGAGTCGCGTAGACTCCAGCAGAATAAGAAAACGGGGAGCCACAACTGGCTCCCCGTTTTTTTATATAGAGCTGCCGCTAGAAAATGATCGGCCCCCAACCAAACACCTTCCACGGATCGGCGCGGAGCGACGGCGGCTCCGTACCTTCGATGAAATACTCCGTGTAGCGACGGTCCGCAGGAGTCTGATCCGTCGCGAGCTCGCCGGTAGCGCGATCCACTTGACCCATGATGACTCCGAGCGGCGGAGTCCACTGAGCGGAATCGCGCGATGTGAGAATCTCGGGCTTCGAAGCGTAGTAACGCGCGACCATCCTCCCCCACACGGGCGCGGCGAACGATCCGCCGCCGGCGCCCCTGCCCATGGACGTCGGCTTGTCGAATCCAAGCCAGACGCCGGCGACCAGATCGGGCGTCAGCCCGATGAACCAGACATCCGTGTTGTCGTTCGTAGTTCCGGTTTTCCCCGCCACCGGAATCGAAGCAGGTACATACTCTCTGACCGGCGTCGCAGTGCCCCGCTCAACCACGTCGCGCATCATGTCGCGTACGACGTACGTAACCCGCGGATCCAGCGCCGGAGCGAGCGCACGCACTTCGCGCCTCAGTACGACTTTCCGATTTCTGTCTTCGACACGGTAAATGAAGCGAGGCTCCATAGGCGTACCGAGATTCGCGAAGGTGGTGTACGCCGCCACCAGGTCGAGCGGTTGCACTGCAGAAGCGCCGATAGCGCTCGACGGATACGGCGCTATCACTGAATTGATGCCCATTCGGGCCGCGAGGTTCGCGATTGAATCCATCCCGAGCTTCATCGCGATCTGAACCGCGACAACGTTGCGAGACATCGTAAGCGCCTCACGAAGCGTCATCGTACCGAGGAACTCACCGTCGGAGTTTTCAGGCCTGTAGATCGTCCGGTTCGGAAGATTGATGGCGAGAGCGGTGTCCGCGAACATTGCGTTGGGACGGATGCTGTCGGCAATCGCCGCCGCATACACAATCGGCTTGAACGAAGATCCGGGCTGGCGCATTCCGTCGACCGCTCGGTCGAACTGCGAGTCGTTGTAATCTCGTCCGCCCACGAGCGCGCGAACGTCCCCAGAAGTCGGGTCGAGCGCCACCACCATTCCCTGGAGATAGTCCGTCGTCCGTCCGGGGGTTCTCTTCGCGCCCGCGACGTATTTGGGATGCTCGTAGCCGGGCTCCGCTTCGACCGCGGCCGTACCCTCGAGCAGCGCGCTCATCGCGGCATTCTGAAGAATCGGATCCAGACTGGTGTAGATCCGATAGCCGCCCTGATTGACGGGGATACCCGCGCGCAACGCCTGTACCCGGACAACATTTACGAACCAGGGCGAGTACGCCGAATAACCGCCATTCGGTATGGTGGTTAGTCTCGCCGCTTTCGCGCTCGCCGCCTGAGCAGGCGTGATGTATCCCTGATCCTGCATCAACGTCAGCACGACGTTCCGGCGTCGCTGCACGCGATCCGGATACTTGAGCGGATCATAGAGGGCAGGACCCTTCGGCATCGCCGCGAGCGCCGCCGCTTCCGGTAAAGACAGCTTCGACGCGCTCTTGCCGAAGTAGTGTTGCGCCGCGCTTTCCACACCGTACCAGCCGTGACCGAACGGAATCTGGTTCAGATACGCTTCGAGTATCTGATCCTTGTTGTAGTGCTTCTCCATCTCCCGCGCCGCCGACTGCTCACTCAGCTTGCGGCCGATGCTCCTGTCCGTGCGGTCGATGAGCGTTGGATGCATGTTGCCGACGAGCTGCTGCGTGATCGTGCTCGCGCCACGTCGCTCACCGAAAATGTTGTCCTTGAGCGCGCCGGCGATTCCGACGACGTCGACACCGTCGTGCTGGTAGAAACGGTGGTCCTCGACCGCGACGAACGCCTGCGGGAGATACTTAGGCAACGTTTTGATCGAAACGTTGGTGCGGATTTCCTTGCCGATTTCGCCGATCAGCGAGCCATCGCGCGCCAGCACCAGCGATGCCTGGGCCATGGGAACGATCGTCCAAGGCTCGGTGTCAGCAGCAGTGGGCTGTTGACCGCCCAAAAGAGCGGGCGTAAACAGAAGCGCACCCGCGAGCAGCGCGCAGAGCGGTTGATTGTACCTCTGCGCTATGGCAACTTCAGATGGATGGATCGATCTATTCATCTCGTCGTAATTCAGCTCAAGCCGCGCAAGGGCGATTATGCTGTCAACCTCGCCCGTCTCTCCGGCATTTTCTCGCAGATAGACTCCCTCGAACCACGTCCCGATGTCGCTGTCTTCGCCGAGACCGCGCTCACCGGATACTTCGTGGAAGGTGGCGTCCGCGACGTCGCGATGACCGCCGGTGCCTTTGCCCGGGATCTTCAGTCGCAGTACACCTCGGCGGTTAATACACCGCGGCCGCTCGATGTGTGCATTGGCTTCTACGAGGTGTGGAACAATGCCTTCTATAATAGCGCGCTCTATGTGACGCTGGGAGGCAAAGAGCCCGTAATCCGGCACGTGCACCGCAAGCTGTTTCTGCCGACTTACGGCCTGTTCGACGAAGAAAGATTCGTCGACAGCGGCTTCGAGGTGCGCGCCTTCGACACGGATTGGGGCCGCGCGGCGATGCTGATCTGCGAAGACGCCTGGCACAGCCTCACTGGAACAGTCGCCGCACTCGATGGAGCGACCACGATTTTCGTGCTCTCCGCTTCCCCGGCGAGGGGCGTGTGGCGGCGAGAGGACGAAGGTCCTGTGCCCGCCAATCTCAAGCGTTGGGAACGGCTGGCGCGCGATATCGCGGAGGAGCACGGTGTGTACGTGGCACTCGTGAATCTGGTGGGGACAGAGGGGGGCAAGACCTTCTCAGGTGGCTCGATCATCTGCGGCCCACACGGGGACGTTCGCGCGCAGGCACCGCTGTGGGACGAAACGATCATGACGATCACGCTCGATCCGCACGATCTCACCCGTGCCCGCTCCGATGCGCCGCTTCTGAACGATCTCCAGACGATGATGCCGCACCTGATGCGCAACGTCGACCGCATCCAGGCGGGGGAAACGCCGGCGCTGTCCTATGACGACGCGCGTGGCGACGGCGGGCCTCTGACCCCGGCGGTCAAGGGAAAGAAGAAAGCCGCGCCTAGCCCGCAAGCGAGCACGCGGAATCGGAACGGCAGCGAGCCGATTCCGGTAGTGAGAACACCCGATGGTCCGGGAGGTCCGCCGCCACTCGAGATCGATCCGGAGCTCACCGCCCGTTGGCTCGTGTCCTTTCTGCGAGAAGAGTTCGAGCGGCGCGGCTTCGAGAAGGCGGTGCTGGGACTCTCTGGCGGAGTCGACTCCGCCGTGACGGCCTATCTCGCAAAGGAAGCGCTCGGCGCCGAGAACGTGGTCGCGGTGCGGATGCCGTATCGGACATCGAATCCCGATTCTCTTGCCCACGCGCAGCTCGTCATCGATCAGTTGAAGATTCAGTCGCGGACGATCGACATCTCTCCAGCGGTCGACGGATACCTGGCGAACGAAAAGGATGCAGACCCCGCTCGCAGAGGCAACGTGATGGCTCGCGAGCGAATGATTGTTTTGTTCGATCAATCGGCGAAATACCACGCCCTGCCCGTCGGCACCGGCAACAAGACCGAGCGCCTGCTGGGCTACTTCACGTGGCATGCGGACGACTCGCCGCCGATCAATCCTCTCGGTGATCTGTTCAAGACTCAGGTGTGGCAGCTCGCGCGATTCCTCGGTGTTCCTGATGTGATCGTAAGCAAGCCGGCCTCAGCGGATCTGATCGAAGGTCAGACCGACGAGCGGGACTTCGGCATCAGCTACGCCGAGGCGGACGACATTCTCAACTGGCTGGTGAGCGGATACAGCCCGACCGTGCTCGTCGATCGCGGGTTCGATCCAGCGAAGGTCGAGCTCGTTCGAAAGCGACTCGCAGGCACGCACTGGAAGCGGAAGCTTCCGACGGTGGCGATGGTAAGTGCCACCGGCATCGGCGAGGCTTACCTGAGACCAGTCGACTACTGAGCGCCTTGGGCCTGGCAGGATCCGCCGCTTAGCCCGACTGTGGGCGGCATTCTGAATTCGCAGGTCGACGCCAGCTTGTAGTGCGCGTTGTACTCGCGCTCAGCGGCCGCGACCGCATCGAGCTTTTGAGCCAGCGCGGCGGAATCCGTCGTTTTCGCGCAGTAGACTAGATAGTAGCGCGGACCGCCGCACGCCCTGGAGCCAACCGGCGCGGTACGGCACTCGGTGGCCGAGCTGCACCCATCGGTCTTCACCACTGCTTTTGCTTGGTCCTCGAGCGCGACGATCTGCGCCCAATCGGCTTTCTGATCACCAGTGAAGACGATTTTGCCATCACCGGGGCCGATCGGGGCGCCTCCACCAGGAGAGCTTTGGGAGCATCCGAGCACGGTGAGCGAGATCGCAAAAAGAGCGGAAATACTTCGAGTTAGCACGGTTTTCTCCGAGGTTGGTCAATCCGGCCATTCGGCAGAAAGCCGGCCAGCAATCATCGGTTTTCGGCGATAGGCCGTGCGGCGCGCTATCTGCTATTTTTGAGATCGAGATCATTCCCACCCGCCGGAGAACAATGGCAACCAGAACGCTTCCCGATCACAAATCATCCTCAGGACCGGGCGCGAGGCTCTCGTCGGAGCAGCTCGTGGCGGCCTACAGGAACATGCTGCTGTCCCGTCGCATCGACGACAAGGAAGTGCAGCTGAAGCGTCAGAACAAGATCTTTTTCCAGATCTCGGGAGCCGGCCACGAAGCGATTCTCACGGCCGCGGGAATGATCCTGAAGCCCGCTTACGACTGGTTCTACACCTACTATCGCGATCGCGCGCTCTGCCTCGAGCTCGGCGTGACGCCGGCAGAGATGCTGTACGAGGCTGTGGGCGCGGCGGTGGACCCCGCATCTGGCGGCCGTCAGATGCCGAGCCATTGGGGACACAAGGCGTACAACCTCGTTTCGGCTTCTTCACCGACGGGGACCCAGTTCCTCCAGGGGGTTGGTGCCGCGGAAGCAACACTGCGCGCCAAGCTGCTCAACATCTCTGACGGCTTTCAGAAGGACGAGGTAGTGCTGGTTACTACCGGCGACGGCACTACTAGCGAGGGAGAGTTCTGGGAATCCCTCAACACTGCGTCGAACCTCAAGCTGCCCGTCGTCTATCTGGTCGAGGACAACGGCTACGCGATCTCGGTTCCGGTGGAGGTCAACACCGCCGGCGGCAGCATCTCCAAGCTCGTGCGCTCATTTCCCAACTTCTTCATCGAGGAAGTGGATGGATGCGACCTGCTGGCGAGCTACGACACGATGAAGCGCGCCGTCGATTACGCGAGACAAAGGAAGGGGCCAGCGCTGGTCCATGCCCAAGTGATCCGTCCCTACTCTCATTCACTGTCGGACGACGAGACGATGTACCGTCCGCCGACCGAGCGCGAAGCCGACGCCGCGCGCGATCCGGTTACGAAGTTCCCGAAATGGCTCGTCAGCGAAGGGCACGCGACGGAAGCAGAGATCAAGAAGGTCCAGGAAGAGGTCGACGAAGTCGTCCTCGCCGCCACCGACGACGCGCTGGCGCAGCCGCAGCCCGGGCCCGAGACGATCTATTTCGGCGTTTACTCCCCCGACGTCGATCCCACCAGTGAGCAATTCGATACGGAGGACGATCCTCAGTTCTCAGGCGAGCCGACGACGATGGTCGATCTGCTCAACGCCTGCATGAAGGACGAGATGAGGCGGGACCAGAAGATTCTGGTCTTCGGCCAGGACGTCGCCGATGTATCCCGCGAAGAGCACCTGGGCAAAGTCAAAGGCAAGGGCGGCGTCTTCAAGGTCACGTGGGGATTGCAGAAGGAGTTCGGCGGTGCGCGCGTTTACAACTCGCCGCTCGCGGAAGCGAACATCGTGGGCCGCGCGATCGGTCTTGCTACGCGAGGATTCAAGCCGGTCGTCGAGGTCCAGTTCTTCGATTACATCTGGCCGGCGTACATGCAGCTGCGTGACGAGCTGGCGACGATGCGCTGGCGGTCGAACAACAACTTCACTGCGCCTGTCGTGGTGCGGACGACCTACGGCGGCTACATCCGCGGCGCGATTTACCATTCGCAGACCGGCGCATCCATCTTCACGCACTGCCCGGGATTACGCGTGGTCTGTCCTGCGACCGCGCTGGACGCGAATGGGCTGCTGCGCACCGCGATCAGGTGCGACGATCCCGTGCTCTTCCTCGAGCACAAGCATCTCTACCGGCAGACCTACAACAAGTCGCCGTATCCGGGTCCGAACTTCATGATCCCGTTCGGCAAGGCCAAGGTCGTGCGCGAAGGGAGCGACGTGACGGTCGTGACGTACGGGGCGACCGTTCAGCGCGCGATCACGGCCGCCAACGCGGTTGCCGACGGCGGAATATCCGTCGAGGTCATCGACCTTCGGACGCTGAGCCCGTGGGACCGCGAAGCGGTGTTCGAATCCGTGAAGAAGAATTCGCGCGTCATCGTCGCCTACGAGGATTCGCTCTCGTGGGGTTACGGCGCCGAGATCGCTGCGGCGATCGCCGACGAATGCTTCGCGTGGCTGGATGCGCCAGTCAAGCGCGTCGCGTCAACGGATACTTTCGTCGGATACGCTCCGCAGCTGGAAGATGCGATCCTGCCGCAGGTCGAGGATTTCAAGCGGGCGTACGAAGAGATCGTGAAGTTCTAAAAACGAGCTACCAGCTACCCGCAACCAGCTTCCAGCCTCCCGCTTCCCCTTTCCCCCTTACTTTGGGGGAATTGCTCCG
>Ga0193699_10000655_pt1 | contig 14351 bp, 13 predicted proteins | sample L3c2metaG_FD_160095 | JGI IMG/M metagenome (GOLD analysis project Ga0193699, IMG submission 160095) | Soil microbial communities from a riparian zone of the East river system, Colorado, United States - L3c2 | ecosystem: Environmental > Terrestrial > Soil > Riparian zone | place: USA: East... | reverse complement strand
GACTGGCGCGGGCGCTGAAGGACGCGCTGCTCGCCCTCCTCGCCGTGGCGGTCGCCGTGATGGCGCTGGCGCTGCTCGCGGTCTTCCATTCGCGCCTGCGGCTGTTGCCGCTGGCGATCGCCCTCGCCGCCGCGGCGCTCACCTTCGGCCTGCTGAGCCTGACCGGCGGCTCGCTAACCATGGCCTCGATCGCCGTGATGCCGATCCTGATCGGCCTCGCCGTCGACTACGCGGTCCAGCTGCAGGCGCGCTTCGACGAGGCACTCGCCGACGGTCTCTCCGGTCCCGAGGCGGCCCGCGCCGCCGCCGCGAAGGGCGGTCCCGCAATCGCCACCGCCTGCCTTGCCACCGCCGCCGGCTTCCTCGCCCTCGAGCTCTCCCCGACCCCGATGATCCGAACCTTCGGCCTTCTCCTCATCGTCGGCATCGCAATCGCATTCCTGCTCGCCCTCACCGCCGGCCTTGCCGCTCTGAGCCTGAGCCTGCACGGGCGGGGCTCAATCCCGGACGTGCCGCGAGTTGAGTACCTATATGGACCGCTAACTCGCGGCACGTCGATTGTGATCGCCCGGCGGCGGCGGGTGCTGGCGATCGGCGCCGTCCTCGCCCTTATCGGCTGGGCAGCAGGAACCCAAATCGACACCGTCTCCGACATCCGCGAGCTCGCCCCCCAGGATCTGACTGCCGTCCGCGACCTCAACACGCTCCAGGATGTGACCGGCGTCTCGGGCGAGCTGGATGTCAGCGTTCGTGCCCCCGACCTCACCGACCCCGCCGTCATCGAGTGGATGGACGCCTTCAAGCAGCGGGTCCTCCGCGCCGGCGGCTTCGCCGGGGCCGAACCGAGCTGCCGCGAGGCCGAAGTCTGCCCCGGCCCGGCCCTCTCGGACTTCGTCAAGGGCGGAGGGGGGCGGCTGACGAGGCGCGAGGTCCGCGCGACGCTCGCGGCGCTGCCGTCCTATGACCTCGAGCAGGTCTCCGAGCTGGACCCGAGCAGCGGCTTGCCGGCCGGCTCGGCGCTGCTCAGCTTCGGCATCCGCGCTCAGTCGCTCTCCGCCCAACAGGCGCTGATCGAGAGGATCGAGGGCGAGGTCGGCGTCGCGGGTGAGCCCGGTGGCCCGCCAGCGGGGGTCGAGGTGCGGCTCGCGGGCCTGCCGGTGATCGCGGCCGCGGCGGCCTCGGACCTCTCGCGAAGCCGCTACTGGCTCACCCTCGCCGGCATCGCCGCGGTCGCGCTCGTCCTGCTCGCCGCCTACCGCTCCCTCTCCCGCGCCCTGATACCCCTCGTCCCGACCGTGCTCGCAACCGGCTGGTCGGCGCTCATCCTCTGGGCGAGCGGCATCCCGCTCAACCCGATGTCGGCGGCGCTGGGGGCGCTGACGATCGCGATCGCCACCGAGTTCAGCGTCATCCTCGCCGCCCGCTTCCACGAGGAGCGGAGCGCCGGCAGGGACGTCACCGAGGCGCTCCGCGCCGCCTATGAGCGCACCGGCGCCGCCGTGCTCGCGTCGGGGATCACGGCGACGGCTGGCTTCGCCGTGCTGATCGTCAGCGACGTCCGCATGCTGCGCGACTTCGGCCTCGTCACCGTCGTCGACCTGACGGTGGCGCTGCTGGGCGTGATGATCGCCCTGCCCGCGGCGCTGGTTTGGCTGGAGGAGCGGTGAGGGACCGCTACTCGCTCGTCGTCGGCGCCCTCTTCGCCGCCGTCATCGTCATCGCCCTCCTCAACACGGTCGGCGACGAGACCGGAACCCTCGGCCTCGACAAAGCGCCACCGCGCTGGCCGCTGCCAGAGTTCGCCGTGCCCGCGGCGGCCGGCGACCTCGAAGGAGACGCGAACGTCGCCCAGGACGACTGCGAAACCTCGCGGACGCCGTGTCCAGCGGACGCTCGGCGCATGCCGGCCTGCCGGGTTCCCGGCGCCGACGTGATCCGCGTCTGCGACTTCTTCGACCGCCCGCTCGTGCTCTCGTTCTGGTTCGCCCAGGGGGGCGAGTGCGCCGAACAGCAGGACGTGGTCGACCGCGTCTACTCTCGCTACCGTGGGCGCGTGGGCTTCCTCTCGCTGGACGTGCGCGACGACCGCGACACGGTTCGCGATCTGATTCGTCGGCGCGGCTGGCGGATGCCGGTGGGTTACGACCGCGACGGCGCCGTCGCCGGCCTCTACCGCATCGGCGGCTGCCCCACCTTCGCCTACGTCTACCCCGGCGGCATCCTCCAGGACGCGGGCATAGGGCAGCTGAGCGCCGCCGAGCTGGACTCCAAGGTGCGCGATCTGCTGCTGGCGACGCGCGCAGTGGAAGGGGCGGGAGGCGCCCGGTGAGCGGGGCGGAGGCCGGATCGGAGCTCGACCCGGCGCCCTCGCCGCGGCAGGGCTGGGTCGCGCCCCACATCGCCGCCGAGTTCCCCGGTCTGGGGATCGCCTGGATCGAGGTCGACGCGCGGCCGGGCAAGAGCCCCGAGCCGGTTCGCCGCCGCCTCCGCGAGCTCTCCGACCGCTTCTTCGGCGCCCACGCGATTCACATGCGCGAACGGCCGATCCCGTGGGCCTACCGCGTCTTCTTCCGCCAGATCGGCCTCGACCCGGACCGGACCCGGACCCCGGTCGAGCGGCTGGCGCTCGACCGGCTCCACGACGGCGGCTTCAAGAGCCAGGGCATGCCGGCCGATGCGTTGACGATCGCCACGATCGAGACCGGCGTGGCGCTGCGCGCCTTTGACGCCGCGCGGCTCGTCGGCGGCCTCTGCATCCGCGACTCGGCGCCAGGCGAGTCGCTGCCGGGACGCCCGGCGAAGCTGGCCCAGGGGACGCTGACGATCGCCGACGAGCGCACGCCCCTCGCGCTCCTCTTCGGCGAGGCGACCGAAAGCCCGGAGATCGGCCGGGAGACGCGCCGTCTCGTCATTGCCGCGATTCAGGTCAACGGCGTCCCCCAGATTGCCGTCGACGAGGCTCTCCACATCTGCGCCGCCGCGCTCGAATCGGCCTAGCGACGCAAGCGGTAGGCGACGAACTTTGGGGCCTGCCGCTCGCTGGAGACGATGTCTGCCGGAACGAGCAAGGTGCCGCCCTCGGCCGTCGCACCCGCATCGACGCCCGCCGGCAGCGAAGCTTCCCACACGTCGCTTCCGTCCCCAGCGTCGAATCCGCGTACCGAGCCATCGAGAGTGGTGGTGAAGAGAACGTCGTTGACGGTGAGGGTGGCTCCGAGAGTCGTCTCAGGAAAGATGCGTTTCCACCGAACTGTCCCCGACGCAGCGTCCAGCGCGACCAGTTCTCCGGTGTTGGGTCCTTCCGACAAGCCTGTGCGCTGCGTGAAGAGGGTTGTGGCGCGATTGACCACCGGCACGAACACAGTCGAGTCGCTTGCGGACAACGGGGCGGCCACGCCACCCGACGTTCCTGGATAGATCGTCATCGGCGTTGTCAGCTTCGAATATTCGCCTCTCATCGCGCGGAGGCCGTCGTTGTCGTGGCCGTTGTGGATGCCGACCGGCCGCCTCCAGACAAGGTGCCCGTCGCTTCTGTCCAAGGCGACCACGATGCCAGATTTCCCAGCCCCTACGACGAGGTCTCGTCCGCCGGCTTTCAGCAAGATCACGGGAGCTTCGAGACCCCAGTTGCATAGGGCATGAGGCGTCACCTGGTAGTGCCACTGCAGCTTGCCCGTCTTGGCGTCGAGCTTGACGATCGAGCCGGTGTAGAGGTTTTGGCCGGGCCTGCTCGATCCCCAGGGGTACCGCGCGGTGCCGGCGACCGGCCCCGGAGGACCGACACCGAAGTACATCGAGCCCTTGCCATCGAACGCCGGCGTGTGCGATAGCCCACCGCCAAAGTTGATCGATGGGTTACCCCACAAGGCCTTGGGGACCGTGTCGAAGCTCCATGCTCTCCTGCCCGTCTTGGCGTCCAACGCCCAGAGAACGCCTATTTCTCCGCCATGTGCGGTGGGTACGGTCGAGACGTAGATGAGACCTCCGTGATGGGCCGGCGCCATCTGAATTTCCTCATTGCCTCGGGAGAGGTTCGTAGACCAGAGCTCTTCGCCTGTTTCCTGGTCTAGGGCAAACGCGGTCGTGGTCGTCGCGCCATACACGCGGCCATCTCCGACGACCACCCCGTTTGGACCCTCGTTTGGAGATCCATATGACTTTTCCCACAAGAGCTCGCCGCTCTTAACTGAGATCGCCTTCACGTTCGAGGCAAGATCCTCCCAGTAGGCGACCCCGCCGGTTACAACAGGCGAGGACGAATAGATCGCGATAGAGCTCTGCGCCGCGACCGGAAGCATCCAGGCGAGCTCGAGCTTCGAAACGGTGGCGGTCCGGATCGGACCGTCGAGATGGCGGGTGTTGGAGCGGTCGATGTTCGGATAGGCCGCGCCCGCGAAGCTGACCCTCTCGTCGGAAGAAGATCCACCGGAGACCCACTCGACCGTGCCCGCCACGAGCAGGACCGCGGCTGCGCATGCGCCCGTCAATGAGAGGGCCCGGGTCCTCCTCAGGCTGCGCGGCACGCCTCGTCCCTCGACATTGCATTGACTTTATTGACTGCTTAAACAGTTTGCGCGGGGGCTTCGCTCTGGATCCTGTCGAGCAACGCGCCTTAACCCAGCCCTTGCGCTGCCGGGGGGCCGGTGATTTACACTCGAAGGGGCTGATGACGGAGTTGCTCGACCGAGAGACCTTTGCCGGCCTTCGCATCGGGGGCGACGAGCGCCTTGCGCGCGCCGAGCTGCGGCGCCAGATCGGCCGCCTCGAGCTCGAGCTGGGCCGTCTTGCCGCGGGGGCCTTCCTGCGAATGGAGATCGACGCACGGGTGCCCGCCACGGCGCACGAGCCGCGCCTGATCGGCCTCGGCGAGCTGGAGCAGGTCCGTGATGCCCTCGCCGACCGGGTCGCCGAGGCGGGCCACGCACTGAGCGAGAGAGCCGAGGCCGAGACCGCCAACCGCGAGCTGCTCGAGCGGATGCTGGCCGCCCCGGCCGAGCACAAGTGGCTTCAGATCTCCCGCGCCGACCTCGGCGAGCGGGGGTGCGGCCACTGGCACTCCCGTCCGCGCCTCGGCCTGCTCGGCATGCTGATGGGCTGGTGGCGCGTCAGGGTCTCCTCGGGATGCCCGTTATCCGCGCGGCTTGCGGCCGTTGACCAAGAGGAGCCGGGTCGAGACCGAGCCGCCGCCCGCCCCCTGGGGCGCCTTTCCCCTGGCCGAGCTGACCGTGCTCGCCGGGATCGTCCTGCTCGCGATCGGGATCGTCGGTAAGAACCCGACCGCGCTCGCGGTCGGCATCGCGCTGGGCGCTCTCGGCGGCCTCGAGGTCTCGGTGCGCGAGCACCTCGCCGGCTACCGCTCCCACACGACCCTGCTCGCCGGCACCGTCTTCGTCCTCGTCGTCGGCGGGCTCCTCTACGTCGCCCACCTAATCGTCGCGGTCTGCCTCGCGGCGGGCGCCGTCGCCTTCGCCGCCGCCTTCCTGCTCCTGAGGCGCGCCTTCCAACGCGCCTCGGGCGGCCTCTCCTTCAGGATCGGCAAGCGGGTCTAGACGAGGGCGGGGTCGCGGCGCCTCGTCGCCAGCTCGGTCGCGATCAGCTTGCGCTGCCGCGGGGTGAGGGTGCCGAGGCGCTTGTTCTCGCTGAGGGCGAGGCCGAGCAGGAACTTGCGGGCCCGCGTGCGGCCCCAGCGGCGCTGGCTCGTCAGCAACTCGGCCAGGGTCATGCTCTCGGTCTCCCAGGGACAGCTCTCGATCACCTCCGAAGCCTTTACCTCACCGCGCGCTATCGAGCGCTTCAGCTCGGCTCGCGCAAGTCGCACCAGGTTGGCCCGTTCGAGCGCCTGCATGTGTTGTGGGGCCTGAATCACGGAAGCGGTCGTCGAAGCAGGGGCGATCGAAGCAGCATCCACTAGGACTCCTCCCTTCGGGGTTGATTGGACTGGTCAGATCTCTCTCCGCCGGCTCGACGAGGACGCCGCACCGGTGAACTCGACTCTCTCTGCCGCCGGGCACCTGCCCTGGCTTCGGCGACGCGGGCCAAGCTATGCGTTGCCCGCGGTCAGCGTCAACCCCGCGCTCGGGAGAGTGCCGCCGGCCCACCCGCTAAGAGCACCTTTTTCGCCGCCGGGCCGGCTCTGCGGGAATCCGGTGAGGCCGAAACTACCCCGTGCGGGGTAGGTCAGGGAAGTCCTTGACGACCTCTCCGATCGTCTTGAGCGCTCGGTCGAGATGGTCGCGCTTATGGGTTGCCATCAGGCTGGTGCGCAGCAGGGCGCCGCCAGGGGGAACCGCGGGATGGATCGCCACGTTGGTGTAGACGCCGGCCTCGAAGAGCGCCTTCCAGAGCAGCACGGCCTGCCAGTCGTCGCCGACGACCACCGGCACCACCGGCGTGGTCGCCACCGTCCCGTCGGGCAAGAGCCCCGGCTCCACGACCCGCAGGCCGAGGTCGCGCAACCCCTCCCGCAAGTATTCGGCGTTGGCGAGCAGCGCCTCGAAGAGACGCGGCCCCTCGGCGCGGATCACCCGCAGGGCGGCGAGGGCGGCGCCGACCGCGGCCGGCACGGCCGAGGCGCTGAAGATGAAGGAGCGCGAGGCGATCCGCAGGTACTCGACCACCGCGGCCGGCCCGGCGACGAAGCCGCCGCAGGAGGCGAGGCTCTTGGAGAAGGTCCCCATGCGCAGGTCGACCTCGTCCTCGAGGCCGAACAGCTCGCAGGCGCCGGCGCCGCGCGCGCCCAAGACGCCGGCGCCATGCGCCTCGTCGACCATCAGCCGCGCCCCGTGGGACTTGCAGAGCTCGACGATGCGCGGCAGGTCGCAGACGTCGCCCTCCATCGAGAAGACGCCGTCGACGACGACGAGGACGCCGCCGCCGTCCTCGGCGGCGCGGTCGAGCATCTTCTCCAGCTTGTCCATCCGGTTGTGGCGGAAGGGGCGAAGCTTGGCGCCCGAGAGCCGGCAGCCGTCGAGGATCGAGGCGTGGTCGCCGGAGTCGCAGACCACCGTGTCGCCGGGCTCCAGCAGGGCGCCGATCGCGCCCAGGTTCGCCTGGTACCCGGTCGTATAGACGATCGCGTCCTCGGTCCCCATCCACTCGGCCAGCTCCCGCTCCAGGTCTATGTGCAGGGGCGTCGTCCCGTTCAGCAGGCGCGACCCGGTGACCCCGGTGCCGTAGGTCTCGAGTGCGTCGCGCGCGCCCTGCTTGACCCGCTCGTCGCCGGTCAGCCCGAGGTAGTTGTTTGAGCCGAGCATGATCGTTTCGCGCCCCTCCATCTCGACCACCGGCCCGGCCTGCGAGGTGAGTAGGCGGAAGTAGGGGAGGAGGTCGTGCGCTTTCGCCGCTTCCAGCTGCTCGAGCCGGTCGTGGCTGCGCGCCTTCTCGAAGACGTCGACCGGCGTCTTGGCGGTTTCGTCCATGGAGGGGAGTGTAGGTTCCGCCCCCATGGGAAGCGTGTCGATTCGGCCTGTGCGTTCGAGGCGCGAGCTGAAGCGCTTCGTCAAGGTCCCCTTCCGCCTCCACCGCGAGCGGCCGCAGTGGGTGCCGCCGCTGATCTTCGAGCGGATGGAGTTCCTCAACCGCCGCAAGAACCCCTACTTCCAGCACGCCGAGGTCGAGTGCTTCCTCGCCGAGCGCGACGGCGAGCCGGTCGGCCGCATCTCGGCCCAGATCGACCGGCGCTGGGATGAGTTCCAGGGCGGCAGCGACGCGATGTTCGGCTTCTTCGAGACCGACGAGGACCCGGAGGTGGCGCGGGCGCTGCTCGACGCCGCGAGCGACTGGGCCCGCGAGCGGGGCCGCACCCGCATCCTCGGCCCGATGGACTTCACCACCAACGACGAGGTCGGGATCCTGATCGAGGGCTACGAGCGCAAGCCGATGATCCTCCAGCCCTGGCACCCGCCCTACTACCGGGAGCTGATCGAGGCCGAGGACTTCGGCAAGACGATGGACCTGCTGATGTGGGAGCTGCGGATGGGGGAGCTGAAGGAGGGCGAGCGCTTCGACCCCTCGATCCACGCCGCCGCCGAGAAGGCGCTGCACGAGGAAGGGATCGTGATCCGCAACATGCGCAAGCGCGACATGGCGAACGAGGTGCGGCGCTTCATGGACGTCTACAACGAGGCCTGGGGCGAGAACTGGGGCTTCGTCCCGATCACCGACGCCGAGGTCGAGTTCCAGGCCAAGAACCTGAAGCCGGTGCTCGACGAGGAATGGACCTTCATGGCCGAGAAGGATGGCGAGGTGGTGGGGGCGGCGCTGACGCTTCCCGACATAAATCAGGTGCTGGAGAAGCTCGACGGGCGCCTGCTCCCCCTCGGCTGGCTGCGCTTCCTGCGGGGCAGGAGGGGGATCGATCGGCTGCGCGTCTTCGCGCTCGGCGTCAAGCACGACTACCGCCACACCGGCATCGCCGCCGGCCTGTACCTCAAGCACATCGAGATGGCGGCGAGGCCGGAGACGATCAGCTGGGGTGAGATGGGCTGGATCCTCGAGACCAACGAGCCGATGAACCGGGCGATGGAGGGCATGGGCGGCAAGGTCGTCAAGCGCTACCGCCTCTACGAGAAGGCGCTCTAGCTAGGGACGCCGCAAGTTGCGGGAGTTGCCGCCGGCGCCTTCGGCGGGCCTCGCTAGAGTCGGCTGGGTGAGTGGCATGGAGCTAGAGCCGGTCCAGGTCCGCGTCCTACCGCGCGAGGGATCCGGGGCCCTCGTCCTGCGCGAGGAGGTGCGGACTGCGGCGATCGCCGCCGCGGGCGGCGTCCTCGCCGGCGCCGCCACCGTCGCCGCGGTGCGGGCGGTCAGCGCCGTTGGGCGCAGCGGCTCGCGCTCTCCGCGACGGCGTTCGCGCTCTCGCGAGCGGCGCTCCAACGTCCTCGCCTCCCGCTCCTTCCTGATCGACGTCCACCTGCTGGACCGCTAGCCGGCCGATGGGCCTAAAAGTGGACTCCGGCTCCACTTTTAGGCCCATCGGCGGGGTTGTCGAGGTCGAGGTGAGGCCGCCCTGGCCTTACCGGTTGCCGGCCTACGGCGGCGAGGACGGCGTGATGCGGGCCCGCGGCGGCGTTCTCTCCCGCCTCCTGCACGTCGACGGCAGCCCGGTCCTCGTCCGCGCCTGGCAGCCGAGCGCCGAGCGCGTGCTGCTGCGGGCGGAGCCGGTCGACCCGGGGGCGGTCGCCGCTCCCTGCCCCAGCGCTGCACCGCTGGCCGGCCCGGCGGGCGCCGACCAGCTGGAGCTGGCGATCGAGCGGATGCGCTTCGCGCTCGCCGTCGACGACGACCTCGACGAGTTCCACCGATGCTTCCGCGGCGACCCGCTGCTCGGCCCGCTGCTGCGCCGGCGCCCCTACTTCCGCGCCCGGCGCCGCCCCTGGCCCTGGGAGGCGCTGGCCTGGGCGGTCGTCAAGCAGCTGATCGAGACCGGGAAAGCGGCGCGGATCCAGCGCCGCATCGTCGGCCGCTGGGGCGCCCGGCTCGGCGCCGAGCGCGGCGCCCTGCACGACGTCCCCGACCCGGCCGCGATCGCCGGCCGGGCGCCGGCGGAGCTCGAGTCGATGGGCCTGGCGCTGCGCCGCGCGATCGCCCTGCGCGCCGTCGCCCGGGAAGTGGCGCAGGGGCGTTGCGACCCCGCCGAGCCCGCGGCCGATCGCCGCCTGCTGGCGGTGCGCGAGATCGGTCCCTGGACGGTCCAGTGCCTCGGCCTCTTGGGCCGCGGAGACCCCGACTGCCTGCCGGCCGGCGACCTGATGTACATCAAGCTGGTCGGGCGCCTCGCCCGCCTCGGTCGCCGCGCCACCGTCGAGGAGGTCGAGGACTTCTACGCGCCCTACGCGCCCTTCCGTGGCCTCGCCGCGGCGTTGACCGCCGCTGCCTGACTCAAGCGGCCGGCCGATCCGCCGATACACCAGGCACGATGGAGCGCTCGACGCCGGGCAGCGGTTGGCCCAAGAGAGAGGTCGACCAGTTCCTCGACCAGATTTCCGCCGGCGGTGCGGACTACCGGCGCCTGGTCGAGCGTCTGCCCGCGATCGTCTACACAGCTGAGCTGGGCGAGAACGGCCGCTGGCGCTACGTCAGCCCCCAGGTCGAGGAGATCCTCGGCTACAGCCCCGAGGAGTGGGTGGCGGACCCGGGCCTCTGGGCGAGCCGGCTCCACCCCGACGATCGGGAGGACGTGATTTCACACGAGGATCCGGAGGCTCTTCAGAACCGCAGTCCGGCGCCGATCGACTACCGGATGATCACCCGGGCCGGCGACGTCGTCTGGATCCTCGACGAGGCCGTGCTCGAGACCGACGAGAGCGGGACGCCGATTCTGCACGGTGTCCTCTACGACATCACGAAGCGCAAGAGCGCCGAGCAGGAGCTGAAGCGCGCCGCCACCCAGCAGGCCGCGGTGGCGCGACTCGGCGGGCGGGCGCTGCAGGACGGCGATCCGGATGCCCTGATGCGCGAGGCGATCTCACAGCTGACCCAGATCGACGGCGTCGAGGGCGCTGGGATATGGGAGGTGGAGCGCGACGGACGCAGGCTGAAGCTGCGGGCGGGGCTCGAAGGCCAGGTCGCCGGCTCCAACCGGGTCTCGGCGGCGTCCGACTCCCATGCCGGTGCGGCGCTCGACTCGGGGCTGCATGTGATCGTCGACGACTGGGTCACCGAGCGCCGCTTCTCGATGCCGCCTGCGCTGCGCGTTCTCGACGTGCGCAGCAGCCTCGCCGTCGTCATCGACGGCAAGCAGAACCCCTTCGGCGTGCTCGACGTCCACTCGTGCGAGCCCAACCGCTTCACGCCCCAGGACGTCCACTTCGTGCAGGCGGCGGCCAACGTGCTGGCCGACGCGATCGAACGCCACGTCGCCGACGAGGCGCTGCGCCACCGGGTCCTGCACGACTCGCTCACCGGCCTGCCCAACCGGCTCAGCTTCATCGACACGGTGAACGAGGCCCTGCAGCGCGCCGCCGGCTCCGGCTATCCGGTCGGCGTCCTCTTCCTCGACCTCGACCACTTCAAGCTGATCAACGACAGCTCCGGCCACCACGCCGGCGACGAGCTGCTGCGCGCGGTCGCCCCCCGCCTGCGCGCCCACCTGCGTCCCGGCGACATCGTCGCCCGCTTCGGCGGCGACGAGTTCGGGATCCTCGTCAACCGCCTCGCCGACGAGGACGAGGCGGTGGCGATCGCCGAGCGGGTCGTCGCCACCTTCGCCGAGCCCTACACGATGGGCGGGGCGGACCACTTCGTCACGGCGAGCGTCGGCATCGCCGTCGCCCGCCCCGGCGGCCGCGAGCCCCTCGACGCCGAGATGCTGATTCGCGACGCCGACGCGGCGATGTACCGGGCCAAGCAACGGGGCCGGGCGCGCTGCGAGATCTTCGACGCCGAGATGCGGGCGCGGGCGACGCGCCGGCTCGAGGTCGAGCGCGAGCTGCGCCACGCCCTGGAGCGCGACGAGCTGACACTCCACTACCAGCCGACGATCGCCCTCGGCAGCGGCGAGATCATCGGGCTCGAGGCGCTCGTGCGCTGGCGCCACCCCGAGCGGGGCCTGCTCGATCCCGGCGAGTTCATCCCGATCGCCGAGGACAGCGGCTTGATCGAGCCGATCGGCCGCTGGGTGCAGGAGAGCGCCTGCCAGCAGGTGCTCGAGTGGCACAGGCTCCTCCCGGACCGGCGGCCGCTCGACATCTCGGTCAACCTCTCCGCGCGCCAGGTCGCCCACCGCGACCTCGCCCAGTTCGTCGCCGAGATCCTCACCCGGACCGGCCTCGACCCGGCCCACCTGCAGCTGGAGATCACCGAGAGCGCCCTGGTCGAAGAGTCGGCGACCGCGATGGCCACGCTCACCGCGCTCAGCGAGCTCGGCGTCGGCCTCGTCCTCGACGACTTCGGCACCGGCTACTCGTCCCTTGCCTACCTCAACCGCTATCCGTTCGACGCGCTGAAGATCGACCGCTCCTTCGTCGACGCCCTCGGCGTCGAGCAGGAGCGCACGGCGATCGTCGAGGCGATCATCGGCTTGGCCCGCGCCCTCTCGCTGGACGTGATCGCCGAGGGCATCGAGAGCCAGGCGCAGCTGTCGGAGCTGCGCCGCCTCGGCTGCGACCACGGCCAGGGCCACCTCTTCTCGCGGCCGCTGCCGCCGGAGAAGATCACGAGCCTGCTCAGCGAGGGAAGCGGCCGCTACTCGGGGATCCTGCCGGGCAGGTAGGCGTTGCTGAGCAGCTCGGCGGGAGAGGGCAGCGAGGAGATCAGGTCGTTGTCGCGCATCCAGGCGACGAAGCGGGCCCACTCGGCCGGCACCATCGCGGCGGAGCGGCTGAGCAGCGGCAGCGTCGCCTTCACCTCTGCGCGGGTCAGCTTCGGATCGAGGTCGGGGTTCGCTTCCAGCAGCGCCGCCACGGCGGCGTTGGGTCGCTCGACGGCCGCGGCCGTGCCGCGCGCCAGGGCCGCGATGAAGAGCCGAACGGCGTCCGGGTCCTCTTCGAGGCGCCCTTTCTGGGCGACGAGCACCAGCTCGTCGTAGGTCGGCACGCCCAGCTCGTCGACCGGCGTGACGACGGGATCACTGCCGCGCAGGCGCAGATCTACCCCCTCGACGTTGCGAAAGCCGCCGAGCATCGCCTGGGCGCTGCCACCGGCGATCGCGGGCAGCAGGCCGAAGCCGACGTTGACGGCCTTGACGTCGGCGGGGGAGAGGTTGGCCCGGGCGAGGATCGTCTTCAGGAAGGCGTCCTGATAGGGGATGCCCGCCGTGGCGATCGTCTTGCCACGCAGGCCGCCAATGCCCCCGATCCCCGATTTCTTCAGCCAGATCATCGAGGTGAGGGGGTGGTCGACGAGGGCGCCGACGGCGACCGTGTCGAGGCCCTTGTCGGCCGCCAGCGCGACCTCGGGCTCATAGGAGATCGCCAGGTCGGTCCGATTGGCGGCCAGGAGCTTGATCGGCGCCGCCGGGTCGGATGGCGTGTGGATGCTGACGTCGAGCCCGGCCTGGCGGAAGTAGCCGAGCTTCTGCGCCATGTAGATCCCGGCGTGGTCGGGTTTGGGGGAGAAGTCGAGCGTCAGGCTGAAGGGCTGCGCCTCGCCGCTGACGTCCTCGCTCTTCTCGCCGCAGGCAGCGAGGCCCGTCGCGAGGGCGAACAGGGCCGCGGCGATCGCGAGCGCTGGGATTCGGGAGCGCTTCATCCCCTGCTTTCTATCGCCAAGTGACGATGCGGCGCTCTGCGAGGGCCAGGAGACCGAAGAGCGCGAGGGCCATTGCCGAGAGGATGGCGACCGCGGCGAAGATGCGCGCGGTTTCGTACTGGCCGTTGTCTTGAAGTATGAGATGGCCGAGGCCGGAGTTCGCCCCCACCCACTCTCCGAAGAGCGCGCCGATCGGGGCGATCACGAAGGCGATCCTCGCGCCACTGAAGAAGTAGGGGAGGGCCGTTGGCGCCTCTACCCGCCAGAGGATCTGCCGGCGAGAGGCGTCGAGCGTGCGCATCATCTTGATCGCCTCCTGGTCGACGGAGCGCAAGCCGTCGAGAGTGTTGACGGCGATCGGGAAGAAGCAGATCAGGGCGACCACCGCCAGCTTCGGCCCGATTCCGAAGCCGAGCCAGACGAGCAGGACCGGGGCGATGGCGAGGATCGGGATCGTCTGCGAGGCGACGAGGAGGGGATAGAGGGCGTGCCGCAGCGTCGCGGACAGGTGCATTGCGACCGCGAGGCCGACACCCGCGACGAGCGCGCAGCCGAGGCCGAGCACGATCTCCTTCAGCGTCACCCAGGCGTTTTCGGCGAGCAGCGCGCGGCTCTCCCAGAGCGAGCTTGCGATTTCGGCCGGTGAAGGGACGAGGAAGTCCGGCAGATCGAGGAGCGAGGCCAGGACACCGGCGGAGGCCGCGATCTGCCAGACCCCGATCAGCGCCGCCAGCACGGCGGTCGGTAGAAGCAGGCGTGTGGCGAGTTGGTTTCGCATAGCGGTCCTAAAACGCCACATCGCCCCCGGCCCCCTCGTGGAGAGCGGTCATCGCCCGCTCGCGCACGGCGACGAACTCCGGGTCCGTGACCGCGTCGTCGCGATCGGCCGCCCGAGGGGCGGGAGAGCTCAGCTCGGCGACGATCCGCGCGGGTCGCGCCGAGAGCACGGCGACCCGGTCGCAGAGGTAGAGGGCCTCCTCGACGTCGTGCGTGACGAGGAGGACGGTGCGGGGGTCGGCCCCGAGCGCCCCGGCGAGCCAGCCCTGCATCTCGGCCCGGGTGATCGCGTCGAGGGAAGCGAAGGGCTCGTCGAGCGCGAGCACCGGCTTGCCGGAGACGAGCGTGCGCAGGAAGGCGACGCGCTGGCGCATCCCGCCCGAGAGCTC
>Ga0193699_10000654_pt1 | contig 14363 bp, 13 predicted proteins | sample L3c2metaG_FD_160095 | JGI IMG/M metagenome (GOLD analysis project Ga0193699, IMG submission 160095) | Soil microbial communities from a riparian zone of the East river system, Colorado, United States - L3c2 | ecosystem: Environmental > Terrestrial > Soil > Riparian zone | place: USA: East... | reverse complement strand
GAGTGCCAGCAGGATGGTCAGGCACAGGGCGGCAAGTTCGGGCGCGACTTCGAAGCGGCGGCGCCAGATCAGGGCCACACCGAGACCGCCGATCGCCAGCGCCGCGAAGGGCACGTGCAGCAGATTGAGCGGCCTCACGTCCAAAAGCTTTTCCTGTTGGCGAGCGCTCATGAACGACGCCTGAAGTTGCGGAAAGTGCTCCTTGAACATCTCGATGGTCGGGCCGTTATTCTCGATGCTGAGTTCGGTCTTAAGCGTATAGAGCTGCCGGATGGCGGCAGTGACAGCGGTCGTGGCATGCATGAAGGGGTACTGCTCCAGCGTCGCCCGCGTGATGACGCGTTCCTCGCTGCGAAATCCGGTCTCGCCGCCAAGTTTGTGGAATGGCGAGTCGCCATCCCATAGCCACCAGTCGCCATCGGTTGGCAGCGTGGCCTGGTATTGGCACAGGCGCAGCGACGGGTTGGGACACTGGTCTTTCAAATACCGCGCGACGATGCCGTCCTCGACCAGCCTTCCGAATAGGAAGTGAGAGCCGCCCGGCGTGAACGCGAAGTTGCTGGTGATGGCGAGGTTCGACACCGGGCAAAGCGCGACACCGGCGGCGACCGCGCCCGCGGCGAACCACAGCCTCGGCTTCGGCAGCGCAAACGGCTTAAGGCGCGACAGCAACCAGAGCGCCGCAATGACGCCAACGCACATGCCGGCGGCGGCCATGTGGCTGGGAATGGCGAAGACGATCACCGCCGCGAGCGCAATGCGCTCCCACCGCGCGAGCTGGTCGTGGCGAAACGCCAGCAGATAAAGCGCCAGCACGGCGGCGGGAAACAGAATGTCGGGCATCAATTGGCCGGTGAACCAGGGCAGGCTGGTGCCAACGGTGAGCATCGCGACGACGCCGAGCGCCAGCCACGGTCTTCCGCCCAAGCCATTCATGCGCAAGGTCAGAACAATCAGCCAGACGATCAGCGCCGACTGGAGCAGCGCGTTCGGCCAGAATGAGAAAGGCACGCCGGCATAAAGGAAGAGGCCATACAACGCCGAGCGGCCCAGGCCGAGCGTGCCGAGCATCGCCCGGTCCAGGTAGCCGCCGGTGTCGGGAAAGATCAGCGGAAAGCCGTTCCACAGTGCCGGCGCCATCAGTGCGGCCACCATGCCGCTACTGGCGAGCGTCCAAGCCAATATATTTTGTTGGGAATCCGGGATCGCCGTAGCTACGCCTACGCGCGCCGCCGTCCCGGCGGGCAAAACGTCCGTCATCAGGTATCCCCACGCCACGGCCGGAGCCGGCCGCCAGCGAGATCAACGCAGGTGGAGCGGTTTAGTTCAACTGTTTAGCGCGTGGCGGGCAATATGCCGCGGACGGCGGCGTGCCGGTGATAGGCGCGCAGCGCGGCGAGGCCGACGGCGAAGGTCGCGAGCCAGACCACACGGGCGCCGTAGCGGTCATGCGGATTGGACAGCGCGCCGCAAACGAAGGCATTGGCGAGCAATGTGAGGCTGACCCAAGCGGCCAGTTCGGCAATGTCGGCTGGTACCCGGTGATGCTGCGCAAGCAACAGCAGCACCGGCAGCAGCGCGATCGACAGCAAAGCGAGCGGATATTGCAAGGCGTTGATCGCGGCGAACGAAATCTCGCCGTGCTGCTGGCGCGCCGCCCACATCGTCGGTAGCAACTGCGGCGCAAAATCCTGGATGATGAAATACGTGTGCCAGGTCCAGTGCACGACGCCTTCGCCGGTGTGCACGGCGACCAGTTGCTTGGCGGTGGCGACGGCCGCGGTCTGGATTTGCAAGACCGGATATTCGAACAGGCTGTCGAGCGCGATCTTTTCCATTTCTTTGCCGAGTCCGGCAAAGCGGCCGAGACTGTCGAACAGCTTGCTGCCCCAGAACCAGACGTCGGCGTTATTCGGAAGCTCGTTCTTGTAGGCGCAGAGTTGCAGCGCCGGATTGGGGCAGTGCTCGTCGAGGTATTTCTTGACGATACCGTCCTGCAACATGCGGCCGAACGACAATGCGAAGCCGCCGGGCGTCCACGTCACTTGTTTGGCCACGACGTAATTGGCGGCGAACGTCATCGTGACGCCGAGTATGAGAGAGATTGCGCCGCGCCGCAGGTTGGCGGCCGGCAAGCGGGCGCGGTCGAACAGCCAGACCAGCGCCGCGGCCGTGAGCAAGACCGCGAGCACGGCGATGGTGGCGCTGTGAGTGGCGGCGGCGACCGCGGTCAGCACGATCAGGCCGACGCGCTCCGGCCCGCTCAAGACGTCGTTGCGCATCAGCAGCAGATACAGCGAGAAGACGCCGAGGCCGCAGAAAATATCGGTGAGCAGGATCGCCGTCAGCCACGGCAGCGTGGTGAGTGCCGACATCGCGGCGATGGTGCCGAGTAAAAGCCACGCGCGTTCGCCGAGGCCATGCGCGCGCAGCATCAGCGCGACGATCCAGACGGTGAGCGCGGACTGGCCGAGCACCACCGGCCAGAACGACAGCGGCACCCCGAGATTAAGAATGAGGCCGTAGACCACGGCGCGGCTTGGCACCAATGTGCCTTCGTACCAGCGCGCGAGATAACCGCCGGTGTCGTATTGCAGAAGCGGAAACTGATTCCAGACCGCCGGCGCGGTCAGCATCGCCATCGACAGCACGATGGCGAGCGCCCACCGGGCGCGGTCGCGCGCTAGCATTTCAGTTTCCCCACCCGCACGTCTTTTTCGTTCTTGAGTGCGATTTTACCGTCTTGACGGACGCGTGCAAAGGGCAAATCGTCGGCTTCCACGTTCGTCAAGTTTCCCACCGCGTTCGAATCCGGCGGAGTGCCGGCGACGCATTCTCGATATCAACGAAATATCGAGATTCTTTTAACGCCAACAACAATCCATCCGGGAGGATTACAATGAATCGACGCCGCGTTCTTGGTTTGACGGCAACAACCGCCATAGGACTTGCCTTGTCGGCGCCGCGTGCTTTCGCGCAGGATTCAGATACCGCCCCGGCGGCCACCGGTCCCGGACCGGTCATGACGGCGCTCAGCGCCTATATGAGCAGCGCCGGAACGCGGGCGCTGCCCGCGGACGTGGCGGAGCAGGCCAAGTACCATCTGCTCGATACTTTGGCGTCGATCATCTCCGGATCGGAATTGCTGCCCGGCCAGTCGGCGCTGCGTTACATCACCGCAAATGGCGGGAAGGGCGGCGCGACGATTGCCGGCACCACGCTCACGGCCTCGCCGGCCGACGCCGCGCTCGCCAACGGCATGATGGGGCATGCTGACGAGACCGACGACTCGCACAATGTCTCGCGCTCGCATCCGGGCTGCTCGACGGTGCCGGCGGCGCTCGCGGCCGGCGAGACCTTCGGTATCGACGGCGCGCGCTTTCTGCGGGCGGTGACGCTCGGCTACGACATCGGCACGCGCGTGGTGATGTCCATGGGCGGTGCGGCCTTTAGTTACGAAAGCAGCCACGCCACTCATAGCATCGCCGGAAACTTCTGCGCCGCCGCCGCGGCCACCTGCGCCGCCGGTCTCGACGAACGCCAGATGCGCTGGGCGCTGGATTACGCCGCGCAGCAGGCCTCCGGCATTGTCGCCTGGCGGCGCGACACCGACCATGTCGAGAAGGCTTTCGTGTTCGCCGGCATGACGGCGCGCAACGGCGTCACCTCCGCTTTGCTCGTGAAGTCGGGTTGGAACGGCGTCGACGACGTGTTCTCGGGGCCGGACAACTTCTTCCAGGCCTATGCGCCGAAGGCGAAGCCCGAGCAACTCGTCGAAAAGCTCGGCGAGCGCTACGAGATCGCGCGCACCGACATCAAGAAATGGACTGTCGGCTCGCCGATCCAGGCGCCGCTCGATGCGCTTGCCGCGATTCTCGGCAAGCGGCCGTTCGAGGCCGATCAAGTGCAGCGTGTGACCGTGCGGCTGGCGCCTTCGGTTGGTACGGTTGTTGATAATAGGGACATGCCCGACATCAGCCTGCAGCACCTGATTGCTGTGATGCTGATCGACAAGACGGTCTCGTTCAAAGCGGCGCACGACAAGCCGCGCATGCAGGACGCGGCCGTGTTGCGCCAGCGCGCGAAGGTGACCCTGGTGCGCGACGAAGAACTCGCCAAGCTGTTGCCGGTGCGCGTCGCCGTCGTCGAGGTCGACCTGACCGACGGGACCAAACTTTCGGAGCGTGTCACGGCCGTGCGCGGCACGCCGCGTAACCCCATGACGCGCGCCGAGGTGACCGACAAGGCGCGGGATCTGACCGCGCCGATCCTGGGGCGTGAAAAGGCGGAGCGCCTGATCGAAACGGTCTATGCGATCGAAGCGGTCACGGATATTCGGCAGTTGCGGCCGCTGCTTCAGCGCAGTTGACGCGGGCCTACTCGGGCTGGATGCCGGCTTCGACCGTCACCTTGCCCCACTTGGCGAGCTCGGCCTTGATGTAGTCGGCAAAGCGCTGCGGCGACCCGCTTTGGACTTCGATGCCGGCTGCGGAAAGCTTGCTGCGCGCATCCTCGGTCGCGAGCGCCTTGTTAATCTCGGCGTTGAGGCGATCGACGATGTCTTTAGGCGTTCCGGCCGGCGCCAGAATGCCGCCCCAGGTATTGGCGTCGTAGCCGGGCAGGGCGGCCTCCGCGATCGTTGGCAGGTTGGGCTGCGACGGCGAGCGGGTAATGGTCGTCACCGCAAGCCCGCGGACGCCACCCGACTCCACATGCGGCTGAATGGCGGTGATCGTGTCGAAGATCATCGCGGTGCGACCGCCGAGCAGATCGGGATGTGCCGCGGTGCTGCCGCGATAAGGCACATGCAGCATCGTTTTGATTCCGGCCATGCTCTTGAACAGTTCGGCCGCCATGTGCAGCGAGCTTCCCTTGCCGCTGGTGGCGAACGAGGCCTTGTCCGGATTGGCCTTGATCCAGGCAATCAGTTCTCGAAGTCGGTGGCCGGGACGGCGGGGTTCACGGCAAGGAGCAAGGGCACGATGTGGGTGAAGGCGACCGGCTCGAAATCCGTCACCGGGTCGTAGGGCAACTGCTTGAAGATGAACTTGTTGGTGGCGTGGCTCGAAGCCACGATCACGAGGGTGTAGCCGTCGGGCGGGCTCTTGGCGACAAAATCGGTGCCGAGATTGTTCGACGCGCCGGCCTTGTTCTCGACCACCACGGATTGGCTCATGGACACGGTCATCTTGTCGGCGAGGTGCCGCGCGATGATATCGATGGCGCCGCCTGGGGTCGCCGGAACGACGATCTTGATTGGCCGCCACGGATAGGGCTGCGCATCTGCGCCGCCCGTGGCTGCCGAAAGCGCGAGCGCGGCGGCAACGGCCGCGATGCCGTAGACCCTCATGACGTTCTCCCGTTGTGACCTGTCATTCTTTGTGATGACCAGGACGCGAACATTCACATTCTGCGCTCCCGACTCCACTGGCGCAACCGCCGGCAGAGCCGCTATCCTGACGCCATGTTCGTCAATTTCTTCACCGAGCTGAAATCCGCCGGCGTGCCGGTGACGCTGCGCGAGTATCTGACGCTGATGCAGGCGCTGCAGGCCGATCTCGCGTCGCGCCGCGTCGAGGATTTCTATTATCTGTCGCGCGCCACGCTGGTGAAGGACGAGCGCAACATCGACAAATTCGACCGGGTGTTCGGCCACGTCTTCAAGGGCCTGGAAATGCTCGGCGACGGCCTCGAGGCCGAGATCCCGGCTGAGTGGCTGAAGAAACTCGCCGAGAAATATCTCACCGAGGATGAGAAAAAGCAGATCGAGGCCATGGGCGGACTAGAGAAGTTGCTCGAGACGCTGAAGAAGCGCTTGGCCGAACAGAAGGGCCGCCACCAGGGCGGCTCGAAATGGATCGGCACCGCCGGCACGTCGCCGTTCGGCGCCTACGGCTACAATCCGGAAGGCGTGCGCATCGGGCAGGACGAAAGCCGTCACCGGCGCGCGGTCAAGGTCTGGGACAAACGCGAGTTCAAGGACCTCGACGACGCGGTCGAACTCGGCACGCGCAACATCAAGCTGGCGCTACGCCGCCTGCGCAAGTTCGCGCGCACCGGCGCGCCAGACGAGCTCGATCTCGACGGCACCATCCAGGGCACCGCGCACAAGGGCTATCTCGACATCCACATGCGGCCGGAGCGGCACAACGCGGTGAAGGTATTGCTGTTCTTCGACATCGGCGGCTCGATGGACGATCATATCAAGGCGACGGAGGAATTGTTCTCGGCGACGCGCACCGAGTTCAAGCACATGGAGCATTTCTACTTCCACAATTGCATCTACGAGAAGGTGTGGAAGGAAAATCGGCGGCGTTTTACGGCCGTGACGCCAACATGGGACCTGCTGCACACGTATCCGCACGATTATAAAGTCGTGATCGTCGGCGACGCCGCGATGTCGCCTTACGAGATCAGCGCGCAAGGCGGTTCGGTCGAGCATTACAACGATGAGCCAGGCGCGACCTGGCTGGAGCGCGTGACCCGGACTTATCCGGCGTGCGTCTGGCTTAATCCGACCCCGGAGGCGCACTGGGACTTCACTCATTCGATCTCGATGGTGAAGCAACTGATGGGCGGGCGAATGTATCCGCTGACGCTGGAGGGGCTGGATAAGGCGATGAGGGAACTCGTCCGCTAGCTAAATTGCCTTATTTGCGCGTTGAACTCGTTGGCCGGTATCAGGACCATCAGCGAGGGAACTATGGATTTCCACCCCCAAAACCGCAGTCTGACCGACTTGTTCGTCGACCAGATGCTTTTCAAGTTCGTCGAAGTGGTTCGGCGCAGGTCGGCGAAAAAAGGCGGGTTGCGCAACATGATCATCCCAATCGACGATGGTATCGGATTGCGAATTCTCGCCACCGGCACCTTTGAAGCCACGACGATGGACGGCATCGATCTGCTGTTTGGCGAGGGACTGATCCGCTCCGACGGTATCGCCTTGGATATCGGTGCGAATATCGGCGTCTATTCGATTTTTTTCGGTCGACGCTGCAAGCAAGTCGTCTCGTTTGAAGCCAATCCGGTGACGCACAAAATCCTCGAAGTGAATGTGGCGATGGCGCACCTGGCGAATGTGACATGCCTTTGGTGTGGAGCGTCCGACAGCAAAGGCACCGCACGGCTGCAGGTGCCGAAAAATGGCCAGCTTGGCTGGGCGACGTTCGACGTCAAGGACGTGCCGGGCGGCACCGATTCCGTCGATGTTCCGATCGATACCGTCGACAGCGTCATGCAGCGCATCGGCTTGGCCGATGAGCGCGTGAGCGTCATCAAGATCGACGTGGAGCGTCATGAGCCGGCCGTGCTGCGCGGCGTCACGCAAGTGCTGAAAAAATGGCAGCCGGCGGTTTTGCTGGAGACATCGGCCGGTGCTGCCGCGGAAAGCTGTTACCGGCTTCTGCACTCGCTCGGCTATCGGAAGTTCCTGCGCTTTCGTCGCCTGCGCGGCGCCTATGAGTTGCTCTCGCCCGCACGTGTGGTCGCCGAGCCGATCGATATGCTCGTGGGCGAGGGTGATTGGGGTCATCTGATTTGCGCCCTGCACGAGGGGCACGCGGCCGCATTGGAAAGCAGTTTGCACCCGGCGCGCCCGATCACTGTGCCGCCCGATCGTCCGATTGATGGCGTCCTTGGGCCGCTGTCCGAAGCAGGGCGTGAAACGGGCCTTGAACCGGGACTTGCCTCGCCGCAACAAAATGGCCGGCGCCCGTGACGGCGGGCGCCGGCCGGTGTTTCAGTGCTATTAGCAGCCGCTCGCGGTGCTTCCAGAGCCCGCTATCCCGCCGCTGGTTCCGCTCGAAGAGCCGGCGGAGCCGGTATTGACGCCTGGGCTGGTGGCCATGCCACTGCCGGTCGTCGGCGAACTGGACGGACGGGTGCCCATGTTGTTCGACGCGCTGCTACCGGACGGGCCGCAGGGACTGCTGGTGCCGGACTGGCCGCTCGCTCCGGAACTGCCCGGCGTTGCCGACGGGGGACTGCTCATCGATCCGGATGGACCGCTGCCGCCGCCCGCCGCGCCGCCTGTCTGTGCGAACGCGAAGCCGGTGGTGGCGGCAATCAAAGCCGCGGTCAGAATCGCGAGAGTAGGTTTATGGGTCATCATCTGCTCCTTGCGTGATGAGCCCCTTGGGCGAAACGCCAAGCGCCGCATGATGTTCCTACGGAACAGCAAATCTTCGCCGTACGCGGCGAGCGAAACAGCGGATCAATAACCAATCGGGGCGCACTATTTGGCGCGCGATTTGCCGTTGTCGCCGTTGCTCACACCGTCACTCGGCGAACTGCCGGTGACGCCGTAATCAGCGGACTTGGATCCGAACACAGCGGCGGCGAAGCCTTCGGCCGCAAGCCCGCGTTTGAGCAGTTCCCGGACCGCGGAAGCGCGGCTCGGCATGCGCTGCTTGAAACGGAATTCGTCGACGACCTGAAGTTCTTCGGCCGACAACATGATTTGCAGACGTTCGCCTCTTAGATCGGCTGGCATGTCCATTTAACCCCCAATCGCACCGCTTTTTGTGGGCCTTCAGAAACCCCCGTCAGTCACCAATCATAACGTCGATTGCTTGAATTTAGTTCCTTGCGCCACTTACTCAATCGGTGTCAAAGGGGCAGATTCAGCCGTTAAGGCAAGTTCGGCCGTTGTCGTGGATTACTACGAATACATCAGATGATAAAAGTAATGATTCGAGTAAAGCTTAGTAATCATAGTTGTTGAGAAGTATTCGTTGACAATACTTCGGATGAGCTTAGCGTTACGACTATGACTGAAACCCATGTCGCGCAAACGATCACCGTCTCGACCCCGCCCTGCGAAAACTGCGGCCAAGCCACTCGGATTTACGGCATCGAGCCTCATCCGCGCCTGCCACACGCAGACATCAACACCTACGTCTGCGATGCCTGCGACTCGACGCAGGCTCTGGTGGTGCCGTTGCCGAAACCGGCCGGCTAGCCGTTTTTCGGATTCGCTGCGCACGGCGGTGCAAAACAAAATCGCCGGACTTTCGTCCGGCGATTTTGCATGTCGGCAATAAATTTATTTAGGCGGCGTTGGCGGCGCGCGGTTGCGCGGGAGTTTCCGCTTCCTGCTGGGTGCGCTGCAGGGCCATCACGTCGCGCATCAGGCGCGCGAAGTCCTTGCGGCCGGTTTCCAGCGCGCCTTCGACCACCGCGCGCTCCATCTTCTCGCGGCGGAGCGCGGTATTGAGTTCCTCGAGATGCTGCTCGTTTTCCTGCTTTTCGGCGGCGTAAGCTTTTTCCAGATCGATGACACGGCCGTTGAGCGCCGCGATGGTGTCCTCGGCACGCTCCAGCGCCGCTTCCTTGGTGGCGTAGGCGCGGGCCAGCGTGTTGCTGCGCTCCATCAAGGTGGTGCGGGACTGGTCGATCTCCTGGAGTTGGGATTCGCGCTGGATGCGGTCGGCTTCCAGATCCGCCACGCGCGACTGCAAGGAATCGCGCTCCAGCGCGATCTCGCCGGTGGTCCGGTCGTAGGTGCGGATTTCCTCGGCGCGGGCGAGCAGGTGCTCGCGGGCCTCGACCAGCAGGTTCTCGGTCGAGGTCGCGCGCGCCTGAAGCGCGTCGAAGCGCATGTGCTGGTTGGACATCTCATGAGCGTGACGCTCATTGGTCTCGTCGAGCGCCGCCACCAGCCGCGAACGTTCGGTGCTGGCTTCGGCGAAATTGGCTTCGACGTGGCGCAGGCGGCCTTGCGCGGCATTCAGGCTGGCTTCGGTTTCGGTCAGCTTGCGCGACATGCGCGCCGCCTCGGCGCTGGCTTTGTTGAGTGAGGTCTGCTGGGCGCGCTTTTCGTCTTCGGCCGTCAGCAGCCGCTGGCGCGCCGCATTGATATCCGACTCGAGCGCGATGATGCGTTTGTCGGCGGCGGCGAGCCGCTCGTCGAGCCGTCGATTTTCGTCGCGCACGCCTTTGTTCTCGCCGGTTTCCTGGGCGAGACGCGATTCCAGTTCGATGATCTGGGCGCGGCGCGCGGCGATATCGATGGAGATTTCGGCCTTCGTGATTTCGGTCGAGCGCAGCAGGCTCTGGGTGGTCGCGAGCTCTTGGCGCAGGGTCTTGCATTGCTGCTCGGACGCCGTGGTCTTCTTCTCCATCTCGGCGGCTTCGTTGCGCAGCTTGCCGTAGGCGGTGCGGGTATTGGCCAGCACCGTCTGCAGGTTGATCTTTTCGGACTTCTCGGCTTCCAGCGCGCGCAGCGTCTTGCTCAGCGGGTCGACCAGCTTGCCGACCGCGGCCTTGATGGTGTCGAGCTCGCCGATCTTGGCGGTGGCGTCGAGCATCAGATTGCGCAACGACTCGTTATCACCGCCGATCTGGGCGCCGAGCGCGGAGAACAGCTCCTCGTCGAGTTCGAGCGGATTGTCCGGCAGAAGAGTGACGGTGGTGGTGGGTTCAGGACTCGGCAAAGTTTCTACCGTGCCGGCTTTGCGGGCGAAAAAGCCCCCAAACTTGCTCATCGAGTGATCCTTTAATGCGCCGATCCGCCCGGCCGAAGCGACGCCGAATCACTTGAAAAACCAGTTCTGTTTCAATTTGGAGCGCCTTGGTAAACAGGGAGTTAAGATGGCCGCCGTCGGCTCGAAAGGCTGTGCTTTATCAGACGGTTGTCACATTTCTTGGTGTGCTTGCACTCGGGCGGTGGCGGTGTGTGCAGGAAATGGCATTGGCGGCCATCGAGACCGAAAAGTCGCGGGGAAGGGCTGTGAATAACTGATCCGGCCGTTGGGCCCCGGCTCGACTCGACGCGCGAAGCAGCCCACATATCGAACCCTTATCCAGAATGGACCCCGGGAGAACCTAATGAAAAAACTCGCCCTTTTTGCAGCGCTCGTCGCGGCTTTCGCTTTCGCCAGCCAGAGTGCCGATGCGCATAGCCACCGCCATAGCGACAAGAAGCTCGCGGCGGTCGCGATCGGCGTCGGCGCGGCATCAGGCGCCGCTTTCTTCGCGCTCAACGACTGGCGCTGGAATGGCTGGAATACCAATCGTGCAGGCGGTCTGACGCGTCTCGGCGCTTGGGGCGCCACCACGATGGGCTGCGCCGCGGTTTCGCCGATCGTCGCGACTGTCGTGCTCGACCGCCCGCTCACCATGCGCGAAGCGCATGTTCTCGTCGGCTCCTGCGTCGTGCCAATCATTGGCGGCTTGCTGGTCAACGCCGTTTGGGATGCCCACCCGGAATGGGAAGCCGGCCAGCCGGCGCCCCATCGTCACCACGGTCGGAAGCACAAAAAGTAGATAATGTAAGCCGCGTTTAGGCGCGACGTCGTTTTCGATAAAAAACCGCCGGTGCTGTGAAGACAGCACCGGCGGTTTGTTTTTGGTGATTAGCGCTAAGCCTTCTTGGCGACAAACAGACCTTCGCACAGGCGGAAGGTGAGGTCGGGGCCGTCGACGTTCTTCGGCTCCATCACGCTCACGACGTCCGGCGTGGCCAACTTGAGCATGGCGCGCAGGAACCCCTGCATGTCCTTGTCGTGGCGCGCGGCCCAACTCTTGAATTCCATGTTCTTGTAGATCTGTTCTTCGTGGCCGATCGCGAAGCCCGCTGTCTTGAGCGCGTCGCGCCATTCCTGCATCGGCCAAGCGCGCAGATGGCTCGGGTCGCGGAAGCGTTCGAAGGCGTTGACGTAATCGCCGACGGTGCCTTCCGGCACGACATTGTCGACCACCGCGAAAACGCCGCTCGGCTTGAGCACGCGATGCACTTCGTCGAGAAATTCCGCGATCGAGTCGAAGTGATGCGGCGCGATGCGGCAGGTGACCAGATCGAAGTTTTCGTCTTCGAAGGGCAGCGCCTCGGCCTTGGCATAAGTGGTGCGCAGGTTGGCAAGGCCGCGCTTGGCGGCTTCGCCTTTCACCATATCGAGCATTTCCTGGGTGATATCGGTCGCCCAAACGCGCTCGACATGCGGCGCGAAAGTGTAGGCGACGTGGCCGCCACCAGTGGCGACGTCGAGCGCGCGCCAGTTCTTCTGCGGTTGGGTGAGATCGACCAGACGCTGCAGGCTCTTGCCCAGCGCGTGCGGCGTCGAGGTGAGGTAGCTCGCGGCGGTCTTGCCGAAGTGTTCTTGGACGAGGGTCTTGTTCATGGGGTGTTTCTTGGGATGTTTCTTGGGGGGGCGCCGGGTTTGAAGGCGGCCACCATACCGCAATCGCGGACAAAAAACTGCCCTGCATCTTTCGATGCAGGGCAGTGTAGCACTGAAGCTCTCCAGGTTTAGCCCTGGTGAGCCGCCCCAAGGGAGGGCGATCAGTGCACGATCATCAGGGCGTCACGATCATGCCGGTGAAGACGTAGGCCTGGAGCATGACCAGGACGCCGACAAGGCAGGCCAGCGTGATCGAGTGCCAGAACACGAAGCGCAGGATGGTGCCCTCATGCCCAAACCAGTTGGTCGCGGTCGAGGCCACCACGATCGATTGCGCGTCGATCATCTTGCCCATGACGCCGCCGGACGAGTTGGCGGCGCCCATCAGGATCGGTGAAATGCCGAGTTGTTCGGAGGTAATCTTCTGCAGATTGCCGAACAGGATATTCGACGATGTATCGGAGCCGGTGAGGGCGACACCCAACCAGCCGAGCAGCGTGCCGAAGAAGGGATAGAGCACGCCGGTGCCGGCAAAGGCCAGACCGAGCGTCGCGTCTAACCCCGAGAGACGCGTCAGCGTGCCGATCGCCAGCATCGCCGAGATAGTGAGGAGCGAATAGGCGCAGACCCGGATGGTCTTGGCGTATTCGGTCACGAGTTTCACCGGCGAGAAGCCCATCAGGAAGCCGGAGATGATCGCCGCGATCAACATGCCGGAGCCGGTGTAGGACAGCCAGGTGAACGAGAACACCGCGCCTTCCTTGACCGGCGCCGATACCACCGGCGCCACTTTGTTGATCATGTTGTGCAGGCCCGGCACCGGATAATTCCAGGTGGCGTAGGCGTTGAGGATCGCCTTGACCGCGTTGGTTCCCCACAGCAGCAGGATCACGCAAACGATGATCCAGGGCAGCATCGCCATCCACACCTGAGCGGTGGTCGGCTTGGCTATGCTCACCGGCTTCGGCGGCGCCATCGTCGCCGCGGAGTCGTCTTTGCTCCGCAATGCCGCCGAGGTCCAGATCACCTTCGGCTGCCAGATTTTCAGGAAGCCGATCAGGCACGCCATCGAGATCAGCGACGCACCGATGTCGACGATCCAGGGGTTGATGAAATTCGAGATCAGGTATTGCGGGACGGCAAAGGAAACACCGGTGACCAGAATGGCCGGCCACACATCCTTCATGCCTTTCCATCCGGCGAAGGCCCAGACCACCCAGAACGGCACGATCAGCGAGAAGAACGGCAATTGCCGGCCGACCATGGCGCCGAGCAGAAACGGATCGATGCCGGTGACACTCGCAAGCCCTGCGATCGGTGTGCCGAGGGCGCCGAAGGCGACCGGCGCGGTGTTGGCGATCAGCGACAGGCCGGACGCGGCGAGCGGAGAGAAACCGAGACCGATCAGAATGGCGCCGGTGACGGCAACGGGTGTGCCGAAGCCGGATGCGCCTTCGAAAAATGCGCCGAACGAGAACGCGATCAGCAAAAGCTGCAAACGCCGGTCATTGGTGACGCTTCCGATGGTGGTTTGAAGAATTTCGAACGCGCCTTTCTCCACCGTCAAGCGATAGAGGAAGATGACGTTGAGGACGATCCATCCGATCGGGAAAAATCCGGTCGCGACGCCAAGGATCGATGCGCGGATCGACATATCCGCCGGCATCGTGAAGATGACGATGGCGACGAGGTTCGCGACGACCAGCGCGATCACCGCGGCGATGTGGGCCTTCACTTTATTCGAGGCGATCAAGAGCAGCAGCGTGACCACCGGCAAGGCGGCCGCAATCGTCGAGAACACGGCGTTGTTGAACGGATTGTAGACCTGGTTCCACATGGTTTCGTCCCCGGTACGGCCGCGATACGCGGCGCTTTTTATTTTGTGTATTGGATCAGTTCGCTAGCGAAGCCGCCAAAGCGGCACGCATAACTAAATGATCCAAAAAAATAAAAACCGCGAAACCGCAGGGGCGAGTCAATCTTGTCCACAACTGTAAACGCTACGACGAAAGTCGCGTATTTGCTGCGGACCACGTTGATATCTAACGAGGTTTGCCGCTGACGTCGTCGTCATAGCCATGGCGGTGCGAATAGAAAACCAAGGCCATCAGGCCGCCACCGACCAAGAGTGAAACCAGCACGCCGCCGGCAATGGCGACATAGCCGTAGAGCGGTATCTCGTCGCCGCTCATGCGCGAGAAGGTGCTGGCGGCAAACCACAGCGCCAAGCCGAGAAGCCCGAAC
>Ga0193699_10000652_pt1 | contig 14382 bp, 10 predicted proteins | sample L3c2metaG_FD_160095 | JGI IMG/M metagenome (GOLD analysis project Ga0193699, IMG submission 160095) | Soil microbial communities from a riparian zone of the East river system, Colorado, United States - L3c2 | ecosystem: Environmental > Terrestrial > Soil > Riparian zone | place: USA: East... | reverse complement strand
CAGGGCCGCGCGCTCCAGAATTTCCTCGAGCTCCACGGTGCGCGCGAGATGCCACTCGCACACGGCGCCTTGCTCACGCCCGCGGATGCGTGCCTCGCGAGTCGCCTGCGCCGCACGAAGCCGGCAAAGCACGATCGCCGCACCGGGCACCGCGCGCCGGCATCGGTCCAGATCGTCGCGCGTCTCCATCACTCCCGACACGATCAGGCGGGTCGCGCCGGCCGCGCGAAAGTTGTTCCACACTGCCGCGAGGTTGAGATCGACCAGCGCCGCGTTGAAGCGGCCCCGTGTCGGCCACGAAACGGAGAGGGCATCGAGATCCACGAAGGCGTGCGGGATCCGCGCCTCGGCAAGGAGGTCGGAGATCGCGCCGCCCACCGCCGTCTTCCCGACACCCACCGGACCGCTCAGCACGAGCAGCGGTATGACGGATGGTGCCGTCCCAGGAACGGAAGGGTCGCGACGCACGGGATCGGTCTGCATGGCAACGTAGCGTCGCGTGCCGCGCGCGTCAGGTCAAGCCTTCGAGAGTTCGGCCATCCACGCACTGACGGCGGCAACGCTCGCCAGGCGCCAGCGCGCGGTCGTCGGCCCGCCGCCCACCTTGATCGTGTGACCGCCGAGGGCGTTCACGACGGCGAATCCATGCTCGTCGGTGGCGTCGTCGCCGACGAAGACGGCGATGCGGCCCATGAACGGCGCTTCGCGCAGGAAGTCGGTCACCGCGACGCCCTTGTCCATGCTGGCCGGCTTGAGCTCGACCACGCACTTTCCCGGTTGTGTCGCATAGGCGGATCCGAGCTCCCGCTGGATCGCCCGCATCGTCCGGTGCGAGAACGCCGCGAGCGCCGGCGCACGACGATAGTGCAGCGCGAGCGTCAGCCCTTTGTCCTCCAGCAACAGGCCGGCGTGGCGCGCGACCACCTCGGCCAGGCGGACGCGCGCCGCATCGAGCGCTCCGGGGGACGGTTCGCGGCGATACAGGACGCCGCGTGCGTCCCGGCGCTCGAGTCCATGCTGCCCCGCCACCGGCAGCGGTGAATGAAAGATCGAGTCGACGTCCGCGATCGATCGTCCGCTGACGAGAGCGACTGCGCCACCGGATCGCTCGTGCAGCCGCCGGAGGCCGGCGAGCACTCCGGCGTCCAGCCGCACCTCGGCGGGCGTCGGCGCAAACTCGGCGAGCGTGCCGTCGACGTCGAAGAAGTACGCCCATCCGGCACGCGGCGCGGGCACGCCGTCGCGTCCCCTCACGATGCGGCCGCCGTGGGCTGCGCGATCCTGCCGCGCCGCCGCATTTTCGCGGCATCGAGCAGCATGCGTCCCGCCCATCGGTACACGTTGTTCTCCTGGACCAGGCCGCGCATCGCCCGGATCCGCGCACGGCGATGCCGCGCGGGCATCGTGAGCGCGACGTGCAACGCGCGCGCGCACCGGTCGGCGTCGTACGGATTCACGATCAGGGCCTCGGGCAGCTCCCTGGCCGCGCCGGTGAACTGGCTGAGCAGCAGCACTCCGTCCTCGTCGTCGCGCGATGCGACGAACTCCTTGGCCACGAGATTCATTCCGTCGTGCAGGCTGCTCACGAAGCAGAGATCCGCCGCGCGGTAATACTCGTACACCTCCCTCGGCTCGTGATGCTGCACCACCAGCACGATCGCCGGGTGTCGCGCATGCGAGAAGCGCTCGTTGATGCGCGTCACGAGCGCACGGACGCGGTGCTCGTACGTCTGGTACTGCTCGATGTTTGTCCGCGTGGGCGCGGCGATCTGCACGAAGGTGAGCTTGCCGACCCATTCCGGATGCAGCTCGAGCAGGCGCTCCACCGCCCGGAATCGCTCCTCCAGCCCCTTCGTGTAGTCGAGCCGGTCCACGCCAACGCCGATCGCGTGGTCGGTCGGCAGGCCAAGTCGCCCACGGATCAGGGCGCGACATTCGTCCACCGGTCGCGCGAGCAGACTCTCCGACGGCGGCCACTCCACCGAGATCGGATACCGCTTCACCGCGGTCCGCTCGCCGCGGTAGGAGACCCCGAACGCTTCGCGGTCGACGCGCGCCTCGAGCTGCCGATCGACCGTATCGACGAAGTTGTTGCAATGTGACTGGGTGTGGAAGCCGAGGATGCTGCTGCCCAGAAGCCCCCTCAGCAGCTCCTCGCGCCACGGACAGATGGCAAACGCCTCGGGATTCGGCCAGGGGATGTGCCAGAAGGTGATGATCGTCGCGCCGGGCAAGCGCTCGCGCACCATCCGTGGGACGAGCGCGAGGTGGTAGTCCTGCACGAGCACGATCGGATGGGCCGACTTCGCCTCGGCGGCGACGGTGTCGGCGAACCGGCGATTCACGAGCTCGTACTGCTCCCAGTCCTTGCTGCTGAAGGTGGGCCGCACGTGGGCGATGTGACAGAGTGGCCACAATCCCTCGTTGGCGAATCCATAGTAGTAGCCCTGCTCCTCTTCCTTCGTGAGCCACACGCGCCGCAGCCGATAGCCGGCCGCGTCCTCGGGCGCCGGGACCCGGTCGTGGCCATCCACCACGTCGCGATCGGCCGAGCCGCTGCCGTGCGCGATCCACGTCCCGGAGCACGCGCGCATGATCGGCTCCACGGCCGACACGAGCCCGCTGGCCGGACGCTGGATCGTGATGGCGTCGCCATCCCGCACGTGGATGAACGGCTCGCGGTTCGACACCACGATCACGTCGTGGCTGCGCAGCTCCCTATTCAGGATGTCGCGCAGGGTGTCGGGCGTCCACGTGAAGCGGAGCGAGAGCGTCAATGGAGCAACCCACTGTCGGGCACCGGACACGCCATGCGGGGCGGTGACTGCCACGGCATCAGATCCCGCATCCCCGGCGTGTCGTCGGTGCACTCCTCGGCGGCGAACGGTTCGATCGGCGCATTGATGCTGTCATACTCGTGCGCGATCATCCTGATCTCGGTGCTGAAGGCCTGGAGCGCATGATTGAGCGCCGCCGTATCGGCACAGAGATCGCTCGTTCCCGCGGTCCCCTGGCAATTGACGAGCGCGTGCTGCGCGTACGTCGACACCGCCCGATTCAGGGCGGCCGTTACGAGCATGAGCGCCCGCATGCGGGCAAGGCGCCGCCCTTCCGCGACCCGCAGCGGAAAGCGCATCACGATGAGCTCGGCAATCGTATCCAGATCTTCCGGTGAGATGATGATGCTCTCCATGGTCTCATTCATGTCAACTCTCCCTGAGTGAATGTTCCAGCCGCACCCGCGCGGATAGTTTGCGCTAGGTGGCCGTGAGCGTGGCGGTAGAGTAGAACGCTTCGCTCAGAGGAACCTCAGCCCGATCTCAACTCGTCCTCGGATCATGCCAAGTGCTTAGGCTGCACACATTTGGGAGCACGTTCGTCGTCGGCGAGATGGGCGAGCCGCTGACCGGCGCGGCCACTCAGCGACGCACCCTTGCCCTGTTTGCGGTGCTCGCCGTGAGCGGCAATCGCGGCACGAGTCGCGACAAGCTGCTGGGGCTGCTATGGCCCGAGGCCGATGCGGAGCGTGCCCGCCACTCCCTTACCCAGGCACTGTACTCGGCACGGCGAGCTCTGCAGATCGAGGATCTCTTCCTGACTGGATCCGAGCTCCGGCTGAACCCGGAGCGCCTGACGAGCGACGTGCGGGAGCTGGATGAAGCGCTCGAGGCGGGCGAGCTCGAGCGTGCCGTCGGGCTGTACGAGGGCCCATTTCTCGATGGCTTCTTCCTCTCCGGCTCGCCGGAGTTCGAGCAGTGGATCGCGGCCCAGCGGCAGCGCCTGCACGCCGGAGTCACCGACGCGCTGGACCGGCTCGCCGTGCGGGCCGAAGAGAGTGGTGAGCACCGCCGAGCGTTGGAGTGGCGTCGACGGTTGGCCGCGCTGGAGCCGCTCGACTCGGGGAGCGCGGTGAAGCTGATGACGGCCATGGCCGCGGTGGGCGATCGCGCCGGCGCGCTGCATCACGCCCGCGTCCACGCGACGCTGCTTCGCGACCAACTGGATCTCGATCCCGATCCCGTGGTGGAGGCCCTCGCGACGAGGCTGCGCGAGACCAACGAGTGGTCAACCGTCGTACGGACGCCGGTCGAGTCGGAGGCCGATACGCTCCCGACCCCGCCCCCCGCGCTTTCGAACAGCACGGATCCCATGACAGTGTCCGAGCCTGTTCGAGAGTCCACCGCGCTCTCCGGCGAGGTGGCTGAGTGGACACCAGTCCGACGCGAGCCGCCGCGCTGGTGGCGCTGGGCGGCGCTGAGCCTCGTCCTCGTCGTACTCATCGGCATCGGCGTGCTCGTCGGGCGCGGGAGCCGGACGTCGATCGAGCCGATCCACGAGCTGGCTGCGCGGCAGCGCGTGGTCGTCGCGCCATTTCGCGTCTCGGGGGCCGACGCATCGCTGGCCTATCTGCGTGAGGGAATGGTGGAGCTGCTCTCCACTCGCCTCGCCGACGATAGTGCCGCGAGGTCAGTGGATGCCGGCGCGGTGCTCGGTGCGTGGCGCGCCGCCGGCCTCACCGCGGCCGCCAGCGTCGCGCGCGACACCGTCGTCAAGCTCGCGGCGCGCCTGGGCGCCGAGCGCGTCGTAGTGGGCAGCGTGGTCGGCAGCCGACAGCGTGCCGTGCTGAGTGCGACGGTGTTGCATGTCCCGCAGGGCACGGTGAGCGCGCAGGCCACCGTGTCCGGTCCGGCCGACAGCATCACCACGCTCATCGACCGCCTCGCGGCGCAGCTCCTCGTCTCCGAGGCGGGGCAGGACGAGTCGCTTGCCCACTACACGTCGCATTCGCTGCCAGCGCTCCAGGCCTTTCTCGCCGGACAGGCCGCCTTCCGGCAGCACGACTACACCGACGCGCTCCAGCAGTACGAGCGCGCGCTGCGTCGCGACTCCTCGTTCGCGCTCGCCGCCCTCTACAAGGCACTGACGTCCGATCGGCTGAACCTCGAGTCGTCGCTCCGCAGCGGCGTCCGCGTCGCCTGGACGTCGCGCGAGAGCCTCAACGATCGCAATCAGGCGCTCCTGCTCGCGCTCGTGGGGCCGCGATACCCCGCGCTTCCCACCTCGGCCGAGCAGACTGCCGCATGGCAGCGCATCGTCGATCTGGCGCCCGGCAACGCCGACACCTGGTACGCGCTGAGTGTCCGCCTGCTGAAGGATGGCGCGGCCGCGGGGCTACAGGACCCACGAGCGCAGGCCTTGGCGGCACTTCGACGCGCACTCACCGTGAGCCCAGCGCACGCACCGGCGCGCGCACTGCTCGCGCAGCTCGACTCGGTGCGGCCAGGCTTCACGGGAACCGCCGCGGATACGGCGGCGCTCCGCTCGACGCGAGCTTCCCTCTCGCGAATGAGCACGGCCGACCTCCGTGCCTTCGCCACCGCCAGCCAGTTCGACACCGTCGGGCTCGCCGACGGCGCGCGCGCCCTCGCGATCCTCCAATCGCGCGGGGGGACGGATGCAATCCGCGCCGATCTCGCGCTCGCCGAACACAGCCTGGCGCTCAATCAGGGGCGCATCGACGCCGCCCTCGAAGCGACGAGTCGGCTGCGACGCCTCCAGCCCGGCTCCGACGCCTGGCAGCGGCTCCGCGTGCTCGACGCCCTCTACGCCGGCGGCGACAGTGCGGCCGCCGAGGGCGCGGTGCGCGCCCTGGCCCAACTGACGCGCGCCACGCCGCTGAACGTGCCCACGAGCTGGGACGGCTGGCTCGCGAACGCCTGCGTCGTGGCGCAGTGGCACCTGGCGCGGCGCGATACCACCGCGGTGCGCTCCATCATCGAAGTCCTGCGGGCGCGCCGCACGATCAACCCGGCGACGCCGGTGGGCGCGAGCCCGGAGGCCTGCGCCGAGCTGCTCGACGCGCAGCTCGCCGTCGCGACGCAGCGGCGCGATGCGCGGTCGCGCGTGCGCCACCTCGACTCGCTCGTCTTCACGCCGCAGGTCGCGGGCGACGCCAGCACCTATGCGCCGCTCCTCGTGGCCCGGCTGCACGAGCACCTCGGCGACCCGGCCGCGGCGCTTCGGGCGATTCGCCGGCGCCCTTACCTGTCGGGGTGGCCGAGGTATCTCGCGGCGATGCGGCGGGAGGAGGAACGCCTGCGCCAGCTGGCGCCGACGCCCTGATCTCCAGCGACCCGCACTGCCAACCTTTCTCGTGCGCCCGGTGTCAGGATGGTGATGGCACGTGATGTCATCCCCGCGGCGCCCGCTTGACGCGAATTCCCGGCCGAACTAGCGTGGCGATCCCAGGGCGTCGGACCCACCACCGGACGGAGTGCATCTCCATGATGTCCAGCTCACCTCGTCGGCTGCTCGCTGTCCTTCTCGCGATGCTCGCCGGCACGCCGGCCGTCGCGCAGTCGCGCGCCGGCGCCGCGCTCCACGTTCCGGCGGAGTACTATAAGCTCCCGAACGGCCTCAAGGTCGTCCTCTCGCGCGAGACGACGGTGCCGACCGCCGTCGTCGCTGTCTATTACAACATCGGGTTCCGCAACGAGCCGCGGAATCGCACCGGGTTCGCCCACCTGTTCGAGCACCTGATGTTCCAGGGCTCGCAGAACCTCGGCAAGATGGAGTTCATCCGCCTCGTCGAGCAGAACGGCGGCCTCCTCAACGGGTCCACGCGGTTCGACTTCACGAACTACTACCAGGTGGTGCCGACGCACGCGGTGCGCCGCATCCTCTGGGGCGAGGCGGATCGCATGCGCGGCCTCGCCATCGACACGAGCAACGTGAACAACCAGCGCGACGTCGTGAAGAACGAGGTGCGCGTCAATGTCATCAATCAACCGTACGGCGGCTTCCCCTGGATCGACCTGCCGGTCGCGGCGAACACCAACTGGTACAACGCGCACAACTTCTACGGCGACATGACCGATCTCGACTCGGCGTCGCTGAGTGATGCGGCGAGCTTCTTCCGCACGTACTACTCGCCGAACAACGCCGTGCTCGTCGTCACGGGCGACATCGACATTCCGGCGACGAAGGCGTGGATCGCCGAGTACTTCACGAAGATCCCGCGCGCCGTGCTGCCGGCCAAGCCCGACCTCACCGAGCCGCGCCAGACGGCCGAGCGGCGCGTCACCCGCATCGATTCGCTCGCCACCCGGCCGGCCATCGGCATCGGCTACCATGTGCCCGACCGATTCACGCCGGAGTGGTACGCCTTCGGCCTGCTCGACCAGCTGCTCGCGCAGGGACGCGACTCGCGCTTCTACCAGGAGCTCGTGCAGAAGCGCGGCCTCACCGGCAGCGTCGACGCCGGCATCAACTTCGGGCTCGGCAGCATGTACGACTATCAGGGCCCGATGCTCTACGAGATCCAGGCCTTCCACGACGCGGACAAGTCGCAGGACGCGATGGTCGCCGGCTTCGAGGCGGCCATCGAGCCGTTGCGCACAACCCCAGTGGATCAGGCGACGCTCGACCGCGCCCTCGTGAAGCTGCGCTCCGCGCTCTATGCCGAGATGGAGCAGTTCGCCGGCTTCGGCCGCGCCAACCTCCTCGCGTCGTTCGCGCTGTTCGATGACGACCCGGGTCGCATCAACCAGCTCGAGAAGGGCTTCGCCCAGGTCACGCCGGCGCTGCTGCAGCGCACCGCGCAGGAGTATCTGCGGCCGACGAATCGCACCATCGTGTTCATCGTCCCGGCGGCGAAGTCCGCCGTGGCGGGCACCCCCTGATCGCGGAGACGACCCATGCGCACTCTCATGACTCGCCGCTCGGCGCTCGCCGCGACCGTCGCCCTCGTCGCCGCCCTCCCCGCAGCGGCCCAGCAACCGAAGCGCGAAGCGCCTCCCGCGCTCGGCACACCGAAGGCATTCGTCCTCCCGCCCAAGCGCGAGTTCAGCCTCGCGAACGGGATGAAGGTCACCTTCGTTCCCTTCGGCACCATCCCCAAGGTGTCCGTCTACACGATGGTCGGCACCGGCCACATCGACGAGGGCAGCAACGACGTCGCGCTCTCCGACGTCACGGGCGAGATGATGCGCGAAGGCACCGCGACGCGCACGGCGACGCAGATCGCCGAGCAGGTGGCGGGGATGGGCGGTGAGCTGAGCGTCTTCGTCGGCGACGACCGCACGCAGGTGGGCGGCGCCGTGCTCTCCGAGCGCGGACCGGACATGGTGCGCCTCGAGGCCGATCTGCTGCGCAACCCACGCTTTCCCGAAAGCGAGCTGGCACGCATCACCGCCACCAAGGCTCGCGAGGTCGCCATCGCGAAGAGCCAGCCCCAGTCGCTCGCCCAGGAGCAGTTCGTGAAGTTGCTCTACGGCGACCATCCATACGGTCGCCTCTTCACGACCGACACGATCCTCAAGGGCTTCACGATCGCGCAGGTGAAGGACTTCCACGCCCGCAACTTCGGGGCGGCCCGCGCGCACCTGTACGTCGTGGGCGTGTTCGACGCGCCGGCGGTGGAGCGCGCCGTGCGCGAGGCGTTCGAGAGCTGGCCGGCCGGCAGCGCGCCGACGGTCAAGCCGCCGACGCCGCGCACGGCACACAGTGTCACGCTGCTCGACCGGCCGAACGCGGTACAGTCCACGATCATGGTCGGCCTGCCCGTCCCCGATCCGGCGGCGAAGGACTACACCGCGCTCTCCGTGACCGACGCGCTGCTCGGCGGCACCTTCGGTTCGCGCATCACGACCAACATTCGCGAACAGAAGGGCTACACGTACTCACCGTACAGCTACGTGGGTACGCACCGCCGCGACGCGTACTGGGTGCAGCAGGCCGACGTCACGACGAAGTTCACCGGCGCGTCCCTCAAGGAGATCTTCGGCGAGATCGACCGCCTCCAGAAGGAAGCGCCGGGCACGCCGGAGCTGGATGGGATCAAGAACAACATGATCGGTATCTTCACGCTCCGGAACGCATCGCGCGGCGGGATCGTCAACCAGCTCGCCGAAGCGGATCTGCAGGGGCTCGGAGACGACTATCTCAGCGGCTACGTGAAGCGCGTGATGGCGGTGTCGCCGGCCGAGGTGCAGCAGATCACGACGACGTATCTAACGCCGGACCGGATGACGCTGGTCGTGGTGGGCGACAAGGCGACGGTGGCGGAGCAGCTGACGCCGTTCCAGCGGCCGATTCCCTGACCCCGGAGAGTCTTCGCATGGAGACAGGAGCGTCCGGGAATGTGGACGATCCGAGGCGGGGTGATGGCCGTCACAGTCTCGTAAGCAAAGCAATGACAACGCATTACGGCATGTCGTCCGCGGTCGGGGCGACGGTATCGGCCGTGCCATTCGGGGAAGCGTCCATCAGCCCCCACGGAGTCTCCGATGCCACGTCTTCGATCGATCGTTCTGTTCGCTCTCGCCTTCGTTGCCCTCGAGCTCATTGCCGCCGCCCCCGCTGCGGCCCAGCTGCGCCGTACCAGTGGGAACGACAATGTGCAGTCCTCGCGGTCGTCCAGCCGTCCCGACTGGTCACGGGTCGATGACCGCCGTCGGTCCGATCGGGACTGGGACGATGATCGTGACGACCGTGGACGCGGGAAACACAAGGGCCGCCGCGACAAGAAGGAAGTCCGCGGGAACTGGTGCAAGGACGCGAACCGCGACGCGCGGTGCGACTACGCCCAGTCGAACCGGTATCCGGACAACCGGTATCCGGACAACCGGAATCCAGACAACCGGAATCCAGACAACCGGTATCCGGACAGCCGCTACCCCAATGGCCGCTATCCGACCGGCACGGCGTCGTGCGTCGACCGGAATCGCGATGGCCGGTGCGACGGTCAGGTCGGCCTGCCGACTCGCGTTCAGCTTCCGCTCGCGGAGCTGCTGAGCGCCTACGTCGTCCAGCCGTAATCTCGCCGGAAGTCAGCGAAGAGGGTGGTCTCGATGCATCGAGGCCACCCTTCTCCGTGCGAGCACGCGCCCGCGAAACGCTACGCGCCAGCGCTCGCCAGTCGACCAGAGTAGTATGCATGTGCCTTCGATGACCAAGGCACGCGCAGGGACACGAGACACGCAACGCTTGCGGCAGACGAGACCGGGCATCGGCACGCTCGTTGCCGCAAGTGGTGCCCCCTACTACTCGATCGGAGATCTCATGCAGCCTCTACGTTTCTCTCTCGCTGCGTTCATCGCACTGGTGGCGTGCGCCGGCCCGCGTTCGAGCACGACGACCGCCGAGCGCGCCGACGCCCCCATGCGCGACGCGTCGGGGGCAGACCTCGGCACCCTGACACTCGCGAACCGCCCCGGCGGCCTCATGCTGACGGGCGTCGTGCGCGGGATCCCGGCGGGGACGCACGGCATCCATCTGCACGCGGTGGGACGCTGCGACCCGACGACGTTCGAGAGCGCCGGCCCGCACTTCAATCCGCTGAGCCGCCAGCACGGCACGCTCAACCCACAGGGGCCGCACCTCGGCGACATGCAGAACATCACGGTGTCCTCGGACGGCTCCGCCACCGTGAGCTTGATTACGCCGGGCGGAACCCTCCACGGCGTCGACGCCTTGATGGACTCGGACGGCGCGACCGTGATCATCCACCAGAGCGCGGACGATTATCGCACCGACCCTTCGGGCAACTCGGGCAGCCGCATCGCGTGCGGCGTGGTGCGCAATAGGTGAGCACCGCGGCGCGTCCGGACCGCTGATAGCCTGCGGCCAGAAGGAAGGAGACGAGAGAGATGAGCGCTGAGCAGAAGACTGGAGCCCCGGGCGGCGCGACGGTCGCCGCGGGCAAGCAGACGGAGACGGCCGTCCTCGCGGGCGGCTGCTTCTGGGGAGTGGAGGAGATCCTGCGCGCCGTTCCCGGCGTTCTCGACACCGACGTCGGCTACACCGGCGGCTGGCTGGAGAACCCGACGTACCACGACACCCATGGCAGCAAGTCGGGGCACGCCGAGTCGATCCGCATCACCTTCGACCCGACGGTGCTGAGCTACGAGGATCTGCTCGAGAAGTGGTTCTTCAAGCTCCACGATCCCACCACACTCAACCGCCAGGGGAACGACATCGGCACCCAGTACCGCTCGGCGATCTTTCCGCAGACTCCGGAGCAGAAGGAGGCGGCCGAGCGGGTGAAGGCGCGCGTCGATGCCTCGGGCCAGTGGAAGCGGCCGATCACGACGTCGATCGAGCCGGCGGGCACCTGGTACAGTGCGGAGAAGTACCACCAGGACTATCTGAAGAAGAATCCTGGTGGCTACACATGCCACTTCATGCGCGATTAGCGGCTGTCGACAAACGGTTCAGTCGATCCCGACCCTCCCCTTCACCGCGGCAATCAGCTTCGGCGAGTCGTACCCCACGCCGTCCTTGAACACCGTCGTCACCTCGCGAATGACGAGCGGATTGGCCGTCAGATCTCCGCGCAGCACCACCAGGTCGGCCAGCTTGCCCCGCGTCACGGTGCCCAGGCGGTCGTCGACGCCGAGCACCTTGGCGCCGTTCGAGGTCATGATCTGCACCACCTGCGACGGTGTGAACCCCGCTTCGACGAGCAGCTCGTAGTTCCGCTGGTCGCCGAAGCCGGCCAGCGCGCCGCCGTTGCCCGTCGGGTCCACGCCGGCGGCCAGCCGGCCTCCCGCCTGGAAGAACGCCTTCTCGAACGCCATCGCGCGCGTGAACACGTCGTTCGTGAACGGGCTCGTCTTCGCGGAATCGATCTGGTGCCGGACATCCATGTACGACTTCCGGAGATCGGGCGCCATCATCGACCAGGTGCGCTCGTCGTTCGAGAGGCGACCGGGCACGAACGGCTCGAACACGGCGAGCGTCGACGTCATCGACACGTTGTGGTCGACCATCTTCTTGATCACCGCGCGCGCTTCGGGGCCGGTGGGATTGGCCTGCGTCACGCCGGCCAGGTAGTTCGCCGGACAGACGTCCGCCGGCTTGCCGGAGGCGAAGTCCGACATCGTGAGCATGCCGTGCTCGAGGTTGTCGATCCCGAGGTCCACCGCCTCGCTGAAGCTCACCGAGCAGAGATGCCCGGTGGCCTTCATGCCCCGCTTGTGCGCCTCGTCGATGGCCGCGCCCAGGTCAGCCCGGCTGATGTCGGTGTACGCCTTGATCCAGTGCATCCCCTCCGCCGCCCAGTAGGCGACGAAGCGCCGTGCCGCCTCCGGCGTGGTGACCTCGGCCATGCTGCCCGAGGTTCCCTTCCCGCCGCCGGTGAGGTAAGGCGCGGTGAGGTGGATGCGCGGTCCCGGGACACGGCCGGAGTCCACCATCGCCTTCGTGTTGATCTCGGCATACGGCGAGCGTCCACCTGTGGTGCGGATCGTCGTCACCCCCGACGCGAGATACAGTCGCGGGCCCGTGAACGACATCTGCACCGCGCGGCCTCCCGCCGCGGTGTAGAACAGGTGATCGTGCACGCCGATGAGACCGGGGATCACCGTGTGCCCGGCGAGGTCCATCACGCGCGCGCCCTGCGGCACCGTCACGCGCCCGGAGGGACCGACGTCGGCGATCTTTCCGTCACGGATCACGATCGTCTGGTCGGCCTTCGGCGCCGCGCCGGTGCCATCGATGACCTGCACGTGCACGAGCGCGACGACCGGCTCTGATACACTCACGAAGGGCTGTACGCGCTCGCCCAGCGCCGAGGCTCGCTGCGCCGCTGACGGCGAGGACAGCGCGAGCACCAGCACCATTGTCCCACGAATCGTTCGCATCGGATCACTCCACGGTGAAGGCCATCATCATGTCCGCCGACAGGTGCTCGGCGATATGGCAGTGCACCATCCACCGCCCGGGATTGGTCATCTCCACCAGCAGATCCACCGTCGCTCCGGCGGGGATCAGCACGGTGTCCTTCCATACGAAATTCTCGCTCGGCACGCCGTTCACCGCGAGTATCAAGAAGCGCTGGCCGTGCAGATGGATGGGGTGCTGCATGGCGTGAAAGCTTCGCCGCTCGTTCGCCAACCGGAGCTTCACCGCATCGCCGCGCCGGAACCGCCAGTCCACCGCCATGTTCTCCTTGCCCGTGGCGGGGTCGCGCAGCACCCACGTCAGCTGCCGCCCGGTGGACGCCCAGTTCATCATCGGCATCGTTCCCGTCCACTCGATGGGTGCGAAGTAGATCGAGTCGAGCTCCATCAGCCGTCGCGTGGCGAAGGGGAGATCGCGCGTGCGAAGGGTGAGCACGAGCGACCGGTCGGGATCGCGCGCGAGCCACTGACTCAACGAGCGCCGATGTCGCCCGACGTCGGCGACGACGGCGGTGTCGCGGCGCAGCGCGGCGAAGCTCGCCGCCAGGTCGGGCGACGCCTGCTCGCGGGACACGTGGATGAGCCCGAGCGTGTCCGTCTCGGCGAAGAAGCGGCCGAACAGATGGTCCAGTCCGCGCACGCGATTCACGAGCGCCACGGCGCCGGGCTCGTCGAAGCGCACGTGCACCACGTAGCGCTCGGCGGGTGCGATGACGACGCTCTCCAACCACGCTTCGCGCTCGTAGTTGCCGACGTCGGAGCCCACGATCTTGATTCGCGTCCCGGCGCCGAAGGAGAGGTTGAGGGTGCGCGTGTTGGAGACGTTGGTAAGCAGGAGGCGCACGACCTCGCCGCGCCGCACGTCGAGCGAGTACGTCGGCTCGCCGTTCACGAGCAGGAGGTTTCCGAAGCGGCCCATGAGGGCGTGGGTGGGCGCGTCGGTGCCGTACGGGACCAGCCCGTCTTCGTCGTTCACGAGAAGGTCGTCGAGCATGAGGACCTCTTCGCGATGCGCCGGCCCGAAGTAGTCGGGGCGTGGCGAGCGCACGCGAATGTTCCCATAGAGCCCGAGGTCCTGCTGGACATCCTCGCGAACGTGCGGATGATACCAGTAGATGCCGGCGTCGGGAAAGCGTAGGCGATAGATGAAGCGTCCACCTGGCGCTACCGGCTGCTGCGTCAATCCCGGAACACCATCGAACCGGTTGTCGAGCCGCACGCCATGCCAGTGCACGGTCGTGGGCTGATCGATCGCGTTCGTCAGCTCCACCACGATGTCGGCGTTCTGGGCGACGTCGAGCAGCGGTCCGGGATACTGGCCGTTGAATCCATAGACTGTATAGGGCCGCCCCTTGAAGGAGCGGGTCACGAGCTGAGCGCGCAGCCGCAGCGTATCGCCGCTGCGGAGACGCACTATCTCACGCCGGCGCGCGGGCGGCGCACCGCTCGCCGGCGCTCGAGGGAGGTACGCACCCACGCTCGGACGAAGCGCCATCTCGGAGGGGAGCATCTGGAGCCCCGGCGTCATCGGCACCGTCGTCCAGCGCGCGCTCGACGCGAGGGTGTCATGCGCGCCCGGCGTCTCCGACATGCGTGACATGTCGTGCGTCGTGCCGTGCGGCGCCGACGCTGTCATCACGGACGTGTCGACCATGGCGCCGAACACGAACTGGAGCATATCGGGTGGCTGGAGCCTCGT
>Ga0193699_10000651_pt1 | contig 14397 bp, 14 predicted proteins | sample L3c2metaG_FD_160095 | JGI IMG/M metagenome (GOLD analysis project Ga0193699, IMG submission 160095) | Soil microbial communities from a riparian zone of the East river system, Colorado, United States - L3c2 | ecosystem: Environmental > Terrestrial > Soil > Riparian zone | place: USA: East... | reverse complement strand
GTAAAAGCCAGCGAAATCGCGTTCAGCTTAAGAAAGCCGCGCTTTTCTCTTTCCTCGTAAACGACATCAAGTGCGTCGATGATCGCCTTCATGCCGCCATTGGCGCTCCACACCGAGAGTAGAAAAGAAGACGAATGCCAATCCGAGTTTCAGGTCCTGCTTTGCCAGCACCCGGTCGACCTGATCCTTTCCTATGTCGAAAGCTCCGCCAGGCAGAACGTCGGCGCCAGCGATAGGTGGTTTGATCGTGCGTCCCTTGGTAAGGAGCGCGACCTGGTGTGCCCCAACGACATCGCATCGAACGGTCCAATATACTTCCTGTCCGCTATAATCGGTTACACGGATTGCACAGCCGCGCCACCGTAGTTCGGTCCGGAAATGCAAAGCTCACCGGCGAGCTGATCGGCTCTGTCAGGGGCCGTGGTCAAGTCTTCAGGATCATGCCTCCTTGATCCCTGAATTCCTGGCCGATGACCAGATCGAACTTAAAATACGTCATGCGGCGCAAACGCCGATCATTGTCGGTAGTTCCTGAAAAATAGTGGGTGTGTCTTTAGATTCCCTTTAGATCCACCTTGCCATCGGGTTCCTGGAACGAAAGCGGCGCGATCAAAAAACCGCACTTCACCACTAGTCTTAAGTTGGTTCGAAGCTTATTCAAAGTGCTCCGTCGCGGGTTGGTGATATCGTCAGATCTGATCACTGCCCACTTCAAAGTTCCGTATTAGGCGGAATTGTCTGGTGAGGGGATGCTTGGAAGAAGCCCAATAAATTTGGTCATGATCTAAGGCATCGCGCAGACTTGCGCGGAGTATGCATTGTGGGCGGTTTGTTGCCGGAGTGATTTGCGACACCCGGCAACTACGATGCCATTTTGCCTTCAGAAGGTACTGATGATTAAATATCTTGCTGTTGCGGCCTGTCTCCCGCTTTCCACCGCCACGTTGGCGCAGCACGGGGGGCACGGAACAAGAGCGGCGCGCTTGCGCCTCCAGTGTCCACAGGTACTGCCGCCCGGTGCTCGATCAACGCGATTTTGCCGTCTAAACTTGTCTCCAGCAGCATCGGAAAAAACTCACCGCTGCCTGCAAGAAGGTCCTGACGGACCACGGTCAGTGAAGCGAAAGCGTAGACCGAGCTGCGGGTACGGAACGAACCCGGTTATCGCCGGTTTACTCAGCGCTGCCATTGTTACCGGAATCGTCCGGATTCACGCAGAGCATTCCGAGTATAATCCATGACCGCACCCAACCTCGCTCGCCGCATCCACGCATCCGTGGCAGCTAAGCCTGTCCGCAACTACAAGGTCCATCCGTATGCGGTAGCTGCAGCTGTCACGGTGGGAGCATTGGCGGTGGCGGCTCTGGTCAATCGGCATCTTGCCAAAAAGGCGGAACACGACAATCCGCCAACGGGTCAGTTTGTCGAGGTCGATGGTGTTCGGCTTCATTTCGTCGAACGTGGTTCAGGCGAGCCGTTGGTCCTTCTGCATGGCAACGGCAGCATGATCGAGGATTTCGAATCGAGCGGTCTGATCAATCTCGCTGCAAAAAATCACAGGGTCGTTGTTTTCGACCGGCCCGGTTTCGGTCACAGCGACCGGCCGCGCAACACCGTCTGGACACCCGATGCTCAGGCTGAATTGATTAAACGGGCACTCGATCGACTCGGCGTTTCACACGCAATTGTTCTCGGGCACTCTTGGGGCGCTTCTGTCGCCGTCGCGCTGGCCTTGAAATATCCCGCTTTACTGCGGGGATTGATCCTCGCCTCAGGATATTATTATCCGACTGCGCGGGCCGATGTACTTGCGATGGGCGTGCCGGCACTGCCCCTGGTAGGCGGCGCCCTCAGCCACACCTTGTCGCCGCTGGTTAGCCGGGCAACTTGGCCGCTCATGATGGCAACGATCTTTGGTCCCCAGTCCGTACCTCCGAAGTTCGAAGCATTCCCAAAGGAGATGGCCCTGCGTCCTTCTCAAATCCGGGCATCGGCTGCGGAATCCGCACTCATGATCCCGGACGCTTATCATTTCCAAAATCAATACGGGGATTTGAAGATGCCGGTTGTCATCATAGCGGGCGAGCAAGACCGGTTGATCGACACCGATACGCAATCGGCCAGATTGCATTCGGAAATTTTGCACAGTAGGTTCTATAGGATTCCCGAACATGGCCATATGATTCACCAGACGGCGACAGGTCAAGTGATGGCTGCAATCACTGAAGTGGTGACCGACCGGATACCCTTGACTGACGCGGGCCACGCGATATCGACTTCTGCCGAAGAGCAACTATAAAGGAAGAAATTTTTAAAGCTCACGGTTCAATTCGGGAGTATGGTGTCCCCAGAATTAGAAATTGCGACGTAATAGCTCTCAATGTGCAATTCCGCCTTGACCCTGCGTCTATCGCACCAGCACCAGGGGCCGTGGTCCGCCATTTTCCGTGCTGCTCGCTCAAGGCGTCGATGACGTTGCGACGGCCCTTCAGGTCCGCGCAAGCATCGCTGGATGCTGTCGCCGCGGCGATCCCACATGCCGGTAATCATCGACGACTTTGCCACCAGACGTAATGGGTCGCAGAGACACGGCCGGCTCGTGGACTTCTCAATCGTGCAAATCTCCCGCGGTGTAGCGCTTCGAACAACGCCAGCGTTCGTCCCGCGGCACCTTGAGGGGCCATGACTCTCTCGCGGTGCTCTCGATCTGAACGTGACTAGCGTGTCGGCCTTCCTGATCATGGCGCAGGTTCGAGGGGCCAGACGGGATGGTGGCAAGGTCAAGAAAGAGGCTTTGCTTCGGCCAGGAAATTGGTCAGGTAAGCATACGCAGCGCGAGACAGTCGACCTTCATGCTTTGCACGCGTCGATCATCCTGAACCTAATCGATCACCTCACGCTCCGGCATCGCCGCCGGCTTTGTCCGAACCAGTTCTGCCAGGCGGACGTCACGATACGCTGTTGCGGAACCCCTGCTGGAGATTGGCCTCTAAATGGTGCGCCGCAAAAAGCAGCAGATCGGGACTGATATAAAGTGTTCGATGATCGTCAGATATGCCGCGCATCGTCCACATGTGCGTGGCGTCGCGTCGATGGCTGATCGAAGTCGCTGGAACCACCAACTTATGACCTCGTTTCTCTCCTATGGAAAAAGAACACTCACTTTGGTTGTTGGCGGAAAATTCCATAGAGATCGCCTGGGATTTTTTGGATCGGAGCGTTGAGCTCGAGGACCCGGAAATCGCTCGTTGCTTCTTGAGGGATACGATCGATATCATGATCCAAGAAGGCGTTCGGAGCCGCCTGTTGCTTTCAAACCTCGCCATCTTCGCTTATAAGCAGTTTATGGAACGGCAGCAGCACGGGGCTTGCCCACCCTTCGTCTTTGAACTTTCAAAAACTTGAGATGACAATCGTGGCCTTGTGGAGGAAAGCCATACGGCTTGCCGAAAGTTGCGGCTGAAGGGTGTAGCGCGCCCCAACGCCGTAGGGACCGCAATTCGGTCGAGAATCCGATCCTGCAAAAAATCCCCGTCCAATTGTTTCGCCCGTAAGAAGGCCGCGGCGGCGTCTGAGAGGCGTCATCGGCATCGCTCAGCACCCAGCGATCCGGGAACTGAGCGCCCTTTCGGTCATTAGGTAGGTCGAAATCCGGACATTCCGATGACGGCAGACTATCCCAAATCACCATTCCCCTCTCAGAAGCAGCCGATGTCGGGCTCGGCGAATGCGATGTCAGAGTCGCCAGCGCGAGGCTGATCGCGAGAGGGACAAGACTGGCGCCTGCGTAAAGTGTCGTGGCTCGAAGCAGGCGCTCCGACGTATTGCCGCATTCGACCAGCCGGTGCTGCATCGCGGGGGCGACCAGCAGCGCCATGGAAAGAACCATGAGCATCACCCCGCTCGGGCTGAGGTAGGTCGCTGAGGCTGCCGGCGTCGAAAAAGCCGTCTTGAAAAAACACTTGGAATTGGGAGCCCAGAAGTACCTGGCCGCCGAGGAAAAGCAGCCGCGTCTCGTCGAGGGCGGTCTTCAGCTCAGCTTGTTGTCAATTTTTTCGACATCGCCGGTCCATTCATGACAGTTTTTTGAAACTCCCGTCTGCTCCGTGCGTTCCAATGCGACAAGGAGAGGAGGGTGATGCAATGCGGTTTGACGGCATGATTTTCGACATCGAGGGGACGCTGATCGATTGCATTCCGCAGAATCTGCGTAGCTGGCAGGAGACGCTTTCCAGCTTCGGGCTGACCGTGCCGATCGAGCTCCTGCAGCTTTATTCCGGCATGGATGGAGATGACATGCTGCAGATTCTTGCGCCCGACATGGATAAGAAGGTCAGGAAGAGGGCCCTAGAGGCGGAAGGCAAGAATTTCCAGGCCAGATACCTGACGTCAGTCCGGGCCTTCACAGGCATCCGACCGTTGTTTGAAGCCATCAGGCGTGAGGGCGGCAAGATCGCGATTGCGACGGATTGCGAGGACCCCCAGTTGAAGCACTACCGCGCCGTCCTTGGTGTCGATGACCTGATCGACGCAATCGCCTGCGGGGAGGACGTCGAGGAAGGCAAACCGAGCCCCAAACTCGTCCGGCTGGCAGCCCAGCGTTTGGGTATCGTCCCTGCTCGGGTGGTCATGACGGGGGACACGCCGTACGATGCCGAGGCCGCGCGGGGCGCGGGTGTCTCCGCCTTGGGCGTTTTGACCGGCGGGTTTTCTCAAACGGCTCTCAAGGATGCCGGTTGCTTCGCGGCGATAAAAGAGGTGGGCGAGATACACGGATTTCTGGCGACCTCTGAAAGAACTCGGCACGTCGAAGAAACACGCTGACGCCAGGATTCTCATGACCTCTGCTGCCCCGCAACCTTACGACTGCGTGATTATCGGCGGCGGGCCCGCGGGCTTGACGGCCGCGGTCTACCTGGCTCGCTATCGACGCAGGATCGTCCTGTTCGACGCTGGCGACAGCCGTGCCGCGCTAATTCCTGAAAGCCACAACTACCCCGGCTTTCCGGAGGGCGTCTCGGGACCCGGCCTGCTCAGTGCGCTGCGCAAGCAGGCGGAAACCTACGGCATTACGTTGATCAGCGCACCGATAACTGAATTGAAGCGAGAAGGCGGGGGATTCGCCGCCAAGTTCAGGCAGGACGAAGTCAAATCGCGGTTCGTCTTGCTGGCGACCGGCATCGTCGATGAAAGCCCCGCCTTGCCGGGTATCAAGGAGGCGATCGCAAAGGGTTCGATACGATACTGCCCGGTCTGCGATGGGTATGAGGCGACGGATCAGCGGATCGGTGTCCTAGGCCATGGCGACGAAGCGTCGAGCAAGGCCAAGTTCCTGCGCACGTATTCGAACGACGTCACATTGCTAAGTCTTGATGAGCGATCCGATAAAAATGCGGAAATGGCCAAATCGCTTCGCGAAGCCAGCGTAAAAGTAGCCGGGCCGGTCAGGGTCATCGAACATGGCGGAGACGAAATCCGGGCGGTCCTGCAGGCCGGCCAGACCCTTTCCTTCGATGTCGTCTATCCGGCGCTCGGCTGCGGAGTTCGATCCGAGCTTGCGGTCGCGTTGGGCGCTAAGACGAACGATGTCGGATGCCTGGAGGTAGATGCCCATCAGCGGACGACGGTCGACGGGATCTATGCTGCGGGAGACGTAGTATCGGATCTCCACCAGATCGCAGTTGCCACCGGCCACGCCGCAATCGCGGCAACTCATATCCACAAATCGCTGCCGGACAACTACAAAGGCGTCCATGACGCCATGGGCATGCCGCCGCTTGAAAAGGCTCGGCTCGGTTGCAATTTATAGAAGCCGGCCTTGCGGGGGCGATGGCCTCGGCGCGCGAGCCGATCGCGAAGCGCTGGCCATGGCGCGGAAAGCAAGGCCGGCAAGCTGGGGAAAGACGAACCACGTCTAGGGGGTCCGCTTCCGGCCGCGTGACAGTTCTTCGACGACCTGCGCGTAGACCGGGGCCTGCGCGTCTACTAAGCGCCGAAGGTCGAACGAATCGCCCGTGGACTGCTCCTCTTTTGGTCCTCAGAAAAACCTTGTCCGCCATACCGGACTCACCGTAACTAGATCGGACAACACGCCATGACAACGGATTCCGAATGCCCGGCCGAACGATCGAACTGCCCAAATCCGATTTCGCTCTCGAAATCGATGGTCGCCTTAAGACCGAGTTCAGCACCAAGGAAGGTGCCGAGCACGGCGCGGTCGAATTGAACCGCCGTTTTCCGACGCTTCAGATACGCATCTACGACGCCGCCGCACAATCGAGACACGATTTACCGGCCTAGCTCGGACTTCCTGCGCCGAAAGGAGCCGCCGCCGGCAACCGCAAGACCGGTCGCCGGCACCAGGATTTCCGGCGTCAGAGGGCGGCAACCTCCGCCAGGGTCTCGTGCGCGGCGCGTACTACTGCCTCCGCGTTGATGTCGAATTTCTTGTAGACGTCGGCGATCTTTCCGGAAGCCCCGAAACCGTGCATGCCGATGAAGCGGCCTTCGAGGCCGATATAGCGTTCCCAGCCGAGCTCGACCGCCGCTTCCACTGCGACGCGCGCCCGGGTCGTGCCGAAAACCGCCTTCTTGTAGGCGGGGTCCTGATCCTCGAAGAGCAGGCGGCACGGCATGGAGACGACCGCTGTCGGGATGCCTTGCTTCTGTAGAATGTCCCGCGCTTGGACTGCAAGATGCAGTTCTGAGCCGGTGCTTAGGATGGTGAGCTTGCGCTCGCCGCCCTCGGATTCCTGCAGGACATAACCGCCCTTGGCCGACTTGTTCTCGTTGCCGGGTTCGCGGCGGACCAGCGGCATCGGCTGGCGGGAGAGGGCGATGAGGGCCGCCTGCCGCGGCGTGTCCAGGATCAGCTCCCAGCACTCGGCGGTCTCGACCGGATCGCCCGGGCGATAGACCGCAAGGTGCGGGATGGCCCGCAGCGCCGCGAGCTGCTCGACCGGCTGATGGGTCGGACCGTCTTCGCCGAGGCCGATTGAATCATGCGTCATGACGAAGATCGTCCGGATTTGCATGAGGGCCGCGAGGCGGATTGACGGGCGGCAGTAATCCGAGAAGCACAGGAAGGTGCCGCCGTAGGGTACCAAGCCGCCGTGCAGCGCGATGCCGTTCATAGCAGCGGCCATGCCGTGCTCGCGCACGCCGTAATGCATGTAGGTGCCGTTGTATTCACCGGGCTTGATCTCGACCATGCCCTTTGCCTTCGTGTTGTTCGAAGGCGTCAGGTCGGCAGAACCTCCCAGCAATTCCGGGATCGCGGCGGCTAGATGGTCGAGCACGGCGCCGCTGGCGGAACGTGTCGCCATTTCCTTGCCGCTCGCGATGAACTCGGCGCGGGCCGCCGCGATCGCTTTCTTCCAGTCGGCCGGCAACTTCCCGTCGTTCCGGCGTTCGAACTCGGAGCGGAGTTCGGCCGGCGCCGCCGTGACGCGGTCTGCCCATGCCATGCGAGCCGCGCGACCTTTGGCGCCGATCTCACGCCACTCGCGCAGCAATGGCTCGGGGATCACGAACGGGGGCGAATCCCAGCCGAGGATTTTTCGCGCGCCGGCGATTTCCTCTTCGCCGGGGGCGTCGCTGTGGGCCTTCTGAGTGCCAGCTTTGGTCGGAAGGCCGAATCCGATGATGGTCTTGCAGGCGATCATGGACGGCTTGTCCGTCACGGCGCGGGCGGCGGTGATGGCGTCGCGGATCGCATCGGTATCGTGGCCGTCGATCTCCTGGACGTGCCAGCCGGACGCGCGAAACCGCTCGACCTCGTTATCGGAGACCGCGAGGCTGGTCGCGCCGTCGATCGAGATCGAGTTGTTGTCCCAGAAGGCGATGAGGTGGCCGAGCTTGTAGTGGCCCGCCATGGAGATCGCTTCCTCGCTGATCCCCTCCATCAAGCAGCCGTCGCCCATAAAGACATAGGTCCAATGCTTGCACAGGTCGTCGCCGAACTTGGCGTTCAGGATTCGCTCGGCGAGCGCGAAGCCCACCGCGTTCGCGATGCCCTGGCCGAGCGGGCCAGTCGTCGTTTCGATACCGTCGGCGTGTTTGTATTCGGGGTGGCCGGCGGTCTTGCTGTCGATCTGTCGGAACCGCTTCAACTCCTCCAGGGTCATATCCTTGACGCCGGTCAGATAGAGCAGGCTGTAGAGCAGCATCGAGCCGTGGCCGTTCGACAGCACGAAGCGATCCCGGTCGAACCAATGCGGATCGGCCGCATCGAACTGCAAGAAATCCTTGTAGAGAACGGTCGCGATGTCGGCCATCCCGAGGGGCGCGCCGGGGTGGCCGCTGTTGGCCTTCTGCACGGCATCCATGGAAAGAAAGCGGATGCAGTCGGCCATATCCCGCAGGTTCCGGTCGCGCGCCTTTGGAACCGTCTTGACGGCCGGAGTGGGCGTGGAGTCAGCCATGACTGGAGGTTCCTGCTTCGCTGGATCGACCGGGATTGAAGGAAGCCTCGCGGTTGCGAGACCAAGATTCAAAGCCGGGGGACTCGGATTTGTTCCGATGCGACCTACATATCCGCCAGGTCGTTATTTGTTGGAGTTGGCGACATGTCCTTTCGACCGCGGGACCTTGCCGGCCGTATGGCGCGGCGAGCGAGCGCGCCGGACGGCTTCGTGCGGGAGACGTTTTCTCTTCCGCGCGAAGAGGCCCGTGCGAGGGCCAGGGCCTTTCTTAAGTCGTATCCGAAAGCCGCCTATATGAGCGAAGTCGAACGCTGGCGCGAGTTGCCGGGTGGCGCGATCGAATTCACCATGCATCGGTTGGGGACCGCGGATTGATGGCCAGCGAAGAAGAAAAGCTTGAGATCCAGCCAGATCGAACAGTCGATGTTCGCGAAATGCAAAGGCTGTTCCGCCTGACGCCCGTTGCGGACAACGACCTCACCCGGCCCAGCCGGCAGGTCGCCATCGTCGCGGCGGACGCGGAGGACGAGGCCCGGCAGATCGCGTCGATGCACGATGTCTTCCAACGCGATTGGCGGGATCCGCATTTTGCCGTCCGGCAAAATCAGGATGACGGCGTCGGGGCCGGCGGCCGCGTCGATCCCACCCGTTGTCGCCTTTGCAGCCTTCAAGCGAAGCGCTTCGACGGCCTTAGCGTTTACGTCAAACGCTTGAACCGTGTGTCCGGCAGCGACAAGATGCGACGCCATTTCGCGTCCCATGACGCCAAGTCCGATAAAACCCGTTACCGCCATCGAATAACCAACTCCAGCTGCCCAGCTTTTTATGCCCTGTAGTGACGCTGAGCGAGCTTCGCGGCTCGTGCCGCAGCATCCTTGGGCGTCGCCTGGCCCGACACAACTTGCGAGAACATGTCGATCACCACGAAGTCGGCGAGCACGCTGGCCGCTGCGAACGTCACCGGCCCGGGATAGGAGACTGGAAGTCCGCGCGCTGCGGCATCCTTAAACGCGGCGATCTTCGGATCCTTTTGCCAAACGGGGCTGGTCTCGTAGGCCTTCAACGATTGCGAAACATAGCCCGCGGAGGAATCCAGCAATTTCTCGTATTGCGCACGCTCCAGCAGAAACGCGAGAAAGGCCTTCGCGGCGTTGGGATATTTTGTGTGCTTGAAGACCATCATCGGGTAGACCAAATGAAGTTCCGTGGGTTTTCCGGCAGCCCCGACCGGCCACACCGCGTGATCGATGTCGTCTGCCATCGGCAATTTATCGGCGCGCGCCTTGCCCAATATCGAAACCGAGTTGTTGGTGAGCGAGATTTTGCCGGCAAGAAACGCCTGGTTGTTGGAGGCGTCGCTCCAGCTGATGGTTCCTTCGACGAAAGTATCGTAAAGCGCCCGAGCGTATTCGAGAGCCCGGATGGTCGAGGGACTGTCAAGCGACACCTTGCCCGCCTCGTCCGTCACCGAGGCGCCGTGCGACCATAGCATCCATTGGCAGAACGAATTGCCGTCGCTAGGCGCCTTGCCGAAGGTAAAGCCCGCAGGTGTCTTGTTGGTCTTCAGGGCTTGGCACAGCTTCAGGAAGCCATCGGTGTCGGTTGGAAAACGGTCAAAACCCGCCGCCCTCACCATCGACACGCGATAGACCGGAAATACGCCGATCACGACGGGAGAGATACCGATCCATCGGCCATTGCTCTTGCCATATTGCTCGATCAGCGGATACCAGCCGCCAGCCTTCGATCCCGCATGATCGGCGACATCCGAGATATCGATCAGCTTGTCGGAAAAAAGGTGAGGGGTGGTGTGCAGAGCCCAGACCACATCGGCTCCGCTACCCACATTCGCCGCTACAGCGACCTTGGCCTGAATGTCGTCCATCGACTCGCTGGTGAGGACGACTTCGGTCCCGGTCGCTTGGCTGAAGGCTGCGATGTTAGCCTTGGTCGCCTGGTCTTCGGCATCGAGGAATTTTCCCCAGCGAAGGAATTGCAGTCTTGCGCCGGGCTCAGGTTTGAAGGGCTGTTCCTGGGCCCACGCGGTGGCCCAGCCGTTCAGGTTCGCAGTGAATGCTGCGCCTGCGAGCGCAGCTTTCATTATCTCGCGTCTATTGCGCATGATCTTTTCTTGCCTCCCTGCTGATGGGCCCGGCATCTGCTTCAGAGACGGTCTCTGACGGTGCGATTAAGAAGACGGTGAAGCCGGTCCGTACAATTTGCATTTCCTCATTCCGGTCTTGTTGCGACCGGTAATTAGCTGGTCATACTGCATACAACGTCGTAGAGAGGTCAAGCGTATGATGGATGGTCGACAAGATCTCACGCGCTGACGGAACGAGCGCGAAACTGGCATCAACGACAACGGTGCCGTATCGATTTATGATACCGGAGGAATCGCCCAAGCTCAAAGCGATGATCAAACTCTTTCGTTCACGGGTTAGGACGGTCTGGTGGGAGGTGGCCGATCTTCGGAAGGTCGACGGCTTCTTTGCCGCCGTGTCCTCCTCCCAACCGAAGACTGACCTGCCGTAAGGCGGGCGAGGCCGCTAGTTCGGCAGCCAGGAAAGATTCAAGCGCCGGACCCTCGGCGAGGCCCTCAAGTCGGCGGGCCTGGTTGTCGAGACGCTTCAGGGCCTGCATCTCCTCGCCCGACCGAGTTTGGCTTTCTGCACGGCAGACTTCATCACGCGGATGGTTTCATCGTAAACCTTGATGGGGACCGGGTATGGATGCCGGTCCTTGCCGCCATGGGCCAGCGAAAACCGCGCAGGATCACGGAAGCGATAGGGCGCCCCATGCACGACCTCGGCGACCATTGCGAGCGATCTGACCGTCCGGGCGCCCACGCCAGGCGTCAGGAGCAGTTCTGGGAAGTCCACAGGGCCTCGCTCGGAGCGTAGCGTGCAGCCGTCGCGTGAAGACGTCACTGGATCGGACGTCGTGGTGCGCGGGCATAACCAGATGAGGGAGGATGGCTTGCGCACGCGCCTTGTCCGAAAGCGCGGCAAGTTCCGAGACGATGCGGTCCGGGCCGATATCTGTCAGCAACTCTAATTGAGCGATACGCGAATTCTCGGCCCGCTTGTCCGTAAGGTTCACGATCTCGCCCTGCACCGGTCCATCGATTGCGCTGTGCGGCTCGTCGACAAAGCTTTTGAGGTCCTGGGAATGCCAATGGTAGCGGCGCGCCTGTTTCTTGTCGCCGTTCATGCCCTGCTGCACGACCGTCCATTTGCCGTCGTCCGTTACAAAAAATCCGTGGAGGTAGAGATCGAAGCCGTCCTGGACGGCGGCGCTGTCGACCTTGGCGACCAGACGGCTCGCACGCGTAAGCTCAGCGCCGTCGAAACCGATGCGTTCGCCCAGCAGGCGTAATTCATTCGGCGTCTTCCGCGAATGCTGGCCGCGGCCACCACAGACGTGGATCCCAAGTTCATCTGAAAGTGGTCCAAGGCCGCGCTTGAGGGCGCCGATCACGCTGGTGGTGATGCCAGACGAGTGCCAATCCATCCCCATTACCGCACCGAATGACTGGAACCAGAATGGGTGGGATAGGCGCTGCAGGAATTCGTCGCGACCGTAATGGTGGACAACAGCCTGTGTGATGATGGCGCCGAGTGATGACATTCGCGTCGCCAGCCAAGGCGGCACGCGTCCGCCATGGAGGGGTAGATCGGCACTGCCGGTTCGTTTTGCCATCGATTCGCGGGTCCTTAGGCGTCCCTTCCTAGCAGATCGTTCCGCCGGGCGTTAGAGACCGGTTCGGTCCAGTGTGGAACGCTGAGGCCCGCTGGCGATTGAAACTTGCGAAACCGCAGGAGGACGTCATGCCGATTGATTACCCGAAGCCGCCGTATCCGAACCAGAAGCAACCGATGCCGGGATCGACGGAAAAGATGGATCCGCATCCAGATCACGGGGAGACCAGCTACAAGGGGTCAGGTCGTTTGAAGGGCATGAAGGCCGTCATCACAGGCGGCGACAGCGGCATCGGGCGCGCGGTCGCGATCGCTTACGCGAGAGAGGGCGCCGATGTCGTGATCGCGTATCTGAGCGAAACCGACGACGCCAAGGAGGTCCGGAATCTGGTTGAAAAAGAGGGGCGCAGAGCCGTCCTGATATCAGGCGATCTTCAGGAACCGGAACATTGCCGAGCCGTCATCAAGAAAGCAGTCGATGAGTTGGGCGGCATTGACATCCTGGTGAACAACGCTGCGCACCAGGCGACGTTCAAGGACATCGGCGACATCAGCGACGAGGAATGGGAGTTGACGTTCAAGGTGAACATCCACGCGATGTTTTATCTGGCCAAGGCAGCGGTTCCCCACATGAAGCCTGGCAGCGCCATCGTCAACACGGCGTCGGTGAACTCCGACATGCCCAACCCGAGTCTCCTTGCCTACGCGACGACGAAGGGCGCCATCCAAAACTTCACCGGTGGGCTGGCACAGATGCTTGCGGAAAAGGGCATCAGAGTGAATGCGGTGGCGCCTGGTCCAATCTGGACACCCCTCATTCCCTCGACCATGCCCGAAGAGGCCGTCAAAAACTTCGGAAAACAGGTGCCGATGAAGCGTGCAGGCCAGCCGGCCGAACTCGCGACCGCCTATGTGATGCTTGCCGATCCTCTTTCCAGCTATACTTCCGGGACAACAGTTGCCGTTACTGGCGGCAAGCCATTTATCTGAACGATGGCCGGACTGAAACATCCCGTGACGCCGGATGGCCGATACTTTGTCGTTCGTGGCAAGCTGTGGCGAATGAGCAATCCGAATCTCAATCCAGAACGGAAGCAGGCACTCGTGCACGCCCTGATGGCCGCGCGGCGGGCGGTCAAATACGCAAAATCACCTGGCGACCAGAGTGCTGAAGCTGAAGCGCATCGCGCCGTCGACACGGCGAAACAAGCCTTGGGAGAACGTGGGCCGGTGTGGTGGATGGACGGGGCACCCGACCTCAACAGGCACATGGTAAAGAACACTCCGTATGCTGCCTGGTTTGCACGGGAACTCTAAGCTGAACGGGCGTAAGTCATACAGGCGGCTCCCAAATGGGAGGCATCTGCCGGCTGTGGCAATTTAGGTTTTCAAGCGCTATTTGTGCTGCATGACTTCACTCAATCCCATCCAAGATTTCGTTAAACGGCATCGACGGCTATTGATCCTCACCGGCGCCGGCTGCAGCACGAATTCCGGCATTCCCGATTATCGCGACGTCGATGGCAAGTGGAAGCGCCAGCAACCTCACCTATCAAGCCTTCGTAGGAGAGGAGGCGACCCGCCGGCGCTATTGGGCGCGCAGCTTGATCGGATGGCGACGGTTTGGCCGGGCTCTACCCAACGACGCTCATCGTGCTTTGGCTCGGCTCGAAGCGATGGGCCAATCCGAGCTCGTTCTAACCCAGAATGTTGACCGGATCCGGAACCACGCCACATAGAGCGCCGGCATCGACGACCCCACGAGCAAGGTTTCGCTTCAAAAGGTCGACCTCTCAGAGGACGAAAGAGGCATCCGGGCCACCGGCGGTCTCACTGCGGGAGCGCGCATCGCAACTGCTGGAATCCACGGCCTTAAACAAGGACAGCAAGTCCGCATCGAACAGGACGCCACGCCATGAAAACCTTCGACCTTTCCGACTGGGCCCTCGCACATCGTTCGCTCGTCTGGTATTTCATGATTGCCTTCATGGCGGCGGGTCTCTTCGCATATCTGCAGCTGGGGCGGCAGGAAGAAGCGATCTCCCACGCGCTCACACGGTCGGTAAGCTCCCGCCGAATGGAATGCCGGACCACGCTTTTGAGCCGTGGGCTCGATCCGCCCCCTCTCGCTACCACGCAACCCTGACTGCACGACAAGGAACTGTCGTTGCCTACTGGGGTTTACGTCGAAAGCAGTGGAGAGCGCATATGGCAGACGGAAATGATGAAATTCGGCGGAAGGTGAATGACACGAACCGCGTCAATAGTCCGTT
>Ga0193699_10000650_pt1 | contig 14419 bp, 15 predicted proteins | sample L3c2metaG_FD_160095 | JGI IMG/M metagenome (GOLD analysis project Ga0193699, IMG submission 160095) | Soil microbial communities from a riparian zone of the East river system, Colorado, United States - L3c2 | ecosystem: Environmental > Terrestrial > Soil > Riparian zone | place: USA: East... | reverse complement strand
CGTCGTGGCGGGCGCGGTAGCGGACATGAGGGTCTCCCGGTACGGGCAGGTGATGGCGTCGGGTGAACGACCAAATAACCGCGCCGGAGTCTCGTCGTCGAGAGACAGGCCCTGCGCCTCCGGCGTCCGAAGTCTCGTCTTGCCTTTTGTTAGCCTCGATTTAACTTTAGGCGACCCTAAAACATTCCCGTTCGCGCGCCGCGACTGAACCGCCCGAGCTAGCCATCATGTTCGCACGTCGCCCGAAGGTCGTTACCGAGCCAGAGCTCCTCGCGCAGCCCGACACCGGCTGGCGTCGAGCGCGCGTCGCGCCGAGCCTGGCCGAGGTCTACCGTTCCGTCCCCGTGGGGGGCCTGAGCAAGTGGCGGAAGATTCTCGCCTTTGCCGGACCCGGGTATCTGGTGGCCGTCGGCTACATGGACCCGGGCAACTGGGCCACCGACCTGGCTGGCGGATCGAGGTTCGGTTACACGCTGCTCAGCGTGATCCTGATCTCGAACCTGATGGCCGTCCTCCTCCAGGGACTGGCCTCCAAGCTCGGTATCGTGACGGGACGCGATCTCGCCCAGGCCTGCCGCGACCATTACAGCACGCCCGTGGTCTGGATGCTCTGGTTTCTCTGCGAGATCGCCATCGCCGCCTGCGATCTGGCGGAGGTGATCGGGTCGGCTATCGCGCTCAACCTGATGTTCGGGATCTCCCTGCCGGTCGGCGTCGCCATCACGGCGTTCGACGTCCTGCTTCTGCTGTATCTCCAGAACAAGGGCGTGCGCATCCTCGAGGCGCTCGTCATCACCCTCGTCGCCACGGTCGGGATCTGTTTCGGCTTCGAGCTCTTCCTTGCGCGCCCCGACGTAGCCGGCGTGCTGAAGGGATTCATCCCCACAGCCGACATCATCTCCGACCGCGAGAAGCTCTACATCGCCATCGGCATCCTCGGCGCGACGGTGATGCCGCACAACCTCTATCTGCACTCGTCCATCGTGCAGACCCGCCGCTACGAGCAGACCGTGGAGGGAAAGCGCGAAGCGGTCCGTTACGCCTTCGTCGACTCGACGATCGCGCTCTCCTTCGCCCTGTTCATCAACGCGGCGATCCTCATCGTGGCGGCTGCGACCTTTCACACGTCGGGGAACAGCGAGGTTGCCGAGATCCAGGACGCGTACAAGCTCCTGACGCCGCTCCTGGGCGCGGGGGCCAGCACGGTGTTCGCCCTCGCCCTGCTCGCGTCGGGGCAGAACTCGACATTGACGGGGACGCTCGCCGGACAGATCGTGATGGAGGGATTCCTCAACCTCCGGATCCGCCCGTGGCTGCGCCGGCTCATCACCCGGCTCATCGCCATCATCCCGGCGGTCATCGTGTCGATCATGTACGGCGAGTCGGGCACGGCGAAGCTGCTCATCCTGAGTCAGGTGATTCTCAGCCTCCAGCTTTCCTTCGCGGTCTTCCCGCTGGTAATGTTCACGTCGAACAAGCTGAAGATGGGCGAGTTCGTGAACCCGGTCTGGCTGAAGGCCATGGCCTATCTGGTGGCGACGGTCATCGCCAGCTTGAACGTGTGGTTGCTGTTCCAGACAGTGCGGGGTTGGCTCGCGTAGGCGAGCGCGCCCGCATCGCGTCCCCTCCGCTCCCGGCCATGTATCGCCGCATTCTCGTCCCGCTCGAGCACACCGACTACGACGACGCGATCGTCGACCACGTGCGCGACCTCGCGAAGCTGTGCAGCGCCTCGGTGGTGCTCATCCACGTCGCCGACGGTTGGGCGGCGCGCAACCAGCACCAGCTCGTGCTGCGTGAGAGCGCGGAGATGAAGTACGACCGGGAGTACCTCGAGGAGCGCGCCGATGCGCTCGAGGAGGCGGGCATCGCCACGGAGTGCGTGCTGGCGGGCGGCGACCCGGGGACGGAGATCGCCGCCGCGGCCGAGCGGGAGAATTGCGACCTCGTGGCGATGAGCACGCACGGCCATCGTGGCATCCAGGATCTCCTGCGGGGCAGCGTGGCGAACGAGGTGCGGCATCACACCACGGTGCCCGTGCTGATGGTGCGCGGCACGCCGCGGCACCTGCACCCGGCATGAACGCCACCCCCGAGCCACAGCTGCTCAGCGGCCCGGTCGAGGACTACCTCAAGGCGATCTACGACCTGGAGCTCGTCGGCACGCCCGCGTCCACGAACGACATCGCCGACCGCCTCGCCATCTCACCCGCGTCGGTGAGCGGCATGGTGCGGCGCCTCGCCGACCAGGGGCTCATCACGCACGAGCCCTACCGCGGCGTCCGGCTCACTCACGACGGACGCCGTGCCGCGCTGCGGACGCTGCGCCGCCATCGCATCCTGGAGTGCTACCTCACCGCGGTGCTGGGTTATCCGTGGGACCGGGTGCACGCCGAGGCGGAGCGACTGGAGCACGCCGCGTCCGAGGAGCTCGTCGAGCGCATGGCCGCGGCGCTCGGCGACCCGACGCAGGATCCCCACGGGGCGCCGATTCCGACGCGCGACGGCCGCGTGGAAGAGTCGGCGCTCCGCACCCTGGCCGAAGCAGCGTCCGGCGAGCAGGTGCGGGTTCGGCGGGTGCACGACAAGGACGCCGAGCGGTTGCGCTACCTGGCCGAGCTCGGCATTCGTCCCGGCGCCGTGGTGCGCATTCTCGACAAGGCGCCATTCGACGGCCCCATCACACTCTGGGTGGACGAGGCGGGAGGCGGCGCGGCGCGCGCTGTCGGCGTGGGACTGGCGGCGCAGGTCTACGTGGAGAACGCGGGACCCACATAGCGTGGGACGAATCCCGGGAACGCCTCTTGCCCCGCTCCCGGCGAGACCGCACAGCGTCTCGCACCCGCGAGGAGGAACGCGTGACCGCCTCACCAATTGCGACCGACCCGGATACCGGGATTCCCGATCTGATCCGCCGCCTGAGCGAGGACAGCAAGCGCCTCGTGGTAGACGAAGTGCAGCTCGCGAAGCTGGAGACGAAGGAGTCCCTGCACCGCGCGTCGCGTGCGGTGTTGTGGATGGCGCTCGCCTTTGGCGCGGCGGTCGTCATGCTGGTTGCCCTCACGATCCTGGTGGCGACGCTGCTCGGGCGGCTGAACAACGATCACATGTGGTTCGGCGCGCTGGTGACGGGCCTCGTGGAGCTCGTCCTTGGCGTGTGGCTGGTGAAGCACGGCCTCATCCGCTTCAAGGAGCCGTCGTACACGATGGTGGAGACGCGCGAGTCGCTGAAGGACACCGCCCACTGGTCCGCCGCGCCGCGTCGCTGACCGTCCGCCTCGCCTTACTACTCACCCTGCTCGCTGGGACTCTCCACGCGCAGAGGACGATTGCGATCGACGAACGCCTCGCCGCCGACGCCGGCCTGCGGCTCGGTGACCGCGTCGTCCTCGCCGCCACCCCCGAAGCGGCGGGCGACACCGCCATCGTCGCAGCCATCGTCCACCGCCGCGCCGATCCCGCCGAGGTCGCCCGCGGCGAGTATCGCGTTCGGCTCCACCTCGGCCAGCTCCAGTCGCTGCTCGGCTACGGCGACCGCGTGGACCGGTTCGCCATCGCCACGCGCTCGCCCCGGGCGACCGCCGATGCGATCGCCCGCATCAACGACGCGGCATACGGCTTTCGCGCCCACCGCTCGACCGACATCGCCGTCGAGACCTCCACCACCTTCGCCGTCGTCTCGCGCTTCCATCGCGCGATCGGTGTCATCACCATCGTGGCGAGCGCCATCTTCCTGCTCTGCATCATGCTGCTCAAGGTCGAGGAGCGCCGGCGCGACGTAGCGGCCATGCGCCTCATGGGGATCTCGGCGCGCACCGTGGTGCGGAGTGTCGTGCTCGAAGCGGCGGCGATCGCCGTGCTCGGCAGCGCAGTCGGGGTCGGTGTCGGCGCGCTCGCGTCGGCGCTCGTCAACCGCCACTACCAGGCCGTGTATCGCACACCACTGCGCTTCTCCATCGTCACCGGCGACATCGTTCTGCTCGCCGTCGCCCTCTCCCTCGCGCTGGGCATCGTCGCCGGATGGCTCGCGGCGCGGCGCCTCGTGCGGACGCCTCCGCTCGCGCTGTTCGGACGCTGAGCGATGCTCTTCACCCTCGCCATCGCGTCGCTCGTCCGTCATCGTGCCCGCACCCTGCTCGCCGTGCTCGGCGTAGCCGTGTCGGCGGGGATGCTGCTCGACATGGTGATGCTCTCGAGTGGCATGCGCGAGTCGTTTCGCTCGCTCCTGCTCTCGCAGGGGTTCCAGCTCCGCATCGCGCCCAAGGGAACGCTGCCGTTCGACACCGAAGCGACGATTCGCGACGCCGACTCGCTGGTGGCGATGCTGCGCGCGCGTCCCGAGGTGGTGAAGGTGAGCCCGGTCCTGGGCGGGCAGCTGCACATTCCCACCGGGCGAGGGGCGGTCACGTCGGCCGCGCTGGGGATCGAGCCGGCAGTGCAGGGGGACTACGAGCTCGTCGAGGGCCGCCCTCCTGCCGCGCCGGACGAGCTGGCGGCCAACGACGCCCTGCTCGCCGCGCTCGGCCGCCGCGTCGGCGACACCGTCACGGCTGGCGCCGGGTACGATGCGCAGCTGCGCGGGCTGTCCGGCGCGCGCACGCTGTGGATCGTGGGTCGGGTACGATTTGTCTACTTTGCGGCCGATCAGCGCGGTGCGGCGCTTCCCCTCGCGACGCTCCGCGCCATGCAGGGGGCCGACGCCGCCGGCCGCATCTCGCTCGCGATGGTCCGGCTGCGCGACGGCACGAACGTCGACTCGGCGCGCGCGACGATCGAGCGTCTCGCGCCCCGCGTGACCGTGATCTCCACCGCCGACGCCATCCGTCAGGTGGACGAGCGGCTCAGCTACTTCCGGCAGCTCGCGGTCATCCTCGGAGCGGTGAGCCTCGTCGTCGGCTTTCTGCTCGTGACGACGCTCATGACGGTGTCGGTGAACGAGCGCATCGGCGAGATTGCCGTCATGCGGGCCCTCGGCGTGCGCCGCGAGCGGATCGTCGCGCAGATCGTGCTCGAGGCGGGAGCGATCATGCTGGTGGCAGCGCCGCTCGGGCTCGTGCTGGGTCTCGTCACAGCCCGCTACCTGAACTCCATCCTCGCGAGCTTTCCCGGACTGCCGGAGCGCATCGACTTCTTCCTCTTCCAGCCATCGTCGGCGTGGACCGCGCTCGGCCTGCTCGTGCTCTGCGGGGTCCTGTCGGGCGTCTATCCGTCGTGGCGGAGCGCGTCGCTCGGGATCGCGACGACGCTGCGCGAGGACGCGGTCGGGTGAGCGCGCTGGTCGTGGTGCGCGACCTCGTGCGCGAGTACCGGATGGGGGAGGAGCTGGTGCCGGCCCTGCGCGGCGTGTCGTTCGACGTCGGCGAGGGCGACTACGTGGCGATCGTCGGCCCCTCCGGCTGCGGCAAGAGCACGCTGCTCAACCTGCTCGGCGTCATCGACCGTCCGACGGCGGGCACGGTGTCGATCGCCGGCGAGCGCGTGGACCGATTGCCGGATTCTCGCGCGACCGACTTCCGGCTGCGCCGGATCGGCTTCGTGTTCCAGCGGTTCTACCTCATGCAGGCGCTGACGGCGCGTGAGAACATCGAGCTGCCGCTCGCCGAGGCGGGCATGAGCGGCGCGCCGCGGCGCCAGCGGGCGCGGGCGCTGCTGGACTATGTCGGGCTCGCGCGGCGCGAGGGGCATCGGCCGTCGCAGCTGTCTGGCGGGGAACAACAGCGCGTCGCCATAGCTCGGGCGCTCGCCAACAAGCCGAAGCTGCTGCTGGCCGACGAGCCCACCGGAGAGCTCGACGCGCGCACGGGGGCGGAGATGATCGCCCTGTTCCGGCGGCTCAATGCGGATGGGACGACGATCGTCGTCGTGACGCACGACGAGGAGCTGGCCCGCGCGGCGAAGCGCGTGATCCACATGCGCGACGGCACGATAGTGTACGACGAGCCCGTCAGGGCGTCCGGCGACCGATGATCCGTCTGCTCGCCGCGCGCAACCTCACCCAGAAGCCCTGGCGCAGCGTCTTCCTGCTGTTCGGCTTCAGCATGGGGGTGGCGGTGATGATCGTGCTGCTCTCCATCGGCGAAGCGCTGCTCGACCAGGCCAGGGACGAAAAGCTCGTCGGTGGGGGCAGCATCACCGTGCTCCCGGAAGGCGTGGACGTCGAGGTGCTGAAGACGGGCGGCCTGGGTGGGCTGTTCTTCTCGATCGATCATGCGCGGTTCATCCATCGTCAGCTGCTGGCCGCGCCGCGTCTCGCCGACGCCGTGCGCGCGGTGTCGCCGCAGATCGAAGGCAAGCTGCTCTACCTGCGGACGGCCGACGGGCGCGAGCGAGCTGTGCGCGCCTCCGGCGACATTCCCTCGCTCACCGCCGCCGTCGGCGCCGGCCCGGACGTGACCGCAGGCCTGTGGAGCGACGACTCCCTCGACCGGCGCTGGCGTGCTCCCACCGACGCCGAGCTGCGGCACGACATCGACCACTTCCACCAGCCGCCGCCCGACGTGGCGGGCGACCCGAGCTGGGGCGAGTGGCACTACTTCAACATCGTGTCGGCCGACCGCAGGCGCTGGGCGTTCGTTTCGTTCATCGTCGCCGGCGATGTGGGCGGCGCTCCCGATCGATGGGGCGGACAGGTGCTCGTGACACTCCATGAGCAGGGAAGGGCGCAGCGGCGGTTCACCAGCACGTCGGCGTCGTCAGGCGTGCGCTACTCGACGCGCGACGCCAATCTGGCGATCGGCGAGTCGCGCGTGGAGGTCCAGCCCGACGGCCGCTACCTCGTCCGCGCACGCGCCAGAGAGGAGGGCACCGGCGCGCCCCTCGTGCTCGATCTCATGGTGGCGCCCGCGGCGGGCGCCTACTTTCCCGGCGCGGCGCTCACGAGCGGCGTCGTCAGCGGCTACGTGGTGCCGGCGCTGCGTGCCGATGCGACCGGATCCCTCTGCGTGTCGGGTCGCTGCACGCGCTATGACGGCGTGCAGGCCTATCACGATCACAACTGGGGTGTCTGGCGCGGCGTGACCTGGGAGTGGGGTGCGGCGCGGGCGGGAGACTACACGCTGCTGTACGGGCGGATCGAGCCGCCGGACAGCGTGTCGAGCGGGCAACCGCTCTTCGTGTATCTCGTCGACCGCGCGGGCTTCCTCGCGGTGTTCCGGCCGCGTACGATCCGCTACGACGACGCGCGCACGACTCGCGTGGGGAACCGGACGATCCGGACGCCCGCAACGGCCGAGATGGTGGACGTGCGCGGTGCCGACACCCTGCGCCTCACGCTGCGCATCGAGGACGCGAGCGCGAGCGACACGCGCAGGGCGATGGTGGAGCGGGGTGAGGCGCTCGCGGCGCGGCGGCTGGCGCATCCCTACTTCGTGCAGATGAAGGGGACCGCGACGATCGGTGGGCGGATACGAGGAACCCCGCTCGCGGGCACCGGAGCGGGGTTCTTCGAGACCTACCGATGAACCAACGGTGAACGGTTCACAGCTCGCCGTTCAGGGCCGTTCGCGCTGGTTGCTCCTGTTCGCCTCGATCTCGGCACCAGTGGGGGCGCGATCATAGGTGTTGCCCTTCATCGCGCCCGTTCCCGACGCGGCGTTGCCGAACTGCAGACGCCCGCGGGTGTATCCTTCGCTCGCGAACCCGCTCACGGTGCTCCAGTCGCCGTACTTCCTCGTGTGCTCGGCGGTCCAGCCACGCTGCAGCTCAGCCTGCACGTCGCTCCACTCCTTGTTGGCGTAGTCGGGGTTCTGCGACGCGATCTGTCCGAGGTGGTACGCGGGTCGCACGTCGTCGTAGGACCGGTCCGCCAGCCGGTTCGGTGAGCTCTCGTAGCTGCGGCGATAGTACTCGTCGTCGTCGCGGGTGAGCTTGGACGCCGCCTCCGTGACGGCGCGCCCGCTCCACCACCCACCCATCGCGCCGGCGATGCCGCCGATGAGCGTTCCGACGGGACCGGCGACCGATCCGATGGCCGCGCCCACGAGCGTGCCGCCGATGCCGCCCGCGGCCTCCCCCGCCTCGTCCAGATGGCTGGGATTGGAGTCGTGCTTGCCGAGCGCCGCATCCTTGGCGCGCTCTATCCGACCGTCCGTCGAATCGTTCATGCGATCTGCCATGTGAGTCCCTCGTGTGCGGGTGGGTGCGCCATGGGAGGCAAGATCGGTACCGATCGCGGCGGGAGGCGCCAGGTGGCCGTGCTTGACAGCGCCGACGTCTGCGCACCGATTCTCCTCATGACCGCGGACTTCCGCATCGGTACGCAGGGCTGGAACTACGACGCGTGGGTCGGCCCCTTCTATCCGGTCGGGACGCGCTCCGCGGACTATCTCACCGTGTATGCCCGTGCGTTCGACACGGTGGAAGTGGATTCCACCTTCTACGCCGTGCCGCCGGCGAAGACGGTGCGGGGCTGGTACGACCGGACGCCGCGCGGCTTCATCTTCGCGCTGAAGCTGCCGCAGGAGATCACCCACGAGCGGCGGCTGCGCGGCGCCGAGGACGTCGCGAGCCTGTTCTTCGAGCGCGCGCGCGAGCTACGCGAGAAGCTCGGCCCCGTGCTGATCCAGCTCGGCCCCGACTTCGGGCCGGTCGAGCTGCCCGCGCTCGCGAAGCTGCTGCCCACGCTGCCACGCGACATCCGCTTCAGCGTCGAGTTTCGCCATCGCGGCTGGATTCAGGACGGCGTGCTCGCGCTGCTCGCCGAGCACGGCGTGGGGCTCACCCTGACGGATGCGCGATGGCTTCCGCGCAAGCAGATGCTGGCGCTCGCGAGCCGGCCAACGGCGGACTTCCTGTACGTGCGCTGGATGGGCGCGAATCGCGACGTCGTGGACTACTCGCGCATTCAGCTCGATCGCACGCAGGAGATCGAGCAGTGGGCCGGCGTGCTCTGGCCGCTCGCGCTGAAGGGTGTGCGAGTCTACACGTACGTGAACAACCACTTCGCCGGCCATTCGCCGCAGAGTGCGCGCGAGCTCCAGCGCGCGCTGCGCCTGTCGCCCGTCGATCCCGAATCACTCGGCGAGCAGATGTCCCTGTTCTGAGTATGAAACTGCGACGGCCGACATGAGTCGGCCGCCGCAGTGACAGAACCGGGAGTCGTCAGCTGTTCGAGCTGCGTCCCGACGAACCACCCGACGAGCTTCCCGAGCTGCGAGTGTCGGAGCCCGAGCCGCTGCTACTCTGGGCGGACGCCCTTCCACTCCCCTGCGACTCGCCGCTGGCGCTGCGAGGCTGCGTGCTTCCGCTGCTGACGCGCCCACGCGATCCGCCGTCCGCGCCCTTCGAGATCGGCACCTCGCGCCCCCGCTGTCGCGCGCCCGAGACCTTCTTCAGGCGAATGCTCAGCACCCCGTTGTCGAAGTCCGCCTGGATCGAGTCGGGGTCCACCGTGCTCGGCAGGGTGAACGAGCGCTGGAAGGTCCCGTAGCTGCGCTCCACCAGATAGTACTGGGTGTTCTCGTCGCCCTCTCGACGCTCGTTCCGCTTGTCACCGCGGATGGTCAACGTATCGCCGTCGATCATCACGTGTAGCTCGTCCGCCGCCGTCCCAGGAATCTCCGCCGTGATCATGAGCTCGTCGGGGGTCTCGCTGATCTCGACCGGGGGCACCCAGGCGAGCGCCTGCGGCAGGTCGACCTCCAGATCACCTCGGCCCGTCGATGGGCCGCCTTGGAAGAGCCGTCGCATGTTGGACTGGAGCAGATCGATGTCTCTCGTCAGCAACGGGAAAAGGTTGAAGGGGCTGGGCGTGGTGCGGCGCTGCATGCTGGTTGCCATACGTCCTCCTCACAACTTCATCGGGCGTGGTTGCGACAGGCGGAGTCCTGTCAACTACCTCAACGTATGAGCGCCGGACGCGCCGCCTATCGGGAGAAGGATGACACGAGCGACGCGCGACGGTCGAGGCCGACGCGAGCGTGGCTGAATCAGGAGCGCGGCAGCGTCAGCGTCAGTGTCGAGCCGAGGCCCGGCATGCTCGCGGCCGCGAGGTCGCCGCCCATGCCGCGCGCCAGCGCGCGACTGATCGACAGCCCGAGCCCGATCCCATCACGCGGCTCCATGGACCACCGTCCGAGCTGGACGAATGGCTGGAAGATCTGCTCCAGCTTGTCGGTCGGAATCCCGATGCCGCTGTCCACGACGTCGATCTGCACGGACGCATCCGGCGACGCGGGGCAGGTCACGCGCACGTTGATCGCACCGCCGGGCGGCGTGAACTTCAGCGCGTTGCCCAGCAGGTTGAGCAGGACCTGATGCACCTTCTCACGGTCGGCGCGCACCGTGATGGGCGCCAGCTCGTCCTCTTCGATCGCCACTCCACATGAGAGGGACATGCTGCCGAACAGCGGCGACAGCATCTCCGTCACTTCCTGGACGAGGGGCGCGACGAGCACGGCCTCCGTCGAGAACTCGAGCGTGGCGGACTCCGCGCGCGCGAGATTGAGCACGTCGTTGATGAGTGCGAGCAGATGCCGCTGGCTGCGCTGGACGCGCCGCAACGCCTCGCGCTGCCGTTCGTTGATCGGGCCATGCAGCTCCAGCTCCACGAGCTGCACGTGCCCGCCGATCGCGTTCAATGGCGTGCGCAGCTCGTGGCTCATCATGGCGAGGAACTCGCTCTTCGCCCGGTTCGCGGTCTCGGCTCGGGCGAGTGCCTCGCGAAGCGACTGCTCGAGCTCCCTGCTGCGCTCCACTTCGGTCGCGAGCGCGTGGGCGCGCTGCTGGAGCAGGGCGATCTCGCGGTGTCGGTCGTCCACCGCCTTCTGGGTGTAGTGCTCGGTGGGAAAGACGTGCGCGTGTTGTCCGCAGATCGAGGCGACGTGCGACGTGTCCGTCGCCTCGCGGAAGTTCGCCAGCGAGTACGCGCACAGCAGCGAGAACTTCTCCGTGCGCGCCAACTCGTTCCACAGCGACTCGAGCTCCATCGCACCCGCGACGTTGCCGGAGCGGCAGAGCACGTCCACCATCTCGCCGAATACCCGCACCGTGTGGGGCGTCCCGGGCATCTCGAGACCGCGAAACACGCGACCAAGCGCGGCGTGGAACAGAACGGTGTCCGGCCGCGCACCCACCATGAACATCTTCAGGAGCTGCTCCGCATCGACGAGCGTGAGCTGGCCGCGCACCAGCGCTCGGTCGACGTCGAACCCACGCTGCTCCAGGTGCGTGCGCAGCGCCTGCCGGTGCGACGCGGTAGCGACCGCGAGCACGCGCTGTCCGACTGCGAGCCCGGTCGCCAGGAAATCACCGATCGACGCGACCAGAAACCGGTCGTCCTCGTAGAACTGCACCGCGTGGGTGCACTGCGTGCCGACGCCCAGCTGTTCGTACGCGCTGGCCAGCTCGTGATCGTGGGCCTGTCGAATCGTCCGCCGCATCGCCCGTCCTTGTCCAGACCCGGAAATGGACATCCCAGGGATGTCGTGCGCAATGGAGCAAGCACCGCGCCCGCTCTGTGCGACCCCCGGACCGCCCTTTACCTTCCGGCGCATGTCACGACGGACGCTGGTCTTCTGCGCCCTCGCCATCGCGGCGGCGGCGCTGTTCATTCGCTTGGGCTTCTGGCAGCTCTCCCGCCGGCACGAGCGCCGGGTCAGGAACGCCGCGATCGCCACCCAGCAGCACAGCACCCCGCTCCCCCTGGCGGCACTGCCGCGCGACACCGGCGCCGCGCACTACCGCCCCGCCAGCCTCGACGGCCGGTACGACTACGAGCACGAGCTCGTCCTCACGAGCCGCACGAGGCAGGGATCGCCCGGCGTGGAGCTGCTCACGCCCGTCCGGATCGCCGGCTCCGACACTGCTGTGCTGGTGAACCGCGGCTGGGTCTATTCCCCCGACGGTGGCACCGTGGACCGTTCGAGGTGGCGCGAGGGCGACACGGCTCGCGTCACCGGATACGTCGAGACATACTCCCCGGACGCGGGCGCCACGAGCTCCGCGAACGATCCGCGCATCGTGCGTCGCGTCAGCCGGCAGGAGATCGCGTCCAAAGTCCCCTATCCCGTCGCCTCCTACTACCTGATCTCGATCGGCGACTCGGCGTCGGCGACCCATCCGGTCCGCCGCGACATCCCCGCGCTCGACGATGGCCCCCACCTCAGCTATGCGATCCAGTGGTTCTGCTTTGCCGCCATCGCACTTGGCGGCGCGGCCGCGGTCGTGTGGCGCGAGCGCCGGGGCACGACCCAGGACCAGACGGGGCCGGCGCGGTGATCCGCGACACGCCGTGGATGGCCTGGTCGATGCAACACTGTTCAGCGCGCAGTAACTTCCGAGACGACCCAACGCCGAGCGATCCATGGCCGAGCAGTCCGCAGGTCTCGCTACCGAGAAGGAAGCCCGCGATGTCGCCGAGGCGGCGCGCGAGAGCGAGTGGTCCGGTCCGAGCTTCGTCCGCGAGCTTTTCCTCGGGCGCTATCGCCTCGACCTGATCCATCCGCATCCGGTGAAGTCCGACCCGGCGGAGGAGGCCAGAGCCGCACCGTTCTTCGCGAAGCTCCGCGCGTTCATGGAGCGCGTCGACTCCGACATGATCGATCGCACCGGGGAGATCCCCGAGGCGTACGTGCAGGAGCTGCGCGAGATGGGAGCGTTCGGGATCAAGATCCCGACGGAGTACGGCGGCCTCGGCCTCTCGTATGCGAGCTACACGCGCGCCATGGCGATGGTGACGAGCAAGGACGGGTCGCTCACGGCGCTCCTGTCGGCGAGCCAGTCCATCGGGCTGCCGCAGCCCCTGAAGCTGTTCGGCACCCCGGAGCAGAAGCAGCGCTTCTTTCCGCGGCTCGCGAAGGGCGCCATCTCGGCGTTTGCCCTCACCGAGGTCGACGCCGGCTCCGATCCGGCGAACCTCCGCACGAGCGCGACGTTGAGCGAGGATGGCAAGTTCTGGACGCTGAACGGCGAGAAGCTCTGGTGCACCAACGGGACGCGGGCCGACCTGCTCGTCGTCATGGCGCGTACGCCCGATGCGACGACCAACGGGAGGAGCGTCAAACGAATTACGGCGTTCATCGTCGAGGCCAACTCGCCGGGCGTCGAGATCGTGCACCGCTCGCGTTTCATGGGACTCAAGGCGATCGAGAACGGCGTGCTGCGTTTCACCAACGTGCGCGTGCCGGTCGAGAACATCCTGTGGGGCGAGGGCAAGGGGCTCAAGCTCGCACTCGTCACGCTGAACACGGGCCGCCTCACGCTCCCGGCGAGCTGCGCCGGCGGCGGAAAGGCGATGCTCCAGGTGGCGCGCCATTGGGCGAAGGAGCGGGTGCAGTGGGGGCAGCCAATCGGCAAGCACGAGGCGATCGCGCAGAAGCTCGCGCTCATGGCGGCGAACACCTTCGCCATGGAGGCCATCGCCGAGCTCACTGTGGGCCTCTCGGAGCGCGGGCACTATGACATCCGGCTGGAAGCTGCGATCGCGAAGCTGTGGAACACCGAGACCGGATGGCGGATCGTCGACGACACGCTGCAGATCCGCGGCGGGCGCGGCTACGAGACGGCGGATTCGCTGCGCGGGCGCGGCGAGCCGGGCATCCCGGTCGAGCGGGCGATGCGCGACTTCCGCATCAACCTGATCTTCGAGGGGACATCGGAGGTGATGCGGCTGTTCATCGCGCGCGAGGCGGTGGACCATCACTTCAAGACGGCGTTCGCCCTCGTCGACAAGGGCTCGTCGAAGCAGGAGAAGCTCTCCGCGCTCGGCCGCGTGATGAAGTTCTATCCGGGGTGGTACCTGGCGCGATGGTTCGGGCGCGGCGCCGTGCCCACGGCGTACGGTGAGTTCGGCCGACTGGCCGGGCACCTGCGCTGGGCGGAGCGGCACACGCGGCATCTCGGACGCATGCTCTTCCACGCGATGGTCCGCTTCGGACCCAAGCTGGAGCGCCGGCAGATGGTGCTCTTCCGTGGCGTGGACATCGGTGCGGACCTGTTCGCGATGACCGCGGCCTGTGTGCGCGCGCAGATGCTCGCGCAACAGGGGAACACCGAGGCCACGGAGCTCGCGGATCTCTTCTGCCGCGAGGCGCGGCAGCGGATCAAGACGAACTTCCACCGCTTCTACGGGAAGAACGACGGCACGATCTATCGCGTGGCGCAGCGCGTGCTCGACGGCAAGCATGCGTGGCTGGAGCAGGGGATCGTCGGGATCATGGAGGAGGCGCCGACGAGGCCTGCTCGGACGGTGGCGCCCACCGAGCCGACAGCGGCGCCGCAGTTGGTCTGACGGTCGGACGGTCGGACGGTCGGACGGTCGGACAGTCGGACAGTCGGACAGTCGGACAGTCGGACAGTCGGACGGTCGGACAGTGAAACAGTGTCATCCCGCCGGAGCGAGCGCAGCGAGCGAGTGTCGGGATCTACTGTCCCGATAGTGTGGCCAGCTCTAATCACGGGACAGTAGAGTGCCCAGAGGACA
>Ga0193699_10000649_pt1 | contig 14441 bp, 14 predicted proteins | sample L3c2metaG_FD_160095 | JGI IMG/M metagenome (GOLD analysis project Ga0193699, IMG submission 160095) | Soil microbial communities from a riparian zone of the East river system, Colorado, United States - L3c2 | ecosystem: Environmental > Terrestrial > Soil > Riparian zone | place: USA: East... | reverse complement strand
CAACGCGCTCGCCGGCCTCGTGAAGAACAACGAGGACGAGCCCGCGAAGAAGTGGGATCCGTGGGAGCTCGTCACCGAGGCAGTCAGCCGCATGAAGCGCAACGGCGACGTCATGCGCTCCGACCGGTTGAAGCAGGTGATGGTCGAGATCGACAGCTCGTTCGACGAGAAGGACCTCGGCATGGCCAAGTTCTCGCGCTTCGTCCAGGACGCCACGCAGCGCGGCCTCCTTTCGGCGACCAAGCTGGAGAACGGCCAGCTCGAGATCGGCCTGCCGAGCGGCGCCAAGGGCGAAGTACGCGCGGCGGAGAACGCCGCGGCGGACGACGCCGTGCGCGGTGAAGTGCCCGCCGCCGCCGGCGATGGCAAGCGCGAAAGCGGCCGTGGCCGCCGCGGCCGTCGCGGACGTGGTCGTGATCGCGAGGATCGTCCGCGCGCGGATGGCGCCGAAGTACCGATCGACGTCGAGTTCGTCGTCGAGCCCGATGTCGCCGCACCGGCGGCCGACGTCGCGGCGCCCACGACCGCCACGCCCGCTACCGCCACGCCCGCGCACCGCGGACGCGAGCGCGGTGGACGCCCCGACCGCGCCCCGCGCCCCGAGACCGTCGTCCGTGCCGATCGCACGGACTCGTCGGCCGAGCAGATCGGCGCCAGCGGCGAGCGGCTCACGCGCGACGAGGCGTATGATCTCGTGCGCCGCTCGGTCGCTGCCCTCACCACCGGCGACGAAGCCGTGCGAGCGGGCGAGGTCCGCGCGAAGGCACGTGAGCTCCTCGGCCGCGACAGCGAAAGCCTGAGCGATCGCAACTTCCCGCGCATCCTCAAGGATGCGCACGACGGCGACGTGATCGACCTGCGTCGTCGCGGCGACGACTTCGAGATCGCGCGCGCCGCGGAAGCGGAGTCGGTGTCCGCGCAGCTCGCGAAGACGGCGGCGAACAACGCTCCCGCCGCGCCGAGCACCCCCGTCGTGCCGCGGGGCATGGGGCCGCGTGGCGTCACCGGCGGACGCAGTCGTGTTGGCCGTCCCGGAGCGCCGCCCGCCGACCTGTTGAGCAATTTGCTCAGCATCGGCGTCGTGGGTCCGTCGTCCGGCGCCACCCCTGCCGTCTCGCACGCCGCGGTGCCCGCCGTACCGGCGGCGTCCGCCTCGACGCTCGTCACGCCGACGGCGAGCGAGCCGGCTCCGGCCGGCGAACCGGCGGTGGCGAAGACGCGGGGCCGAAAGCCCGCGGCGAAGAAGGCCGCCGAGCCGCCGGTTGCGAAGGCAGCGGCGAAGAAAGGAGGGGCGGCCAAGAAGGCGCCAGCAGCGAAAAAGTCGCGAGCCAGGAAGACAGTGGCCCGCGCCAACGCATGAGGAACCGAGACGCCGCGCCCACCGCGCGGCGTTCTCGTCTCGGGCCCCCGCTCCCGACGCGCTTTTACGACCGCGCCACCGAGCTGGTGGCGCGCGAGCTGCTCGGCACCGTGCTCGAGAGCTCGACGCCGGAGGGGATCACGCGCGGACGCGTCGTCGAGACCGAGGCGTATCTCGGCCCCGACGATCCCGCCTGCCACGCCGCGGCCGGGCTCACGGTGCGCACGACACATCTCTTCGGGCCGCCGGGCAGGTCGTACGTCTACCTGATTTACGGAATGTACTGGTGCTTCAACGCGGTCACCCGGGAGCGCGGACATGGCGCGGCGGTGCTCGTGCGGGCCGTGCATCCGGTCGACGGACTCGCGCTCATGCGCCGTCGCCGTCCCAAAGTGAAGAAGGATCGCGATCTCACGAATGGCCCGGGCAAGCTCTGCCTCGCCATGGGGATCGACGGGTCGATGAGCGGTTGCTCGCTCCGCGATGGTCCCGTCGTCATGCGCGCGGGTGAGCCCGTATCCGACGACGAGGTCGTCGTGACACCACGCCTCGGCATCACGCAGGCGGCCGAGTGGCCGCTACGCTACCTCGTGCGCGATGATCCCTTCGTGTCCGCCACTCCCAAGGGCTTCCCGCGCATGCCGTACCGGACGTGATGCGCGGTTGGGTACGATGCGCGAGGGGCCGCGCGACGATCGTCGCGCGGCCCCTCGCGCATCCGCGCTGAGGAACGGCTCAGCGCCCGCGGTCGATCGAGCTGCCGATGTTGTAGCGGATGCCCGCCTCCAGCGAGAGGGCGAGCTTGCGCTTGGGGGGCTCGTAGTGGAGGAAGAAGCTCCTCTGGAGCCACGAGGCCGTTCCCTGCGCGAACACGGAGAACTGCGGCAGGCGCTTCTGCGCGCCGGCGAGCACGAAGGGAGAGAAGGAGACCTTCTTCGCCGACACGCTGTCGTTGGCGACGCTCGCCTGGCCGCTGCCGGCGAAGGGCGTCAGATAGCTCACGCTGCCGACGCGGTACATGCCGGCGCCGATGCCCACATACGGGTGAAGTGTCGGCGTCTGCAGCGGGAAGCCGACCATGGCGATCTGGATGCGCTGGAGATCCTTCAACGCCACGACGCGATCGACGAGTCCCGTCGCGCTGGTCTCCTTGAACGATCCTTCGGTGCTCAGGAACGCCTGATCGGCACTCACGTAGAGGCCGCCGCGCGTACGCGTGATCATCCAGTCCAGGCCGACCATCGGCGCGGCCGCGTTGTCGGTGCCATAGTTTGAGGAGTAGACCGAAATGCCACCCTTCACTCCCCAGAACCACGCGTCTTGGAACGGCCGTCCTTCCTGTGCCGCACTCGGCTGGGCGAGTAGGGCGGTGCAGCTCGTCGCCACCACGAGGACACGGAGGAGTCGCATATCAGGAAACCTCGACAAATGAGATATTGCCCGGAAACTGCCCGCGGCACCCGGGCTCATGCTGGGGACGAGGAGGCGGGGCCCGGCGTCACGGACCGGGCTGGCCGCTGGAACGCCGGGTGCGTATCCTAGCGCCGTCGGCTGCCCCGCCCGAGGGGACGCCCCACGGCTTCCATCGCGACTGACGAAGGGGCGTCATGTCCTCCATCCTGCCTGACATGCCGCACTTCGAGACTCCGGTGTACGGGACGGTGTTCGGCGAGCGGGCCGCCGTCGTGCGGCGGCTCAAGGAGGGCGATCAGCTCATCCTCGTTCCCGACCCGCTGGGAGTAGAAGAGCCGAGCGTCTGGGTGCACGCGCCCGGAGGCGACGTTGTCGGTCACCTGTCCCCCGACGTGAACGCGTGGATGGCGCCGAGGATGCTCGGTGGTGCCCGCTACGGCGCTCGCGTGCGCAGCGTCGGCGAGCCCGACACGGCCAGTTGGAAGCGGCTCGTGATTGTGGTGCGGCAGGTCTGACTAACCGTGACCCGGGAACCGTGAACCGTGACTACGGGTGCTCCTTACGGTTCACGCTTCACCGTTCACGGTGCACCGTCAACGGCTCATATTCAGATGAGCCCGAGCTTCTTGCCGACGCGCACGAACGCCGCCACTGCTTCGTCCAGGTCCGCTCTCGTATGAGCGGCTGAGATCTGGCAACGGATGCGCGCCTGACCTTGCGGCACGACCGGAAATCCGAAGCCGGTCACGAACACGCCCTCGTCCAGCAGCAGGTTGCTCATCTGGATCGCCGCCGACGTCTCCCCGACAATGATCGGGATGATCGGCGTCTCTCCGGCGAGCGGTGAGAACCCCGCCTCGATGATCCGCTCGCGGAAGTAGCGGGAGTTCTCGCGAAGCGTCGCCACCCGTGCCGGGTTCCCCTCGATGAACTCCACGGCGGCGAGCGCGCTGGCGGCCACCGTCGGCGGCAACGCGTTGGAGAACAGCTGGGGACGCGAGCGCTGCGTGAGATAGTCGCACAGCGCCGCCGAACCGGCCACGAATCCGCCGGCCGCTCCGCCCAGCGCCTTGCCGAGCGTCGACGTGATGATGTCCACCTCGCCCAGCATCCCGAAGTGCTCGGCGACCCCGCGCCCCGTCTTGCCGAGCACACCCGTTGCGTGTGAGTCGTCGATGATCAGCACCGCGTCGTGGTCGCGGCAGATCTGCAGGAGGTCGGGCAGGGGAGCGATGGACCCTTCCATCGAGAAGACTCCGTCGCTCCAGACGAGCCGCCGCTTCGCGCCGCTGGCGGCGACGAGCTTGGCGCGCAGGTCGTCGAGGTCGGCGTGCTTGTAGACCGCGGTCTGGCACTTCGTGATCGCCTTCGCGAGACGGATCGAGTCGATGATCGAGGCGTGGTTCAGTGCGTCGGAGACGACGAAGTCCCCCTCCTCGACGACCGTCGCCGTGAGCCCTTCGTTGGCGTTCCAGGCCGACACGTACGACATCGATGCCTCGGTCCCGACGAAGCGCGCCAGCGCTTCCTCGAGGTCGCGGTGGATCGTGAAGGTGCCGCAGATGAAGCGGACGCTTCCCGTGCCGGCTCCGAAGCGCTCGAGCCCCTCGATCCCCGATGCCACTACCGCCGGCTCGCTGCAGAGGCCGAGGTAGTTGTTCGACGACAGGATCAGGACCTCGCCGCGACCCTCCATCTTCACGCGCGCTCCCTGCGGCGACTCGAGATAGTTGAGCCGCTTGTACACCTTCTCGTCACGAAGCTGCTGGAGTTTGGCCTCGAGGCCAGCCGTGAACTTGGAATTGAGCGTCATGAGACCTCGAAGACCACTTTGCCCGCCTCGCCGCCCTTGATCGCGGCGATGGCGTCGTCGAACTGCTCGAGCGGGAAGCGGTGCGTGATCACCGGCGTCGGGTCGAACTGGCCGGAGCGCAGGAACTGCGTCATCTGGATCCAGGTGTCGTACATCCGCCGGCCGACGACGCCGTACACGGTGATCCCCTTGAAGATGATCTCCGTGGCGAAGTCCACCTCCATCGGCTTCGCCGGAATGCCGAGCATCTGCACCCGTCCACCCACGCGCACGAGGGCGAACGCCTGATGGATCGCGCTCGGCACTCCGGACATCTCGAGCACGACGTCCACGCCGAGTCCTCCGGTGGCGGCCTTCACTGCCTCGCCCGCCTGCTGCGGCGTCACCGCGTCGTGCGCGCCCATCGTCCGTGCGAGCGCGAGCCGCGTCTGGTTCACGTCGCTCGCGATGATCCGCGACGCGCCCGCCGCCCGGCAGATCCCCACCGCGAAGATGCCGATCGGGCCGCAGCCGGTGATCAGCACCGTCTTCCCTGACATCTCCGTTCCCACGAGGGCCGTGTGAAAGGCATTCCCCATCGGGTCGTGGATGCCGCCGATCTCGTATGAGACCGCGCCATCCAGATGCCACACGTTCGTCGCCGGCATCGCGATGTAGTCGGCGAAGCAGCCGTCGCGGTCCACGCCGATGATCTTCGTGTTCGGGCAGACGTGCGCGTTTCCCGTGCGGCACAGGTGGCAGCGGCCGCAGACGATGTGGCCCTCCGCCGTCACCCGGTCGCCCTCCCTCACGTCGGTGACGAGGCGGCCGACCTCCACCACGTCGCCGGCGAACTCGTGGCCGACGGTGAAGGGCGGGCGGCAGCGGCCCTGCGCCCACGCGTCCCAGTCGTAGATGTGTACGTCGGTGCCGCACACGCCGGCGCGGCGCACCTTGATCAGTACCTCGTCGTCCCGGATCTGCGGCCGCGGCACGTCTCGCAGGACGAAACCGGGACCGGTCGTCGCTTTCACCAGCGCTCTCACAGGCGCCTCGCTCTCTGCTCGGAGTGAATCTGCTCGCCGCGCCCATCGCGCGGCGAGCAGGAAACCTCGCGGGTCGCCTCGCGCGAGGGAAGTCCGCGCGAGCGGGCGCCGCTGCCGGCGCACGTGACGCGCATGAGGAGGAGCGAGGCGATCGCGCCGGGCGGTGAGATGTTGCGCAGGCGGGTCTCCGCGAAATTGTCGATTGTCCTGATGAGCGAAGCAGGACGTGGCGCGATTGGCGGCGTCATTGGTGCCGGTCTGTAATGAGACGCGCGCGATTCACTATTGCGTCGCATTTCGCGCGTTCATATATTCGCGCCAGTTGCTCGTTGCTCATGCGATCTCGTCCGGGCGCGCATTGCAGGTTCACGAGTGAAGAGGGTACTGCGTGGGTTCAACCCGTCGTGAGTTCGTCAGGAACACCTCAGTTGCCGCCGCTGCGATCGCTGGGCTCGCCGCGGTTCCCGCCGCCGCCCGCGCCGCTGTTCTCGGTGCCCCGCAGTCGCCCGCCTTCGGCGACGCCGATCTCAAGGACCTCGCGAACGTCGCGCTCGATGCCGCCCGCGGCGCCGGCGCCAGCTATGCCGACGTCCGCTTCAACCGCAATCGCACCCAGTCGCTCTTCACTCGCGAGCAGCGCGTGCAGGGGCTCATCGACAACGAGACGCAGGGCTTCGGCATCCGCGCGCTCGTCAACGGTGCCTGGGGGTTTGCCGCCAGCCGCGAGGTAACCCGCGACGAGGTCGCGCGCGTGGCGCGGCAGGCCGCGCTCCAGGCGCGCGCCAACAGTGTCACGGTCGTCCGGCCCGTCGTGCTCGCGCCCGTGACGCCGACGCCGAATGGCGCCTGGCGCACCACGATCGAGATCGACCCGTTCACCGTGCCGGTCGAGGACAAGGTCGGCGTCCTCCTCGCCGCCAACGCCGCGGCGCTCAAGGGCGGCGCGCGCTTCGTGAACTCGAGCATGTTCTTCCTCCGGGAGGAGAAGACGTTCGCGTCCACCGACGGCTCCTTCATCGTCCAGACGATCTACCGCACGCAGCCGTCCATGACGATGACCGCCGTCGCGAGCGACGGCTCGGACTTCCAGACGCGGCAGTCGAACGAGATCGCTCCCATGGGACGCGGCTACGAGCACGTGCGCGATGCGCGGCTGGCAGAGAACGCGCCCCGCTGGGCCGCCGAGGCGGTGCAGAAGCTCAGCGCCAAGCCGGTGGAAGTGGGCCGCTATGATCTCGTCCTGCATCCCAGCCACCTCTGGCTGACCATCCACGAATCCGTCGCGCATCCCACGGAGCTCGACCGCGCCCTCGGGTACGAAGCCAACTACGCCGGCACCTCCTTCGTCGCGCCGCCGGCGGAGATGCTGGGCAAGCTCAAGTTCGGCTCGCCGCTCATGAACGTCCGCGGCGATCGGTCGCAGCCCGGCTCCCTCTCGGCCGTCGGCTGGGACGACGAAGGCGTCAAGCCGGAGAGCTTCGACATCATCAAGAACGGCCTCTTCGTCGACTACCAGACCACGCGCGAGCAGGCGCCCGCTCTGGCGGAGTACTACAAGCAGAGTGGCCGCCCGATGCGATCGCACGGCTGCTCGTACGGTCAGACCTGGGCCGACGTGCAGTTCCAGCGCATGCCCAACGTCTCCCTCCTCCCCGGCACCAAGGAGCAGAGCTGGGACGACCTCATCGCGGCCACCGACCGCGGCATCGCGATCATGGGCGACGGGAGCTTCTCCATCGACCAGCAGCGCTACAACGCGCAGTTCGGCGGACAGCTCTTCTATGAGATCAAGGGCGGCAAGGTCGTCGGCATGCTCAAGGACGTCGCCTACCAGATGCGTACCCCGGAGTTCTGGGGCTCGCTCGACCTGATTGGCGGACCGAAGAGCTACTTCCTCGGCGGCGCCTTCAACGACGGAAAGGGGCAGCCGTCGCAGTCGAATGCGGTGAGTCACGGGTGCGTCCCGAGTCGCTTCCGCGGCGTCAACGTCATCAACACGGGACGGAAGGCGTGAGCGAGCTCCGGTCCCTCGCCGAGTCGGCGCGCTACCTCTCACGGGACGAGTGCGAGGCGATCGCCAAGCGCACCCTCGCCTTCGTGACGACCGCCGACGCGGCGCGCGTGAACATCACCAGCGGGAGCCGCGGCAACACCCGGTTCGCCGTGAACCAGGTCTCGACGGGCGGCGACAACTACGATACGGCCGTCACCGTCACCGCGTACGTGGGCCGGCGCAGTGCGGCGAGCACTACCAACCAGCTCGACGATGCGGCGCTGCGCCAGGCGGTGCAGATGGCGGAGCGGCTCGCCCGACTGGCGCCCGAAGATCCCGAGTTCCTGCCCGAGCTCGACGCGCAGCAGTACGAGGCGGCGCGCGGCTGGAGCGAGGCGACCGCCGCGCTCGACCCGCAGGGACGGGCGGAGGCAGTTCGCGCCATCACCGCGCCGGCGATACAGGGCGGACTCGTCTCCACCGGCTATCTCGACGCCCGCGCCGGCGCGAGCGCCGTCGCGAACTCCAAGGGGCTCTTCGCGTACACCCGCGCCACGGCGGCGGCGCTCACGACGACCGTGCGTACGCCCGACGGCACCGGCTCCGGCTGGGCCGGAGCGTCGCACCACGACTGGTCGCGCATCGACGCCGCCTCGCTCGGCGCGCGCGCGGCTGAGAAGGCCCGCGCGTCGCGCAGTCCCGCCGCCGTCGAGCCGGGTCGCTATACAGTGGTGTTCGAGCCGACCGCGGTCGGGAATCTCGTGCAGTTCATCTCGTTCGCACTCAACGCGCGCGCCGCCGACGAGGGCCGCTCCTTCTTCTCGAAGCCGGGCGGAACGAACAAGCTGGGTGAGAAGGTGGTCGACGAGCGCGTGACGCTGCTGTCCGATCCCTTCGACCCCGACGTCGCCGGTACACCGTTCACGAACGAGGGGCTGCCGACCCGTCGCAGCGTCTGGATCGAGAACGGCGTCGTGAAGAATCTGAACTACGACCGTTACTGGGCGCAGAAGAAGGGCGTCTCTCCTACGGCAAGTGGTGGTTCGCTCAAGATGAGCGGCGGTTCGAGCAGCATGGACGAGATGATCGCATCGACGCAGCGCGGCCTTCTCGTCACCAGATTCTGGTACCTGCGTCCGGTCGATCAGCGGACGATTCTCTACACGGGGCTCACGCGGGACGGCACCTTCCTGATCGAGAACGGGAAAATCACCCGCGCGGTCAAGAATTTGCGGTTCAACGACTCGCCCGTCTTCATGTTGAACAATCTCGAAGCGCTCGGCACGCCGGTGCGGGTCAGCGCGAGCGAGGATGGCGGGCCGGGCCAGGCCGTGATGGTTCCACCGCTGAAGGTCAGGGACTTCAATTTCACAAGCTTGAGCGACGCGGTCTGAGTGGCGTCGCCTGGTCTTCACGGTCTCGCCATGAGACCGTGTAGCGGCGGGAAGGCACCTCGGTGCTGACCGCTGGCTCGTACGAACCACCGGGGGTTCGATCGAGCGTTCCACTCCGTTACAGGAGAATTCTCCATGGCTGCTAAGAAGAGCGGGCGCAAGAGCGCCAAGAAGGGGTCGGCTCGTAAGAAGTCGTCGGCCAAGAAGTCTGGCGCGAAGAAGGGCGCCCGCAAGAAGACGGCGCGTCGCAAGACCGCCAAGAAGGCCAAGAAGTAAGCGGTTCGTCGTCGCAAACGGAGAAGCCGGCGCCTTGGCGCCGGCTTCTTTCGTTGTGGGCGTTCGTCAGCGCGAGTATCTCGCCTGTGCCAGCTCGAGGATCCGCGCCACCAGCGCGTCGTGCGCGATGCCGGCCTCCGCCGCCGCCCGCGCGAACTCGCCCGAGCGCTCCAGATAGCAGTTCGGGTTGACCTCGATCACATAGATCTTCTCATCCGGCGTCACCCGGAGATCCACCCGTCCGTAGTCCCGCAGTCGCAGCGCGTTGAACGCCTCCACCGCAACCGCCTGCACGCGGGCGGCCAGCTCCGGCGAGAGATCCGTCGGGAACACCGACTTCGTTCCCGCGAACTCGGCACCCGACTCGCCTGCCTCACCCGTTCCCCCTTCGCCCCACTTGGCCTCGTAGCTCGCCACCTTCGGCCGGTCGGCGGGGAAGGCGCTGAAGTCCAACTCGATCACCGGCAACGCCTGCGGGTTCACGTTCCCCAGCACGCCGACGTAGTACTCGCGCCCCTCCACGAACTCCTCCACCATCACCGGCGACTGGAACTCCCGCTGCAGCGAGTCCATGGTCCCGAACAGCTCCTTGATGTCGCGCACCACGCTCTTCGAGGTGATGCCGAGCGAGGCATCCTCCTGCGGCGGCTTGACGATGAGCGGGAAGGTCAGGTCGCCGACGTGGTCGAGTGCGCCACGGAATACCGTCGCGAACTGCGGTGTGAGTATGCGCTGGAAGCCGAGCACCTGCTTCGTGAGGCTCTTGTCACCCGCCATCAGCAGTCCGGCTGGACTGGACCCCGTGTACCGAAGGCCGAGCAGGTTGAGTAGCGCGGCGACGTTGGATTCGAGCGCGCTCTTCCCGTCGAACGACTCCGCCAGGTTGAACACGATCGCCGGTCCGGCGGCCCGCAGCTCTCGGATCACCGCCTCGACGTCGGCCGCGACACCCACGCGCGCCGTGTCGTGTCCGAGCTCGCGCAGCGTCGCCTCGATCTGCCCGAGTACGGGATCCTCGGGCGGCTCGGCGGCATCCGCGCCGTGGAGCAGGGCGACCTTCACGAACCCACCTCGGCGCGCGCGGCGCGGAAGGCGTGCGTGTAACGCCAGTGCATCATGACGGCGGTGCCGAATGCGGTGACCTCGATGAGCGTCGCCGCCTCCAGCCCGGCCACCCGGAGATCGAGCGCCCCCGCACGACCGGACAAGGCGCGGAGCAGGGAGCGGACCGACGCCGGTCCGACGCCGGCCCAGTAGGAGATCCGCGCGACGAGCTCGCCCTCGTTCCGCGCAAGGTAGCGCGCCGCCGGCTCGCCTTCCGGTGCGTCGGCCGTCGTGGCGAACACGCGCCGCAGATCACCGTCGAACTGTCGCGCGTCGCCGATGGGCAATGGCTCTGTATCCGCGTAGTGATCGGCGAGTGTCCAGGTCATCGCCTCCACCGGCAGGTCGTCGTCCGTCGGTGCCGTCGCGGATGGCGACAGTTCGGCAATCTCGCGCATCACGCCGTCGACCCAGTCGAGCTTGCGCAGCGCACCCCAGCCGGCGTACTCCGTCCGCCAGTCCAGGCGCGGCGTCAGCCACACGGCGAACGTCTCGGCGAAGTCCTCGTCAGGGTGCTTCTGTGCGTACCAGCCCAGTATGTGCCGCACGTGCTCGCGCGACAGCGGATCGGCGAGGTAGTGCTCGGCGTAGGGGCGAGCGTAGTCGCCGAAGTACGAGGCGAAATCTGGACGCTCGTGCAGGTGGAACGCGTAGTTCAGGGCGTGTCCCGCCTCGTGTCGCAGGTAGCGCATCGCCTCCTCGTCGCCCTCCAGCGCCCCCGCATGCTCGGCCTCGATGCGCTCGAGTCGCGCATCCGCCAGGTAGAACGGAACGCCGATCAGCGGAGTGCCGTCGGGGCATCCCCATTGATCGCTGAGGTAGACGGGAGGACGAAAGGCGATGCCGCGCTCCGCGAGCTCGTCGTATAGGCGCGCGATGAGTCGCTCAACGCGCGAGCCGGCGATGACCAGTCCGAGCTCAGAGATCCGGCGCCCGAGAAGTTGGGCGCGCTCGCTGTCCCACGGTGAAGGGCTGTCCACGACCACTCGGGGGGGCAAGGCGCGTACCGAGCCCATGAAACGAGAAAACGCCGCGGAGCATCCGCGGCGTTCGAGTTCCCGGGCGCGACCGCTCAGGCGGGCTGCGCGTCCTTGTCCATGTCCTCGTCGAGGAACGGCGCCCAGACGTAGGCCCAGAAGCGCGGCGTCGTCTCGGGCTCGCGACCGCGGGAGATCACGATCCCGACCGGCTCGTCGAACTGGGTTGGCAGATTCTTCTTCATATGATAGGACCAGCAAAGGAGAGTGCCCCCGGAACGGTCGGGGGCACCTCCACGTAAAGCACCTCCGGGGCCACACTGGGGCAGAATCATCAAGCTGTTGTCCTGCAATGACTTGATAAAAACACACGAGCCGGAAACCGACTCGTGTGTTTCACTATGACGCGGGATGAAGTCGCCTCGGTGTGTCCAAATGCTACGTCAGCTACGCCACCCCCTTTCGAGCCAGGAAGCTGCTCGGTGCGGCTTCGTCGACCGTCACTTCCCAGCCACGATAGCGTCGCCGGAGCTCGTCGAGCGACACCGGCGTACGCTTGCCCGCGGCGATCGTCTGCACGAGGTGCACGCCGCCGTCGGCGGTCGCGCTCTGCAGCACCTGGATGACGCGCGCACGCTCGGCCGTGCTGAGCCCGGAGAAAGCGGCGGGCGTGTAGATCACCGCCGTGAGTGGCGCATCCGGCGTCCACGATTCCAGCGCGAGCGCGCTGGCGTGCACCCGCTCGCCGAGCCCCGCCTCTTCCGCCGCGTCGAGCACGCGCTGGACGGCGTCCGGCTCGGCCAGCGCCGTGACGTCGCACCCGTTCGCCGCCAGATACAGCGCGGGGGTTTCCACCTCGGCGCCGGCGAGCAGGACGCGGGAGTCCGCCGGCACCGTTTGCACGGCGCGCACGACCATGTCGTCCGGGCTCAGTCCCCAGTGCTCCGGCCGCCGAAGCTCCTCGATCAGCTTGATGCGGCGCTTGCGCCAGGTGGCATACGCGGGAAGTCGGAGCCGCTTGAAGATGATCTTGTCGACTTCGTCCACGAGCAGCAGCTCCGTGAGGGCGAACTGCTGCTGCGCGGCCAGCGCGCACACCGCGTCGTCCCCGATCGAGAGGAGCACGCTCCGCGGTACCGATTCCTTGTAGTTCTCGATCTCGCGCTCGAGATACAGCTCGTACTCGTGCTTGAGAGATCGGGAGGGCCGCGGCGCCATGCGTTTCCGGTAGGGGGACAGGCTAAAGTATCGGTTCGGGGACGCCACACAAGTAGCTGAGCCCCGCGAGGTTAGAGCCTCAGGCCGGCTCCACGTGCACGATCGCCTCCGCTGTCCCCAGCTCGCGCGCGATCGCGCGCTCCACTTCGTCGGTGAAATCGTGCGCGTCGGACACGCTCGTCGCCCCGTCAACCAGGATCGTCACTTCGGCGAATAGATGCCCCGACGCGGTCCGCCGCGAGCGGGCAGATCGCACGCCGATGACCCCGGGAATCGTCCGCACGATCGACGCCAGGCGATCGGCTTCCACTGCCCGCGCGTCCACGAGGATCGGTATGGTGTCGCGCAGGATCTGGTATCCATTCCACGCGATGATCAGCGCCACGAGCATCCCGAGCAGGGCATCGGCGCGCACGTAGCCGACGTGCGAGAGCGCGAGCGACGCGATGGCCAGGGCCGTGACGAGAATGTCGCTCGCCGTGTGGGCGGCGTCGGCCAGCAGCAGCGGGCTCCCGAGGGTGCGTCCGCGGCGCCGCTCATAGAGCACCACGAACACGTTCACGCCGAGCGAGCCGACGAGGATCGCGACATCGACGACCGTCGCCGTCGGCGCGCCATGCTGTCCCGTCATCTCCTGGAGGCTCTGCCGCATCAGCTCGAAGCAGGTGATGGCGAGAAAAGCGACGATGCCAAGTGTGCCGAGGGTCTCGAACTTTTCGTGACCGTACGGGTGGTCGTCATCGGGTGCGCGCGCCGCGACCGACACGGCGAGGATCGCCACGCCGTTGCTCAACATGTCGAGCCCCGACTCCAGGGCGGCGCCGAGGACCGTCAGCGCTCCCGTGCGCGCCCCGACCCAGACCTTCAGGGCGGCGGCGAGCGCGTTGAGCACCAGGACGAACAGCAGCGCGCGCCGGACCCCGGCAGAACGCGCCTCGGGCGACGCGGGTCTGGCGACGTCGGATTGAGGGCGCGCGAGCATCGGCGCATCTTGCGTGCAGTGCACGAGTGCTGTCAACGTCTCCGTGAGGTGTACTGCATGCCGGAACTGCCGGAAGTCGAAGCCGCGATGGACCTCCTGCGGCGTCGTGCCAAGGGACGCGCCATCGCGAAGGTGCGGCTACTGCACCCCGCGTTGCGCCGTCGCGTGTCGCCGTCCGTGCTCCGCGCGCTCGCGGGTGCGCACATCGCTCGAGTCGAGCGCCGGGGAAAGCACCAGCTGCTCCACCTCGACGACGGGCGCATCGTTCACGTGCACTTCCGCATGAACGGCGACTGGGAGCACGGCACTTCCGACGAGCCGCTGCCGCGCTTCGCGCGCGCCGTCATCGACTTCTCCGGCGGGACGCGCCTCGTGCTCGTGGACTCGCGCGCGCTCGGTACCCTCGACGTGCATCCGGCCGGTGCAGAGCTCGCGCTCGGGCTCGGCCCCGATGCGGCGGACGCCAGCTGGACGGCGGCGGCACTCGGCAGCGCCCTCGCGAAGCGACGCGGACCCGTGAAGCCCGCGCTGCTCGATCAGAAGCTGGTTGCAGGACTCGGCAACATCTACGCGGCCGAAGCGCTCTGGCGGGCCCGCATCAGCCCGTTCTTTCGCGCCGACGCGCTGAACGCGAAGCAGGTCCGTGCGCTGCGATCGGCGATCGCGGCGGTCATCAAGCGCGCGACGGGCTCACGATACACCGACGACGATAGGGTGAAGCTCGACGTCTACGATCGCGAGGGGGTGCCCTGTCGCCGATGTGGCACGCCCATCGAGCGTGTCGCGCAGGCCGGGCGCAGCACGTACTTCTGTCCGACGTGCCAGGTACTGCCGCGGTGATGGTAGCCTCACAGTCGGACAGTCGGACAGTCGGACAGTCGGACGG
>Ga0193699_10000648_pt1 | contig 14451 bp, 14 predicted proteins | sample L3c2metaG_FD_160095 | JGI IMG/M metagenome (GOLD analysis project Ga0193699, IMG submission 160095) | Soil microbial communities from a riparian zone of the East river system, Colorado, United States - L3c2 | ecosystem: Environmental > Terrestrial > Soil > Riparian zone | place: USA: East... | reverse complement strand
GAGCGGGATGACTGCTACTGGACGCAATTCGCGTCGCGCCAATTTCGCTCTGAGACCGCGACCAAGATAAGCGGCGCCAACAATTGCGAGCAGCATCCACGCGAAGAGAACCACAGGCCGGGTGAATACTCCCCAACCCAGAACCAGATCCGCGTTCGAGATGAACTTGACCGCCGCGCCAACTTCGAGAATTCCGATCAGGACGCGCAGGCTCCGAATCCACTCACCCGACCTTGGCAGTCGAGCAACCATTCGCGGTGCAAACGCGAGTGCGACGAATGGCAGGGCGAATGCTGTCGAGTAGACGATCATTCCCACCACCGGCATCATCCACGATCCCTGCGAGGCGAGAACGAGCAGAGTGCCGACGAAAGGTGCTGTGCATGTGACGGACGTGAGCGTAAACGTCGCTCCCATGAGCAGGGCGCCGAGTGAGCTGCCACTTGGTTTCTCGCGCGCCGAACGATCGATGGCGTTGATTGCGCGCCATGGAAGCCGCAGCTCGAGCCAATCGAAGAGATTCGCCGCGAAGAGGAGAAAGAGAGCGGCGAGCGTCAGGTTCACCCAGGGATCGGCGGCGAACCGATTGAGCCCAGCGGCACCAAACAACGCGGCGAGTGCGAGACCGAGAACCGTGAACGTCCCGATTATCCCGAGCCCGAAGAGCAGCGCCCGCCGCACATTCGACGAGTGACGATCCTCCGGTGCTGAGAAGTAAGCGATGGTGACAGGCACCATCGGAAAGACACAGGGAGTGAGGAGCGAAAGAAGCCCTGTCGTTGCCGCCAGCCAGAGAAATCCCGATGTCATCAACGTCTGGCGATGCGAATCGCCACGTCCAGCTTGTCAGTGCGTGGCGGCAGGCAGACTTTGTCGCTGCAAACCTGATAGCGGGCGGCGATCTGAAACCTCCGAAGACCTGTCAGCGATTTTCCTGGCGCACCGACGGGGATGACGAAGCGCGGCGTCCCCGAATAGAGCTCTGTCTCGATTCCGAAATTCTTGTCGAACGTCCGCTCCGGTTTCGGAGCGTCGACAACCCCGCGCATGACGACGTCAACGGCGCCGACAAGCTCCAATCGCAACGGAATCGGGCCGCCCGGCTTTTGCGTCAGCGAGTAGATGTGCCAGCCCTTTGCGATTATGGCCTGGAGCGTAATCGGCACAGTTCGCCCGGCAACGACGTCGCGAGGCGCGCTGCCGCCGACGACACTCCAGCGCACTGGCCGCAACGACAACGAGTCAGCAGCGCGCACCGCTCCTTCCGATGAGCGCATCCCAAATGGCAGCAAAAGCAGATATGCGAGTTTGTTCATTCGGCTCAAATATACACGCGAGGCGGCGCGATCCCTGCTATGGAATACACGTTGGCGGCACCCATGTTCGACTCGAGCTGCCCGCCGTGTTCAGTGTATCATCTCCGGACACGATTTAGACCCGACACACACGAGGCTGATGGGACACGCACCCTTCTTTTTCCAGAACTGGTACAACGTCGAGCGGACGATCACGCTCTCCATCGTCGGGTATGCGGCGCTGTTCACGATGCTGCGCGTGTCAGGAAAGAGAACACTTTCCAAGCTGAACGTTTTCGATTTCGTCTTTGTCGTTGCGGTGGGATCCGTATTCGCTTCGATGATCATCTCGAAGGATGTGACGCTCGTCGAAGGCATCGCGGCGATGGGCACTCTGATGCTGATCCAGTTGGTGCTCGCCGAGCTTGCCGCTCGATTCCCGAAGCTGGAACGAATCATCAACGGTGAGCCGACTCTCCTCTTGTCGAACGGCAAGTTCATTCCTGGAGCACTCAAGAGGGAGCGTGTCACCGAGGAGGAAGTAAGGGGGGCCATTCGGGGCGAGGGCGTAACCCGCGTGGAGGATGTCGACGCGGTAACGATGGAAAACGATGGCACTTTGACGGTTGCCTGGATGTCAAAAAAGCCGGGCAATTCCAGCTTGGTAGACACCCAAGACACCAAGGAGGCAAAAGAGGCCAAAGACACCCTCGCTGCCAAGGAGGCCAAGGACAAGTAGCTCGACCCCCGACATGTGGACTGTTGCATCGATGCAACGCTCTCGGGTAGTGTTGCGGCCACGACACACCTGCCCCGCCCCGCTGACTCGCGTAAAGCGCACGCCACGCATGGTCCCCCTCTTGCCCCCGCCATGTGTGGCGCAGAGACACAGTTTGAGGCGCTCGGGGGCAAGGACTCTTCCTGTCTGGTAACCCCCAATTGGGACGCATGACCTTGGAGGGTCCAGAGCATGGCCGACGCCGCATTCGGGATCGATCGAAGCATCGAAACGTCGAGCTATTCCCCAATCGTGGGCGGCGACCGGCCGACCTCGGATCGCGTTCTGCGCTCACCAATCGATGCGGAAGTTGAGTCGCAACCAGAGATGCTGTCGCTGCTCAAGCAGGGCGCGGCGAAGTTGGAAGTAGGCAACGATGCGGAGGCTGTCGACTGCCTTCGAAAGGCGTTGGAGATCGGTGATCGAACCGTGGGCTCCGATCACCCCGACCTGATAATCCTTCTCAACGACCTGACCCGCATCTACCTGCGACAATCGGCCTGGGCCGCGGCAGAGCCGCTACTGCTCCGATTGCTCGAGATGAAGCGCAGCAAAGGCGAGGACCACCCCGAGGTCGCGACAGTCCTCGCCAGCCTCGCCACGGTCAGACAAGGCCTCGGCCGCCACGAATCGGCGGAGCAGCTGTGGCGTAGGGTTCTCGATATTCGCGAACGCACCTTGGCGCCCAATCACTTCGCGATCGCCACCGCGCTGGAGCATTTCGGCGAAACCTGCTCCGCGCGCGGAAAGATCCGCGAGGCGCTCTCGGCGTTTCAGCGTGCGCTCACGATCCGCGAACGCACGCTTGGCACGGAGCACCCGAGTCTACGCTCCTCGAGGGAGCGTATCGCCGATCTTCAGCTGCAAGGCTCCGACAGCTCATTCGAGCCCAGCGGCGGCGCCCCGGCCGTGTTTTCCAACGATCGATTCCGGTTGCTCTCTGGCGAGACTCTCGCTGTCACCGCTCCTGCCGCGCTGACGCTTGAAAAGAGTCCCGCTCCCGTCAACAGAAAGGCGACGGCCGTCGTTCCGGCATCATTTTCAGATAGCCCGGCCGCCGAAGCCTCGTCGGTTCAGAACACGACGCTTGAAACTTCGTCGTTTATTGAGCAGGTCGCGCCAAACCAGCTGACAACACTGCAACCCGACGTGGCCCCGTACCGCGACGTGCTTGAAAGCATCCGGGAAGAGCTCGAGAAGCCGTCCGCCCGCGCACAAATTGTCGAGCGAAGCAAAGCCATTTTTGCGTCAGGCATTGCGATGCTCGGAAAGCGGGAGGTCGCCGCGGGCGCGGTCGTTGTTGTCATCGCGCTTCTGGCGATCGCAGCAGCCACCAACGCGCGCGGCTTCGGAGAAGTTGCTCAACCTACGGCGCTTGGTGCCGCAACTCCCGACCAGCAAGTACTTCCGGCTACATCAGCGGCGACATTCGTGACGCCGGCTTCGCGTGAAATCTCAAACGTATCGGTTCCGGAAGCGTCGACGAACTCGACCGTCAAGGCAGCACTCACCCGCCCACGCGTTTCAGAAGAAAAGAACACGCCGAAAAAGCGGACCGAGCAGGCTTCGGAAGCCAAGAGTCCCGCGATTCCCAAGCTTTCGTCGACACTGATGTCCGGACTTGAATCCGCCGCCACGAGAGCTGGAGGCACAGGCGCGAAAACCGACGAACCGGTCATCATTGATCCGAGCGCCGTCTCCATCGGACGTCGCGCCAACTTCGACTTCAGTGAACAGAACAGCGGCCCTCAGCGCGCGCGACTGATCGGCGAGCTGCCGACGCCAAGACTTCCGAACGAGCTGGCTGACATCGAGGGAGAAGTTCGCGTCCGTTTCAACGTGGACACGCAGGGGCGGCCCGTGATGACGACGGTTGTCGTCGAGACATCGCCGAGTCCGCTGCTCACATCGGCGGTGCGCGCAGTGATCCCTGGCATCCGGTTCGAGCCCGCGCGGTCGGGCGGCGCTGAGTCGAGAGCGATCGTCGACGTGGTGCAGGTCGGATTCCGCTTCTCACGTAACAAGTAGCTTTCGGCTGGCAAACTTTACGCGGCCGGTGCTCGAGCACCGGCCTCAGTCTTCCGCGAACGATTCGGCGATACGTCAGCAGCGCGAAGTAGGTCATTTCGCCGTGGAAATCGCCTTATTCGCCGTGAGTGTGCCATCAGCAGCCTTCGTGGCCAGCAACGCCACCTGATCCCCAGCGGCCAGGGCCTTCGACGTCGCCTTGAGCTCCGTCACGGGAGTATTGGGTGGCACCGTCACGTTCTGGGAACCGCCAGCGTACTGCACGACGAGGCTCGATCCATTCGTGCTGCTCACGCTTCCATTCGACATCCGTGATTGCGACGCCGTCCCATTCGTCATCCGCGACGCCGACACGTTGCCGTTCGTCATTCTGCTTGCGCTCGCTCCCGTCGCCGGCGCCATCATGCGACTTCCTTCGCCGAGCCCGCGCAGCTCTTCGGGGAAGATGTGAATCTCGGTCGCGCGCTCTGACCCGTCAGGTTGCTTCACGGTTGTCACGCCAATGAAGGTCTTCTCCTGCACCTTCGAAAGATCACTCGTCGCGCGAGTATAGACCTGGAAAGGCTGCGCGATCGCCACAGTGACGGTACCCGTGTCGGATTTCAGCACGATCTGGTTCGCGGAAACGCTCACGACGCTACCTCGGAGCAGGATCGACGAATCAGGGTTGGAGACCTGCGCCCCCTGTGCGATTTTCGAAGTGTCTTGACTTGAATCCGCGCCTGGCTTGCACGCGGTTATGCCCAAAGCGATAGACGAAGACACTACCAACAGTCTCGCGGGCCCAATCTTCAGCATTTTCGTAAGCACAATCACCTCTGCGTAAGGACCGAAACTCGAGCATTGACCTAGGCTCGGTTCCGCACGTCTCGTGCTCGTATCGGCCACTAGTGTCGGAAGCTGCGTGTCGGTGGAAACCCTGCTAACTGCCGCGTCGTCGGCGCCCAAGTTGGAGTGGGAATTGTGGCGAGCAACGTCGGGCGCCTCGGCAAGTTCGGGCGGAGCCCCCGCCAGGGCATCCAACTACCGAAACCCGTTACTAATGTTGTCCCTTCGTATCTATAAACAGATAGGGGAGTCAAGCTGATACAACACAAACGCTGGGTAGCGCCTGTACCAATCGGGTGAGTGCCCTCCCTTCGGTCTGCCATGATCCTTCTGGCCTGCCTCGTCTGCGCCCCGGTGACATTCGGTGCGACGCTCTATCTGAGGAACCAGAACCATGCCTCACCGTAAGCGATCAATGAAGACGCCAGACACGGCCGTCCCGGAACTCAAGCATCGGGCGCCGAAAACTCCGGCGAGCATGCTCAAATCCAGCCCGTTGCAAAGCGCGATTTTCAACAGCGCCAACTTCTCGAGCATTGCTACCGACGCCAATGGCGTTATCCAGATCTTTAATGTCGGCGCCGAGCGCATGCTTGGTTATGCTGCCGCCGACGTGGTGAACAAGATTACGCCAGCAGACATCTCCGATCCTCAGGAAGTGATCGCGCGCGCCCAGGAGCTCAGCGTCGAGCTCGGAACATCGATTGCTCCAGGATTCGAAGCGCTGGTCTTCAAGGCCTCGCGCGGGATCGAGGACATCTATGAGCTGACTTACATCCGGAAAGATCTAAGCCGCTTCCCGGCGGTTGTGTCCGTCACTGCGCTTCGCGACGCACAGGACCTGATCATCGGGTACCTGTTGATCGGTACGGACAACACCGCGCGGAAGCGTGCGGAAGAGGAACTTCTGAAAGCGGGGGCGTTGCAGAACGCAATCTTCAACAGCGCCAACTTTTCGAGCATCGCTACTGATGCGAATGGTGTCATCCAGATCTTCAACGTCGGTGCCGAGCGCATGCTTGGCTACACGGCGGCCGAAGTGGTGAACAAGATCACGCCGGCTGATCTCCACGATCCAGAGGAGATGGTCATTCGCGCCCGGGCCCTCACGATCGAGCTCGGAACTCCGATCGCGCCGGGTTTCGAGGCGGTCGCCGTGAAGGCGTCCCGGGGAATCGAAGACATCTATGAGCTGACCAAGATCCGCAAAGATGGAAGCCGGTTTCCGGCTGTTGTGTCCGTGACTGCCCTGCGCGATGCGCAGGATGGGATCATCGGGTACCTGCTCATCGGCAGCGACAATACCGCGCGAAAAAGACTGGAAGAAGTGTTGGAGCAGATCCGTCAGGATCAAATGCGGTTCAAGGATGAATTCCTCTCGCACGTATCGCACGAGCTCCGCTCACCGCTCACCGCCATCAAACAGTTCACGAACATTCTTCTTGGCGGTCTGGCTGGTGAGTTGAACAAGGAGCAGCGCGAGTACCAGCAAATCGTTCTCAGAAATATTCGCCAGCTCCAGTCCATGATCGATGACTTGCTCGAGGTCACTCGTCTCGAGTCCGGCAAGCTCACGGTAGAACCGGAAAGATTGTCGGTTTCGATGGCCGTGATTGACAGCTTCAACACTCTCGAGGGATCGGCGCGCGGCAAGCGAATCACACTCTCGCACGACCTGCCTCCCAACCTCCCTTCGGCACTGGCCGATCAGACGCGACTCCGACAGATACTGATCATCCTTCTCGACAACGCCATCAAGTTCACTCCTGAGGGCGGCGCTGTAACGGTTCTGGCTCGGCCGTTCGAAAAGGATCTCCGCTACCTGGTCATCGAAGTGTCCGATACCGGATGTGGAATCAGTACCGAGATCACGGAGGAGATTTTTGAGCGCCTCTACCAGGTCTCCGAGCGCACTGAAGCCAGTCGCAAAGGACTCGGCTTGGGTCTCTACATCTGCAAGGAGCTGGTGATGCGACAAGGCGGCCGTATCTGGGCCACGCGGCGCCGGCAAAAGGGCAGCACGTTCTCGTTTACACTCCCCGTTTTTTCTATCGACGAAGCGAAGATTCCCACTACCACGGCGGCGTAGCACCATGACCAACAAGAAGATTCTCATCGTTGAGGACGACGCCGATGTGCGGCTCGGGTACCACGTCCTCCTCAAGGCAAACAGCTATGACACGTGCTTCGCCGCGGACTCGATTACCGCGATAAGCGAGGCTCGCAAACACATGCCGGATCTGATCATTCTCGATCTCGGTCTGCCCGCGGGTGACGGCTTCATAGTGATGGAAAGGTTGCGGGGTCCGATCAATATGGACCTCGCCGGGATTCCCGTGATCGTGGTTTCCGGACGCGACCTTCGAGGCAACAAGGAGCGCGCGCTCAAGGCGGGGGCCAAGGCATTCCTGCAGAAACCGTGGGATGACGACGAGCTGCTCGCTTTGGTCGGGCGGCTTCTCGGTCAGACTGACATCTACGACGAGTTTGAAGGCATCCCTGTTTGGGATGCGGACGAAACGACGACTCCTTTGGGTGGTAGTTGACGGGATCGCACTAAATAGCTGGTCGCACAACCCCGAACGGCGTCCTAGTGGACGCCGTTCGACTATCGCAGTGGATCAACAAGATTGTGCCGCATGCGCAACGTTTGGGGAGCTGAGCCGTCCATTAGCGTGATAACGTCATTTCCGCATCGGTCAGCCTCTTGCAATCTCTCCTCACTTTCCGCCACCAAAGAGACTCTTCGTGCATCGGCTCGCCATTCTTCCGCTCATCGCCTTATTGGTCTGCTCCTGTAACTCACCCGACGCCGCCCTGGGCGTAGCCGGAGGATCCGAGACCAACCCCGGCGGTGGCGCGACCAGGTCAACCAGCGTGACGCGCGTTGACCTCGGCACACTGGGCGGGGAGTCCAGCTATGCGGCCGACATCAACGAGGGCAACACCGTCGTTGGCTGGTCCGAGACGAGCTCTGGGACGACCCATGCATTCCGCTGGACCGCTGCCGATGGCATGGTCGATCTTGGCACTCTGCCTGGCGACGCGATGAGCAGAGCGGTCGCGGTCCTTGACGGAACAGCGCAAAACGGCGCACAAATCCTCGGAGTGAGCGGCGAGGACGGCCGGTGGACACCCGTCGTTTGGTCGTCGTCTGGTTCGATCAGCGCTTTGTCGATTCCCCTGATCCCCGGCTTCGGGACCGCCTTGCCGACGGGTTTCAACGCTCAGGGAGAAGTGGTTGGTTCGGACGCAGGCGGAGCCGGACTTCAGCAGGGATGGATCTGGTCGCAGTCCGACGGCAAATACAATCTCTCCGCGAACGCCCAAGGCGGCAGCAACGAAGGCGCCGCGAGCGACGTCACCACGTCCGGATTAGTAGTCCTGACTACCAGAGCGTATACCTGTCGCCATACGTCCGAATGCTGGCGCACATACCGGTGGTCCCAGACAAAAGGCTACGATCCCCTCGGAACTCCGGGCAATGATCCAGAGGCAGATGTGACCGGGCTCGCATTGAACGAGACTGGGACCGTTGCAGGGTGGGCTACGGCGGGGACGTCGAGCGGGACAACGCCGTATCGGTGGGACGCGAACTCAGGGTTCACGCTCCTCGCAAATTATGCGACGGGCTCATCCAGTTACGGGTACGCGACAGCGGTGAGCTCGAACGGGACAGTTGTCGGTGCAGACTTCGAACCGTCGTCGGGGTCCATCGTTGCTTCGACTTGGCTCGCAAGCGGATCAATCGTGAAGCTGAGTCCAAATGATCCGAATCCGAGCGTCGCAGTGGCGATCAGCAATCTCGGCACAATTGCCGGCTGGGCGGCAATCTCGAACGGAGTGAATCACGCCGTGATCTGGAAGCCTTCGTCGCAAGCCTCGCCCACAGCTATCGCTCCGGCTTTCGGCGTGCAAGCTTCCACCTCGGCGACCTCCCGTGTATCCACAGCCAGTGCTCCATGCCTCGCCGACCCGCGTTCCATCATCTCGCGTCAGGCTCTCTTCGCGTGCGTGGTCAAGGCCGACCGCAAGCGATAAGAACTCGACGCCTACGTCTGATTAGCCTTCAATGAAGGCCGGCGCAGCTGGGAGCACGAGCGCGCTGCTGGGACGGCCCTTACACAGGGAGAGGCATATGGACGGAATGAGATTGATGGCGCAGCAGCCGGTGCTGACGGGAATGCAACGGAGCGAGGGGATACACGCGCCAAAGTTTCTTTGGTTGCTTGGGGCTCTCTTTCTGGGGCTCGGTGCGGCGGCGTGTGGTGGCGGTGGTTACGCGACATCGCCCGGCGGCGGAGGAGGAGGAGGCGGGGGCGGCGGGAATTGCCCGGCGGCAACATTCTGCACGACCGTCGCTACCTTCACGCCGACTACGCGCACGGTGGCTGTCGGTTCGACTGTAACCTGGCAAAACAATTCGGGCGTGGGTCATACCGTCTTCTGGGACGACGCCACTGGGAGAGCGGCCGCGGCAGCGGGTGACGGAACCGGCGACATGGCGACTCTCGCTAACGGGGCGTCACACACCCGCGTATTCAACACAGCTGGCACTTACGGATTTCATTGCACCATCCATCAAGGAATGACGGGGACGCTTACCGTCCAATAAATTCCCTCGAGCAGAGAAACTCTGCGCTGGCTTTTCCGACCACGAATTCAACGGGCACCGCGGTGCCCGTCAGGTTATCGATTGAAAAGAGTTTTTCTGTTGGCCCTGCTGCTCGCTGGCTGTCATGATCCGCTGGCGCCGTGGCAAGAGATCGATCTTTCGAACGCCGTGAAGATCGAGCCGAGCAGTCAGTACATCGGTTGGTGGAACGAGCTCGAGGAGTGCTCGGGGCTTTCGGGCGACGTGCACGCGGTCGCGTTCTATGTGGTCCCCAACGACTCGATCATTAAAGTCGGAAGCGAAACCTACTGGGGATATTGGATCAAGAGCGGGAACAAGATCGTTCTTGCGGAGAAATGGGCCGCCAGCGAAAAACTCGTCAAGCACGAAGAGATGCACGCTCTGCTCCAATCCCCGTTGCATCCGCAGGCGTACTTCAACGGGCCGTGCGGCGATCTCACATACGCAGGCGAACAATAGGTTTCTCCCGGATGAGGAACTATTAGTCCGACAGCGCACTCTTGCGCGTCCCGAATCCTAGTGGTAAGAACAAGGCATGAGCACCGCGAATCGTCTGAGCCGCACGGCTCGCGATATCGAACGGCACCTAGGCGCGATATGTAGTGTCACTCGCAACACGCGTTGTGGCCTCCTACGAACCAACCAGTCGCGCGCGGTGAGCGATGCTGTAGCGTTCTTCGCCGGCCCATGCGCGGCCGCTCACCGCGAGTGCGTCGAGCAGATTCTTCCCGCGCTCCGTAGCAGCGCAGCCAAGAGCGTTGGAGTGCTTGACCCGCTGCTCGCTCTGTATATCCAGGCCGAGACACACCAAACGAACATCGGCGCGCTCGCGCGCCGCTGGCTCGCACTTGGCGTGCTCGATGCCGCCGACGGGACGGAAATGCGGTCGGAGCTGGAGCGTCTGCAGAACGTGTACGCGCGCCTGCTTCCGATGGAAGAAGAGGTGCTGTATCCCATCGTCGTAGCCATGGCCGGAGCGAATGGTTCGCTTCGGGCCGCGAACGCGGAGGCTCGATGAGACAGCTTGCCGTGCTGGAGCAGATGCGCGATGCGCTCCCACCGATTCCGTATCCGACGTTCCGTGGTAACTGGAGCCTGCCTTGGGTCTCCGGGCGGTACGTTTTCGAGGCTGCGGCGGGCATGCGTCCGAGCCGCTTGCCCAATGCGGCGCTCGCCATAATGGAGATGAAGCTCGCCCTCCCGCGCGTGCGATCGCTGCCGTTCGTGCTCCGTCTCGAGCCGACGTCCACGTGCAACCTTCGTTGTCCGCGCTGTTCCACGGGACTCGGCATCGAGCCGCGCCCGAAGGGATTTCTGTCGCTCGACGACGCGGATCACCTTATCGACGTGCTGCGCGAAAGCGTCATCTTCGTTCGCCTCGACGGGAATGGCGAGCCATTGCTCCATCCACAGATCTGCACGCTGATCTCGCGGTTCAAAGCGGCGGGAATCGGCGTCGTGATCAGCAGCCACTTCAACACGATGCCGCGCGAGGGCGTGGAGGCGCTTGTCGAGTCGGGGCTCGATCGCCTAATCGTTGCGATCGATGGGTCGACGCAGGAGGTCTATCAACGCTATCGCCGTGGTGGCGAGCTGGCGACGGTACTTGCCAACCTCGAGCGATTCGTCGAGCTGAAGCGGCGCAGCGGACGGCGCCGGCCGGTGCTCGATCTCCAGTTCCTTGATTGGGGATACAACAGACACCAGATCCCCGAAATGCGAGAGATGGCGCGCCGCTTCGGCGCCAACCGGTTGACGGTGATCAGGCCCGACTACGCCGCGGCGGAGGTGAAGGCGGATCCGCTCCATCCGAAGCGTTGCTTCTGGCTCTGGTGCGTTCTCACAGTCGGTTGGGACCTTGACGTCCACTCATGCACGAACGCGTGGACGTATCAGTTTCCGCGGGCGACGCTGCGTACCGCGAGCGTTCGCGACCTGTGGAACAGCGAACCGTTGGTCGAGGCGCGTCGTTTCAACAGAAACAAGAAGAGCGCGGCGATCGCGGGCGATACGGGGTGCATGTGCAACCAGTGTACGGACATGCTGGTGATCGATCGGCCCAAGGGCTACGTGTGTGAATGAGGGAGGCGTGACGCGGCTGCGGGTTCGCGCCGAGATGGCGGCGAGTCGCGCTGTTCACCGCCTGTGAGACTGCTGTACATCACCCAGACTTTCCCCCCCGAGCCGGGACCGACCCTGCGTCCGCTCGAACAAGCTCGCTGCCTGGTTCGGCACGGCCATCATGTGCGCGTCATCACGACGTTCCCATATTACCCCAGTGGCGTCCTTCTGCGCGGTGATCGGGCGGTGCTTTGGCGCCGCGAGCAGATCGACGGCATCGAGGTGCTGCGGGTGGCGTCGCTCCCGGCCCCAAACCGCGGTAGGTGGCGGCGCATCGCGAGCTGGGGTAGCTTCGCGGCCCATGCCGCACTTGCCGGTCTTATCGTCTCCAAACCGGACGCGGTGATAGCTTCCGTGCCGAACGCCGGAACCGAAGCCGCGGGCATATGCATTGCGCGGGCTCTGCGCATCCCGTTCATCCTTGAGTTGCGCGATCTGCTCCCCGAGTCGATGCAGCTCGGCGGCCTCGAGCGCGGCTCGCCGCTCTACTTGTTGGCCCATCGCTGGTTCCGCGCCGTCTATCGGCGCGCGGACGCTATCGCCGTCCCAAGCGAAGGCATGGTCGAAGCACTGGCGTCGGCTCACGGGATCGAGCGCTCGCGGATCCTGTGGGTTCCTCACGGCGCTGAGCGCGATCGTTTCGTCGGAGCGAGCGGCGGCGCGGTTCGGCGCCGCTTGAATCTCGAGGGAAAGTTCGTCGCGGCGTACGCGGGTTCTTTCTCGTCTTACTATGGCGTTGGCAACCTGGTGGAAGCCGCCGCGCGCACTTCGAGCGACGACCGCGTTCACTGGCTGCTGATCGGAGACGGCGCGGATCGGGCCGCCGTCGCGAGGCGGATACGTGAGGCGCGGCTGTCGAACGTCACCTTGGTTGACGCAATGGCGCCGACCGATATCGTTGAATGGCTCGCGGCGGCTGACGTCTGCGTCACCTCACTGCGCACCAGCGGCGCGCTGCCGTACGCCCCGGACCGCCTCACCAAGGTCTGCGACTATCTCGCGCTCGGTAAACCCATTCTCGCAGTCGAAAGCGAGCAGCTTTCCGCTCCCTTTCTCGCGGCAATTGGGGCGGGCGAGTCAGTTCCCTGGGCTGACCCGGTGGCGCTCGCACGCGCCGTGGTCGAGCTAGCCAATGATGCCGTGCGCTGCGCCCGCCTCTCCGCAGCGTCGGCGCGCTTCGCGGAGCGCGAGCTGCCCCGCGACCAAACGATGAGAGCGCTACTGGCGTGGCTCGACGTACACAAAGGAAAGAAGAGCACGGGAGGCGTGCATGTTCTCTCCTGAGGCGAGGATCCCGCTAGCGCGCCCCGACCTGTGCGAGGAGGACATCGCGGAGGTGGTGTCCTGTCTGAAAAGCGGATGGATCACGAGTGGCACGCGGGCGGCCCGACTCGAGACTGCTTTCGCCGAGCTCCTCGGCGCCGGCACGCATGCCATCGCGGTGTCGTCGGCGACGAGCGGCCTCGAGCTGGCGTTGCTCGCCGTGGGCGTCGAGCCCGGCGATGAAGTCATCACTTCCGCGTACACGTTCACTGCGACGGCGGAAGCGATATACAACGTCGGCGCGCAACCTGTCCTGGTGGACATCGAGCGGGGCACCTTCAACATCGACCCGGCACGGGTCGCCGAAGCTTTGGGGCCGCGGACGCGCGCGGTAATCCCCGTGCATATCGGAGGACATGCGTGCCGCATGAACGAACTCATCGCACTGTGCCGCTTGCGCGGCGTGGCGCTCATCGAAGATGCCGCGCACGCGTTGCCCACGCGCTGCGGCGGGACGCTCGTTGGCGCGCTTGACAGCGACGCGGCTGTGTTCAGCTTCTATGCGACCAAATCGCTCACTACGGGAGAGGGCGGCATGGTCACAACGCGCGACGCCGCGCTCGCGCGCAGGCTCCGTCTCGCGAGTCACCACGGCATCGACCGCGCGGCGTACGCGCGGGAGGAGGAACCGAGCGGGAGCCCATGGCACTACGACGTCGTGTGTCGCGGCTTCAAGTGCAACATGAGCGATGCAGCGGCCGCGATTGCGATTCACCAGGTCGAGCGCGTTAAACGCAGCCACGAGCGGCGGGTTACGCTCGCGCTGCGATATGACGAGGCGCTCGCCGATCTGCCGCTGATCGCCCCGCCGCGAGAGGATCCTTGCGATCACGGATGGCACCTCTACCTGGCACGCATCGACTCCGAGGCGGGTGTGTCACGCGATGGCTTGCTTTGCGAGCTCCTGAAGCGCGGAATCGTCGGGGGTACGCACTTCAAGCCGCTGCCGCTGATGTCCTTCTGGGCGCGGGTCACCCCGTCTGCGCCGGGGAGCGTTGCGGTAGCCATCGAAACGTGGCGCGACGTCGTCGCGTTGCCGCTCTTTTCAGGGCTCACGGATGGGGAACAGGAGCGCGTGATCATCGCACTGCGCGACATCCTGCAAACGTCATGAGTCTGAAGCGCGCTTTCGACGTCGTGTTCGTAGCCGTAGCAATTGCCATATTTGCGCCCATCATGCTACTCATCGCGGCGCTGATCATCCTCGATTCGGGGGGGCCCGTGTTGTTCGTTCAGGCCCGCGTGGGTCGCGGTGGTGAGACCTTTCCGATGCTAAAGTTTCGGACCATGCGCCTGACGGAGTGCGCCGGCGGTGGAGCGTTGCTCACGGCGGAGCGCGACTCCCGCCACACCCCATTCGGCCGCTGGTTGCACGACGCGCATCTCGACGAGCTGCCCCAGTTGTTCAACGTACTGGCAGGCGACATGAGCATCGTGGGACC
>Ga0193699_10000647_pt1 | contig 14457 bp, 14 predicted proteins | sample L3c2metaG_FD_160095 | JGI IMG/M metagenome (GOLD analysis project Ga0193699, IMG submission 160095) | Soil microbial communities from a riparian zone of the East river system, Colorado, United States - L3c2 | ecosystem: Environmental > Terrestrial > Soil > Riparian zone | place: USA: East... | reverse complement strand
CAGCAACAGGCGGCGCGCAGCTGCGCGAGCTTTCGTCCTTCGCAAAGTGTGAGGAAGTGGAGACAACCGCCTGGGAAAGTCTGCGCAATCTGGAGAAGGATGCCGGAGCCGTCCTCCGAATCTCGGGCTTGCCCTCGACGTTTCGCGAGGTGTCAGCCCCGATGTTGTCGGATGGGTACCCGTGGATCTTCGAATACATCAATCCAGTCAGAGGGGTGTTGCGCCTCGTTATCAAAGACTCCGGCAGCACAGGGGGCGATGAGGAGTCGGTGCTCGGCATCGATCCCACATTGCCGAACCAGCCAATGGTATTCGAGAAGCTTCCCGCCGAGGCCTGGGCCGAAATACCAAGCGCGGTCTCAGGTTCTCTCTCGGTGGGCATCAAGAAAGCCTACGACCCGAACAACATCCTGAACCCCGGCATCCTCGGCGACTGACGTGACAGCAGCCCTCCCCGCTGATCCGCTCCCACGCGATCCCATGCCGGGTTGCGCGCTTCCAGGAACTCCGCTGGCTGGCGCGCTTCCAGGCATCAATGCGTGCGTTCACTGCGGGTTCTGTCTCCAGGCGTGTCCGACCTATCTCAATCTCGAGGACGAGAACGACAGTCCGCGCGGCCGAATCTTTCTCATGCGCTCGCTGCTGGAGGGGACGGTCAAGCCCGACGACCCGAGCGTGCAGCAGCACATCGATCAATGCCTAGGGTGCAGGGCGTGCGAGCCGGTTTGCCCGAGCGGAGTTCCATACGGACAGCTTCTCGAAGCGACGAGAGCTACGCTGCGCGAGTACAAGCCCGTCCCCTTCATCGCGCGGCTCATTCTCTTCGTCTTCGCGCGACCGTGGCTGCTCAGGCCCGCGATGTTTTTCTCACGCATCCTCGCCGCCACACCAATTCCAACTCTCATGTCCGGAGTGAAGGGCAGACTCGGATTCGCGATGGCGATGCTGGCTTCTACCGGGAGATCGATCGAGAGATCGGCTTACACTCCGGTCACGCGCGGCGAGAGCGGAACCGTTGCGACCCTGCGCGGGTGCGTGATGGACGGCCTGTTCAATCAGACCAACCGCGCCACGGATCGGGTCCTCGCCGTCAACGGCTACGCGATCGTCGGCGCATCAGGACAGCAATGCTGTGGTGCTCTCCATGCGCACGCCGGCGATCTCGACAACGCGCGCAGGCTGGCGCGGCGCAATATCGCGGCGTTCGAGCGGTCGGGAGCGCAATTCATTGCCGTCAACGCGGCCGGCTGCGGCGCAATCATGAAGGAGTACGGCCACTTGCTCAAGGACGATCCCGCGTGGCACGAGCGAGCGGCGGCGATGGCATCGCGGGTACGCGACGTCAGCGAGCTACTCGCAGCGACCGGGCCGCGACAGGGTGGCCCGCTTCCAATCCGGGTCACGTACGATGCGCCGTGTCATCTCCAGCATGCACAGCGCGTCACTCAGGCGCCGTTGTCGGTTCTCGCCGCAATTCCGGGTCTGGAGCTCGTTCCCCTTCACGATTCCGACCAGTGCTGCGGGAGCGCGGGGATTTACAATCTCATCGAGCCCGAGACTTCCGATGCGGTGTTGGCGCCCAAGCTCGCGAACATCAAGGCGACCGGAGCGCCCTTCGTCGCGACGGGGAATCCCGGCTGCCTGATGCAGATCGGCGCCGGATTGATACGCTCAGGGATGTCGGCAAGATCGATTCACCCAATCGATCTGCTCGATGCATCATACGCAGCGCGCGGCCAGTAGCGCGTCCAGAGAGCACTGGCTTAATTGCAGATAATGTCGGAAATGAACGAGTATTCCGCGCTGCACAACGGTGCTCTCTTTTTCGACCGGAGCGACCGCACACGCATGCGAATCTCCGGACCGAAAGCCGCGGAGCTGCTCACCGGCATGGTGACCAACGACGTATCCGCGCTCGTTCCGGGTGAAGGTCAGTATGCCGCGGCGCTGACGCCCAAAGGGAAGATCGTCGCCGACCTCCGTATCTTCGCGCTCGAGGACGCGTTTCTCGTCGATACTTCCGCTGCCGCCGCGCCCGGGTGGAAGGACATGGTGCGGAAATATGTCAACCCGCGTGTCGCTCCCTATCACGACGTCACGTCCGAGCTGAGCGATCTGGGTGTCTTCGGCCGCGCGTCTCGCTCGATCGTTTCACGAGTGATGGACCTGGACGACAAGGACCTCACCGCGCTACCACCGTATGGAAACATCGTGCGTCCGTTCGCAGAAGCGACGGTGATAATCGCCCGCGTTCCCGAGATGGATCTCGACGGATTCGAGATCTTCATACCAGAGGCCGTAGCCGATTCGCTCAAGCAGAGATTTCTGGCCGCCGGTGTCTCACCTGGCGGCAAAGACACGTGGGAGATCGCCCGAATCGAAAGTGGCCGGCCGCAGTGGGGCGCCGACATGGACGACCAGACGCTTCCACAGGAAGCCAACTTCGACGAGCTTGGCGCGATCTCTTACACGAAAGGCTGCTACATCGGCCAGGAAACGGTCGCGCGCGTGCACTTTCGCGGACACGTGAATCGCTTTCTCCGCCGGCTTCGATTCGTAACGCGTCCCCCGCCGCCGACGGGGGCGGAGCTCGTGGACGAAACCGGGAAAGTCATCGGAGACATTCGGAGCGTCGCGCTGTCGCCGCGATACGGCGGCGTGGCGTTGGGCATGGTGAGACGCGAAGTCGTTCCGGGCACGACGCTGCAGGCGAGATGGTCAGGCGGAGAATGCAGCGTGCAGATCGAGCAAAACGAAAAAGGCGCCGCTGTATAGCGGCGCCTTTTCCGAATTCCAACGCGAAGCTTACTTCTTCTTCGTGGTCTTGCTCGTGGTCGTGGTCTTGGTGGTGGTCGTCGATGACGCAGCCGGGTTCGTGGTGCTGGTCGTCGTCGAATCCATCTTCATCGTCGTGTCCATCGCCGGGGCCGGAGCCATGGCGGGGGCGGACGTGTCGGCGGTGGCGGCTTCATCTTTCTTGGCAGTGCACGCGGCTAGTACGAGAACTGCGGCGACAAGGGCCAGGCGCTTCATTTACGGATCTCCTTGAGAGGCAACGTTGAATAAATCGCCGGTCCGTGCACGCGGTCGCGGTGCTCGTTTTTGGCGCGGACGAAAAATCATCTCATCCGGAACCGCTGTCAAGGGTAAAGCCGTCTAGTTGCTCCAGCGTGCGCGGGCTAGATTACCTCCAGAATCGCGATTCCCCCCGGAGAATTAGTTGGTAGTAAACCCAGAAACATTTGGTGCACTAAAGCGCTCTGCCTTTGGCTCCGCGGAGCACAGGCTCCGCACGGTAAAGGATGAGCTTCGCGCGAATCTTCTCACCAGGCTCGCGTCACGCAAACCCATCTTCAACGGCGTGGTCGGCTACGAAGAGACGGTCATGCCCCAGATCGTCAACGCCCTTCTTAGCCGGCACAACTTCATTCTGCTCGGCCTGAGAGGCCAGGCGAAATCGAGAATCCTGAGGGCGCTGACAACGCTTCTGGATCCGGTGCTCCCGATCATCGCTGGAAGCGAGATAAACGACAATCCGTTCGCTCCGGTCTCCAAATACGGGAAGAACCTTCTCAAGGAAGCTGGAGACGACACACCCATCGCGTGGCTCGATCCCGACATGCGGTACGTCGAGAAGCTCGCCACGCCGGATGTCACCGTCGCCGACATCATCGGCGATCTCGATCCGATCAAGGCCGCGCGCGGCGGTCACATACTCGGTGACGAGCTCACGATGCACTACGGGATGCTGCCGCGGGCGAATCGGGGAATCTTTGCCCTGAACGAGCTGCCCGACCTCGCCGGCAAGGTGCAGGTGAGCCTGTTCAACATCATGCAGGAAGGCGACGTCCAGATCAAAGGATATCCCGTAAGGCTGCCGCTCGACATCATGATTTGCTTCACTGCGAATCCCGAGGACTACACGGCTCGCGGCAAGATCATCACGCCGCTGAAGGATCGCATTGGCAGCGAGGTGATAACTCACTATCCCGAGACCGTCGAGCTCGGCATGGCGATCACGAATCAAGAGGCGTGGACGGCCCGCGGCGCGGGCAAGGTCCGCGTCCCCGACTTCATCGCCGAGGTGATCGAGCGCGTCGCTTTCGAGGCGCGAATGGACAAGCGCATCGACAAGCGGTCGGGAGTTTCGCAGCGCATGCCGATCAGTGTGCTCGAGAACGTGGTCTCGAACGCCGAGCGCCGCGCGATCCAGACTGGTGAGCGTGACATCGTGCCCCGCATTGCAGACATCTACGCGGCGCTTCCAGCCATCACCGGAAAGATCGAGCTCGAATACGAGGGCGAGCTGGTCGGCGGGAACAGCATCGCGAAGGAGCTGATTCGCCGCGCGGCAGACGCCACCTATCAGGACCGCGCCGGCGGAATCAACACCGACGAGATCATCATGTGGTTCGACGTCGGTGGAGCGCTGCAGGTGACGGACGATGTGCCGGTCGATGCGGTAGTGGAGGGATTCGGCAGCGTGCCGGGACTGATGCAGGTCGTGAACACCGCCGGCCTCGCTCGCATGGACGATCTGCCTGTGGTCGCGGCCGGGTGTGAGCTGGTGCTCGAATCGCTGGTCGCGCGGAAGAAGATCGCGCGTTCTGATGCGGGTCAGTACGGGCGCGCCACCGAAGAGAAACGCCGCCGGCCTTATCAAGACTGAGTAGTGGCGATCATCACCGTCTCGCGGCTTTACGGGTCGGGAGGCTCGGAGGTCGCCGCCGTCACCGCCAAACTTCTCGGCTGGTCGCTGCTCGACAACGCAGTCGTTGACGCTGTTGCCGCGCGAATGGGATTGAGCGTTGCCGAGGTGCGCGACCGCGAGGAGAGGGTTCCGTCGCTCGTGGAAAGATTGACCTCGGCGATGGCGATGGGATCGCAGGAGTGGGTAGCTCCAATGGCGGCCGCGGCGAAGCGTCCCACCGACGAGCAGCTGATCGAGGTCACGCGTCACATCATCGAGGAAGCGATCGCCGCGGGATCGGTCGTCGTTGTAGGCCGCGGAGCGCAGGAGATGCAGGCTGAACGAGAAGATTCGCTCCACGTCTTCTGCTACGCGCCACGAAAGGCGCTGATCGCGCGCACTATGAAGAGGGAAGGCGTCGGCGCGGAGGAAGCAGCGCGTCTCGTGGACAACACGAACAAGGAGCGAGACCAGTGGGTTCGGCTGCACTGGGAGCGCGACCGCCGAGCCCTCGACAATTACGATCTCAGCGTCAATACGTCGCGGTTGGGGATTGAGGGGTCCGCGCAGCTGATCGTGAGCGCGGCGAAGATCCGGTTCGGGCTCTAGAGGATTTACTTCGGATTCGTCGCCCAGATCGTCGATTCGGTCACGAACCCGCGATCTTCGATCTCCAGCATGCTTGCGATCACGCTAGCTATGTCCGACGCATGGAGCTTGGTCGGATTGTCCGGCTTGACCGGCGTCTCAGACGACTGTCCTTCACCGAAGCTGGTGAGAACTTCGCTCGGGTTCACCTGCATCACGCGAATGTTGTACTGCCTCAGCTCGGCTCGCCAGCACTCGGTGAGCGCGTGCAGCGCGAATTTGCTCGCGCAGTACGAAGATCCATTCGCGAATCCGCGCTGGCGGCGGTGGACGAAACGTTGACGATGTTGCCGTAGCTGCGCCCGACGAAGGACTTGGCCGATTCGCGCGCGACGAGCATTGCTCCCAGCACATTCGTCTGCCAGACCCGGAAGAACTCTTCGGCCGTCAGGTCAACGAGGGGAGTGAACGCGCCGAATCCAGCGTTGTTGATGAGGACGTTGTAGTCGGAGTATTCCTTGACGACGGTTCCGATCAACCGCTGGACATCGTCTTCCTTGCTCACATCAGCCACGACCGCGAGCGCCCCGATCTCCTTGGCAGCCGCCTCGAGCATGTCGGCGTGCCGCGCGCAAATGGCGACGCGCGCGCCGCGCGCGCGCAGGACTCGCGCAGTCTCCAGTCCGATTCCACAGCTTCCGCCTGTGACGAGCACCGCGGCGTTCTTCAGGTCCATCGTGCCAGTTAAAAGGTCGTTGTTCTCAGTAGGTTAGCGAAGTTTGTGCCGCGTCGCGGGTGTTCGGTGCCGCTATTTCGCTCCGACCGAGCCCATCAACGCCTGCCTGTCGAGCATGAGGTCAGCCACGATCTGCTTCAGCTTCTGATTCTGCTCACGAAGCTCCCGCAATTCGCGCGACGCACTCAGAGCGACGGCATCGTACTTGGTGCGCCAGCGGTAAAAAGTGGTCTCCGTAATTCCCAGCTCACGGCATACCTGCACGGCGGCAGCTCCAGCCTTTACCTGCTGGAGCGCCTGCACCATTTGGTCTTCAGTGAATTTGCTCGGTCGCATCTCTCGGTCCTCCATCGATGCGTTCTACGATCGAAGATCTGCCGGAAGCTTGGTACCGCATCCGACAGATCTTCGCTGAGCCGAAGTTCAGCCCGGTCCCACACGTTGCATTGATACTGTTGTGCGAAACGAGACTGGAGCCGGACCTGTCATCCGGCTCCAGCGCTCGTCGGCGCTATGGCAATGTGATCGTGTCGCCGGTGCCAAGCGTCACTGCTCCGGCGGAGCGCGCCAAGGCGCGTCCGATCATTTTCATTCGCATCATGGGCAGCCCGTGACCGCTGCGCCTGTCTCCGTCGCATCGCCGGCGCCGGAGGCTCCCGCCCACATATTGCCGCTGAAGGTTCCATTGGTCACGGTGACGCCTGTCCCGGCCATAACGGTTCCCTTGAGGAAAGAATCCGTCATGGACGCGGCTTGCCGCACCCACCACGTCACATTGCACGGCACTGCGGCGCCGGCCATGATCACCGTGAAGTTGGTGCCTGTCAGGTCGCCGGTCCCGGTGGTCCCGATCTTAAACAGCCAGAGCCCGCTCGCGGTGCCATTGAGTGTCAACGTCCCCGTTAACGCCGCGCCCGCGCTGAAGCAGTAGACACCTGGTGGCAGCGTCACACCCGCGAGGGTGCCGGTCAAGGTATGCGCGGGATCGCAGTCCCCGGGCGCTGGCGCACGTGCTATGTACGCCGCGAGGAAGTTATTGTAAGCCGTCTTCGTTGCCGGGTCCCCCGGGGCGTGAACTGTGCCCGTCGTTACAGGACCGCAGGCGGCGGTGATCGTCCCCGGAGGAACATCACCCGCTGCCTGGAAGGTGCCCACGTCTCCGATGATGCTCCCGAGGCTGCAGGTCACTGCCGCGCGGCCGAGCACCGTGAACCCGCCTGACGGCGGCGGTGGCGGCGGCGATGCTATCACGATCACGTCCGCCTGATCGCAGAGCGTGCCAGCGCATGCGACGACTGTGTTGGGGAACGAACCGAGCGTGTTACCCGCGGTGAAGAGACCGCTGGTAGAAACGATTGTGCCGGGCGGGTTTGTAACCGTCCAGACGATTGTGGCCGCAACCACGTTGCCCTGCGCGTCCTTTACGGTCGCGGTGAACTGCTGTGTCCCACCGGGAACCAGCGTTACCGTCTGCGGGAGGACCGCGATCGAAAAGGCCGGCCCGACCGTGACTGTGACAGTCGCAGTGGCCGTGACGCCGCTACAGCTTACCGTAATCGTGGACGTCCCTGGCGTTGAGCCGGCCGTGAACAATCCCGTACTCGTGATCGTACCGCCCCCGGTGACCGCCCAGATGGGATTCCTGGGCGAGAGCACGTTACCCTTGCTGTTCTTGATCACCACAGTGAATTGCTGCGTGCCACCCACCGGGATTGACGCTGTCGTCGGCGAGACGGTGACCGTCGCTGCGACCTGGGGACCAGAGGAGTCTCCACACGACGCTGTGAAAATCACCACAACCGCGAGCGCCACCAGAACTGCGGCTTTGCGCGTGCGCAGATTCAGCGCCTGTAGAGCGTCCTGCATTGCCTTGCTCATCGAACTCCTCCTGACATGATGCGATGTGAACGCGAGCGGGCGCAGACGCGTCCATATGATTCGCGGCGATGTTCCAACGGTTGCGCGATCAGGCGGTTCGATCACGTGATGGAGCACATTGATGACTTGATGTTAGCGCACCCCATTTCACCCACACATCGCCTGAATGGGTGACAAAGGAGGTAATCCTTTTGGGGTAGATGGCAGAGGGGTGGCGCCCGCCAAAGCGGAATCGCTGGCTAACTAATGGGCAACCACTAAAAAGGGCGCAGAAGCGTCCGGACGGCCGACCGACTACCCGTCCTGATTGTGGGCGTAGGCGGCGATCTGCAGGCGGGTGTGCAAAGCCAGCTTGTCCATCACGTTGCGCACGTGACTCTTCACCGTATCGGTGGCGACGTCGAGATCCTTCGCGATTTCCTTGTTGCTCATCCCCGCCGCGATGAGCGCAATCACCTCGTGCTCACGAGGCGTCATTCGCACGGCTTCGAGCGCCGAGTCTCTCCCGCGCCGGACGGCCACTTCGGCGATCTGTGAGAAGAGGCTGCCGGTCATCCGGGGAGGCAAAACGCGAGCGCCATCGGCCACGGATCGGATGGTCCCGACGAAATCCTCGAACGTGGCGTCCTTGAGGATGAAACCGGCCACGCCCGCGTTCACGAATTCGGCGATTTCCTCGTGCACCGGTAGAAGGTCCATGACGATGACTCGGGCGTCAGCCATCTCCTGTTTGCAATCCTCGGCCAGGCGGAGGGAATTCCCCTCATGCAGACCAACGTCGAGGAGGACCACCCGAGGATTCAGCTCTTTCAGCTTCCCCGCCTCGAGACTGGTCGCGGCGAGCACAACCCTTACATCGGGCAGATCGTTGAGCATGTCCGTCATGCCTTCACGGACGAGACGATTGTCCTCGATGATAGCGACTGTGATCATCATGAAGAGCGTGGAGGTGGAAGCTGGGTATAGGGCGGCAAACGGATCGCGCTAAGCCGATAAAAAACAACGATGGAAAGTCGAGCGCGATAAATCTGCCTCGCTGCGTAAACATCCGCTATAAGCGTTTCCTTTACAGGCGGTTACGGGCGCAGCTGGTAGAGCAGATCGTCCTCGACCCGATATAGAAGCGGCACGATGGCGATGCGGGGATAGATCTTCCGCAGCCGATCGGCCTCGTGGAGCACGAAATCCACCTCGTCGCGGATCCCGAATTTCGGCGCGCAGTCTTCGAAGTGCTTCACCGCACGCGCTTCATCCCAGCCGGCGGCGTCGACCAGTCCGCGAATGAACTGTTCGCGACGTTCCGCCAGGCGCGCCATGCCGCAGTCGGTGTGCGCGAGCAGCACTATCGTCCGCACCCGGCCCACGGCGATCGCGTAGGAGATGCGGAACTCGTTGTCGCGCATGTTCGCGCCGGCCGTGCGGAGGACGAACGCGAAGTCGTTCGGTATGCGGAGCGCCTTGCGACTGTCCATGCACATGCCGATCAGCAGCTGCGGCGCCTGCGATGCGGCGGCGGCGCGCCCGAGGTTGTGATACTCGAGCAGGAGCTCGACCGGCGTCCCGCGGTACTCCGGGAGGATGTCGTCTCGCTTTGTTACTGAGATGATCTGGTGCACCCGCGCGCTGCCGCCGGGCGTGCGGGTCAGGTCCATTGCTTCTCCTTCGAGCCGATCGCTTCTCTCACCAGAGCAGCGAAGTCGGTGACGTCCGATTCCGCCGTGTCGAACGATGTGATGAGGCGCGCCTCGGAAGTCGCTTCGTTCCAGACGTGGAACGGCCACTGCTCCTGCAGTTTCTGAATGATCTGGGCCGGTAGAGTCACGAACACCTCGTTGGCCTCGACTGCCTGCGTGAGCGCAACGCCATTTATCCCGGCGAGCTCGCTCGCCAGCAGCTGCGCCATTTTGTTCGCGTGCTCGGCGCTCTTTTTCCACAGGCCATTCGTCAATAACGCGCTGAATTGCACTCCGATGAAGCGCATCTTCGAGGCGAGCTGCATGCCCTGCATTCTCCGGAACTCGAAATCGTCGGCCAGCACTCGCTTGAAGAACACCACTGCTTCACCGGCCACCAGCCCGTTTTTCGTACCGCCGAACGAGAGCGCGTCTACTCCCACGTCGCTGATGATCGCCTTGAGCGGAACATTGAGGTGGGCAGCGGCATTGAAAATCCTCGCGCCATCCATGTGGAGCAGCAGTGAGTGCGCGTGCGCGTAGTCGGCGATGACACGGATTTCCTGCGGAGTGTAAACCGTGCCGTACTCGGTTGCCTGGGTGATCGAGACCGCGCGTGGCTGGACGTGGTGCTCGTTGCCGATGTCGTGCAGATGCTCACGAATCCCCGCGACGGTGATCTTGCCGTTTGGGGAAGGCACCGTGAGCAGTTTGCAGCCGATGTGTTTCTCCGCCGCGCCGCACTCGGAAGTGTAGAGGTGCGCCGTCTCCGCGCAGATGACGGCCTGGTGCGACCTGACCATGCTCTGGAGGCAAAGGACATTGGCGGCGGTCCCGCTGAAAACCAGGAACACTTCGGCATCGCCGCCGACTTCGTCGACTATTCGGGCGATTGCGTCGCGGGTGTATGGGTCGGCACCGTAGGAGGGGACATGACCCTCGTTCGCGGCGGCCATCGCCGCGAGAACCTCGGGGTGCACTCCCGCCCAGTTGTCGCTCGCGAAGGCGCGTCCCGATTGCTGCTTGTGGCGCATGCGCCTACGATAACGTGTTGTTCACTTCACGGGCAAGGCGAAGTGTCTGCACTAGCCGCCGCGTTCTTTTCGAGCCACGATTTCTTCTTACGAGTTTGGTGCAAACAACGAGGGGTTATGTGGACACATGGCGCTATCGGCATTGCGATTTTCACGCTCACGGCGCTGGTGGCCGAGGATGGCTCTCTTCGTTCAGGCAACCCGCCGCTACGACACATTACTATCGAAGCGAGAGACTACGCCTTCCGCGCGCCCGCGACAGTTACGCGAGGACTGACGGCTTTTCGCTTCGTGAACCATGGAACGGTGCCACATGAAGTGCAGCTATTTCGGTTTGCACCCGGTGTGAGCAAGGCGGCGGCCCAAGCGTATCTTCTTGCCGGGGACGCACCGGATTCCGCAGCCGATCCATCGGGGAGCGTGCTGATCGCCTTTGCCGGCATCACGGCACGCGAAGAAATCCTCGTACCTCTCGAGCGGGGCGAGCGTTACGCACTCATATGTGGTTTCAGAGATGCGCCGGGCAAACCGAAGCACGCAACACTCGGTATGGTTGCCCTGTTGGAAGTGGATTGAAGTGTGAGCGGGATCCGGAAGGAGCGGGGGGCGGTCGTCTAGTGAAAGTCCCGCGACGCGTGAATCAGCTGCTTCACCTTCAGCTCGCTGAATTTCCTGCCTATGACGTTCCTCACTCCACCATCGCGCTCGAACCATCCCTCGACCGCCACGAAGGTCGAGAACTTCACGACCTCTGAATACTTCTCGACGATCTTCTTCGACACGATCACGTTGATGAAGCCGAACTCGTCTTCCATCAACAGAAACACCGTTCCTTTCGCGCTCTGCGGCTGCTGGCGAATCGTCACCAGTCCCGCCGTGATCATGCGCTCGCCACCCTTCAGCTGCTCCAGGTCTCTCGAGTCGAGCACTCCCGCCGCGCGCAGCTTCTCGCGCAAATGCTCCATCGGGTGGCCGCTGACGCTGATTCCGACCGAGAAGTAGTCGAGGAAGATCAGCTCGTCGCGCGTGAGAGGACGAGGGTTGTACGGCGTGATCCGCGCTGGTGCGAGTGGCAGGCTGTCGCCCACCGCGCGCATCGCGACCCACGCGGCGCGTCGACGGTCCGGCTCCCAGGCGCCGAAGGCTCCCGCCCGTGCGAGATGAAGTGCATCGGCCCGCTGCAGCTTTGCCCGCTGTACCACGTCGTCGATCGATGTGAAGCGATCCCACCCCCTCGCTGCTTTCAACGCATCGAGAGATTTCTCGCCGAGCCCGCGGATGTGGCGCCAGCCGATTCTGAGCGCCGGCCGGTCCGGATTCTCCGTCGGCTCGGTGGTGCACTCCCAGTCGCCGTCGCGCATGCACGGCGGCAGCGACTTGAGTCCGTGTCGTCTCGCATCGTGGATCAAAGTCGATGGCGGATAGAATCCCATCGGATACGAATTCAGCAGGCCGGCGTAGAACTCCGCTATGTAGTGCGCCTTGAGATATCCGGTCGCGTACGCGATCAACGCGAAGCTCCAGGCGTGCGACTCCGGAAATCCGTAGTTGGCGAAGCTCTTGAGATCCTCGGCGATCCTGGCCGCGACGTCTTCCGTAACTCCACGCTCGATCATGCGGGCGCGCAGCTGCTCCAGCACGCGGTGCAGCTTTTCCACTTTACGGATATGTCCCATGGTTCGCCGCAGCTCGTCGGCCTGCGCCGCCGAATACCCACCGAGCTTCATGGCGATCGCCATCGCCTGCTCCTGGAAGATCGGAATTCCCTGGGTGCGCTTGAGAATCGGTTCCAGATCGGGATGCAGGTACGTCACGGGCTCGAGTCCTCGCCGCCGCGCCGTATAGGGATGAACGAAATTCGCCTGGATCGGGCCAGGGCGAATGAGCGCCACCTGCACCACGATGTCGTACAACCTGTCCGGCTTTGTGTGCAGCACCGATGCGATCTGCGCGCGGCTCTCGATCTGGAACGTACCGATCGTCTCGCCGCTCGCGATCAGGTTGTACGTCGCCTCATCGTCCGGCGGCAGCTTGTACATCTCGGGCCGCGTACCGGTGCGCACCTCGATCATGTCGAAGGCACGCCTCACCAGCGACAGCGCGCCCAGTCCGAGGAAATCGAACTTCGGGATGCCGACGGCATCGAGATCGTCCTTGTCGAACTGGATGATCGTCCGACCCATCGTCGTGTGCTCGACCGGCAGGTAGTCTCCGAGCGGCGCGGACGACAGCACGAATCCACCGACGTGAGTGGAGCGAAGACGAGGCACTCCCTCGAACGCCGCCATCGCGGCGAGAGTCGCCTTGCCGCGCGGGTTGTCGAGATCGAGCCCGAACTTGGGAGCGAGGACCTCCTCGATGTATTTCGCTCCCTCGGCTGGATCACTCCAGTGGATTCGCTTGGAGAAATTCGTCGCCATCTCGACCGGATACCCGAACGCGCGCATCGAATCGAGAATCGCGTTGGGCCCGCGGTACATCTGTATGATGCAGGTGATCGCCGCATTTGCGCGGTTGTATTTGTCGTAGACGTAGTCGAGCACTTCTTCCCGACGGTCGTGCTCGATGTCGACGTCGATGTCCGGAGCTTCGGTCTGTCCGTCGACCCGTATCTCGGATAGGAATCGCTCGAACAGAAGGCCGTGTTTCACCGGATCGACAGCGGTGATGGCGAGGCAGTACGCGACCGCGGAGTTCGCGGCGCTGCCGCGTCCCTGGCAGAGTATTCCTCTCTTGCGGGCGAAATCCACCGCATCCCACATCACGAGGAAGAATCCGGCGAAGCCGAGCTTGCCGATGACTCTCAACTCGTGCTCCAGCTGCGCGGTCTGCTTGTCGTCTATCTCCCCCCACCGCTCGCGCGCGCCCGCGAAGACTCTGTCGCGCAGGAAAGAATCATCGGTGAAGCCCTCGGGGACTGGGAACCGCGGCAGCGGTGGTCTCACCCACGCCAGACTGAAATCGCATTCGGATGCGATTCGCTCGCTCTCCTCGAGACCAGCTTCGCGCCCCTTCCACCGCTCGGCCATCTCCTCTGGGGAAGCGAGTCGCCACTCGCCATTCGGATGCAGCAGCCCACGCGTGAGCGCATCGTCGATGGTCGTGTTGTAGCGAAGAGCGGTGAGCACATCGTGAACGAGCCGGGTGTCGTTATCGATGTAGCGTGGCTCGTGACAGATCACCCACGGAACTCTCTGCCGCTCGGCGAGCTCGATCAGAGCGGTGGCGAGTGCAGCTTCGTTTCCGCTCGTGTGGTGGAGCTGTACTTCGACCGCGAGCCTGTCGCCGAAGGCGTCGCGCAATCTGCAGAGGGTGCGCTCGGCTCCCTTGAAATCGCCGGCACGGAGGCAGGATGCGACCGGTCCGCATGCCGGACCGGTCAACATCTGCAGTCCTTCGCTTCGCTCTGCTATCTGTTGCCAGGAGACGCGTGGACGTCCGCGCGTCTTCTTTCCGTCTCCCTTCTTCCAGACAGAGAGCTCACCGACGCGCGATCTGGTGACGAGCGATGCGAGATTGTTGAATCCCTCTTTGCTCCGAGCCAGAAAAGCGGCGGGACATCCGTCGATGATGATCTCAGCGCCGACTATAGGCCTGATGTTTTGCCGGCGAGCCTCGAGCGCGAAGCGGACGATCCCCCCCAGGTCCGCGGTGTCGGTAATCCCGATGGCCGTGTAGCCGAGTGATGCAGCGCGTGCGGCGAGAGCTTCGGGAGAAACTCCTCCATCTCCAAAAGAGAAGGCGGTGTGCGCTCTGAGCTCGACGAATCCCATGGCTTCAATATACCCGAAGAAATACCGAAGCCAAGGGCTAGCTATCAACTGAGAGAATTCCTTGAGGCCAGTCGCCAGTCGACGC
>Ga0193699_10000646_pt1 | contig 14469 bp, 15 predicted proteins | sample L3c2metaG_FD_160095 | JGI IMG/M metagenome (GOLD analysis project Ga0193699, IMG submission 160095) | Soil microbial communities from a riparian zone of the East river system, Colorado, United States - L3c2 | ecosystem: Environmental > Terrestrial > Soil > Riparian zone | place: USA: East... | reverse complement strand
TCAGTGCGCTGTTCGATCATGCGGAAAAGCCGGAATTCGTTTATTCGCATAGCTGGCGCAAGGGCGATCTTCTGCTGTGGGACAATCGCTGCTCGTCCCATGCGCGCACCGATTTCCCTTCCGCCGAAAGGCGCCTGATGCTTCGCACCACCGTCGAAGGTACGACGCGGCCCTATTAGGGCTTCGTGTTTCGGAGGATTTGCGTGAATAGTCTCTCGCGCCGTATGGCCCTTGCGCTTGGCGCAGCCTCGCTCGTTTTCGCCTCGGCCGTACAGGCGCAGCCGGCGGTCGATTTCTACAAAGGCAAATCCGTCACTCTCATCGTAAGCTCGAGCCCCGGCGGCGGCTACGACATCATGTCCCGCACAATCGCGAAATATCTGGGCAGCCATTTGCCGGGGAACCCACGCGTGCTCGTTCAGAACATGCCGGGCGCCGGCGGTATCGTGGCGATGAATTATTTTTACACCAATGCGCCGAAGGACGGCACGGTCTTGGGCGCGGTGCAGAACAACACGCCGTTCGAGCCGCTGCTCGGCACGCGCGAAGCCAAATATGATCCGACCAAGTTCAACTGGCTGGGTTCGCCCAGCACGGAAGTCGGGCTGATCGCCGTGTGGCGCAATGTGCCGGTGAATACGCTGGCCGATTTGAAGCGGCGGGAAATCACCGTCGGCTCGTCCGGCGCCAATTCCACGCCGAGTTTCTATGCGCGTCTGATCAACGAGACGCTCGGCACCAAGATGCGGATCGTCGTTGGCTATCCCGGACAGAACGAAGTCTATTTCGCCATGGAACGGGGAGAGGTCGATGGCTTCCCCAGCCTCTTCTACAACACGTTGAACGCGACGCGCCCCGCCTGGCGCAAAGAAAAGAACATCAAGCTCATCCTGCAATATGGGCTGGAGAAGGAGCGCGAAATCTCCGAGGTGCCCAATGCGCTGGACCTCGTCACAAATCCCGAGGACAGGCTGCTGTTGCAGGCGGGCCTCGCCGAAGTGACGCTCGGCCGGCCCTATCTGATGCCGCCGAACGTGCCCGCAGATCGTGTGGCCGCCATGCGCAAGGCCCTGGAGGACACATTCAAGGACCCGGCGTTTCTCGCCGATTCAAAACGCATGTCGCTTGGCGTAAGCTCGCCCCGCACGGGCGCGCAGATCCAGCACCTCATCGAAGAGACCTATCGTACACCCCCCAAAATTGTCGACCGGCTGAGAAAGCTGTCGCTGCATTAGAGAGTGAAAATACATGGCGAAGCTTGCGCGGCTCGAAAAACATTTGAGCGCCGGCAATACGGGCTTGATCTTGTTCGACGCGCTTAACGGCTATCTGCATCCGAACAATCCGGCCAAGGTGCAGTTTCTGGCCGAGCGCAACATTATCGGGAACCTGCAGCGCCTGCTCGAAGGCGCACGCAAGGTCGGCATGACGGCGTTCTATCCTTCTGGCGCGCATGCGCCCGACGGTTCGGATTCAGTCGACCGTCTGACGGATACGGACATGGATCTGGGGCCCGGCGGAAGCGTGGAGAAACCGATCCGGCCGCATTTCCACGCGGGCTCGCGCGATGCGGAAATCGCGCCCGAGCTGGCCCCGGCCAAGGGCGATCTTATGGTTCCCAAGCAGCGCTGGAGCTCGTTCTTCCAGACCAATCTGGACCTTCAGCTTCGCGCCCACGGCATCGGTACGATCGTGATCGCGGGCGGCTCGACAGATGTGGGAATTGCGAGCACCGTATTCGCCGCGCGCGATCTCGATTATGGCATCGTGGTGGTGCGTGACGCCTGCTATTCCACCCGCGGGACGAACAATGATTTCTTCATGGACCGCGTCTTCCCGCGCATGGGCCGCGTGATGAGTGTCGACCAAGCGGTCGCATTGATGGCGCCATGACCGAGGGGACCGATGGCTGAGATCGCGACCAACGAAAACATCGAATGCCCGGGCGGCATGCCGGCGTTTCTCGCCTATCCGAAGGCGGCGGGGCGCTATCCCGTGGTCGTGTTGATGCATGAGCGTTATGGGCTGGTAGCCCATGCCAAGGAATTGGCGCGCCGCTGTGCCGGCGACGGCTATGTGGTTTTGGCGCCGAATTTCTTTTTCAAACATCCGGACCAGAAGGCGTTGAATGCCGGCAATGAGCGTTACGACATGACGGACCCAGAATCCGTTGTGCTCTTGAGATCGGCGTTGGCGGCGGTGCGGAACATGTCGTTCGCGGATATGAGCAAAGTCGCGATCGCCGGCTATTGCCAGACCGGACGACACCCGCTTGCCTTGGCCGCAGAGGAAAAAATCCAGGCGGTCGTCGTCTGGTATGGCGCGGCGTCCAAGCGCGAATGGGAGGTGAACACCATCCAGCCGCGGCCGCTGGACGACCTCATCGCCAAGATCGGTTGCCCGGTGTTTGGTGCCTTCGGGTCCGACGACCACATCATTTCGGTCGACGATGTGCGCCGTTTCCGCACCTCGTTGGAGAACCATAAGAAATCCTACGACATGCACCTTTATGCCGGCGCGCCGCATGGTTGGCTGAACGACACCATGCCGGGCCGCTATCGCAAACCGCAGGCCGATGCCGCCTGGGCGGCGCAGCAGCGTTTCCTCAAGGAAGCGTTCGCCGGCGAATGGCCGCCGGCACGCGTGCGCTGGCGCTTTGAAAGCGAGTTCGGCAGCGACTACGATTTCTCCAAGAATGTCCGGCAGGAATAGAATGAGCCTCGCATCTCTCGCCCACCATGACGACGATTCCATACAGCGGATCGCCACCGCGCTTGCGCGTGGCGAAGCGGGGACGGGCCTGTCGCGGGAGGATGCGCTTCTTCTCATGGTCGACGCGCCGCTCGAGTCTCTGCTTCTTGCGGCGTCGTCGCTCCGCGACCGGCTGAAAGGGCGGATCGTCAGCTATTCGAAAAAAGTCTTCATTCCGCTGACCCATCTCTGCCGCGATTATTGCGGCTATTGCACCTTCCGCTCCGATCCGGTGGCGGGGCGCCCGGCTTATATGTCTCCGGACGAGGTGCTTGCCGTCGCGCAAGCCGGCGCCCGCGCGGGCTGCAAGGAAGCGTTGTTCAGCCTGGGCGATCAGCCGGAACGGATTTTCCCCGAAGCGCGCGAGTTCCTGGCGAAACTCGGTTTCGCGCGGACGCTCGATTACCTCGCCGCCATGACGAGACTGGTGTTCGAACAGACGGGCCTCCTGCCCCATTCCAATCCCGGTCTGATGGACCGCGAGGACCTGATCCGTTTGCGCGAGAGTAATGTCAGCCTCGGCCTGATGCTGGAATCGATCAGCCCACGGCTTCGGCACAAGGGAGCCGCCCATTGGCGCGCGCCGGACAAGGCGCCCGCGCTCCGGCTGCGCACGATCGAGGAAGCGGGACGCCAGAATATTGCCTTCACCACGGGGCTTTTGATCGGCATCGGCGAGACGTCGGAGGAACGCGTCGACTCGCTGTTCGCTATCAAAGAACTGCATGCGCGCTATGGCCACATCCAGGAGGTGCTAATCCAGCCTTTCCGCGCCAAAGCGGATACGCGCATGAGGTCGGCAACTGAGCCCTCCATTCAGGATCTGCAACGCACGCTGGCCGTGGCGCGGCTGATCTTGACGGACATCAATGTGCAATCGCCGCCCAACCTCGTATCGGAAGATTATCCGCAACTGCTGGCGGCCGGGATCAATGATTGGGGTGGGATTTCCCCGGTGACGCGCGACTTCATCAATCCCGAAGCCGCCTGGCCGCAGATTCCGATTCTGGAGCAACGCACCGAGGAGGCCGGATTCACGTTGCGGGAACGTCTCGCGATCTATCCCGAATTCGCGCGCAACGGTGGTTTTGTCGATCAGCGTCTCATGCCACAGCTGGACAAACAGCGCAGCGGCGATTTCTATGCCCGCGAGGATGCCTAAATGAACATGGCCGTGAATTCCGTCTGGCAGGATATCTCTTATGAAGGCGCCTTGGCGCGCGCGACGGCACCCATTGCCGCGCTTCTAGACAAAGCCCTCAACGGCAATGAGTTGGGATTCGACGAGGGCGTGGAGCTAGGCTCTGTGCAGGGCGGTGATCTTGTCGCTTTGGTGAAAGTCGCGGACGAGCTGCGCCGCCGCACCGTCGGCGAGGCCATCACCTATGTGGTGAACCGCAATCTCAACTTCACCAATGTCTGCTTCGTCGGCTGCGCCTTTTGCGGCTTCTCGCGCGGACCCAAAGCGAAGGACGCCTATTTCCATTCCACCGAGACATTGGTCGCGAAATCGCGGCAGGCCGTCGCACTCGGCGCCACGGAAGTGTGTATCCAGGGCGGCCTGCCGCGCGATCTCAACGGGAACTACTACGCGCAATTGCTGCGCGATATCCATGCGGCTCTACCCGAGCTGCATCTGCACGCCTTCTCGCCGATGGAGATTTCCTATGGCGTCGAGAAGACGGGTCTTTCGCTGACCGAGCATCTCATCTCGCTCAGGGAAGCCGGCATCGGCAGTATTCCGGGGACCGCCGCGGAAATCCTGGACGATGACGTGCGCGGTGATCTCAGCCCCAACAAGCTGAAGGTTTCGCGCTGGATCGAAGTGATCCGCACCGCGCATGGGTTGGGCATTCCCTCGACCTCGACCATGATGTACGGCCATACGGAGCAGCCGGAACATTGGGTGCGGCACATGCTGCTCTTGCGCGACATCCAGAAGGACACCGGCGGCTTCAGCGAATTCGTGCCGCTCGGCTTCATCCATGCCGAGACGCGGCTATACCGCAAAGGCCATGCGCGCGCCGGTGCCACATTCGACGAGCATCTGATCGTGCACGCGCTCGCGCGGCTTCTGCTCAACAACCACATCCCGAATCTGCAGGTGTCCTGGGTGAAGCTGGGATTCCCGGGCGCGCTGGCTTGTCTGCAAGCCGGCGCCAATGATTTTTCCGGCACCCTGATGGAAGAGAGCATCTCAAAGGCGGCGGGCGCCGATTTCGGCGAATCCGTCCTGCCCGGCGAATTGCGCGCGATGATCCGCACCATCGGCCGTGTGCCGGCCGAGCGCTACACCAATTACGACATCCGCCGGCTGTTTCCCGATGCCGATGCGGACGAACGCCTTCCGGTCGAGCGCATGGCGGCGGCATCGGGTTCCGTGCCGTTGGGTGTCGGCTACTGACGATGAGAATCGCGGCGCTTGCCGGCGGCGTGGGCGGATCGAAGCTCGTCCTCGGTCTGTACCAGGTGATGGACCCGCGCGACCTGACGGTGATTGCGAACACCGGCGATGATGTCGTGATGCATGGGCTCCACGTCTCGCCCGATCCGGATATCCTGATTTACACGCTGGCCGATCTGGTGAATCCGGAAACCGGCTGGGGATTCCGCGGCGAAACGTTCAACGTGGCGGAGGGTCTTTCGCAATATGGCCGCCCGACCTGGTTCCAATTGGGGGATCGCGATCTCGCCACCCATATCCACCGCAGCGCGATGCTGGGCGGCGGCGCCACGCTTTCGCAGGTGATCGAATCCATCCGGATGGCGCTCGGGGTGAAGACGCGCATCCTGCCGATGAGCGATCAATTCGTACCCACCATGCTGGATACGGATGAGGGGCGCATGCATCTGCAGGATTATTTCGTGCGCAGACGATGCGAACCGGCATTGAAAAGCATCGAATTCGCCGGAATTGCAGGAGCGCGGCCCGCGCCGGGCGTGATCGAGACAATCGAACAGGCCGACGGCATCATCATTACGCCCAGCAATCCGCTGATCAGCATCGACCCGATTCTGGCCGTGCCCGGCCTGCGCGCTGCCCTGTGCCGGCGGCGCGAACAGGTGGTGGCGGTTTGCCCGCTGGTCGGGGGAAAATCGCTGAAGGGGCCATCCGACAGGATGATGGCGCAGCTCGGCTACGACGTATCGGCGGCGGGCGTGGCGCAGCTTTATCAGGATTTCTGTTCGACGATGGTGATCGACGATGCGGATGCGGATCAGAGTTCGGCCCTTAAAACGTTGGACGTGAAGCCAATCGTCTGCCCGACGGTGATGCGGACGCTCGCCGACAAGGAGCAGCTCGCGCGGGTGGTCTTGCGCGTATTTGAAAGCAACGCTGTGTGAAGGCGATCCTGATACCCGTCAAAACCTTCGCGGAATCCAAGAAAAGACTCGCGGATCATTATCCCGCGTCAGACCGCGCGGCGCTCGCGGCGGCGTTGTGCGAGGATTTTTTCCGCACGGTCGCCGAGGTGACAGGCATAGACCGCGTGTTCGTGGTCAGCCAGGAGCCGCGGGCCCTAGCATGGGCCCGAGACAAGGGGTGGGAAACCATCGTCGAAACAGCGCAGATTTCCGAGAGCCATTCTGTCGATGCCGCATCGCGTGCATGTGCCGAGCAAGGCGTCGACGCGCTGCTTCGCCTTCCCATCGATATTCCCTTGGTGACGCCGCGCGACATCGAAGCGCTATTCAGCCAAGCGGAGGATGCGCTCGGGATCGTCATCGTTCCGTCGCGCGACGGCACGGGCACCAACGCGCTGCTGCGTTCGCCGCCGACTCTGTTTCCGTCGCATTTCGGACCTGACAGTTTCGCGCTGCACCTCGATGAGGCGAAGCGCTGCGGCGCTCAGGTGCATATTGTGCGCAATCCACGGATCGAACTGGACATCGACGAGATCGACGATTTGCGCGCCCTCGCTGGATTGGTTCCTCCCGATTCCGTCACGGCGAAATGGCTTCAAACACGCGGCTTCAATACCTAATTGTCATTCCTGGCCGAGTGACAATAGTCACGAGGGGAAGGGAATCCATCTATCTGACGAATGGATCCCCTTCCCTCGCACGCTAACGCGTGCTCGCCGGGGATGACAATCTTTACCGGAACAGGTCCCTCTCTTCGGGGCGGATGAGGTCGCGGCCGCTACCGCCTCCCCCGCTCGCCACCCCGCGGATGATCGCGACGGGCACGCGGTCGGCTTTGCCCATCACCAATTCGGCCGCGGACGCCAATTCGTCGGCCAGCGCGATAATCGTCGCCTGCAACAATTTCCCGTTGGCATCGCGTTCGCCGCGATAGTCGATCAGCGGCGCAGTGCCGGCGACGCCGAGCGCGACATTGACGAGGCCTTCGCGCCAGGGACGGCCGAACGTGTCGGAGATGATGACGCCGACGTCGACTCCGAAGCTCTCGCGGAGCCGGATTTGCAGCGCGCGGGCGGAGGCATCCGGGTCTTCCGGAAGCAGGATCGCGGTGCCTTCGTCGGCGTTGGAAAGATCGATGCCAGCATTGGCGCAGACGAAGCCATGGCTCGTCTCAGCGACGATGACGCCCCGCTCCATGCGGATGATCCGCTTCGACTCGCGAAAGACGAGCTCGATCACGCGCGGGTCCTTGCCCCACTCTTGCGCCCATTTCTTCGATCGGTCGGAGGGAACAATGGAATCGAGCGACACGATCCGATCCTCTGCTTTCGAGACGATCTTCTGCGCGATGACGAACACGTCCGCTGCTACAGCTTGGAATTGCTGCATCCTCACCGCGCCCAGAATGAGGCGCGCCAGATCATCGCCCCGGCGGATTTCCGGCAGCCCTGGAAGCGGAAAAATCTGAACGGGGGAACGCGTCACGATTGTTGCTTTCAAGCGGTTCACGGCCGCGGACATTGTTGCCCGGGAAGCCGCATCATGACACAAGCCTTCCGTCTATCCTTGATGGGTGCAAGACATGGCAACGGAAAAAATCGCCATCATCGGCGGCGCGGGTGAGTTGGGGTTCGGCTTGGCGCTGCGCTGGGCGCAAGCGGGCGCCGATGTGGTGATCGGCTCGCGCGACGCGGCCAAAGCGCAAGAGGCGGCGGCCCGTGTGAAACAGACACTGCCCCAGGCGAATGTCGCGGGGTTCGACAATCCGGCGGCAGCAGGACAGGCGAACATCGTGGTGCTGGCCGTGCCGTTCTCCGCCCAGGCCGGCATCCTCAAGAGCATCAAGCCTGCGCTGAAGAATGCGATCCTGGTTGACACCAGCGTGCCCCTGGCGGCGACCATCGGCGGGCGGCCGACGCGCATGCTCGGAATCTGGGAGGGCTCCGCCGCACAGCAGGCGCAAGGTCTCGTGCCGGGCGTCCCAGTGGTGTCCGCGTTCCACAATGTTTCGGCCGAGATGTTGAATGATCTTTCCATGAGACTGGATTGCGACATCCTGATCTCCGGCGACGACGGCGCCGCGAAGGAAAGGGTGTCGGGTTTGGTGAAATTGATTCCCGGTCTGCGGCCGCTCGATGCAGGGCCGCTGGAAATGTCACGCATTGTCGAGAGCGTGACAGCGCTGCTGATCTCGCTGAACCGCCACTACAAGACGCATCATTCGGGGATAAGGATTACGGGCATAGAATGATCTAGATGACCCCGTCGCGGCGGAAGGTCGAGATCTCCGCTTCGCTGTAGCCTAAGTCACGCAAGACGGACTCCGTATCTTCGCCTAGCGCGGGTAGCGGATCGAGGCGCTGAGGGCTGTCGCTGAGGCGCAGGGGTGACGCGAGAACCGGCACGGGGCCGATCGGCGAATCGATTTCCTGAATCATATCGCGTGCGACAAGCTGCGGATGGGCCAGGACTTCGGCAATGTTGTTCACGCTGCCATAGGGAAGGCGCGCCTGTTCCAGACGCCGCTTCCATTCGGCCGAGGGATGTTCGAGGAATAATCTATCGATCAAGGATTCCAGCTCGCCCCGGTTCTGGCGCCGCGCTTCGTTGGTTTTGAATTTCGCATCGTCCAGCAGGTCCGGGCGCTTGATCACCTGGCGGCAGAACATCTCCCAATCCGAGGCGCTGGCCACCGCAACGCCGACATATTTGTTGTCGCTCGCAAGAAAAGGTCCGTAGGGCGTGACGTATTGGTGCCGCAAGCCGACGCGGACCGGCTCCTCGCCGCGATGCCAATAATGATGCGGGTAATAGCCGAGCCAGGAGACGGCAGTTTCGAACATGGAAATGTCGATCACCTGGCCCTGCCCGGTCTTCTCGCGCTGATAGAGAGCAAGAAGAATTCCCACGGCTGCATACATGGACGAGGTGAGGTCGATCATGGATACACCGACCTTGGCCGGCGCGTCGGGATAGCCGGTAGTGGCGATGATCCCCGCCTCGCCCTGGATCAGCACGTCATACGCCTTCATGTCGCGATAGGGCCCGTCCTGGCCGTAGCCGGACAGCGAGCAATAGATCAGCCGCGGGTTGGCGCTCGTGAGGTCTTTCGCGCCCAGGCCGAGCCGTTCGGCGGCGCCCGGCGCGAAATTCTCCAGCACCACATCGACCCGCGCGGCAAGCCGCTTGAGGATTTCGAGCGCGGCCGGCTTCTTCATGTCGAGGGTGACGCTTCTCTTGTTGCCGTTCACCCAGACATAGCCGGACGAGAGCCCCTTCACGGCTGTGTCCCAGCCGCGGATCACATCGCCGGTACCGGGCTTTTCGATCTTGATGATCTCGGCGCCCATGTCGGCCAGGATCTTGGTCGCATGCGGGCCGGACAAGGATGTTTCCAGCGCCAGCACGCGCACCCCATCAAGCGCACGGCGCGGCAGCGCGGCGCCGGCCTGCGCCATCAGGATTGGACTTTCGGGAAAATATCGCGATGCGGCGCATGCGCCTTCTTCCACACCATGACACTGCGCACATAATCGATGACGATTCTGGCTTCCTGCTGGATGCCCCGCGTGCGCACTTTGATGATGCCCCATTGCGGCTTGGATTTGGATGGGCGCTTCTCCAGCACTTCGGATTCGGAATAGAGCGTGTCGCCGGCAAAAAGCGGGTTGGGTAGTTTGATCTCGTCCCAACCGAGCGCGAAGCCGTTCTCGCTGATGTCGGCGACGCCGAGGCCTGCGACGATGGCAAGCGTCAACGCCGAATTGATCAGGCATTTGCCGAATTCGGTCTTCTTGCCGAACTCATTGTTGAAATGAATCTGATTGGTGTTGTTGGTCAGGAGCGTGAACCAGATATTATCCGCTTCCGTCACCGTGCGCCCGATACGGCAGCGATAAATGTCGCCGATCTCGAAATCTTCGAAGTAGCGCCCTTCCCAACCCGGTTTGACGGTCATGAATTCCCTCCACCTTCCCGGTGTCATTCCCGCGTAAGCGGGAATCCAGCTCGTCTAATATCTCTGGATGCCCGCCTTCGCGGGCATGACATTCCCCTATTTGACGCCCAGCGATTTGGCCAGCGCGACGGTCTGGCGCGCCCGGTCGACGATGGGATAATCCAGCAACTGTCCGCGAAAGGCGATGGCGCCGAGGCCGCGCGCGCGCGCATCCTCAAAGGCGTTCACCACCGCCTGGGCATAGTCGATGTCCTCGCGCGTCGGGGTGAAGGCAGCGTTGGCCTCTTCAATCTGATTGGGATGGATGATCGAGATGCCCGTCATGCCCAGACGCCGCGCTTGGCGAGCGTAGCGCTTCATTCCCTCGGGATCGTTGAGATCGACCCAGACTCCGTCCACCGCCTGAACATGCGCAGCCGCGGCAGCCGTCGCGATGTGCGAGCGTGCATAGATAAGGTCCACCGCTTCGCCTTCGCGGCGCATCGGAAGATTCATTTCGCGGGTGAAATCTTCGGCGCCGAAAATCACCCCGATGATCCGCACCGTCGAGGACGCGATGGCATAGGCGTTGAACAGCCCGATCGGGCTTTCGATAGCGATCAGCAGCTTGACCGATCCGCCAGGCATGTGATGCCGGACCTCGGCACGCCCGAGCTCATCCTCGACAATGCGCACCTGATCGACGGATTCCACCTTGGGGACCACCAGGCCTTCAAGGCCTGGACGGACAACCGCATTGGTGTCTTCGATGAAGCGCTGCGAGCCGACGACATTCACGCGCACGAAGCGCGCCGGCGTCCGGAGTTTCGGATCCTCCGCCAGCCGTGCGGCAACGTCGTCGAGCGCGGCGCCGATCTGCGCGCGCGCGTTTTGCTTCTCGCTGGGTGCGACCCCGTCCTCGATGTCCATCATGATGGCATCGACCGGCAAGGACAGCGCTTTGTCGATCATACGCTGGCGTTCGCCCGGAACGAACATCCAGGAGCGAAGGAGTTTAGTGCGTTCGATCATCTGAGCGGCATCCTTACGAACTTCATGGATTGAACCATTCTCACCCCCCTCCCGGTTCGCCTAGGGGCGCTAACGCGCCAAGGCGAACCGCCCTCCCCCTCAAGGAGGGAGGGAAGATTATTAATAGGATTTCGGCATGCCGAGCACGTTCTGGCCAAGGAAAGCCAGCACCAGATTGTTGTTGATGGGCGCGGTCATATAGAGCCGCGTCTCGCGGAATTTGCGCTCCACGTCATATTCGCGCGCGAAGCCATAGCCGCCATACGCATCGAGGCAGGCGTTCGCCGCTTCCCAGGCGGCTTCGCTGGACAGCAGCTTGGCCATATTCGCTTCAGCGCCGCATTTCTCGCCGCGGTCGAATTTCTCTGCCGCCACATCGCGCATGCAGGCGGCCGCCTCGACATGGGCGTAGCTGCGTGCAAGCGGAAACTGCACGCCCTGATTGGCGCCGATGGGCTTGCCGAACACGACGCGGTCGCTGGCATACTTCGCGCCCCGCTCGACGAACCAGCGGCCGTCGCCGATGGCTTCGGAGGCGATCAGGATGCGCTCGGCGTTCCAGCCGTCGATGATGTAGCGAAAGCCCTTGCCCTCCTCGCCGATGCGGTTCTCGATGGGGATCTCGACATTCTCGAAGAACAGGATGTTGGTGTGATGATTGAACATCATATCCAGCGGCTGGATGTCGAGCTTGCCCTTGATGTCGCGCATATCGACGAGGAAAACCGAAAGGCCTTGCGTCTTATCCTTCAGCTCTTCGTAGGGCGTGGTGCGCGCCAAGAGCAGCATCAGGTCGGACTGCTTGGCGCGCGAGATGAAAATCTTCTGCCCGTTCACGACATATTTGTCGCCTTTCCGTAACGCGCGGGTCTGCAGCCGCGTCGTCTCGGAACCGGCGTCCGGTTCGGTCACGGCAAAAGCCTGCAGACGCAATTCACCGCTGGCGATCTTGGGCAGATAGCGCTGCTTTTGTTCGGGACTGCCGTGACGCAGGATCGTACCCATCGTGTACATCTGCGCGTGACACGCGAGCCCGTTCCCCGGCGAGCGGTTGATCTCTTCGAGGATGATGCCGGCCTCGGTGATGCCAAGGCCCGCGCCGCCATATTCTTCGGGGATCAGCGTCGCGAGATAGCCGCTCGCCGTCAGCGCATCGACAAAAGCTTGCGGATATGCGCCGCACCTGTCGACATCGCGCCAATAGGCATCGGGGAAAGCGACGCAGATCTTGCGGATCGCTTCCCGGATTGCCTGACGGTCTTCCTCGCTCGCGTGCACCATCTATCCTTTAGCCAGCGCCGGCGTTGATTCATTGAAGGTACTGTTTGAACCATTCGAGGACCGGTTTCATCGCTTCATCCGTCCTTTTCCCATACACATCGAAGTGGACGCCGCCTTTTAGCGTGAAGAGCTTCTTCGGTTCCTTAGCCTTATTATACAACCTATCGGCATCGTCGGCCTCAAGCTCGTCCTTCTCCGCTTGAACGAAGAGAATTGGTGTCGGAGCCACCTTGTCGATAATTTCTTCCGGCTTGTAGTCCAGCCACCCATCAACGGTTGCTAGCGTTGTCTTGTTGCCTTTTTCCTTTTCCACCTGTTCAGCATCCTTTAAGGAAGAGGTCAGCTCAGGAGGCATGATCAGTACCGAATCGGTTCCCTTGTCCAAGAACCCATGGAAGTCTTTGGACTTGCCAGTCAAAGCCCTATTAATTCGGTCCTCTTGAACCTTTTGCATGAGAGTTGCCCACTCCTGCTCGGTTCGAAATCTTCGCATTCGCCGCTCGCCATCACCGACCAAGACCATGGAGGCAACCGCTTTTACGCGTCGGTCTCGGGCCGCTATGTACGCTACCTCTCCACCTCCCAAGCTGACGCCTAACAACGCGATCTTGTCAGGGTTCACTTCTGGTCTGGATTGCAAGCAGGAGATGGCGTTGCTAGCGTCATAGATCTGTAGGTATGGAATTACCTCGCCGCGGACGCCTTCACTCTCTCCGAATCCTCTGAAATCCATAGTCAGGGACACAAAGCCTGCTGCGGTAAACTCGTCGGCGAACCCAGGAAAGAAAGCGTCTGCCGTGCTCATGAAACCCGGCACAAGCACGACACCAGCAAGATTGCTTCCTTTCTTGGCATTGTCAGGCTTAGAAAGTATTCCGGACAGTTTTAGACCATCGCTATAGTAGTTTATTCTCTCTTTCATCAATCAAAGCTCCTTTCACATTTGCCCTCCGAAACGGCGAGTTGCGACCGCCGCCCCCGACGGGCTGACACGCGAGATTCGCATAACTAGACTAGTCTTTCGCATTCAGCTCGCGCACCCGTTTGACGGTCAGCACGCGGCCCACCAGCAATTGTTCGGCGGCAGCCGCATCGGCAGCAAAATCACACATTCAAAAAACTCCCCTTGGATTGAGATTTAAGAATTTCCCCACGCTTCGACGAAACGCCGCGCGTCGTCTATGACAGGTTCGGAGACCGGCACATAAGGCACCACCAGCCGCGTCACGCCCGCTTCGCGGAATGGCTCCAGCCGCTCTTTGATTTCCTTGATCGAGGTGCCGGGAATCACCGGCAGCTTGTCCATGTATTCATCCGTCATGTGCTGGGCCGCCGCCTTGAAGCCGCCCGCCTTGAACGCGTCCTGGATGCGCATGACTTCGGGCTCGAAGCCCGATGCGATCAGCATGTCCTTATAATGATCGGCGATGTTGTAGAAGGTGAGGACCTGACGCAGCTTCGAGCGCGCCATGGCGCGGTCCGGATTCAAGGACACGCGCACCTTGGCGATGATCTCGATGGAGTTAGGATCGCGGCCCGCTTCCACCGCGCCTTCGCGCACGCGATTGACGATGTCTTTGATCGTCGCCGGCGTTCCCATATTGATGAAGACGCCGTCGGAAATCTTGCCGACAAGCTTGGTCATCTGCGGACCGAGGCCCGCGAGATAGATGGGAAAGCTCGGATGGGCCGGCTGCCAGGAAAGCTGAAAGCGCTTGCCGGTGTTGTAGATCTCGCCCTCATATTCGACCCGCTCGCCGGCCGCGGTCTTCCTGACGATGTCGATATATTCGCGGGCGCGACGCAATGGACGGTCGAAGACGCCATTGTGCCAAGCGGCGATGGTCTTAGTGGCGACGCCAAGCCCGAGCAGCAGCCGCCCGCCGGACAGATCCTGAATCGTCGCGGACTGGATGCCCAGCGTCACCGCGCTGCGGCCATAGATGTGATAGATCGCCGTTCCGAGCTTCAGCTGCGAGGTGCGCGCGGCAATCGCGGAGAGCAGCACCAGCGGGTCGGTGCTGTTCGATTCACCCTTCCAAAAGGCGCCGAAGCCTGCCTGCTCGATGGCGGGCGACAAATCGACAATGCCGCGAACCGGA
>Ga0193699_10000645_pt1 | contig 14477 bp, 26 predicted proteins | sample L3c2metaG_FD_160095 | JGI IMG/M metagenome (GOLD analysis project Ga0193699, IMG submission 160095) | Soil microbial communities from a riparian zone of the East river system, Colorado, United States - L3c2 | ecosystem: Environmental > Terrestrial > Soil > Riparian zone | place: USA: East... | reverse complement strand
ATCTTTTTTAACCAAACTCGCTCAGGCTGAATTGCGAGCTGGTGTGACTATCAAAGCCGTCATCGGACCGGACACCGATGGCGGCTTTTCTATTTTTTCCTCGCGGAAAGTCCAATGGCAGCGCTCGTAGTACATGCTTCAAAAGACGGCGAGGGTATTGCCCGGCGGCTTTGCCGGAGCACCGCCGAACGTTGGGCAATGTCCGGCGAGATCACGCTACTGCTTTCGAGTGCGTCGACAACGAAACTCGCTTGTTGAGCTGAATGCCGGCGCTGCGGGTTAATTCTGGAACCTGCGGTTGGCTTGCTCGAAATAAAGGATTGCTTAAGCGGCCGCGATGCCTATAGCACCGCCCGGTGTTCATTCCCCGTCTCAAGTCGCTCTACTTTCTCACGGAGCCGCAGCAGTTCGGCATAACGAACGCGTAGCGACTCCTTTGTGGCCCTCGCGACACTGACATTCGTCTCAGTTAGTTCTCTGGTTTTCATGCGCCGCTCCGGAAATCGATGCTCTTAATTGTTGTGGAAGCTGTCTACCGCAATGCTAGCGACGGGAAATGTGAACTGGCTCACAAGTCACAAACAAAAAGACCGCCCGAAGGCGTCTCTATATTCATGGTGGTCAGGCTCAGTACTTGTTCAGATAGCAGAGGAGCGCTAAACCTCGTTACGTGCTATAGTTCGCCAAACGTTGGGGGCGTCGATGGCTAAAAAGAAGATTTTGAGTAGCGATTTGGCTTGGATATTTCTAGAACGGCTGAGGTCTTTTGACGATTGCGCGGCAGCAATTTCTATCGCGATCGTACCGAGCCGAGATGGCTGGACGGCCGTAGCCAATAAGACGAAGGCGCAGCGGCCTCGCTGCGCCACGCGCATCGTGCAGATTCAAAAGCAGCTTCGTGAGTTGTACGTCTTGGCTAAGGATTGAAAAACGCCTTGCGTCCGGCACGCGCGAGGTGATCGCATTTCAAAACGCCCGTCTGCTCCACGACGGGCGTAAAGTCGGCGACCGCCTTTTCGTTGATGATCGACCTCTCGGGCTCTGGCGCCTGCCGGATTTTTGGCAGGTTGCGGCCGGTCAGTAGGGTGAAGATGGCTGCCGATCGCGGCTGTTGATAATCACGCGGAAATCGCACCGCACGCGGGCCGGTGACTAGCGGGTAGAGCGGTGCTGCTCGCAAGCAAAAGACCGCCCGAAGGCGGTCTCTATTCAGCTAATAGGGATCGTTGAAAAATCCCTGGGAGTGAAGGTCGTCTAGTTCGTCAAGACGCTTGCTGTGGGCCCGCCCCGCAATAACAATTCCTGAACCGATAGCGAGTGCCAGAAATAACCAGATCATGCGGCCGTCGATAGATTCCGCGAGTGACGATAGGTCATGAAGCCGACACCAGCAACGTCGTCAAGACCGGTACCAAACGGGCAATACAAACGTGAGTAGAAGGCAAAAAATAAGAAACGCGAACGAACCGACCAGAAGCTCTTTTGAATCGCGGTGAAGCATAGCTGAATCTCAGGCTGCGAGCGCTGCGTTCCTGCGGCGGCGATACGTCATGAAGCCCACGCCAGCAAAGCCAAGGATCATCATGGCCCAAGTTGAGGGCTCGGGGACGGCGCCGATAGGGCCTGTGGACATGTAAAACTGTAAGTCCTGGTAGTTTAAATCCGAGACTGAGGCGATGACATCTTCAAATGCCAGATAGATTCCCGCCGGAACAGGCGAAGAGCCGACCAACCCGCCAGCAAAAGTTGTCATGTAGGCGTGGTTCACCCGGTCTTCGTTCTGGGCATTATCGGTGAACCAGTTCGCCCCGCTGAACAAATCGATTAATTTGAAAACGATGGTGTCGCCAGCGCTAACGTGACCAAGATTCAAATACTGGCCGAGAGCCGAGGTCTGGTTATCCAAACCGACAATGCCCGTCCACGTTCCGTTCACAAAGGCAGTCAGGAGATTTTCGTGGGTGGCGGTGCCCTTCCCTGCAAACCCTACATTAATACTGCCCGTCTCTGTGGCTGCCAAGCTATACGACTGCTGATTAACTTGACCGACGTCGGCATAGGGGATCGCAGATGCGTCAGCTTTTGTAATCAGGAAGCAAGCAATGATAGCCGCGAGAAGTGAGCCAGAAATACGCATCACAGCAGCCCCTTCAAACAAGCCAATTTATTAAGTCGAACTGAAGTCATTAACTGATTGATAAGGTTGAACCAGATTAATGAGTCAAGAAGCGATTAAATTTTTTGAGATAATACCGGCGCGCAATGTTGAAATCGTCCCATAAAGAGGCAGGCATGTATCCTACGAACCCGCGTGGCGCATTCGTCTAGACGGTTAATCGTCGGTCCGCCCTCGGCGAAGATTTGGACATTGAATCGAGCAGGCGTGTTCGTGAGCTCTAGCTGCCAAGACCCGCTGTAAGGGGGATTTGGCATTTCGAAAGAGAATGTACTAGCCTGAGCCTGCGAAAACGCTGCAATGGCGAACATGGCCGCCAATAGATATCGCATCACTCAACTCCCCCAACTAAACCCCCATTCCATCTTCTCGCCCCGGTTGAGTCAAATACTCCCGACGAAAGATAGTGGATTGACTCCTGAGAGTGGGGCGGGGGTAATGCGCCTTTCGACGAGGTTCAACTGGAGCGCGTGATGAATTCGCGTTTTATTTTCTCTGCACTGACGGGGGCATTTTGCGTTGTTCTTATATTTGCAACGGTCACGACTGTCAGGCACTTGTCAAAGCGAGCGGATCCGGTCATCGGCCGGCCGGGCTAAACGATACGTTCTCGACCTGCTCGAACAAAAAGACCGCCCGAAGGCAGCCTTCCGAAACCATCGGGTCGGGTTACGCGGCGTTCTGGGCCATTTTATTCTTGCGACCATAGGCAGCGAAGCCAACGCCTGCAAAGCCTATGAGCATCATTGCCCAGGTGGACGGCTGGTACTGCTGCGGTGAACTCGGTAAAGTTGACGTTGTCGAGCGCCGCGTAACCACTATAACCAAGGCTTGTCATGGTAATCGTGAATGAGCTCAAATCCGTGAAGCCTAAAAGGCTGAAGGATTTAAATAATAGGGAGTTCAAGCTAAGGGCCTGGGTGATCGTTCCGCCGTTTGTAAAAAAAACCAGTGATCGTTGCGGTTGCCGGACTGAAGCTCGCGTAATAGCTCAACCCGAGATCCAGGCTGGTGAGGGAAGAAGGCCCGCTGAACGTCTGATCGTCGAATGTGACGACGGATGCTTGTGCAGAGGAGGCAGCGCAGGCAGCAAGAGCCAGCAGGCAGCAACTTTCAAAAACGGATGGTTCACAGTCAAATTTCCTTCTAGTCTTTTTGGGCCGGATTAATGGCCAGGGCGGTGAATGACCTGTCGCGAGATGCGTTCTTTTATTTGCGGCACCGCAGCTTCGCAAGTGATATCTGGACAGATTGTCGCATCAGATCGGCCGGATTGAAAGTTAGCGAGCCGCCCGAAACAAAAGGACCGCCCGAAGGCGGTCTGTCTGCAGATCTGATAGGGACTGAGGATTAGGCCACGCGAAGCACCGCACTTTGCGTCTGCGATAGGCCATGAAGCCCACTCCAGCAAAGCCCAGGATCATCATAGCCCAGGTGGAAGGTTCGGGGACGGCCGCGGCCAACTGTGTAACAACGATAGTGAAGGCCCCGGTATTATCGCTAAAGATCGCGTCGTTAACTCCGAAATGCAGCAACGTAGGGATCGCTGATCCGGTGTCCAAGTTAAAGCTATAAATGTGTGTTGCACTGTAAGCTGGCACACCGCCGACGATGTAGTTTTCAGACACCAAAAGAAAGTTCCCTCCGCGGATGCGGGCGCAGCGCAGGAAAACGAAATTGCTGCCGCACTAAACGCAAGAGCGATCCTTAGCCGACGAGCCGATCGGGCTAAACTTATAAGGGGTGTCATGACGATACGCCTCCAAAATTGCCCATGCGGCCGTTGAACTCCGGCAGGCAGACACTACGAAAAAGCGCCGGCTCCGCTTCCGCCTCAAACCTCCATTCCACGTTCTCGCGGCGGTTGAGTTAATCGCTTCCCGACCAAAGATAGTGGATTGACTTTGGGAAAGTCGAAATGCGAGGTCGATGTCTGGAAAGCGGGCCAGCTCATCGCTGTGCAGCTCGCGCCTTCAGGAAACTAGCTGGTTGTGACATTCTCGGATGTCTGGGCCCAGTTCTACACGCCAACCTTGCGAATTTGGCGAGAGCCTTAGAAACTGTTGACTTGTGCTCTCATTCCTCAGGCATACGGCCGTTGAGCGAACGCCAGTGACAACAATGTTTGTGATGTTTTCGCCTGCAGGTACCCGCACGCAGAAACCTAGCGAAGGATCGCAGCTTAGCGCGAGTGACGCAATCGTCAAAAACTCAAACAATGTGCAGTTCACGGTTAGAGGAGACGCGATTGCTAGACCTTATGGCTTTTCGCTGTCATGTTCCTGCGCCCAGCTTCATCAGATCTTACGCAAGGCTCGCCGAGTCGGCTGCCATCCTTCGTTTACTCCCAGATCCAAGGGCCAGTTAGCTCCTCCAAATACTTCTCAAAACGCCATAAAAAAATGGCGCCGGCGGCGCAGATGAGCGCAAACGTAATAAACCACACCATGATCACCGCTCAATTCGATACTCAATGAACTTCTTGTAGATCCAACGGCGCCCGTCATGCCGCCGCCAGACCTGGCCGAAAACAAGCCGGCCGGTAATCGATCGTCTCGGAATGATGACGGTCCACACGTGCCAGACGTTTGCCCAGGCTGGCTTTGAGCGCAGGCTCCGAGGACCTGCATGGTTCTCTACTGTCATTTTCGGCGCCGCGCTTCGTTGCTGTGCCGCGAAGCTCGCCTGTCTGGCTGTTCTGCGTTGCACATTGCTCGAGGTCTTGGACCTGCTTGCGCAACCGCCGAAACTCAAGAAATCGCCTGGCAAGGTCGTGCGGCGACATGGGGTGGTTTTGGCGCCGAACATTGGACCCGCGCCGCGAGCTTGAAGAGACCATTTGAAAACCGCCGTCAAATGCCATTCACCGAACAAAGGCGCCGAGCGGGTATTGCCCGGCGGCTTTGCCGGAGTACCGCCGGACGCTGGGCAATGTCCGGCGAGATCACGCTACTGCTTTCGCGTGCGTTGACAACGAAACTCGCTTGTTAAGCTGAATGCCGGCGCTGCGGGTTAATTCTGGAACCGCGTCTAGTCCAAGGTGTAGGCTACATTTCGATGGCCGGCTTCAGGAGCACACGGACGGTCCATTTCATTTGTGGCTGGCTTTGTCGAACACAGTATCTCCCATCGATAACTGGTATGCGAAGAACCGCAGTGGATTTGCTGCTGCAGCACTGTTGGATGCTATCGGGGAAGCCCGGTTGGTAGATGTAGAACCGCGTATAAAACGGCTCCAAAGACACCACGAAGTCAATTGACCGAGCCCCACGCGGGATTTGGCTGCTAAGGTCGATCAGCCGGTCCCCCGGCTGACACGCTAGCGCTGCGGCAAGTAACAGCTTCTCCATCGACGCCTCCATGGCGCAGCTAAATCTAAATCGACCTGTTATGTCGAGCTCAAACAAAAAGACCGCCCGAAGGCGGCCTCTCTGTAGCTGTGATTTGGGCGAACTGATCAGGCTACCGTAAGAGCGGAAGATTGGCTGCGGCGCCGGTGCGTCATAAAGCCGACGCCAGCAAAGCCCAGCACCATCATGGCCCATGTTGAAGGCTCAGGGACCGCTGCAACGGCATTGAAACCCGTCACCAGGCCCGCGTTGAAATTGTAGGGGTACCCCTTCTGACGACCTGCATCCATGTTGCCATGGTCGCGTTTACGAAGCGATCTCCGCAACGCGCTCGGTGAGCTGCCGCCATACAAACTGCTCGTTACGGTCACTCAGTTCTGATGGGCTGATGTTTTCATCGTGCCAGCACAGGCCGCTGTAGGTATCGCCGGGATGAACGAACTAGAACGCGTCATCCTGGCCGGCAAGTTGCTGCACGGCGGCCATCCGGTGTTGCGGTGGTGCTACGATAACGTCGCCATCCATACCGACAGCGCCGGAAACCGCACCATGCACAAGGGCAAGTCACGGGACCGGATCGACGGCGCCGTGGCTACCTGGATGCGGTGTCGCGTGCCGCGGCGGCAGAGACGCGATCGTTCTACGATTCCGATGCGTTCACCAAAGACATGGCGAGTTTCTGAATGCTTTCGTCAATCTCGCAGGTCGAATTGCACACGCAAGCGCTGCGCTATTTCTTCTGCGCGCCGCTGAAAGCCGAGCGCATTACTCTGCGCAAAAACAACGGTCGGCTGCCAACCGAAGGCATGGTCGCTTCGAACCGCGATGTCGAGATGATCCACCCCGATTTGGCTGGTGATCATCGAAGCGAGCTCGCGAGCCGTTTTGCGTTCTTTGACCATCGTTCCAATCCTGATTGTCCAATGCATCATCAGTGCATTGAAACAAGAAAAATTGCATTGAAAGATTTCCTCCAATTTTCGAGGAATTGGCAATCGATCATAAGCGTGTCGCGGCATGACGCTTCAAAACATAACCCCCGCCGCAACCGAGGAGGAAACAGCGGGGGCGAACAGATGGATGGGGCGAGGCAAGGGGGTCTCGGTGTCGCTCCAAGGACCTGCGGGACTGAGTGAAGCGGAATAGCCGGAGCGGGACAAGTTTTGGGCAGGCTGTCTCGATCGGTTCCAGAGCAGTTGGCGGCGTATCGCGTTTTCAATCTCAATTTTCAAACTATGGAACGCATCTATGCGCAAGCTTCTCACACTCTGGATGGCACTGGCGGCGGTGATCGCTCTTAGTACGCCGGCCTTCTCGCAAATGGCGCTGCTGGGAGTGGGGAAGCCGCGGGCTGCCGCTGGTTGCGCAGATAGCAACGTCATCGTGTGGAAAACCGCTGTTGCAACGGCTGGAGGCACGGTCAGCCCGGGACAAGAAACTGACGTCTGTTGGCGACTGGGCTGTACCGCAACTGGGCGCCAGCCGGACCAAGGCGGGCAGCCGTGCCACGTGAGATGCGAATGTCGCGTGCGGCGCCGGCGGTGTCTACGTTCGCACTGACTTCTTCCGGGATTGGGTGAATGGCGTGCTGTCTTCACACAGGCTTCCGGCTCTGCCAACGTGAGCCACAGCCTTTGCACGATACGCACGTAGACCCGCTTGGCGCTAACGCGGTTGCGGCGGGGACGGCTGGGGATCGCTTTTATCATTCGGCAGGCTGCGCTTCGTTTCCAACCGGCTAACAAACCACGCAAACGGAGTCAGGTCGCTGACTGATACGGTTTCGGCAGAAGTAGAGTCAGTTCGCGACTGATAAGCAAACACGTCAAACCTATACAGTGCGCGGTCAGTCGTTACCACGAGAACTTGCGAGCTCAAGTGCGAACCGTGACCAGAATCGGCCCCAACGGGGAAACGTTGGTCCTCAAACTCGATGGCAAGTACTCCACTTGCCTCCGGGATAGCCAGCGCCTCGGCTACTCACTTTAATCGGCCACGCGTTACTGCGATTCGAAGCCAAACCTAAAAAGATGATGCCGCCTCAGTTGGCGACCTTTTTAGGGGGCGCAGTCAATCAGCGATACGGACAAAAATGGCCTCGAAGGCCAAGCCCGGCGCTTGTTTGGCAGTTCCGGTGCAGGATGCCGTTGTCGGCGTAGATTTACCGGTCACCGTCAAGTCTACGTTGTCGATATCGAACACGGATAGTTGCCCCTGCGTGTGCCGCCGCGTTGTAACGGAAGCCGAAAATTTATCGCCGTTTTGAACGTATGATCCGGAGTAGGCGAGCACTGTATCGCCGCCAGTCACTTTGCCGTCGTTAAGCTCGACAATGCCGGTTCCCTCTCTCAGCGAGGTTCTGAACCAAGCAGAATAACTGCCATTTCGAAGCATGTGCCCACAGTCCTGCCGTTTGCGATCAACGTGAGGTAGCACCGATAGGTTGCAGGATGGTTTACTGGCTGGCGGGATTTTTAACTCTAATGGGCGTTTTGCCCGGCGGCTCCGGACCTTTTGCCGATCAATTTCCTGATCGTGCACGTGCGCCAGCACCTGACCGAGGATGAGCTGAACAGGCTGATCGATCTTGATACGACCCGGCGACGGCCTCTGAAAAAGCCTTCGCGGCTCATCTCATCACCGGGACCAATCAGAAAGCGCAAAGGCAGCTTTTGGCGGCGCGGCTGAGAAGCCGAATGTCGTTCCTGCAGCAGGTAACCCCCGCTTCATATTCTTGTTGTCACGCTGCGGTGCGAACACTCTTGCCCTTATTGCCAAGTGTCACGACAAAGCACCGACCGCTCCCGTTTCGATATGAGCGAAGAAACCGCGATGCGTGCGCTGGATATAGCTTTCACCAGCCCCGCGGCGCGAATCAAGATTGAGTTTCAGGGTGGAGAGTCCCTTTCTCAATTTTCCGATGATCAAGACGATTGTAGCTGCGGCGAAGCCGCGGTCCGGTAAAAAGGTCGACTTGTCATCGCGTCAAATCTGGCCCTGTTGGACGAGGCCGTTCTCGAGTTTTGCAAAACGAATAACATCCTGCTCTCGACCTCCCTCGACGGTCCCGCCGATCTGCACAACAAGAACCGCCCGAGACCCGGCGGAAACAGTCACGAACTGGCTGTGGCCGGAATTCGGCGGGCCAGGGAGATTTTAGGCAAGACGGGGTCGGGGCCTTGATGACAACCATGGAAGCGAGCCTTGATCGCGTAGATGGTATCATTGACGAATATCTACTATCGGTCGGGGCGACTGACTGTTAGCCAGGGTGTCGCTCTTACTGAATTGGCAAGGCGGCTTGTCCAGCTCTCGAAAGAGGGTGTCCTGACCAAGGCCGGCCTGAGCCATCTGCGTCAGCTAACGCTTAAAGGCGGGAAGACCAAATAGTAGCCATTAGCAGATTACCGCAGAGTGCGGAAGCTCGGCGGTTCCTTACGAGAATGGTCTTCGCTCTCCCCACTGAGTGGGATCTCCAGCCATTCGTAGATCTGTGCCGAAGTTATGACGCGTTTCGGCAAAAAAGGATTGAGCGTACCAGCGTTCACATTGCGTGAATTTTGCAATTTCTCTTTAGCAAAGTTCTTGGCCTCGATTTCACTTTGGAATGTGCTGGTCTTTCTTGAATAAGGTTGTTTCCCGCCTATCGGTGCGCGCGGCATCTCAAACGAAACGTACCAGATATGTTTCAGTCGAGTTGCCATCGTGCAGTGCCTCTTACGAGCGAGCCACAGAGGACTGCTCTAGCTCAACGCGGCTGCCGGTAGTATGTCCAGCCGCCAAAGGAGCGATAGATCCCGGAGACGAAAATGGCGGGCTGTGCGCCGCAGCGTCACGGAGTTCTACTTCGCGCCCTGTAACATCCATATGACTTTCATCAGACATACGCCAAGCTGCCGCTCCGAAGTAGGCGGTGAGCATCAAACCCGTCACTATTAGAAGCGCAAAAGAAAGACGACTCCATTTCCCTGGCTCCAACCTTCGATTTATTTTGAGCAGGTGAGCACTTTTCTCTGAGTCGCGGAACAGTTGGAAGGCTGGTGTGCCCGTTCGTGCACATGATGGCCAAAGGATTTTAGCGCGCTTGAGGTGGCGGGCGCGATGGCCAAGGGGGAAGGGGGGCGGCGTTGGAGTCTAGCCCGTCTCGTTTCCAATTTGCCTTCATTCCCGTCGGCTCTCGATTGGGCTCAACGTCCTTCTTTCGGCGGAATGCGAGTCCGATAAATCCGATCGCCACCAGGACGGCGCCGGCTACGATCATCCAATGTGGATATTCCATTTGGGCATTCCCAGCTCTCGCAGCTCTCGCAGCTTCTCGCTCCTTGAATATCTCCGCACTGTGTTCCGCGCGGCGCCTGCAGCACGAAGCCCCGCGATTATGATCGCATTTTCTAAATTGTCTGCCCGCTAGCCGACTTGCTCAACGCCAACGGCGCTGCTGCACTGCATCCAACGCGGTGACCAGCGAGGAGAGCGTGCCCAAGGCCTGACCGCTCTGTGCTCAGCGGGCCACAGTGAGGGATCGAACGCCACAATCCACAGCAACTAGAAGCCCAGGGCCAAGACACACTCATCACTCCAGAGTTAAGTTCAGGCAGATGTCTGAGTTCGGGTGATCAGGGGAAAGAATATGAGACAAGCTTTACTTCTCAATCCGTTCAACTCAAACCCAGAGCCAGCACAGATCGTCAACCGGCGAGCGACACGGTCAACACCCGTCTGCTCTAACTGTCAGTCCGACGATATCATCTCTCACGCCGTAGCCCAGTGGAGTAATGAATCGCAGGAATGGCAACTGGCTAGCACTTTCGATCAACCAGCTCACTGCAACGGCTGTAACGGACCTTGCGGCATTGTCTGGCTACCGCTCAATTAAACCCGCTGCGTTGCATCCAACACGGTGACGGGCAGAGCGGCGATTCAGCGAACGAAACTGTGGGAGATCGATTGTCGCATACTGTGCAGTCCATCCAGCAGTCTGCCGTTGTTATGCTCTTTGTCCCAAAAATACAGGACGGCCAGAACGATCAGCGACGCCACAAAGCCTCGCATCTCATTTTCCCTTCGCCTTCAGCCCTTCAACAGCAGCATCGGCCAGCGGGGAGGTAACGGTTTTTTGTCGGAAATGTTCTTTGTTCGCTGGCGGCACAGTCGATCATTTGATCGGATCAAGGTTCCGTGGAATGTCGCCCGGTTCAGCTCTTCTATCTTGACGCGATCGCCTATCGACTCCAGATCGGCGTTCTCCAGTTAGTTGCTTCTCCTTTTCTGATCGCGTGTCCGTTCCGGATCGTCGCTCTTTCGAGGCTCGCCTATCGTCGCCCGACCGCTTCTCATCGCTGCCCATCGTGGTCTCCGTGGGGTTGCCGAGAATCATGCTGGATCGCGCAAGACTATCGCACGAAAGCCGCCCGGGAGGCTTGGCTATCTGGGTAGGCTCGTCCGGCGCGTACTCGGCCATCTGAGCGCAGTTTTCCGCGTTCTCTAGAAATTGCTGTGACTGTTTCATTTTTCCCTCAGTCGGAAAAATTGGGATGGTCGGGCAAAGATTCAATGGTGTGGAAATTGCAGTTCTGCTCGATGAAGAGCCTTTCAACGGCACAACCGGTAATGTCGGTTAGCCGACATAGGATACTAGGAAAATGACCGACGAAAAAAGGGCGGAGCTGTATACCAGCCCGGGCGGGCGCTTCATCCGCGCTGATAGTCTACCAAGAATACTCGCGCATTGGCGGTCGCTCCGAACGCCGCAGAAGCAAAGACACTTCATAAAATACGACGGCGAACTCTACGAAGGCGAAGAGGTGGACAAGTTGCAGGTCTTGAAATCGTAAGCGGTACACTGAAGCAGGGATTGGCGGGCACGTCGTCGCTTTCAATAAGCGTTCGAAGCAACTGGCCAACCAGGAGTTCGACTTCCCTGCCACGGCGCAAACCCGTGAAATCATAGTCTGGTGACTTGGCCGGGACGATCGCCGTTCAACTAGGCGCAATCCGTTAGAGTGCTATTTGCATGAAATAATGCAAGCTTTATCGTTTCCGAGAGGGTTCGGACGGATGAAGCTGCAAATAGTCTCTTCCGTATTACCCTTGGGTGCATCCTGACGAGGAGCGGTGAGGGCGCCGGTTCACGCCGCCCATGAACTGGACATCTCGTTGCGGATGGATCGGCGTCAACCACTGGCAATCGATCCCGGAGCCGCAGGACTAGACGGCCAGAATGCCCGGGATTATTTTCGGTCCTGCAATGGTATACTATCGGGCATATTTGATAGGTGTCGACGGCCACTTCCTGAAGGTCGTTGATATTGTCACTGACAGTGATGAGACCGCAACCGAGCGCGCGGCAACTTGTTGACGGCCACGACGTGGGACTATGGCAAGGAGACCGAAAGGTCGCCCTGTTCAAGCACGAAGAACGGTAGGCGCGGGGCTCGCAAGCGCGCCAGGGAACGCGCCAAGCGTTCGGCGTCACACCGTTCCGCCTAGCTGCTGTCTGGATCACGCTGTTAGGCCAAGAGGGCTTCCATGACCGACTTTGAGCGCTCAATCGCGCGTGAGGTTCATGCGTTACTGCTTTCAGCACATCCGCAAGCTGCCGATATTAATTTAACCAAAGCTGCCGAGCTTGCATCTGCGGCAAGCGACACGACTATGCGGCAGAACGACGAGTTCCGGGAATACACATTTCTTGCGATACAAAACGCAAGGATAGCAATCACCGAGGGAGCAAGCGCAGCTGAGGGCGAGCAATTATTGCTAGACGCCAGCAGGGCCGTTGAACAGTGGGTAGGGGGCGAGCCTTAGTCGGACTGCACCGCATCCAACGCGGTGACTAGCGGCGCCCGCTGGTGCACATGATCGTTGTTAACTGGCCCTTTAACGAAACGGTTCCGCGCCGGGGCGAGCTGTCAGGCTCGCTTGTCATACGACCGTGACATTTCACTTGTTACGTTCGGCTGCTGGGGATTTTTGAGGACCCGGCCAGGGAAATACCAGCGCCGCCGAGCGATCATACTCCGCTTGGTGGTGAGAGTGTTGTGCTCTCGGCCCGATCCAACGGCGGTGCATCACATGCCTGAATCTTACACTCGACCCGAACCGTCGCTACTTCCGATCGAGCGGCCTCGTTGCCCCAAGTGTCACGGCCACATGACGCTGGCACGAATTGAGTATGGTCCTAACGGTTCCAATGTACGAACGTTCGAATGTCCGCGGTACGAGTATGTGCAAAAAAGCTGGTCGAGTACCTGTTGAAGTCAGTGAACACCGGCTGGATGGCGGGCGGGCTTAAGCCGCCTAATTGAGACGCATTGATCAAGCTGACCGCGACACAGGAAATCACGCCGTATCAGTGGGTGCATCCGGATGAGGAACGGTAATCACGGACCAGGGCAATCCGTGATTGAAGCGCCGGACGCTGTTGGCGCGGCGGACGTGCTGCGTCGCGCGCAAGCCCCAATGACGGCGCGGGAGGTCGCCGAGGCCCTGATAGCCGGTAAGGCCGTCCCGGCTACCCGGAAGCAGGCTATTGACCTGCAGGCGGCTATCCTTGCGGCACTGCGGAAGCGCAATGGCGGGACGGTGACTGGCGAGGGCGCCCCGGCACAATGGTCGCTTAGGGCCTCGCCCTCTGACTGAGCCACGCGCGTCCGAAACCGGACAGACAACCGCAAGTTATGGCGGTATGTTTCCCATGGGGGCCGCCCGGAGGCGGGTATGGCTAAAATTACGATTTCAAACGCGGATCTGGTTTGGATTTTTACGGAGAAGCTGAAGTCGTCTACGTTTCGCGACGGCGACGGCGCCGCGGCAATTTCAATTGCGATCGTGCCAAACAAAGATGGCTGGACCGCTATAGCGAGCCGGAAGGACCGTAATAACCACCCTCGCTGTGCTAGGCGTATAGAGGAGGTTCAGAGGGAACTTCGCGAGATTTACGTTTTGGCGAAGGATTGATCCCTTCGTTCAGGCGTCCAGCGGACCAACGAGGGCAGCCCGGCGCGGTGGAGATTGAAAGAGGCCGCCGACTGAGGCGGCCTTACTCGTCCCAGGTGCGCTCGCCGCAGTCGCACTCAAATACACGGATGGTTTCTTCAGTCTCCGGGTAGTAGACCGCCCTGATCAATCTCAGCTTGTTATTGCAAAAACGGCACTCTTTGAGTGAGTCATCGTTGCTCTCGAGATCTCCAAACTTCTCCGCCCTGAATAATTCCATTACCGCCCCCATCCACCAGCCAACTTTGTGGGGAGCTGATGAATTGGTCAATAGGCGGCCGCCATGTTTTCCCGCAGTTCTACGGAGAACGCCCGGCGGCAAATTTACGGCTCGTAAGCAAACTGGGCCACTGCGGGATTCAAATAGGCCAGTAGGGGTCGAACTAGGCCAGTACCATCAATCGCGAGGGGTACCCCGAAATAGGCCACTCTAAAGCAGAATTTTAGCTCATAATCAGAACCATGCCGGGCTGCCCGTCTGGCACAGTTGAGTAAAGACGGCCTCGGCGCGCCCCCGTGCTGGGGCTGTTTCTTTTGCCTGAGCCTAGCTAGGCTTCTAGCCGGTGCCCTTGCACGTGGGACAGGTCGGCATCTGCTTTATGGGTTGGCGTCTGATTTTTGGGTGATGCTGTAGGGACTGCAACTTGACCGAACTGGTGGGGCCAATCGGCCGTTCCGGGCATCTATTCCCGAGTGGCCTTGCCCGCGCGCGCAGGAGCCGCTGTAATGCCCGCCATGGGCAGCAAATCGCGAGAAGTCATGTGGGGCGGCCAAATCATGGGCGCATCCGCGCCCGGGGCGCCCGCGAAGCTGCCCAGAAAGCCGCCCGTGAGGCAGATCGCGCCGAGGTTTCCGCGCGTGGTCGGTTCAAATGGAAGGCTACGGCGGGCCCGCGCAGCCGTCGCCGACCATCCGGCAATGCCTCAACGGCTGCTTGGGCTGGCTGAAGGTTG
>Ga0193699_10000644_pt1 | contig 14520 bp, 14 predicted proteins | sample L3c2metaG_FD_160095 | JGI IMG/M metagenome (GOLD analysis project Ga0193699, IMG submission 160095) | Soil microbial communities from a riparian zone of the East river system, Colorado, United States - L3c2 | ecosystem: Environmental > Terrestrial > Soil > Riparian zone | place: USA: East... | reverse complement strand
CCGAATTACGATCAATCGCATTCGTTCAGGGCTAATCTTGGGCGCATAGCCTTTATGTGAGGTAAAAAAAGGGCGGGTCGAAACCCGCCCTTTCCAATTGTGACGTATTTGCCGTTGTTATTCGGCGCTCGGAACCAGTGTTGCCGTCAGATTGTATCCCAGATCGATAATTGCTCTGCGGTTTTGGGGCTCGCGGACACCGGGCCCGGTAGCGACCAAAGGTTCCGTGAAGCTCTTGCCGATGGTGGTGATGTCGGTGCCGCCCAAACCCAGGCGCATCATCTCGGTTTTCACCGCTCCGGCGCGCCGTTCGGAAAGCGCCTGGTTGTAACGCTGCGATCCCACCGTATCCGTATGGCCGGTGACAAGGACTCGAACCATGCCGGTATCTTTGGCGGTCATCACGGCCACAGCGACGACCTGTTTTGATTCCGCCGTCAAATTCGATCTATCGAAATCGAAGAAGACGATGAACCTGCGTATGGCAGGGGGTGGAGCTGGCGGGGGCGGGATTTCGGCGACGATCGGCGGTGGAGTCGGAGCGGGTTCCACGGCTGCTACGATTGGCGCGCTCGGAGCGGCGATGTAAGCCGTTTCCTCGATGACGCGAATGTTCGCCGGCTTCGGATTCGGCGCGGAGCCGATGTTCAGATTTATGCCCATCCGGGGGTTGCTGAAATAATTGGCGAACGCCGGTGTGGCGCAGGCGGTCGATATCAGCAACAGCGAAATTAATACCTTCTTCATAATCATTTCCTTTTCGGTGTTCGGCCTTGGATTCCCTGTCCTAAAGGATCGGTCCGGACATTTGACTCGAACCACCGCACTCAGGGAACGCGCTAGCCGCCAATGTGGAGTACGGAATCGGTTTCATGCTGCGCGATGCTTAAGCGCTTATGAATCAGTTGGATCTCGCAATGCGCAATGCGCGCCGTCCTCCCCCACGGAACGAAAGACGGCTCACCCCGTTGCCACTGTACCTCTGTCGAAAAAGCGGAACTCCCTACCTCAGCGATGTCATCGACCATCGCAGCCCGTGCGCCAAGAGCGCGCACACCAAGGAAAAAAGTGAAACATCTTATTGGCGCAGCCATCGCGCTCACTTTGCTCGGCAGCACGGCTGCCGTTGCACAACGTGACAACCAAGATTATCAACGCGGCAATCAAAATTATCAGAATCAGCCGACAGAGCCGCGGCAGAACGATCGGCCCCATTGGTCGCGCGGCGATCGTGTTCCCGACCAGTATCGGCAAAACCAATATATCGTGGGCGATTGGCGCCAACACAATCTCCACGCGCCGCGGCGCGGCTATCATTGGGTCCGCGACGATAATCAGCAGTTTTTTCTCACGGCGATCGCGAGCGGGATCATCTACGAGATCGTGAGTGAGAATCAGAATCGCGACGATTATCGCTGGTCACGCGGCGAGCGACTGTCCGACGGGTACCGGGACAATCGCTATATGGTCTCAAATTGGAGAGAGAGTCATCTCCGGCAGCCGGCGCGGGGCTCTCACTGGGTTCATGTCAACAACCAGTACATGCTCATTTCCGGCAACGGCGTCATTACCGAGATCGTGTTCGACCGCCGATAGCAGCTGTCAATGAACTGCCTAATTCTGCTTCAGCTCGCCCATCATGGATGGTAGGCGAGCTGAAGCATTTCGTTATGAATTTGCGCGAATGCTTCAGGCGGCACGGACAATCGATGTCGCGGTGCCCGGAAGGCGTGCTGAAACTTCCACACGCGCGTTCAATTGGCGGGCCAGGGCGTCCACGATGCTGGTCCCGAGCCCGACATGTTTCGGTTTCCCTCCGTCATTCCGCCCAACGCCATTATCCGACACCGAGAGGCGCCAATCTTCGCCTCCGACAAACTCGACCGCTACGTGACCTTTGCGCCCGTCGGGAAATCCGTGTTTGAGAGCGTTCATGACGAGCTCCGTGACGATCAAGCCATAGCTCACCGCATCATTGGAATTCACGGAGCCGCCCGCTGAAGAGGCCGTAACCGTGATGGCCCTGTCGTCGGAGATCATCGAACTCGCCAGGCTCTGGCACAATTTTTCCAAATAAGGACCAACTTCAACGTGTACGCCGAGCGGAGAGGTGCGCAATTGCTCTTGCACGGTAGCAACCGACATCAGCCGCTGATGGGCGTCGCGCAAGTGAAAGCGGGTCTCCTCGGACTGCACATTGCGAGCCTTCAATAACAAGATGCTGGCGATGATTTGCAGGCTGTTGCCGATGCGATGCTGGACCTCGAGCAGAAGCGTCTCCTGTTGCTTCAGCAAAGCGTCCTTGAGGGCCTCGGCCTCGCGCCGCGCGGTTACGTCTTCCAACGCAACGAGCAGAGCCGCATCGGTACTTCTCTGGTCCAATACCAGGCGGGCATTGAGCAGCATGCGACGCCGCCCGATGGTGGGGAGATCGAGCTCGATTTCGTAAGCCTCGATCACCTTATCGCCGGAAATCACATCTTCGAGCAGCCGCTTCAGCTCCTCCCGCTCGCCGGATGTCAGGAAGGGCCGCCCCAAAATGTCCGCCGGTTCCTTCTGGAAAATTTCGTAGAAGGAGCGGCTGGCCGTCACCACACGCAGGTTCCGATCAAGGACAATGAGTGGCTCGCGCACGGTGGCCACGATCGCGTGAGCCAGGGAATTGCGGCGGTCCACTTCGACGACAGAGGCATAAGAGGGCGTTCGGGCCGCCGGTTCGGACTTAGGCTCTCGATGACTTTCGGACAACGCCGAATCCTCAAATACTTAGGTTTATCAATGAGTTGCAGCGTAGCCGGAGTCGCGCGGAAACACCCCGCCAGGCGGCCGTATAAGAATTTTGAACGGCCCCGAGCATGGCCGACAGTAAACGCGACGTCAGGGCGAGTCTGTACTATATTGTACAGTCTTGACGGGCCCGACTCGGTTATCTCTTAATCGTAGCCACAGGGGGCTCACGGCGTCCGATTAACCGGACGCGCCGTTTCTCTCGCGGCTGACCCAAAAGTGCAACCATTGACCAGCCTCCAAGAACCGTTCCATCCGTACGATTTCCTCGCCAAGATCGGCGAAGGTCGGACGATTACCAAATATCGCAAGGGGCAAAATGTCTTCTCGCAAGGAGGCATCGCGGATTCCGTTTTTTACATCCAGAAGGGCAAGGTCAAGGTCACGGTTGTTTCCGAACACGGCAAGGAGGCCGTGGTCGCAATCCTCGGGAAGGATGAGTTTTGCGGTGAAGGATGCCTGGCCGGCCAGCCGAAGCGCATCGCAAGCGCAACGACGCTGACGGAGTGCGGGATCATGCGGATCGACAAGGACGCCATCGTTCGCACGCTCCGGGACGAGCCGGAATTTTCCCAGATGTTCCTTGCCCATCTTCTGGTGCGCACGATTCGCGTCGAAGAGGATCTGGTCGATCAACTCTTCAATTCGAGCGAGAAGCGTTTGGCGAGGGCTCTTCTTCTCTTGGCGAATTTCGGCAAGGAAGGCAGGCCCGAACCGATCATCACGAAGGTAAGCCAGGAGACGCTGGCCGAGATGATCGGCACCACGCGGTCTCGCGTGAGCTTCTTCATGAACAAATTCCGGAAACTGGGATTCATCAGCTACAACGGCACAATTGAAGTCCACAGCTCATTGCTGAGCGTGGTCTTGAACGATCGACCGGAGATCAAAGAAAAGAACGGAAAATAGGCGCCCTGGCCATTTTCTTTCGGCTCGATCGCCGGCGTCTCGGAAGCTCGCCGAAAGTGCAGTGCCCGACAAATGATGCGCGTCTGTACAATCTTGACCAGCATTCTGTGCTCGCCATGAGCGATCCTTCGATTCCAAAGCGACCAGTGTGAGAAGCCGATCTTGAAAGCTCCCGACGGGCAATTTGATGCGGAGAACTACCTGGCCGAGCCCGGCAAGGGACGAACGATTTCCAACTATCGCAAGAATGAAGCGGTCTTCTCGCAAGGAGGCATCGCGGATTGCGTTTTTTATATTCAGACGGGCAAGGTCAAGGTCACAGTCCTTTCCGAACACCGCAAGGAGGCCGTGGTCGCAATCCTCGGCAAGGATGAGTTTTGCGGCCAAGGATGCCTGGCCGGACAGCCGAAACGGATCGCGACCGCGACCGCGCTGACGGAGTGCGAGATCATGCGGATCGAAAAGGATGCGATCACCCGCACGCTCCGTGACGAGCCCATCTTCTCGCAGATGTTCGTCGGCCATCTCTTGTCGCGCATGATCCGGGTCGAAGAGGATTTGGCCGATCAACTCTCCAATTCGAGCGAGAAACGTCTGGCGAGGGCTCTTCTCAACTTGGCGAATTTTGGCAAAGAAGGCATGCCCGAACCGATCATCACGAAGGTGAGCCAGGAGACGCTGGCCGAGATGATCGGCACCACGCGGTCTCGCGTGAGCTTCTTCATGAACAAATTCCGGAAATTGGGGTTCATCAGCTACAACGGCACAATTGAAGTCCACAGCTCCTTGCTGAGCGTGGTCCTGAACGATCCACCGGAAATCACATAAAAATTGGGACGCCGGGTATCTTCTAGGGCTTGTCCTTTTTGAGGACCACATCGTCATATTCGCGGCTGTCCACGATGGCCTCGACGATGACGGGACCATGTGCGGCAAAGGCGGCTTCCAACGCCGTGCGGAGTTCGACCGCATCGCGCGCGGAACGGACCGGTACGCCGAAAATATTGTCGCTTCCGATGGTGCCGCGATCCCGCACCGGCGTGCCGTAGATCGGATTGCCCTTCTTCTGCTGCTTGATGCGGATGAGGGCGAGATCATTGTCGGTCAGCAGCAAGACGACGATTTTGACGTTGTGGCGTATAGCGGTGGCGAGTTCTCCCGCCGTCATCAAGAAACCGCCGTCGCCGACCACCGTGCAGACGCTTTTCCCAGGGAAATTGAGTTTGGCGGCGATCGCGGCGGGAAGGCCGAACCCCATGGTCGACCAACCATTGCTCATGATCTGCAGCCCCGGTGCGGGCGTTGGCCACATCTGACCGATGAGATGGGTATGCGCGCCGACGTCGCATGTCATGATGCCATCGTCGGGCAACACTTCTCGCAAGACGGCCAGCGCAGCTTTGGGGCCGAAACCCGTATTGGAAGGGCGCAGTTTTTCGAACATGGCGGCGCGCCGCTCACCCATCGCAGCAAGATCCCAATCATTCGGGACCGGCTTGACTGCGAGCATCGCCGCGAGCGATGCACGGATATCGCCGACGGCGTCCACCGCGACAGTATAGGTCTCCCGATCAATGTCGGCGGGTTCGACATCGAAGCTGACGAGGGACGCGGCTTTGGGCATCCAGGATTCGTAATTGAACTCGACCGGATCGTAGCCGACGGCCAGCACCAGATCGGCCTGCTGGTGCGTGAGTCCAACTTTGTCGCTGAGCGCGTGGAAGAGGACGCCCGCGTAACTGGGATGGTCTTCTGGCAGCATGCCCTTCGCCATCGGCGTCAGCACGACGGGAATCCTGTGCTTCTCGGCGAGTGCTTGAATTTCGCTTTGCAGTTTCGCTTGCACGGCGCCGAGGCCGACCGCGAGGATCGGCTTGCGCGCTTTGGCAAGGAGCCCGGCCGCGCGATGCAGCAAGATAGGGTCGGCGGAGGCAGACCCTTTGGGCGGCACGAATTGGACGGATTCGCGTTCCGCTTTCTGAGCGGACATTCCGACCGGCAGCCCGACATGCACCGGGCCGGGGCGCCCTTCCAGAGCGATCCGGGCGGCGTCGAAGAGCACCGACCTCACCGCATCGGCGCGAAGCCGCGTCGTCTGCTTCGTCAGTGGACGGAACAACGCCTGATGGTCGATGCCCATCTGCGTGGTACGGCCGCGCATCGGCGCGGGCATCTCGTCGGTGAAAGCGAGCATCGGCGAACGGTCGAGCAGAGCGCCTCCGACGCCTGTGGCGAGATTGGTTGCTCCCGGACCGAACGTGCCGAAACACGCGCCTGGGGTCCCCGTCAGCCGGCCGCAGACATCGGCCATCATCCCTGCGGCGCCTTCATGCGTGGTCAGGATGAATTCGATGCCGTCGGCTTGGCGCAGCGCTTCCATGTAATCGACCCAGCCGCCGCTGGGCACGCCGAAAACATATTTCACCCCAAGCTCGCGCAAACAGTCCACGAAAACCGTGGCGACAGTCTCGTCTTTCAGCATGGCTCTGCCGTATCGAATGTCTTGGCGTCTTAGCGGAAGTCCGCGCCGTATTGAAGGAAGATCAGCCGGTCTGGGTTTTCGTAGCTTTCTGTCCGAACAGCACCTTGGCGGCATCGTCCGTCACCACCGGCGCGGTGTTCACGGCCTTGCCCTTCTCATAGGCGCGAATCGTGGCCGGCCGCTCCGCGATCTCGGTCTTCCACCGCTTGAGGTTGGGAAACTCGTCGATATTCTGTCCCTGCCGCTCGGGTTGGACCCAGGGATAGCAGGCCATATCGGCGATGGTATAGGCCTCGCCGGCGAGGAAACGGCGATCCGCGAGCCGCCTGTCCATGACGCCGTAAAGGCGGTTGGTCTCGTTCACATAGCGATCGATCGCATAGGGGATTTTCTCCTTGGCATAGAGGCGAAAATGATGGTTCTGCCCCGCCATCGGTCCCAATCCGCCCATCTGCCAGAACAGCCATTCAAGGACTTCGACTCGGCCGCGCAGGTCGGTGAGGAAGAATTTCCCGGTCTTCTCGCCGAGATAAAGCAGGATGGCGCCCGATTCGAACACCGAGAGGGGTGTCTTGCCGTCGGCGGGCGCGTGGTCGACCATTGCGGGTATGCGGTTGCTTGGCGAAATGCGGAGGAAGTCCGGCGCGAATTGCTCGCCCTTGCTGATATTGATCGGCTTGATCGTGTAGGTGAGACCGGCCTCTTCGGCAAAGAGCAAAATCTTGTAGCCGTTGGGCGTGGTCCAGAAATAAATGTCGTACATGCGCGTCCTTTCTTTCAAGTGCCGGGAAGAGCGCGGCGTCCGAGGCCATCGAAGAGATCGAGGCACCGTTCAAACCAACCCGCGATGGGATCATCCTCGGCGATAAGGGAAAAGCGGCTTACCATGCGCGCCCACTGAAAGGCGCCGAAGACGAGATAGTCGGCGTAAAGCGGCGATGGGCCGCCCAACCAGGGCTGGGCGGCGAGCGCGGTGCGCAGAGGTTGCAGCCCGGCGCGGAAGGCCACGACTCGCGTTTCCCGCCCCGCCTGGACTTCCTCGAGCGGCCGGCCGAAGCGACGTTCACGCGAGGCGCGGAAATAGGGTTTGTCGGATTCGTGCAGCTGCTCATAGATGTCCAAGAGCACGAGATCGATGACGCCGCGATGCAGAAAATCCGCCGTCCAACTTTGCACGAACAGGGTCAAATCGCGTCCCGCGCCGCCGCCGAAGAGCGAAGGCCCGCCGCGGTAGCTGTCCTCCAGATAATTCGCGATGGCCCAGGAATCGCCGACGATCCGGCCGGCATCCTCGATGACGGGGACGGTCTTCTGCTTGCCGTCGAGCATCGATGCAATGTCGGAGTAGCGTAACGGCACGGTTTCGTAGGGAAGTTTTTTGTGGGCGAGCGCCATGCGGGTGCGCCAGCAATTCGGGCTGAAGGAGCGCCCCTCCGCACCGACGATTTCGTAAAGCGCAATCATGTCACCTGCCGATCCTCGCGTCACAAGCTGCAAGCAATAGTCCATAAGCCACGCCGGCATCAAATGATTCCAAAATCATTGAGCAAAAGCGTGAGCGCGAGAGGGCGAACGCGGGGTTGTGCGGCGCCCCATGGGGACGCACAATCCGGGGGCGAGGTCGAAACGACTCGGGCAACGTCGTGACGGAAACTGCCAGGGGACGATCCTTCCGATGAACGCGCTCTGCCGGGACTGTCTGGCTGATGTGGCTGGCGACGGGGCGCCGTGCCCCTTATGCAATGGGCGGCGCATTCTGGCGCATGCCGAACTCGACACGCTCAGCATCGCGCATCTCGATTGCGACGCGTTCTACGCCGCGGTCGAGGAACGGGACGAGCCCAATTTGAAGGGAAAGCCGCTGATCATCGGCGGAGGCAAACGCGGCGTGGTTCTGACGGCCAATTATGCCGCACGCAAGTTCGGCGCCAAATCTGCCATGCCGATGTTCCAGGCGCTGAAGCTCTGTCCTCAAGCCATCATCGTCCGCCCGGACATGGGCAAATATGCGGGCGTGGCACGGGAAATCCGGACGCTTCTGCTGACGGCAACGCCGCAAGTGGAACCCTTGTCTCTGGACGAGGCTTATCTCGATCTTTCGGGGACCGATCGGCTGCACGGAATGGCGCCGGCGAAGACCATGGCGCGCCTCGTGAAACGCATCGAACAATCCATCGGCATTACGGTTTCCGTGGGGCTCTCCTATAACAAATTCCTCGCCAAGCTGGCTTCGGATCTCGACAAGCCGCGCGGGTTCGCCGTCATCGGACGCGGCGAGGCAAAAAGTTTCCTGCGCGACAAACCGGTCGGAATGATCCGCGGCGTGGGTCCCGCGCTTCAAGCGCGGCTCGTCAAGGATGGAATCTCACGCATCGCCCAGCTTCAGGATAGCGATGCGCGAAGCTTGGCCGCGCGATACGGCGAAATGGGATTGTGGCTTCACCGCGTGGCATCGGGTGAGGATCATCGCAGCGTGAACCCCGACGGCGAGGCCAAGAGCCTCTCGGCGGAAACCACCTTCGAACAGAATGTTTCGAATCCGGCGGAATTGGAGCGAATCTTATGGGGCCAGGCCGAACGTGTGTCGGCGCGTGCCAAGGCAGCCGGGATCGGCGGGCGCACCATCACGCTGAAATTGAAAAGCGCCACGTTTCGTATCAAAGCGCGAAGTGCGACGCTCGATGATCCCACGCAGCTATCGGATGTGATCTTTCGCGTCGGGCGCGTACTCCTCGCGCGCGAAGCGCTCGGAACCTCGTATCGGTTGCTCGGCATCGGATTGAGCCAAATTTGCCCAGCGATAGAGTGCGATCCCCCCGATCTTCTGGATCAATCCTCGGCGCGCCGGGCGGCGGTGGAACGTGCGATCGACAATGTCCGCGCGAAATTCGGCAAAGGCGCAGTCCGAAAAGGACGGAGCGTGTCCGCGTGATCTAACGCAGAGACACCCAGCCTGAAACGCTGGCCGGGTCCTGGCGCTCGAGAAATACATAGGCTGTCTGGTCCCAGGAGACGACCTCATCGTGCAGATTGTCCAGCACGAAATTGCCTTCATCTGTGACCACGGTCAGCACTGCGTGGCGCACGAAGTTGGGCGTAAGAACCACGGCGATGCGAAGCGCGGGTTCCGGCAAGCCCAGATGAATCAACACCTGGCGCTTGGCCACGACATAGTCCTCGCAGTCGCCATAGCCGTCAGTGGGAATGGTCCAATATTCTTCCTTGCCGTAATGGGCCGTGTCGTCTTCCGCCACGAAGGCTTCGTTGAAGGCGATATTGACCGCCTCCAGCGTGTGCCGAAGCGTTTCGGTCATGTGCAACTGGCGCGGAGCATTGGCAGGCGCCGTGCATTGATCGGGGAAGCGCTGACAGAATCCGATATAGCCGGAGGGCGGCTTGGCCAGCCGACCGCGCAGCGAAATCACGGCATCGCCCGTCGGGGCAGGCTTTGATGAGAAAAACGAACCAGGCGCGAGCTCGTGCCGGTCGCCGAGAGCACCGAGGTCATCGGAGGCACAGCCCGCGACGCCCGACAAGACCAGAATGGCCGTGATCCGTTTGAAGACCCGCACCTACGCAACTCCCCTCACCCGCAATGAGGCTAGGGGCCGGTCTCTTAAGACCCGCTAAGTTTACTTGGTTACCTTCGCGTAAATTCAGCACCGCGTGCGCGTTAGATTTCGTGTTTGCGAATGCAAGCGGCAAGATGATCGCCGGCAGGATTCGCATTTGGCACGCCCATAGGCTCCAGAAGCGGAACCGTGCTGCGGCAAGCCTCGATCGCATAGGCACAGCGCGGGTGGAAAGGGCAACCGGGCGGCGGCGAAACGGGACTCGGCGCCTCGCCCTGCACGGGAACACCGTGATGACGCTGTTGTGGATCGGCCACCGGAATCGCTTCGATCAAAGCACGCGTATAGGGATGGGCAGGATGGCCGAAGATGCGGTCGACGGGGCCCTTCTCGACGATGCGCCCGAGATACATGATGGCGATGGTGTCGCTGACATGCTCGACCACCGATAAATCATGACTGATGAAAATGTAAGTGAGGTGCCGCTCGCGCTGCAAGCGAACCATCAGGTTCAGAACCTGACTGCGCACGGAGACGTCGAGCGCGGAAACGGGCTCGTCGGCGATGACGAGCTTAGGATCGAGGGCGAGCGCGCGGGCGATGCCGATACGTTGGCGCTGTCCGCCGGAGAACTCATGCGGATAACGGTCCAGCATTTCGCCCGTGAGGCCTACGGTCTCCAGGAGCGCGCGCACCTTCTCGATCTGCTCCGCCTTCGTCCCCATGCGATGAACGAGAAGCGGCTCGCGCACGATTTCGCCCACCGTCATGCGCGGATTGAGCGAGGAATAGGGATCCTGAAAAATGGCCTGGATCTCGCGGCGAATGCGAAACAGCGCCGGCTTCGAGGCGTGTGCGATCTCCGCGCCTTCGAAGAAAACGCGCCCCGCGGTCGGTTCCTCCAAACGCATGATGGCGCGGCCGAGCGTGGATTTGCCGCAGCCGGACTCCCCGACCAATCCCAGCGTCTCGCCTTCCATGACGGAAAGATCGACGCCGTCCACCGCGCGCACATCGCCGATCTTGGCACCGAAGACGCCGCCGCGGACGGGATAATATTTCTTCAAACCCTCGACGACGAGGAGCGGCGTGCCGTTCGCGCTCACGGCTCTTCTCCCCGAACAGGATAGTGACAGGCGACAAGACCGCCTTCGAAGGGGCGCAACGCTGGGTCTTCTTCAAAGCATTTCTTCTGTTCCTCCTCGCTCAGTCTCTTTCGTCTCCAGCACCTGTCCGCGAAGCGGCAGAATTGAGGAGGGTTCAACAGAGACGGCACCACGCCCTCGATGGTAGGCAGTTCCGCTTTCTTGTCGGTGCCCTTCTGCGGCAGGCTGCGCAGGAGGCCCCTCGTATAAGGATGCCGGCTGCGCTTGAAGATATCGAAGACGTCGTCCTGCTCGACGATGCGCCCTGCATACATGACGGCGACCTCGTCGCACATCTCCGCCACCACCCCCATATCGTGGGTGATGAACAGGACGGCGGCGCCCGTCTTGCGCTGAAGCTCTTTGATGAGATGCAGGATCTGCGCCTGAATCGTCACGTCGAGCGCCGTCGTCGGCTCGTCGGCGATCAAGAGCAAGGGTTCGCAGAGCAGTGCCATCGCGATCATGACACGCTGCTTCATGCCGCCGGACAGCTCGTGGGGATAGTTCGAAAGGCGAGAGGCCGGATCGGCAATGCCGACGGTCGTGAGCATCTCCACGCAGCGCTCGCGGGCGGCGTGCTTGTCCATGCCGAAGCGCAGCTTAAGCACCTCAGCCATCTGCTTCTCGACCGTGAACACCGGATTGAGCGACGTCATCGGATCCTGGAAGATCATCGCGATCTCTTTACCGCGGATTTTCGGCAGCTCATCGCGGGCGAGAGAGAGGATGTCGATGCCATTGAAACGGATCGCGCCGCCGAGGATCTTCCCAGGCGGGCTTGGCACCAATCGCAGAATCGAGGTGGCGGTCACGCTCTTGCCACATCCCGATTCGCCGACGAGCCCAAGGGTGCGCCCCTTTTCGAGACTGAGCGATACGCCGTCAACGGCGCGCACCAACCCGGCCTCGGTGACGAAGCCGACTTTCAGATCGTCAATTTCCAGCAGCGGCAATTTGGCCCCTTCAAATCAGGCGAGCAGGATCTTTGTGGGATGGATTATTGGAATCTCTTGCGAATGCCGTAATAGTCCTTGTCCAAATCGGAATCGATCGGATAGGCGTTGTTGGTGCGCTTGGCTTCTTCCAGTGCGGCTTTCTTGGCGGGGTCGATCCAGTAGACCATCCAATCAGTGAGCTGCTGCGTCCGCCGCGGCAGATAGAACTCCGGAAATTGCACATAATCCCAATAGACCAGCCTCATATAGGGCGACGTCCAGAACGGAATATAAAACGCCTCGTCGTGAACGATCTGGTCGATCCGCCACATCGCATTGCGGCGTGCGTCCGGGTCCAAGCTCTCCTCATAGGTCTTGATCAGGGCATCGACCTCCGGTGTTCCAAAGTCCCAAAAATCATTGTTGTTCTTGGCCTTTTTGAATTCGGTACCAAGATATTGCCGAGGTTCGGGATAAAGCCCCGAGGTCATTCCGAGGTTGACCATTTCGAATTTCCGCTCCAGGGCGCGCTCGAACATCGTCCCCGGTTCCAGGAGCTGCAATCTCATATCGATGCCCGCGCGGCGGAAATCCTGCTGCACGACCGTCAGATGGGGTTCCAACCCCTTGGCGGAGTACATCAGGGTGAAGCTTGCCTTCTCGCCCTTATCGTTGACGAGGATGTCGTCCGTATCGGACCTGGTAAACAACAGCCCATAAGCGACATTGCGCAGTTTCGCCAATGCGCTTTGGTTGCGGATGCTGTCGGGGCGATGATAGCCGGCGCGCTCCAGATGCTCGCGCGCTTTTTCAGAACCGAATTCGTATGCTTGAAGATTGGGATTGGCGTATTCGGTGCCCTCGAAAAATGATTTCAGACGAAAATACTCATTGTACATGAGGTTCCGGTTCAAGCGCTCGAAGTTCAACAGATACTGCAGCGCGACGCGGAATTCCTTGTTTTGGAAGATCGGCGCTTCGAGATTCATGTGGAGGCCGGAAACCCCCGAGGGCCAATCCACGAACACCCGCGCACGACGGAGCCAGCCATTGGTGACGGCAGGAAAAGTATAGCTCTCATTCCAAATCCTGGCTGTGCCTTCCTGCATCATGTCCAGCTCGCCGAGGCGGACATAATCGAGCTCTCGCTCGGGAGGAATCACGCGCAGATGGATCTGGTCGAAATTGTACATGCCACGGAAATATCGCTTCTTGTCGCCCCACCAATTCGGGGTCCTCTTGAAGGTGATCGACTGACCCCGCTCCACGCTCGAAACCACATAGGGCCCGACCGCAATCTGTGGCTGGTTCGTGGTCCGGGTCACCCAGGTCTCGTCCAGGACGGTCGCGTGCGCCGGGGTCGGCCATAGCCCCGCGTAATCGACGAGCGGTCGCCAACTCGGCCGCGTTCCAACGATTCTGAGCGTGAGATCGTCGATCTTGTCGACGGACTGATAATAGCGCTCCGCATAGCTGTTGTAGAACGGATCAACGATGAACTTCGATTTCATCATCTTCCAGGTGAAGACGTAGTCGTCCGCGGTGATCGGCTTGCCGTCGGAAAATTTTGCGACCGGGTCCAGCTTGAAGTAGATCGTCTTCTGGTCCTTCTGCACCGACCAATGCGTCGCCATGATCGGGATGAACTTATCCGTCACCGGATGACGCCCTACGAGACCGAAGGCTGCGGTGAACGCCTGATTCCAGGAGGCGAAATAGTCGTTGTTGTTGGGTCCCATGATCCGGAAGGTCAGCGGGTAGGCGCCAATGGCGAAATTCAAGGTCCCGCCGCGGATCGCCTTTTCCGACCCGATCGGGGGCTCTTCATTGTCGGTTTCCCAGACGATGTCCTTGGGCAGCGTGACGGGGGCGGTTGGAACGGCGGCGGCCGTCGGCGGCTTCGCGACTTCGGCGGCGAGCATCGGAGCGCTTGCGGCAGGCAAGAGCAAACCCAAGAACGCGATCGCGGCGAAGACCGTTTTCATTCTCGAACTCCCATCGCCTTTATTCATATTTCGCGTATCGCTTCGGATCGAACGCTTCGCGAACCGATTCGCCGATGAATACGACCAGAATCAATGTGATGGAGATGGCTCCGAACGGCGCCAAAGTCAGCCACAATTTGTCCCGGTTTTCCGGGAGGAGCGCCTGATCGATCAGCTGGCCCCAACTCGGTGTGGGCGGCGGCAGTCCATAGCCGAGATAATCCAGCGCCGTCAGCGCGAAGATCGCGCCGACCACAGCAAACGGGGTGAACGTCACCAACGGCGTCAGGCAATTCGGCAAGAGGTGGCGGAAGATGATGCGCAGATGCGACGCGCCGTAGGATTTCGCGGCCAGGCAATATTCCTTGGTCTTCTCGCGATACATCTCCGTGCGCATATAGAACGTGATCCCGATCCATTGAAACACCGTCATGATGCCGACCAGCATCCAGAAACTCGGCACGATCAGCGCCGCCAGGATGATCACCACGTAGAGGAAAGGAATCGAGATCAGCACTTCGATCAAACGTTGGCTAACGATATCGAAGCGTCCGCCGAGATAGCCTTGCAGACTGCCGATGAAGGTACCGATCACCTGGCCGATGAAAGTCAAAAACAAAGCGAAAAAGATCGAAATTCGAAAACCGTAGAGAAGCCGCGAGGCGACATCGCGCCCTTGGCTGTCGGTACCAAGATAATGGC
>Ga0193699_10000643_pt1 | contig 14522 bp, 9 predicted proteins | sample L3c2metaG_FD_160095 | JGI IMG/M metagenome (GOLD analysis project Ga0193699, IMG submission 160095) | Soil microbial communities from a riparian zone of the East river system, Colorado, United States - L3c2 | ecosystem: Environmental > Terrestrial > Soil > Riparian zone | place: USA: East River... | reverse complement strand
GGCGGCCGATCCGCCGAAGAAGATCCTGCTCGGCGAGCGCGCCGTGATGGCCGACGGCAATGACTACAATCTGGTGCTGGCCAAGGACCAGGGCAAGCCGGTCGAGGTGGTGTATGCGACTGAAGGCTCACCGCTGATCATCGTCCCCTCCGGCATTTTTCGCGGCGCGCCCAATCCGAACGCCGCAAAACTGTTCCAGAGCTTTTTCTTTGGCGCGGAAGGCCAGCAATTGCTGGTCGACGCCTTCGCGCACCGCTCATTCCATGCCCAGGTCAAGGAGAAGCCCGGCCACACGCCGCTGTCGGAAATCAAATTGCTGAAGGCTCCGCCGGCGGAAGTGCTGGCGCAGAGCGAGACGATCAAGGCGCGGTACAGCAAGCTGTTCGGGGTATGAGATATTGGCGCCGATCTGAGCAGGCGGGCTGGTGTCGGACACCGCCCGTTTGACGACCCCGCAGACGGTCTTTGATGAACGATCAGCGGTACGCGCGGTGCGGCAATCGGCGATAAAACCCAATCGACTAGCCAGGGCAGTGCGATGTCCGGACCTAAGCGGTCGGATCGACGATGTCTGCTAACAGGATTAAGCCGACATCAAGGGCACCCGGGCCGAGGTCTGCTTTTGACCCCGAACGGACATCGGGTGGCACAGCATTTTTCCCATTTGATGCCTTGTTTCTTCTCGCCACTTGGAAAGTGGACGCTATAATTTGCGTCGTTGCTCAGCCAGTTTTTCGGAGGCACGGCCCTATGCGCCGGCGCGTCTTTATTAGCGTACTTGGCAGTGCGGCCATCTGGCAGTTCGGGGCGCGCGCCGAAAAGAGCGATGGAGTGAGGCGTGTCGGCGTCATTATGGGCTTCGCGGAGAACGACGAGGTTTGGCAGGCCTATCTTTCGACCTTCCGACAAGCTTTACAAAATCTCGGCTGGACAGAGGGCCGTAACATCCGGTTCGACTACCGGTTCAGCGGTGAAAGCGAGGAGCGGATGCACCGCATGGCGGAGGAAATCGTAGGGCTCGCGCCTGATGTGATCCTTGCTTCTACAAATTCGGTAGTGTCGGCAACACTGAATGTCACGCGGTCCATTCCTGTGGTCTTCACTTGGGTATCCGATCCGGTCCGAAGCGGTTTCGTCGCGAACCTGCATCATCCCGGAGGAAAAATTACAGGCTTTCACAATTTCGAGCCTGCAATCGGCGGGAAATGGCTCGCATATCTCAACCAGATAGCGCCGGGACTGCGCCGTGTTGCTGTCGTGCATGTTCCGGAAATCGCTCCGAACGTAGCTTTTCTGCGTGTGGTCGAGGCCGCTGCTCCTCAAATGGGGATAACTGTTTCGCCGGCCGAGATACGCAACGCCGACGACATCGAACGAGTACTGTCGGATTTCGGACGGCAGGGTGGTGGCCTCATCGTGACGCCGAGCGCGCTGACGGCGACGCGCCGCGATCTCATTGTTAGTCTGGCGGCCCGCTTCAATTTGCCTGCGATCTATTCGTTTGGCTTCTATGCTGAGAGCGGCGGTCTGATCTCATATGGTATCAATCAGTTGGAGCAGGCGCGACCGGCCGCGTCCTATGTTGATCGGATTTTGCGAGGCGCAAATCCGGGCGATCTGCCCGTTCAACTCCCGCTCAAATACGAACTGGTCATTAATCTCAAGACCGCCGGCGTCCTCGGCCTCACCGTGCCTAACTCGCTCCAGTTGCTGGCCGACCAAGTGATCGAATAAGTCACCCTCTTCCGCTATTGGCAGATATCGTTGCAAAAGTCGAAAATCGAACAACCCAAAAAACCTCGCGAAGTTGATCTGTTGCCAACGCAGGAATGTATGATTACGCTCTGCCCCTGATAGGCCCAAACGGTCTTTCGATTGGCCGCGCGCAGATGCCCAAATTCCTTCGCATCGGAGTCCATCAGTCGAACGTTTCCGGATACACCTCAAAGGCTTGGTGGCTTCGCCGAGTTGGCTCGACGGTTTTCCTGAAGTGGGGCGCCGTCGAGGTCCATGGCGTGGGAGATGGGCGAAAGATTTACTGGACGCTGTCACCTCAGGCGAAAACAATTCGTTGCGGCACGGTCCAGCGTGCCAAGGACTATGCAAAAGCCGCAATCGCGCGGCGACGCAACCATCGCTATGAACTGCTGGCTGGAACTATTGCGATCCGGCGCCGATCTGCCAAGCGTGGTGCCGAGCTTGAACGAGCGCTCGCTACGATCCTGGTTGTCGACATCGTCCGGTCCACCGAAAAAGCGGCGCGGCTGGGCGATTCGCGCTGGACACAGGTGATGAATCATTATTACGCCGCCGTGCGTAGAGAGCTGAAGACCTTGCGCGGAAAGGAAGTCGTGACGACGGGGGACGGACTGCTGGCGACGTTCGCTGCGCCGGCGGCCGGGGTCCGTTGCGCGACCGCCATTCGCGAGGCGGTGCGTACGCTGGGGCTGGAGATCAGGGTGGGGCTGCACGCGGGCGAATACGAGGTGAGCGGAGCCGACGTGATCGGTCTCGCGTTTCACATCGGCACGCGCGTCGCCGCGAAAGCGCGTGCCGGCGAAGTCCTGGTCTCGAGCGCGGTCAAGGATCTGACGTCGCAGTCCGGAATCAACTTCACGGATCGCGGCGTTCACCAGCTCAAAGGCGTCCCGAAGCGATGGCGCCTGTACCGGGTCGAACGTTAAGGTGTCCTACCGTTCCGGCAAGCCGGCCGCTATCAGCGCCTGCTCGATCCGGTTGCGCGCTTCGATATAAGCGGGGCTGGTATTCCTGGTCGGGATCGCGATGTTGCTCACCGTCGAACCGGGCCGCAGCTTTAAGGCCTGCGCCAACGCCGCATTGGCTTCGTCGGTGCGGCCCAATCGCTGGTAGGCCGCGGCCAGCAGCACCAGCGGACGCCCGGATGCCGGCGTGATGGCGATCGAGCGTTGCAGCCAGGGCAATGCTTCCTCGTCGCGGCCCATCATCAGGTAGCTCACTCCCGCACCAAGCAGCCAGGTCCAGCGCGACACCTCCGGCGTATCGTACCGATCCGCCTGCTTGAACGTCGCCAGCGCGTCCTCGAAGCGGCCCAGTGGAAGCTGCGCCAGGCCCATGTGGTACAGCGCCATTCCGTTCCAGGGATCGAACGCCAACGTCCTGGCGCAAACCACCAGGCTTTCGGTAAATTCATTGGTGGCGTTGAGAAAGCGGCAATAGGCCTGGAGCACCGGAATCGAACCGGGCCTGCTCCGCAACGCCCGCTCCAGCATCGCCTTGGCATTCTTCTCCACCACCGCGGCGTCGGCGGGGCTGTACCAGACCATCTGGATGCCGCGCAGTTGAAGTGCTGCGAGCGCGACCTGGATGTCCACATTGTCGGGATGATCGCCGAGCGCTTTTTCCAGCATCGCCTGCGCCGCGGCGAAACGCTCTTTGCTGGTCTGGTTGATCTGGGCGGTGGCTTGCTCGACCGCGACTTTTGCTGCGCCGTCGGTCGGCACGCCGGCCTGCGCCAGCTCATTGAGGCGCAGCGCCAGCAGATGGCCGAGGCCCGCCGCAAGCCGCGATTGTTGCAGGCTCAAGTCCGTCTCGCCGATCGCGACCGAAACCGGCGCCGACCAGATCACTTCCCGGGTTGCGGTCCGGGTCAGGCGGGCGCGCAGTTCCCATGTCGGGCCGGTGTTCTGCAATTCGCTGCTCAAGATGAAGTCCGCTGGCGCCGGGCGCGCCGAGGCCGCCTGCGGCGAGGTGCTGCCCGCTTCCGGCGTCACGAGGCGGATATTCTCGATCTTCGCCAGTCCGTCAGTGAGGCGGGTCGTGACAGCGGCCGCCGTCGGGACAGCGCCCGGATCGGAGCCGGTGATCGGCATGACCGCGATCACCGGCGGTCTCTGCTTGAAGAGCTCCGGGCCGAACATCGGCGCCGCGATGGCCAGGCCGACCGCGGCTGCGAAAGCCGCGATGGCGGCGACCGCCGTCGGGCCGCTCAGACCGAACGGCCGCCAGTTTTTCGCCGGCACGGCGGCCGGTGCAACCGCCACGGCGGCGGGCGGGACTGGCGTGCCCAGCGCCTCGGTCGACACCTCGGCGTCAAAGAGGTAGCCGCGCCCCGACACCAGCTTGACGATGGCGCGGTCGTCGTCGGCCAGCGCGGCGCGGATCTCGCGGATGCATTGGAACAGGCTGTCGTCGCCGACGTGGACGTCAGGCCAGACCGCCTCCATCAGTTCCGGCTTGCTCAGGACACGTCCGGGGTTGGCGGCAAACAGCGTCAGCACGGCGAAGGTTTTCGGCCGCAGCTTGATGGCTTCGCCGCCGGGCCGGCGCAGCTCGGCACGGTCCGGATCGAGTTCAAAACCGGCAAAACGCAGGAGCATGAGGGTTCCAGGAACCGCTAAGGGGCCCGCCAATACCATGGCCCCGCCAATAGCAGACAGATTGTCGCGCAAACCTCACTGAAATTCAAATTTCAGAAAAATTTCAGGTCGCCATCGGGACAGACGCAGGGATTCCGTTCGAAAACTCCGCTGCGAGCGGGATGGCCATGACCTGAGCGCGGCTCAGGCGTGGCAGGGTGCGAGGGGCGGGTATGGGTGGAATGTGTGGGGCCGACGCGGCGAACCGCCGGTATTTTCGTACGGGGCGGACCGTTCTGCTGGCGTCGTCGGCGTTGTACCTGGCATCGGCATTGCCGGCCGCGGCGCAGGACGCCACGTGGCGCTCCGCGCCCGGCAGCGGCGACTATAACACCGCCGCCAACTGGACCCCGACCGCGGTGCCGACCGGCACGGCGTCCTTCGGAACGACGACCGGTCCCGCCGTGACGTTCTCGAGTGACACCACGGTCGGCGGCTGGACGTTCAACGCGGGCGCGTCGAACTATAGCTTCAGCAACAGCCAGTCGCTCAGTTTCACCGGCGCCGGCATAGACATCCAGGGCGGCAGCGCCGCCATCACCAACAACAGCGGCGGCAGCCTGACTTTCAACAACACCAGCACGGCCGGCAGCGCCGCCATCACCAACACCAGCGGCAGCACCAGTTTTAACGGCGGCAGACTGATTTTCAACAACACCAGCACGGCCGGCAGCGCCACCATCACCAACAGCAACGGCCCCGTGATTTTCAACGACGCCAGCACGGCCGGCAGCGCCACCATTTTCACCACCGACGGCGGCTTCAACAGGGTGTTTTTCGACAACACCAGCACGGCCGGCAGCGCCACCATCACCGCCAACAACGCCGCCGAAGTGCATTTCAACGCCACCAGCACGGCCGGCAGCGCCACCATCACCACCACCAACGGCGGCAGCCTGATTTTCGACAACACCAGCACGGCCGGCAACGCCGCCATCACCAACAACAGCGGCAACTACGTGTTCTTCGGCGCCACCAGCACGGCCGGCAACGCCACCATCACCAACAACGGCTACCTGTATTTCTCCGCCACCAGCACGGCCGGCAGCGCCACCATCATCACCACCAACAGCGGCGGCCAGAGCCATATTGAAAGGAGCGCCAGCGGAGGAACCGCGCGGTTCATCCTGAACGGCACCGGCCTTCTCGACATTTCAGGGCGCACGACCGGCACCACGGCCGGCTCGATCGAGGGCGCCGGCAGCGTTTTTCTGAGCTCGAACAACCTGGCGGTCGGCGGCAACAACCTCTCGACGACGTTTTCCGGCGTCATCCAGGACGGCGGTGGCTTTGGCGGCACCGGCGGCTCGCTGACCAAGACCGGCAGCGGCACGCTGACGCTGTCGGGCGCGAACACCTACACCGGCGGCACGACCATCAATGCCGGCACGCTGGCGATCTCGGCCGACAACAACCTCGGCGCCAATACCGGCGGCCTGACGTTCAACGGCGGTACGCTGCAGTTCGGCGCGAGCTTCGATCTGGCCAACACCCGCGCCATCACACTGAACGCGGGCGGCGGCACGTTCGACACCAACGGGTTCAACACGATGGTCTCCCAGGCGATCGGCGGCACCGGCGCGCTCGTCAAGGCCGGCAGCGGCATGCTGACACTGTCGGGCATCAACACCTATGGCGGCGGCACCACGATTTCCGCAGGCGCCTTGCGGATCGGCAATGGCGGCACCACCGGCTCGGTGCTCGGCAACATCACCAACAACGCCGCGCTGATCTTCAACCGCCTGGATGCGGTCACCTTCGGCAGCGTCATCAGTGGCAGCGGCACACTGGAAATGCTTGGCACCTTCGGCACGCTGACGCTGTCCGGGATCAACACTTACACCGGCGCCACCACCGTGAACGGCGGCACGCTCCAGATTTCCGGAAGCATTGCGTCGAGTACCGTCACCAACAATGCCACGCTTGCCTATATCGGAAACGCGACGGCCGGCAGCGCCAGCATCACCAACAACAACAACCTGCAATTCAACGGCGCCAGCTCCGCCGGCAACGCCAGCATCACCAGCAACGCCGGGCTGATTTTCCGCGCCACCAGCACGGCCGGCAGCGCCACCATCGCCAACAGCAACGGGATGATTTTCAGCGACACCAGCACGGCCGGCAACGCCACCATTAGCAACAGCCACACCCTGCAATTCAACGACTCCAGCACGGCCGGCAGCGCCACCATCACCAGCACCGAGACGTTGGCTTTCTTCAGTACCAGCACGGCCGGCAGCGCCCGCATCGCCAACAGCGGCGGGATGATTTTCAGCGGCACCGCGACAGCCGGCAGTGCCGGCATCACCAACGACGGCACGATGAATTTCAGCGGCACCGCGACAGCCGGCAGTGCCGGCATCACCAACAACGGCTCGATGGTTTTCCTCGACACCGCAACAACCGGCAGCGCCATGATCGCCAACGCCGGCACGATGACTTTCGCCTTCAACAGCACGGCCGGCAGCGCCACCATCGCCAACAACAACTTCCTGCAATTCGTCCACCACAGCACGGCCGGCAGCGCCGCCATTACCAATGGCGCCTCGGGCAACACGGATTTCAGCCAATCGGACGGTCCCCTCCGCGACAGAAAGCTCAGCGCCGGTTCGATCAACGGTGGCGGCGTCTTCAAGCTCGGACGAAACGAGCTGACGGTCGGCGGCAACAATCTCTCCACCAATGTCACCGGCGTCATCGCCAATGGTGGCGATGGCGGCGGGACCGGCGCCAGGCTGATCAAGACCGGCACCGGCACGATGATCCTGTCCGGCGCCAACACCTACACCGGCGCCACCACCGTGAACGGCGGCGTTCTGGCGGTAAACGGCTCGATCCTGGCATCGAGCGGCGTCACCGTGAGCGCGGGCGGCACGCTCGCGGGCACGGGCACGGTTCACAATGCTTTCATCAGCGGCGGCACCTTGATGGCCGGCAACGGCACCGCCGGCTCGTCGATGACGGTCAACGGCACGCTCGGCTTCAATGCGGCGGCAACCTATCGGGTCAACGTCGATCCGGCGGCGGCGTCGTTCGCCAACGTCTCGGGCGTGGCGACGCTCGGCGGCGCCACGGTCAATGCCAGCTTTGCGCCGGGCAGCTACATCTCGAAGCAGTACACCATCCTGACCGCCGGCAGCATCAATGGCACCTTCGGCACGCTCGCCAACACCAATCTGCCGGCGAACTTTCATGACTCGCTGAGCTACGACGCCACCCACGCCTACCTGAACCTCGACCTCAACTTCTCGACGCCCGCGGCGAACACCCTCAACGGCAACCAGAACAATGTCGCCAACGCCCTGATCAATTTCTTCGACACCACCGGCGGCATTCCGATGGTGTTCGCCGCGTTGAATGCGAATGGCCTGTCGCAGGCTTCCGGTGAGGCCGCCACGGGTTCGCAGCAGACCACCTTCGGTGCGATGAACCAGTTCATGGGGGTGATGACGGATCCCTTCATCGCCGGCCGCGGCGATGGCCTCAGCGCAGGCGAGGGCGGTGCGACCGGATTTGCCGATGAGGGGTTTGGCGTCAGCGCCTACGCTTCGCCGGACACGCCGCGCTCGAAGCGCGAGCGCGATGCCTATGCCGCGATCTATCGCAAGGCGCCGCCGCCGCTCGTCGATACCTTCAATCAGCGCTGGAGCGTGTGGGCCGCGGGCTACGGCGGTTCGCAGACCACCGATGGCAATGCAACGCAGGGATCGAACACCACGACATCGGGCATCTACGGCACCGCCGTCGGCGCCGACTACCGCTTCTCCCCCAACACGCTGGCCGGCTTTGCACTGGCCGGCGGCGGCACCGGCTTCTCGGTCGTCAACGCCGGCAGCGGCCGTTCCGACCTGTTCCAGGCCGGCGCCTTCATCCGGCACAATGCTGGTCCCGCCTACATCACCGCGGCACTGGCCTACGGCTGGCAGGACGTCACCACCGACCGCACCGTCACCATCGCCGGCACCGACCGGCTGCGCGCCCGGTTCAACGCCAGCGCCTTCTCCGGCCGCGCCGAAGCCGGCTACCGTCTTGTCAGCCCATGGATCGGCGGCGTTGGCATCACGCCTTACGCCGCCGGACAGTTTACGACGTTCGAGCTGCCGGCTTACGCCGAGCAGGTCGTCTCCGGCGCCAACACCTTTGCCCTCGCTTACAGCTCGAAGAGCGTCACCGCGACCCGCAGCGAACTCGGCTTCCGCACCGACAAATCCTTCGCGATGCAGAGCGCGATCCTGACGCTGCGCGGCCGCGCCGCCTGGGCCCACGACTTCAATCCCGATCGCGCCATCGGCGCCACCTTCCAGACCCTGCCCGGCGCCAGCTTCGTCGTGAACGGCGCGCGGCAAGCGAGCGATGCCGCGCTGACCACCGCGTCGGCCGAGATCAAATGGATGAACGGCTGGTCGGCGACCGGCACGTTCGAGGGAGAGTTTTCCAGCGTCACGCGCTCCTACGCCGGCAAGGGCGTCGTTCGATATAGCTGGTAAGCCGGCGACTTCCGCTGTTTGACCTTTCCTGAATACGCGCCAAGGCGGACGTCCGCTGACCACTCTGAATCTATCGGTTCACGCCCTCGTTCCGCAAACAAGAGGCGCCCCCAACGGAGGCCCCTTTCGCATTATCGGGGAAACGCACCTTGACGCGCTTGGCAGCCCTTGATCTCCACGGCACCTAGATATACATTTAACTTCATGTATATCCAACAGGAGTAAAGCCCATGCAAGTCGCGAAATGGGGCAACAGCCTTGCGATCCGGCTCCCTGCCGTTGTGGTCGAAGTGCTTGGCCTCAAGGAGGGAGATGAGATCGAAATCCATGTCGCCGATGGCAAGCAGTTTGGTGTTGCACGCAAGCCGGGGCGCGATGATCTGTTGAAGCGTCTGCGCGCCTTTCGCGGCCGCCTTCCTGCCGATTTCAAATTCGATCGGGACGAGGCAAATGCCCGCTAGCTTTTTCGATACCAATGTCCTCGTCTACCTTGCTTCAGGCGATGCCGCCAAGGCCGACCTTGCCGAAGCCGCCGTCAACGCTGGCGGCGCCATCAGCGTCCAGGTGCTCAACGAATTGGCCAACGTCGCGCGCCGAAAAATGCAGATGTCGTGGGCTGATACGCATGCGCTTCTGACCGTGCTGCGCGGCCTGCTGACGGTTCATCCGCTCACCGTGGAAATCCACGAAACAGGATTGGGTCTTGCCGAGCGGTATGGCCTGCCGACCTATGATGCCATGATTGCCGCCTCGGCGCTTCACGCCGGCTGCGACACATTGTGGTCGGAGGACATGCAACACGGCATGACGCTCGGCGGCGGTCTGCGTATCGTCAATCCGTTTCGTGTTGCAGGTTGAAACCGGCAGCGAAAGCTCGATCGAGAATTCCATCCCAGGTGGGTGCGCATTCGATGCGACCCGGCAAACAAAAAGGCGCCCGTTAAGGGCGCCTTTTGCAGATATCGATGCCGTGACATTGGCGGACCGAAGCCCGCGAGAAATCACAGCGAATAATACATATCGAATTCGACCGGATGCGGGGTCATTTCGAAGCGCTCGACTTCGGTCATCTTCAACTCGATATAGGCGTCGATGAAATCGTCGTCGAACACGCCGCCGTTCTTGAGGAAGGCGCGATCCTTGTCGAGGCTTTCCAGCGCCTCGCGCAACGAACCGCACACCGTCGGGATCGACTTCAGCTCTTCCTTCGGCAGGTCGTAGAGGTCCTTGTCCATCGCCGGACCCGGATCGATCTTGTTCTTGATGCCGTCGAGACCGGCCATCAGCATCGCGGCGAAACCGAGATAGGGGTTGGCCATCGGATCGGGGAAACGCACCTCGACGCGCTTGGCCTTCGGGTTCGAGGTATAGGGGATGCGGCAGGAGGCCGAACGGTTGCGCGCGGAGTAGGCGAGCAGCACCGGCGCTTCATACCCGGGAACCAGACGCTTGTAGGAGTTGGTCGACGGATTGGTGAAGGCGTTGATCGCCTTGGCATGCTTGATGATGCCGCCGATGTAGTTGAGACAGGTTTCCGACAGGTCGGCGTATTTGTTGCCGGCGAAGACCGGTTTGCCGTCCTTCCAGATCGACTGGTGGCAGTGCATGCCCGAGCCGTTGTCGCCATAGACCGGCTTCGGCATGAAGGTGGCGGTTTTGCCGTAGATGTGCGCGACCTGGTGGATGCAGTATTTGTAGATCTGCATCTGGTCCGCCATCAGCGTCAGCGTGTCGAACTTCATGCCGAGTTCGTGCTGGGCGGATGCCACTTCGTGGTGATGCTTCTCGACCTTGACGCCCATCTTGGCCATCGCGCCGAGCATTTCCGAGCGCATGTCCTGCACCGAATCCTGCGGCGGCACGGGAAAATAGCCGGCCTTGGTGCGGATGCGGTGGCCGAGGTTGCCGCCCTCATATTCGGTGTCCGAATTGATCGGCAGTTCCGACGAATCCAGCTTGAATCCGGTGTTGTAGGGGGTGGTCTGGTAGCGGACGTCGTCGAACACGAAGAACTCCGCCTCGGGTCCGAAGAAGATCGTATCGCCAACGCCCATCGACTTGACCATGGCCTCGGCCTTCTTGGCCATGCCGCGCGGGTCGCGGTTATAGGGCTCGCCGGTGGTCGGCTCCAGCACGTCGCAGGTGATGACCATGGTGGTTTCGGCGAAGAACGGATCGATCGTCGCGGTGACCGGATCGGGCATCAGGCACATGTCGGATTCGTTGATCGCTTTCCAGCCGGCGATCGACGAGCCGTCGAACATGGTGCCCTCGGCGAAAATGTCCTCGTCGATCATGCTGATGTCGAAGGTCACGTGCTGCCACTTGCCGCGCGGGTCGGTGAAACGCAGGTCGACGTACTTCACGTCGTTGTCCTTGATCGACTTAAGGACGTCTTTGGCGGTCTTCATGAATACCCCTTCTGGCTTACAGGTCATCGTGACCTGGCCGCGGGCAGCGACCGGTCAGCCATGCTCAATACAATTGGGGGAAGCTCAATACAATATCAGAGTGCCGCCAATACGGGACCAGAGTTGCCGCTAAAGCAGGCTCAAATGGCGTCCAGCCCGGATTCCCCGGTTCTGATGCGAATGGCCTCTTCGATATTGGACACGAAGATCTTGCCGTCGCCGATGCGCCCTGTCTGGGCCGCGCGCCGGATCGCGTCGATCGCTTTCTCGACCAGTTCGTCTCCGATCACGATCTCGATTTTGACCTTGGGCAGAAAGTCCACGATGTACTCGGCACCGCGATAGAGTTCGGCGTGACCCTTCTGCCGCCCGAAACCCTTGGCTTCGGTCACGGTGATGCCCTGCAGTCCGACTTCCTGAAGCGCTTCTTTCACCTCGTCGAGCTTGAATGGCTTGATGATGGCTTCGATTTTTTTCACTGAACGCCTCCCAGGCATTTCCATATTGCAGACTGCTGCGTTGTTTCGACGTTGCGCGCGATGCGCAAGCTATCCGATCGTCTGTCCTGACGGGCAGCCGGGCAAAGGCGATATTGGCATTGGCCGGTGAGCACGAGGATCCAGAGCGGGTTTCTTCATCGGCTTCCCCAAAAGCAGGGTCTATGCCAAGTTGTTAATGGCCCCTGTTTTTGGAATGTTATCAGACTTTTAACAGGCATCCGCGATGGGGTACGCCGAAAGCCCTATGATACTGAAGCCTTCTAATTAGGCAAACAGGTCAATTGGTGTGCAATCGTCAGGAGATGGGCTTCGCGTGTGCCGGTAAATGCCTCAGGATAAGGCGCTTGTACCAGGGATTTGGCATGGAAGTTCTGACCTCAGCTGAAATGGAGCGCGCCGACCGGCTGACCATCGCCGCGGGCACGCCCGGCTTCGCGCTGATGCTGAGCGCCGGCCAGGCGGTCGCGGAGGCTGCGATGGACCTCGTGGCGGAGGGGTCGATCCTGGTCGTCGCCGGCCGCGGCAACAATGGCGGCGATGGCTTTGTCGCGGCGGCCGAACTCGCGGCGCGCGGCCGCGAGGTCTCGGTCATCCTTTTGTGCGAGCGCGACAGCCTGCAGGGCGATGCGGCGTCGGCGGCGCGAGGCTGGAAATACCCGGTGCTGCCGTTCAATCCGCAGGCGATCGGCCGTCCGGCGCTGATCGTCGATGCGCTGTTCGGCGCCGGCCTCAATCGGCCCGTGAAGGGCGATCCGCACGACATGATCGAGGCGATCAACGCCAATGGCGCGCCGGTTCTCAGCGTCGACTTGCCGAGCGGCGTCAACGGCACCACCGGCGCGGTCATGGGTGTCGCCATCCGTGCCGCCGAGACCGTCACCTTCTTCCGGCGCAAGCCGGCGCATTTGCTGTTGCCGGGCCGGATCCATTGCGGCCGCGTCCGCGTCGCCGATATCGGAATCGAGGCCCAGGTCCTTGCCGAAATCCATCCACAGACTTTTGAGAACATCCCGGAGTTTTGGCGGAAGTGTTTTCCGGTGCCGCAGGCCGATGGTCACAAATATGCCCGCGGCCATGCCGTGATCGTTTCCGGCGACATCGCGGCGACCGGCGCGGCGCGGCTGTCGGCGCGCGGGGCCTTGCGGGCAGGGGCCGGGCTGGTCACGCTGGCCTCGCCCAGGGATGCGCTCGCCGTCAATGCCGCAGCCGTTGCCGCCGTGATGGTGCGCGCCATCGATACGGTGGTCGAGTTTGCCGAGCTGTTGGGTGACCAGCGGCTCAACACCTGCGTGATCGGGCCGGGCGCCGGCGTCGGCGCGCGGACGCGCGATCTGGTCCTGACCGCGCTGTCGGCCAAGCGCCATCTCGTGCTGGATGCGGACGCGCTGACGAGTTTTGCCGAAGCGCCCGAACATCTGTTCGAAGCGATCAAGGCCTCGCAGGACCCGCAAGTGGTGCTCACCCCGCATGAGGGCGAATTTCCGCGGCTGTTCAGCGATATGAGCAACAAGCATCCGAACCGCTCGAAGCTCGAGCGGGTGCGGGACGCGGCACAACGCTGCGGCGCCGTGGTCCTGCTGAAGGGACCGGATACGGTGGTGGCGTCGCCGGATGGACGCGCCACCATCGCCGCCAACGCGCCGCCCTGGCTCGCCACCGCCGGCGCCGGCGATGTGCTGGCGGGGATGACAGCGGCGATGCTGGCGCAGGGCGTGCCGGCGTTCGAGGCCGCCAGCATCGCCGCCTGGATGCATGGCGAGGCCGCGCGCGAGGCGGGACCCGGCCTGATCGCAGAAGATCTGCCGGAGGTGCTGCCGGCGGTATTCCGGCGGCTCTATGACGAGTTCGGCATCGATTATTGAGAAGTGCTGCGAGCCGAGCATTCTACTTTGCATGGGGTTGTTTTCGCGATTTTTTGTAGAGACCCTGCGGTAGGCGCTGCGTCGTGTCCGGGACACCAGATCGTTGGTGCTTCGCGCGTTTACGGCAAATCGATTCAACTCCGGCCCACCATGCTCCAGGGCAGCGGCTCAAGGTTCTGCCGAGGGCCGTTCACGCCAGATACTTTGTCACGGCCGTTTCGTTCCATTCCAACCCAAGGCCGGGCCCGCGGGCCGTTATCGCTCCGTCGACGATCTCAATGGGGTGGGCGAGAATGGCCCGGGCAAGGTCCAGAACTTCGAGCCAGTGCGCGGTCGGCGTCACCGCCAGCATGTGGGAGCTGGCCTCCGCGAACAGGTGGCTCGACATCGGGATCGAGGCGGCCTCCGCCTGGCCGGCGACGCGGAGCCAGCCGGTGATGCCGCCGACCTTCATCAGATCGGGCATGATGAAGTCGCTGGCGCCGGCCGCGATCGCTTCGGCAAAGCCGCGCGGAAACCACCAGTTCTCGCCGGATTGAATCGAGATCGCCGAGGTTGCCCGCACCTGCGCGTGGCCCTGAAGGTTTTCGGCCGCCACCGGCTCCTCGATCCAGTGCAGATCGTAAGGCGCGAGCCGGGCAATGCGGCGGGTGGCTTCGGCGGGATCGAGCGACTGGTTGAAATCCAGCATCAGCGCGATATCCGGGCCGAGCAGGGCGCGCACGCCCTTGACGACGCGCTCGTCGTTGGCGGCATCGCCGTCGCCGCCCTTGATCTTGATGCCCCCAAAACCCTGATCGAGCGAACGGCGCAGATCCTTCTCGTCGGCGACGGGGTCGACCACGCCGTAACTGTCATAGGCCCG
>Ga0193699_10000642_pt1 | contig 14554 bp, 12 predicted proteins | sample L3c2metaG_FD_160095 | JGI IMG/M metagenome (GOLD analysis project Ga0193699, IMG submission 160095) | Soil microbial communities from a riparian zone of the East river system, Colorado, United States - L3c2 | ecosystem: Environmental > Terrestrial > Soil > Riparian zone | place: USA: East... | reverse complement strand
GCGGGGCCGACGCCGTCGCGTGGGGCACGCCAACCAGGTACGGAATTATGGCGACGCCGCTCAAGCGCTTCTTCGACGGAATGGTGGACCTCTGGCTGCGCGGCGAGCTGGAGGACAAGCCGACAGGTGTCTTCACAAGCAGCGCGTCCATCCATGGCGGGCAGGAGTCGACGATCCTCACGACGCTCATCCCGTTGCTTCATTTCGGAATGATTTTCGTCGGAACTCCCTACGTGCAGAACCCACAGATTCTTACGACCGAAGCGATCGGCGGCTCGCCGTATGGACCTTCGACTATCGCGGGCCCCGACGACCAGCGCGCCGTGGCCCCCGTCGAATTGGTCACAGCGCGAAACCTCGGCGTGCGCCTTGCACGCGTCGCCTCGGCGCTCAAGATCGTTCGGGTGACTACGACCCAACGGCAGGTCGACGCGCCAGCTTACACCACGCGCGGAGAGTAATTCGGTCTAGCGCGCGGCGTTGATCCCACGTCAACACGGAATGCGCTATGACCAGGGTAGTGATCGACATGACGATGTCGCTCGACGGATTCGTCGCTGGGCCCCGCGACGGGAAGGAGTATCCGCTCGGGAAGAACGACGGGATGCGGATCTTCGACTGGTATTTTTCGGGCAAGGACGAGTACCGTAACCCGCTGTTCCGGCCTGAACCGGGAGTAAACCTCGATCAGGTGAAGCGGATGTACGAGGAATCCGGTGCGTTCATTTTCGGGCGGCGAACCTACGACATCACCAATGGCTGGAACGGTGCGCACCCAGTGAACGGCGTGCCGGTGTTCGTTCTTACTCATACTCCGCCGCCGCCCCAAACAGTGCCCAAGGGACCGTCGAATCTCACCTTCGTCACCGATGGCATTGCCAGCGCCATCCAGCAGGCGCGAGCAGTAGCTGGTGGCAAGGACATCAAGCTCGGCGGCGCGTCGCCTGGACAGCAGGCACTGAAAGCCGGACTCTGCGACGAGATTCTGATTCACCTCGCGCCCCACATTCTCGGCGACGGCGTGAGCCTTTTTGATCATCTCGGTGGTCCGGTGCGACTCGAAAAGATTTCCGCCGCTGACGGCCCACTCGCAACGCACGTGAGGTACCGGGTGCTTAAGGCATAACGGATGAAGCACATCGCACTCTCGATTTGCCTGGCCATTGCCGCATGCGCTTTACCGCGCGCACCGAGCGACACATACGTACCGCCCCCGCTCGCCGACTACCATCAGCATCTCTTCAGTCCAGCACTCGCCGCGCTGATGTCTCCCCCGCCGCCCGCTGCACCGCTCGCGCCAATTACGGCAAGCGATCTCATCCAGTTGCTCGACGCGGCAGGAATCAAGCGCGCAGTCATTCTATCGACCGCCTACATCTGGAGCCAGCCGAGGAGGAAGGTTGAGAACGACTACGAGAAGGTAAAAGCGGACAACGATTGGACCGCCGAACAGGTGGCGCTATATCCGAACCGGCTGGTCGGATTCTGCAGCGTCAATCCCGTGAGGGAGTACGCGCTCGAGGAGCTGGCTCGCTGCTCGAAGAATCCGCATTTCCGCGGTCTCAAGCTGCATTTCGGAAACTCCGTCGTGGATTACCACAATCCACAGCACGTCGAGCTGGTCCGTCGGGTCTTTGCCGCGGCCAACCGATATCGGATGCCAATCGTAGTCCACATGAGAGCGACGATTTCCGAGAAGCTGCCGTACGGCGCCGATGAAGCGCGAATCTTTCTGAATGAGATGCTCCCGGCAGCGCCAGACGTTCCAGTTCAGATCGCGCATCTGGCCGGTTCCGGCGGTTACGACGACCCACTCGTGGATCAGGCGCTATTGGTTTTCATCGATGCGATCGCGAAAGGCGACCCGCGCACAAAACGGCTGTGGTTCGATGTTGCGACGGTCGCCACTTCGGATATGGCGCCCGCCCAGGCAACCCTCATCGCGACGCGAATCCGGGAGGTCGGCATACAGCGCGTTCTCTACGGAACCGATGCGTCGGTACCGGGCAATTCGCCGCGCGAAGGATGGGCCAACTTTCGAAGGCTGCCGTTATCGAACGCCGAGTTTCGGACCATCGCGAACAACGTCCCTCCCTACATGCATTGATCTCAGGCGGGCCCGGTCGATTCGACCAGGCGCGTTTTGTCGCTCGTAGAGAACAGACTATGCCAGCTCATGCCCACAATCGCTAGCGTTTGTGCCCCTCGTAGTCGAATCCGCGACCGTTCCACGTATAGAAGGCGCCGATAGGGTCCTCGCGACGTCCAACCCATAGCGCGTCGGCGGACACCCTGGCATTAGGGCGGTAGCCAATTGTCAGGTTCAAGGAATTTTTATGAGAGACATCGAGGGCATCGATCCAGCCAAGGTCGTCGGGACCCCACGCGGTCGCGCCCGCCCCAAGGATCGTGACGCGCCGCGTGCCGCGATGTACGATCGCCACGCCCAGCTTTCCGTTTGAGCGATTCTCAACCACCACCGCCGCGTCCTCGATTCCGTCACCGTCGAAATCGCCTTCGACATATGGCGGAGCCTGGAGGCTCAATGAGATCGCGTAGATGCTGTCGAGACCCGCGCTCGTGGCGATGCTCCAGATAGAGTCCGGCACATCAGAATCCTTGTTGGAAACGATGTCTTGCGAGCATTCGACGAATGCTTCGTAGATGTCGTCCGCCGCGGTTGGCGGGGGAGGCGTGGTGTCGGAGTCGTCACCGCCATTCCAGCGGCCAGTCACGATGCAGAGATTGTTGCGCATGCGTATTCCGACAACCGAACCATCCGGTCCATCCGCACCGTAGCTCAGATCATTTCGCCACCCGTGGCGCTTGAACGACGCCCAAAGCGCGTCGACGGGGCCGGCCTCGTTCGGAAGCGCCTTGAAGGATCCCTTTACGAAGAGGCGACATCCTGCGCGCGGAGTCTCGCGAGGGGTATCGAAGTAATCGCCTTCTTCGCGACGTGGCGTGATCGAGAGCGTCTCGCGTGTGATGATCGACGCCGAGTCACATGCAACGCGGACAGCTGAAGGAATCGCACCGGAACGAACGAGCGAATGATCGCCACGGGCTGCTGACGCCTGGCTCGAAATGGAATCCGCTTTGATGGAAGGTGTAGAGGCGCTCGACAGCGGCACTGACGCGCTCGGACCAACGCGCTGCGTCCTATCGGCAGCCGGCGCACACCCAACCGACAATCCGAAGAAGATGAAGCCGGCGAAGGCGGTCGCGGCTATGCTAATGGTAATGAGAGAGTAAAAGTTGATCCCACGCCAGGCTCGCTCGACGCAACGAGATCCCCGCCCATCCCCCGCGCCAGCTCCCGGCTGATCGGCATCCCGAGCCCGGTTCCTTTGTGCTGCCGCGAGAGCGCGTTGTCGAACTGCACAAACGGCTCGAAGACGATCCGAAGCTGCTCCGCGGTCATTCCAACGCCAGTGTCGCGGACAGAAAACGCGCTGACTCCGGCGTCGAGCACCGCCGTGGTGACGGTGATCCGCCCCTCCGGCGGAGTGAACTTTATGGCGTTCGAGAGCACGTTCAACATGATCTGAACTGCTTTCTCCTTGTCGGCGCGGAACAGAAGCTTGGAGTTGCAGTCCTCGCAGTCGTACGCGATTCGTTTTTCCGCGCGCTGCGGCGCCGTGAGAGAATCGATCACGTCCAGTACTTCGTGCGCGACAACCTCGGTGATCCTGTACGTGACCTTTCCCGCCTCCAGCTTTGCCTGCGTGAGCACGGCTTCGATCAGGCCGAGGAGGTGCTGTTGGCTTTTTACAATGCGGCGGAGGAAATTCTGTTGGCCCTCGCCAACCGGCGTCGGAATACCATCGAGCATTAGTTGCGCGTAGCCACCGATGGCGTTGAGCGGTGTGCGGAGCTCGTGGCTCATCATCGCCAGAAAATCCGCTTTCGTCTTGTTGGCCTCCTTCGCATCGGCCAGCGCTACGTCGAGTGCTGCCTCGACGCGCTTGTGTTCCTCGATGTCGGCGGTGCACCCGAACCATTCCGCGATTGTGCCGTCGGTCGCGAGCATCGCATCCGCTCTGACGAGATGCCAGCGATACTGACCGTCCCGCGCACGCAGGCGAAACTCGACCTCGTACGGCTCACCCGTCTCGAGCGATTGCCGCCACCGTGCGATCACGCGGTCTACGTCGTCCGGATGGACGATATCCAGCCAGCCGTTGGCGAGGAGGTCGTCGACGGACCGGGCGAAGAGGTCAGCGGTTCGTCTCGTCACGAAATCGAGAAGGCCATCCGGCTTCGCGGTCCATACCTGAACGGGGATCGTCTCCGCCATTGTGCGGAAGCGCGCCTCGCTCTCAGATAGCGCAACGGCCAATCGCTCAGCGGCCTCGGTACGCGCCCGGAGGGCGGTCGCGGCTCGGGCACGCTTGATGAGATTCCTGGCGAGGAGCGTCGCCATATCCGTCAGCTCGATGTCGGCGGGCGTAGGATCTCTCGGCTCGTGGTAATACATCGCGAACGTCCCCAGTACTCTGCCGTCCGTATCGAGAATGGGGGTCGACCAGCACGCGGCGAGACCGAATGGCTTGGCGAAGGCACGGTAATTCACCCACAGCGGATCCGTCTGGATGTCACGAACGATCACGCGTTCCCGCCGGTATGCAGCCGTGCCGCAGGATCCGGCGGCCGGACCGATTCGCTCGCCATCGATTCCCCGCGAATATCTGTCCGGCAGATTTGGCGCGGCGCCATAACGCAAGGTGACGCCATCTTCGTCCAGGAGCAGAACGGATCCGCGCATTCCTGGCGCTACGCGCTCCATGAGCCTGACGAGGGCGTCGAGCGACTCGTGCAGCATCGCCGCCGAAAGGTATTCCGCGGTCGGGCTATCGAAGTCGTCGCCAGCAACCGGCACGCCCCGCTGTGGCACCTCTCTGTCGCCAGGCGATTTGCCGATGGATTCTGCGTACCCACCGTGCTGGATGGGTTCGACCCACATCTCATTGGCGCGATCGTTCATCGCGCGCTCATGCATCGGCTCGCTAGTCATTACATGTAAACAGCCTCGAAGCTGGCGAGCGGTGTGCCGGCGGCGTTCTTCGGCCGGGCATGAATGCTCTGCGGGGATAGCACCTACTCCTCGAACTTGCAGCAATCTATAGGCCCACTAAACCTCGGTAACCCACCACTGCGCGACCCAACTGGGGATTCGATTTGTACGCTACCGCTCCTTCTCTCTTTTGCGCTAGGGTTCCCTCTCTATAGCATGTGACCAAAGCGAGCGATCCCGTAGTCTTTCTCTTGGGCACCCATTCCGACGCCCACCAACCGTACGAGAGCGGTCTTGGCCACGAATCCAGCAGGAAGGATCCTCCAGTTCAGCCCCGGACAAAGGTCATCCAAGTGGCCTTTCGCTGACGCATTCGAGCACGCACCTAATGGTATGGCGCTGCTGGATAGCGACGGACGGATTGCTCAGGCGAACATCGCCTTCTGCGAAATTCTCGGATTCGGTCGGTCCGAGCTGCTCGGATTGGGCCTAACCAAAATCACCCACCCCGATGACGCCGATACTGAGGCCGAACATCGGATGCGTCTCGCCGTTGGTGAGATCGACCGCTACCAGCTCGCCCAACGTCTGATCCGCGAAGATGGCGCGTCAACCTGGGTTCTGATGTCGGTCTCCGCCTGCCGCGAGAGCACAGAGTCCCCTGAGTACTACGTTATTCAGGTGGAAAGCGCCGGCGAGCATCTCCCCACCACGAACATCACAGCTCCCGATGCCTTGACCTACCGCATCGGCGAGGCACTGCACGAGATCGGGAATGCTCTGACGCCCCTGATGGTCAACACCCAATTGATCGTCGAGCAGTCGAAGAGCGACGACATCGGCGATTTGGCGCGCGTCATATTCAACGCGGCTCGGCGCATCGCGTTCACGCTCAGACGCCTTCGGGACATCGAGGCCTCGCACTCAATGGCTTTGTTGGGAAAAGGTCGAATGCTCGATTTGCGCATGGTCGCGCCTCCCGAAGACTGAGTAGAAGGCAGTCGCTGGAATAATTCTCCGCATGCAAGGGTCTTGAGATGTAGACAAATCTCTCCCCTACTAACGCATCGTGAGGATTCTTCCATGAGTTTACACCGGCTGAACCGCCCCGCCGCCGTCCACAACCAGCGCAGATTCGGCTTCGCTCTCTGCGCTGCGCTCGTTACGATCATTGCTGGTTGCAACAAGGATTCCGGCGCCCAGGCCGGATCGAATTCCGACCCTTATTCAAATTCCGCTGCCATGACGCCTTCTACTCAGAGCGGAGGCGCATCATCCGTCGGCGTTCATTTGTCGGAGTGGAAGCTCGAGCTCTCGCGGCTGACTGTTCCCACTGGTGACGTCGAGTTCACCGTAACGAATAGCGGGACGATCCTGCATGCGTTCGAAGTCGAGGGACAGGGACTCGAGAAGGATCTGGACCCGATCAAGGTCGGCGCCACTAGTAAACTTCGGCTAACGCTGCCGCCCGGCACGTATGAGCTGTATTGCCCGATCGATAACGGCGCGCACAAGGGAATGGGAATGATCGCGCACATCGAGGTGCTGGGCTCAGTAGACCTCGGCAGACTTGTCACCGCAATGAAACAGGGTGGTTACGTGATCGTGCTCCGACACGGCGCGACAAATCCCAACCAGGCTGACACCGATCCACTTCATCGCGACAACATCTCGGCGCAGCGTCTCTTGAGCCCCCAGGGTCGGGAGATCGCGACCCGTGTGGGAGATTCGTTTCGGCTACTGGGGATCCCGCTGGGAAAAGTCTATTCCAGTGAATTCAATCGAGCGACGGAAACCGCGAAGCTCGTGAGCGGGAAGACCGTGACGACTACTCCGGACCTGACGGAAGGCGGGCTTGTTGTCTCGCCCGCTGAGAACGCGCGTCGAGCCAAGGCGCTCAAAGCGATGGCGAGCACAGCGCCGGACGCAGGCGTCAACACTCTGATCGTCACCCACAAGCCGAACATCCTCGACGCATTCGGCGAGGACTGGTTCGACAGCAAGGAAGGCGAGGCTTCCATATTCAAGCCCGACGGTTCGAAGGATCTCGTTCTGGTCGCGCGCCTCCAGGCAGCCGACTGGGTCAAGGCGGTAGCCAGCCACTGACCGCATCAGCGCTTTCGGGCGTGAGCGGCAACATCGGGCACGACCTGCCCGGTGTGATCGCATCCCGAAAGCGCTCCTGATCGGCGCTGCCGCTCCTGGCTCTCTGCCAGATGGGTCTCGCATTGAGCTACGAGACAAACAGGACACAGCGCTACCGCCTCACGCCCGCATTGAATGCAACGCATCAGCGTCGCGGAGCGGCAGCCGCCGCGCCCATCAACGAGAACGGTGCGATTGCCGGCCGCCGGCGCGCGGCAACAGCCTCCGCGATCCTGCGCCCAAACTCCGCGTCCGCCTTTCGGAAGTGCTCGATCGACCGCTCGATGATGTCGTCGCGCGAAACCTGCGCGAGACTGCCGGCGATGTTGTCCACGAGCCGCTGCTGCGCGTCCTTCGGCTGCAACCGGTAGAGATCGCCTGGCTGCTTGAAGTCATCCACCTCGCGCGGCACTTGAGGGTAGTGTCCCGTCGCACCATCAACGGCCAGGCCTCCATGAAGCTCTTCGTTCGTCTGCACCGGGCCGCCGAAGCTGTTTGGCTCGTAGTTTTTCGCGCGACCGTTCGGCGCACCAATCGGCATCGCGCCGTCTCGCCCGTAATTGTGCGCGCCGCCTGCCACACCCTTCGGACTGTTGACCGGCATGTGTGAGTGGTTGATGCCGAGGCGGTAGCGATGGGCATCGCCATAACCGAAGAGTCGCGCTTGCAGCATGCGATCCGGCGACGGACCGATACCTGGAACGAAATGACCCGGATCGAAAGCCGCGTGCTCCGTCTCCGCGAAAAAATTGTCCGGCGTCTGGTTTAGCACCAGCTTGGCGATGGGAATCAGAGGATAGTCACTGTGATTCCAGACCTTGGTCAGATCGAACGGATCGACGCGGTACGTCGCGGCGTCGCTCTCCGGCATCACCTGCACGTTGAGCGTCCAGGACGGGAAGTCCTTGCGCTCGATCGCGTCGTAGAGCTCCTGGTGGCAATAGTGCTGGTTCGTCCCGCCCACGATAGCCGCTTCCTCGGAAGTGAAGCACTCGATGCCCTGATCGGTCTTGAAGTGGAACTTCACCCAATGGCGTTCGCCCTTCGCGTTCACCCACTGAAACGTGTGCGATCCGAATCCGTCCATGCACCGATACGACGCAGGAATGCCGCGATCGCTGAAGAGGATCACGAACTGATGCGTCGCTTCGGGGGAATGCGAGAAGAAATCCCACACGTTGTCCGGCTCCTGCCGGTTCGTGTACGGATCCTGTTTCTGGGAGTGGATGAAATCCGGAAACTTGATGCCGTCGCGAATGAAGAAGACCGGCGTGTTATTGCCGACGAGATCCCAGTTGCCATCGTCCGTGTAGTATTTCATCGCGAAGCCACGTGGATCGCGGGCTACATCCGGACCGCCACGCGAAGCCGCCACCGTCGAGAACCGGATGAACATGTCGGTTTTCTTTCCGACTCTCTCGAACACTCGCATCTTCGTCCACTTCGACACGTCGGGGCTCGTGACTTCGAGATAACCGTACGCCCCGGTGCCGACCGCGTGCACGACGCGCTCGGGAATGCGCTCGCGGTTGAAGCGCGCGAGCTTCTCGATGAGATATTGGTCCTGCAGGACAGTTGGACCGCCGGGCCCGGCGGTCTGAGAATTCTGGTTGTCGGCGACGGGCGCGCCGCTCTCTGTCGTAAGAATCGGTTTCTCGGCCACAGGGCCTCCGGTAGAAAGGAGTGTCTGGAGCATTATCCCGGGAAGCGCACCGATAGTCCAAGACATTGTTTGAGTCAGTGCGATAGCTTTTAGCTATGGACGTACTCCAGCCATTACCGGTATCCTTGCGGCAGCTCCAGTACATCGTCGCCGTAGCCGAGCATGGTAGCTTCGGCCGAGCAGCCGAGGTATGTCACGTTTCGCAGCCCTCTCTTAGCGCGCAGGTCGCCGTCGCCGAGCGCGCGCTCGGCGTCCAGCTGTTCGAGCGAAGCGGACACCGCGTTCGTACACCCGCTGCGGTCGCCCCACTCATCGCACAAGCGCGGCGGATTCTCACAGCCGCTGGCGATCTGCGTGAACTCGCCCGCCAGAAGGCGGATCCGCTACGCGGAACGCTTCGCCTTGGAATCATCCCGACCATCTGCCCGTACGTCCTCCCGGACATCACTCCTTCTCTCTCGCGGAGCTATCCGGAGCTCTCGATCCAATGGACGGAAGATCGAACCGTCCGCCTCGTCAAGCAAATGAAAGACGGAGTCATCGACGCAGCCGTCGTGGCGCTCGAAGCCGACTTGCGGGGACTGGAGCACGCGACGCTCGCGTGGGATCCTTTTTTTCTCGCGGCGGCGCCGGAACACCCGCTCTCGCGAGGGAAGAAACGACTCACACTCGATGTCATCGAGGGAGCGCAGGTCCTGCTACTGGACGAGGGCCACTGTTTCGGCGATCAGGCGCTGCAATTATGCACGCAGGCCGGCGCCAACGAAACACGGTTTCGCGCAACCAGCCTGGCGACGCTCGTTCAGATGGTAAGCGCCAGCGGCGGCGTGACGCTTCTGCCATCGATCGCGCTTCCGGTCGAGAATCGTCGTGGGCAGCTCGTCATGCGTCCCTTCGCCAAACCCGGACCCGGACGCACGCTCGCACTGGCATGGCGTCGCGGCTCGGCCCTCCGGCTTCCCCTGCAACACATCGCCGAGACGATTCGCGCGGCACTCGCCGCGCGGGCTGAAGCCAGTCCCGCGTGAACGCGTGATAGGTGCGGCCCGGCGGCGGACGTTCAGCTCAAGATCCGGGTTCCTGATAGAGTCCGAGGATGTTGCCGGCCGGATCGCTGAAATGCGCGATCTCAGGCGTGTGCACTCTCATGATCGCGCCCCCTTCCCGAACAATTATCTCAGTGGTCGCGGATATGTTGTCGACCATGATGTACACGAGCATACCCGGTTTTGTCGTGACCGGGCGCTTGACCACCCACGTGCCGCTCACTCCGCCAACCGGGTCGTCGAACGCGGTGCTGCCGTCCCCGCGCTTCTTGATTTTCCAGCCGAACACCTTGGCGTAGAAGTCGGCCGACTTCTGAATGTCCTTGGCCGGAATCTCGACGTAACAGATCTTACCGTTCGTTGGTTTAGGCATCACAGCTCTCCAGTCTGGTTTGAATTCGATTGATTGCTACTGATTTACGCCACTCGCGAGAAAGCCGCCATCTACCGCGAGCAAATGCCCAGTGACGAAACTCGCCGCCTCGGATGCAAGAAATACTGCGGCCCCCGCGAGTTCTTCAGGCTGACCGAAGCGACGCATTGGCGTCCGCATCAATAACTCGCGGCCGCGATCGGTTCCGTCCAGCAATCCTTCGTTGAGCGCGGTTCGGAAGACGCCGGGCAGAATCGCGTTGACGCACACACCATGCGGCGCCCATTCCACCGCCAGCGATTTCGTGAGGGCCGCGACGCCGGCTTTGCTCGCACCGTAGGCGGCAACTTCGTACAGCGCGACAACTGATGTCAGAGACCCAATGTTTACGATGCGCCCGTATTGCCGCTCGATCATGTGACGGCCGAACGCGCGGCACCCTCTCAACATTCCCGTGAGGTTCGTGTCCATGATCTTTTCCCACTCGGCGTCCGGGACATCGAGTGTCGGGCGTCGCACGGTGATGCCGGCAGCGTTTACCAGGATATCGATCTTGCCGAATTGTTTGATCGCTGCATCAGCGAACGCCTGGATCGAATCAGTGTTCGCGACGTCCGCGGTCATCACGAATGAGCGCCGGCCCCTACTCTCGATTTCACGCGCCACGTCCTCGACCAGCTGCGCACGACGACCAGTCGGGATTACATCCGCGCCCGCGTCGGCGAGGCCGAGCGCGATGGCCTTGCCGATGCCCGACGTTCCGCCGATGACGGCGGCCGTGCGTCCAGTCAGATCGAGACCAGGGAATGTCATAACTCCATGAAATCTGGTGAGCAACTGGGAGCGAACGTAAGATTGCGCATGGATTTCGTCACCTCTGGCGAAGCGATTGCCCTCAACGAGCTCCGGGGAGGATTCGCTGCTCGACAGTACTGAGTCCCCGCAATCCCGTGCATCGCAGTCGTCGTACAGGTGGACGATCTGCGCGCTGCTCTTCGTGGCGACGACGATCAATTACGTCGACCGCCAGGTGCTCGGGATCCTCGCCCCGACGCTCCAGCGCGAGCTGCATTGGACCGAGGCCGACTACGGAGACATCGTCTCCTGGTTCAGCTTCGCGTACGCGTTCGGCTTCCTCGCCGCCGGGCGCATCATCGATTGGATCGGTGTACGTCGAGGGTTGGCGGCGGCCGTCGTCGCGTGGAGCGCCGCGGCAATCGGCACCGCGTTCGCACGGACTGCGGCGGGGTTCTCATTCGCTCGCGCCGCGCTAGGCGTAAGTGAGTCGGCGATTTTTCCCGGCTCGATCAAGACGATCGCCGAGTGGTTCCCGCAGGAGGAGCGCGCACTGGCGACGGGGATATTCAACGCCGGCACAAACATGGGCGCGATTGTCACGCCGCTCCTCGTGCCGTGGATTGCGCTCAAGTGGGGATGGCAATGGGCGTTCGTCGGCACCGGGGCGTTGGGATTTCTCTGGCTTCTGCTCTGGATTCCGCTGTATAGGAGTCCCGAGGCGCCGTTGGGCAACCCGTCGGTCACGGAACCCCGGGCGCCCTGGATCACGCTCTTCGCGCATCGCCAGACGTGGGCGTTCATCGTCGGTAAGCTGATGGCCGATCCGGTGTGGTGGTTCTACCTCTACTGGTTACCGAAATTCCTCGACGCGAAGTACGGCGTGAAGCTCGCGCAGGTCGCGGCGCCGATCATCGTCGTGTATCTGATCGCGGACGTTGGATCGGTTGGCGGCGGGTGGATCTCGAGCGCGTTGATTAAGCGCGGCTGGTCGGTGAATCGCGCGCGGAAGACGACGATGTTGGCCATGGCGTTGCTGATTGTTCCGACCGCGCTCGTGTCGCGTGCGCCGGGCATGTGGGCCGCGGTGCTCATCGTCGGCGTTGCAGCAGCCGCCCATCAGGCGTGGTCGGCGAACGTCTATACGCTGGCGAGCGACATGTTTCCCAAATCCGCCCTCGGCTCGGTGGTCGGCATCGGCGCGTTCGCGGGAGCGATGGGCGGCGTGGTTTTCCAGCGGGTGACGGGGCGAGTGCTTCAGGCGAATGGGAGTGATTATTCGCCGATCTTCGTCGTGTGCGGTCTTGCGTACGTGACGGCGTGGGTGATTATACATTTACTCGCGCCTCGCCTCGAGCCGGCGCGTCTCGCAACCGGGCAGACATGACCTCCTACTATAGAAGTGCGCTCGCCAGACTTCCGTACGCCAGCGTGATGCTCGTCGGAGGGATGACCCTCAACCTCTGCGGACCTCGCATGTGTCCCGATCTCAATGGATCCAAGTGCAGCGGGACGACAATCGACCAGATACCGCCAGGTCCGTATATGCCGCAAGCCGTCCTCGTGCTCGACGCGATCGAGCCGAACAAGTTGAGCGTCCTCGAGCAGCAGGCCGGCTGGCAGCTCTTGTTCGATGGCAAAACTTTCGACGGCTGGCGCGGACTCGGCTACGACAGCGTTCCTACCGCCCACTGGAAGATCGAGAACGGCACAATCCGGAAGCTCGCCGACGGCCAAGTCCCCCGACTTCCAGATGGCCAACCCGCCGCCGGCGGCGATCTCATGACCCGCGATACGTTCCGCGACTTCGAGCTGACGTGGGATTGGAAAATCAGTCGCGCTGGCAATAGCGGCGTGAAGTACAACGTATCAGAAGAAATCTCAATGGCCAACGCCCCGAACCACGCGGCGCTTGGCTTCGAGTACCAGATGCTGGACGACAGCCTTCACGAGGACAACAAGGTTCCATCCCACCGCTCTGGCGCGCTGTACGATCTCATTCCACCCAACGCCAACAAGGTGCTGAAGCCGGTCGGTGAATGGAACAGGTCGACGATATGGTTTCGCGGGAATCACGGCGAGCACTGGCTCAATGGAAAGAAGGTCGTCGATTTCGACCTCGGCACGCCGGTGATGGACTCGCTGCTCAAAGCGAGCAAATACCGCGACATCAAGGGTTTCGCCGACAAGCGCGCGGGGCACATCGTTCTGCAGGATCACGTCGACGAGGTGTTTTTCAGAAGCATCAAGATACGCCGCCTGTAAAGTTTTCTGCGGATACCGACATACGCCGCCCGTTAGGTTCGCTGCGAATATCGAGATCTGTCGCTTATAACCGTTGGGAGCACTGATGAAAAAGGAATCGCTGGATCGCCGGGATTTTCTGAAAAAGGCCTCAGCCGCTGGAGTCGGTGCGTTCGCCGCGTCGCGCGGAATCGGACCGCTCTTCGCATTCGGGGGATCGCCGAACGAGAAGATGGTCGTCGGCGTGATGGGACTGAACGGACGAGGCATGGTGCACGCCCAGGATTTCGCGCACGGCGCCAATACGACCGTCGGGTATCTCTGCGACGTCGATTCCAACGTGCTCGCGAAAGCAATGACGGCAACGACGCCCCTCCAGGCGAAAGCGCCCAAGGCGATCGGCGACTTTCGGCGGATGCTCGAAGACAAAAGCGTCGACGCCATCTCGATCGCCGCTCCCGATCACTGGCACGCGGCGGCCACAATCCTGGCCCTCGATGCCGGGAAGCACGTCTACGTCGAGAAGCCGAGCGGACACGACGCGCGCGAAGACGAGCTGATCGTCGCCGCCGCGCGCAAACACCCCAATCTTCGCGTGCAGCTCGGCACCCAGGCTCGCTCCGGGCCGCACTTCATCGAAGTCCTGCAGTTGGTCCGCTCGGGTGGCATTGGCACGCCGTACCTCGCACGCGCCTGGTACGCCAATACGCGCACGAGCATTGGAAAGGGAAAAGTCGCCCCAGTCCCCGCGAATCTGGATTACGAGCTGTGGCAGGGCCCTGCCCCGCGCACTCCGTATCGCGACAACGTCATCCACTACAACTGGCATTGGTTCACCAACTGGGGAACGGGCGAGATCTGCAACAACGGAACGCACGAGATCGACGTCGCCCGCTGGTTGCTCGGCGTCGACTATCCAACGAAGGTCGACTCGACCGGTGGACGCTTTCATTTCGCCGACGACTGGCAGTTTCCCGACACGCAGGAAGCGACGTTCGTGTTCGAGGGCGGCAAGAGCATCATCTGGCAGGGCCAGAGCTGCAACGGGCTCGAGCTCTATGAACGTGGCCGCGGGACTCTCGTTCTCGGTACCAACGGCAGCGTCGTAGTCGATCGCGACGGTTATGTCGTTTACGACCTCAAGAACAAGGTTGTCAAAGAAGTGAAAGCCGCGCCCAAAGGCGATGCCCTCAATACTGTTGGCGACGATTGGCTGACGCAGCTCCACATCGACAACTTCACGAACTCGGTGCGAACGGGCACGAAGCTCT
>Ga0193699_10000641_pt1 | contig 14572 bp, 10 predicted proteins | sample L3c2metaG_FD_160095 | JGI IMG/M metagenome (GOLD analysis project Ga0193699, IMG submission 160095) | Soil microbial communities from a riparian zone of the East river system, Colorado, United States - L3c2 | ecosystem: Environmental > Terrestrial > Soil > Riparian zone | place: USA: East... | reverse complement strand
GGTGGCCGAGTGGGGCGCCTGTACGACAAGGGTGCGAAGCGCGAGATCGGCTTCACCAACTCGGCGAAGGAAGTCGAGCCGCTGTACACGGCGCTCGACGTCTCCCCGACGACGGCCGAGGACCTCGGGGTGCCGGGGATCTATCCCTACACGCGGGGCATCCATCCCACCGGCTACCGCGGCAAGCTGTGGACGATGCGACAGTTCGCCGGCTTCGGCAGCGCGAGCGACACCAACGAGCGCTTCAAGTTCCTGCTCGCTCACGGTCAGACGGGACTGTCCACGGCCTTCGACTTTCCGACGCTGATGGGCTACGATTCCGATCATCCGCGGTCGGAGGGCGAGGTCGGCAAGACCGGCGTCGCCATCTCGAGCCTCGCCGACATGGAGGTGCTGTTCGACGGCATCCCGCTCGACGAAGTCTCGACCTCGATGACCATCAACGGGCCGGCGCCGATCCTCTGGGCGTTCTACATCGCCGCCGCCGAGAAGAAGGGGATCAGCAGCGACAAGCTTCAGGGGACGATCCAGAACGACATCCTGAAGGAGTACATGGCGCAGCACGCCTGGTGTTTCCCGATCGAGCCCGCGCTGCGCCTTATCGTCGACTGCTTCGAGTGGGGAGCGACGCACGCACCCAGGTGGAATACCGTCTCGATCTCCGGGTACCACATCCGCGAGGCGGGCGCCACGGCGGCGCAGGAGCTCGCGTTCACGCTGGCTGACGGTTTCACGTACGTGGAGCGCGGCATCGCCCGTGGGCTCGACGTCGACGACTTCGCGCCACGGTTGTCGTTCTTCTGGGACATCCACAACGACTTCTTCGAGGAGATCGCGAAGCTCCGCGCCGCGCGGCGGATCTGGGCTCGCCACATGAAGGATCGGTACGGCGCGAAGAGCGCCAAGTCGCTGTTGATGCGCTTCCACTCGCAGACCGCCGGCGTGACGCTCACCGCCCAGCAGCCGATGAACAACGTCGTGCGCGTGGCCTATCAGGCGCTGGCCGCGGTGCTCGGCGGCACGCAGTCGCTGCACACGAACTCGATGGACGAGACGCTCGCGCTGCCGACCGAGGCCGCCGTACAGGTGGCCCTGCGGACGCAGCAGGTGCTCGCGTACGAGACCGGCGTGCCCAACGTGATGGACCCGCTCGGCGGCTCGTACTACGTCGAGGCGCTCACCGACCAGCTCGAGGCGGAGGCCGAGACACTCTTCGCCGAGATCGAGGCGCAGGGCGGCGTCGTGGCCGGGCTGGAGCAGGGCTGGTTCCAGCGGAAGATCCACGAGTCGGCGGCGCGCCAGCAGTGGGAGATCGAGCAGCACCGGCGCGTCATCGTGGGCGTGAACGAGTTCGTGACCGAAGAGGACGCGCTTGGCATTCCGCTTCTACGAATCGGCGAACAGGTGGACCGCGAGCAGCGCGCCCGGCTCGCCAAGGTGCGGGCGGAGCGTGACGACGCGCTGTGCACGGCTCGCCTGGACGCGCTGCGCGAGGCGGCGCGTGGGACCGAGAACGTCTTCCCGCATATCCTCGACTGCGCCCGCGCGTACTGCACGCTGTTCGAGATCCGTCGGGCGCTGGAAGATGTGTTCGGGGCGTACCGGGAGCCGGTGTTTTTCTGAACGGTCATCCCGTACGAAGCGAAGGGAGGGTCGGGCACCCCTTCCGCTCACGCCTGCGCGATGACATCTGACCCAGTGACGAAACCGAAAGCCACGCAGACCGATTGGTGGGCGACGTACTTCGACGCCCACTACCTGCTCGAATACCAGCCGATCTTCAGCTTCGCGCGCGATCGTGAAGAGGTTGCGCGCCTGATCGAGATCCTCGCCCTTCCCAGTGGCGCGCGCATCCTCGACGTGCCGTGCGGGCAGGGGCGGCACGCACATCTGCTGGCCGAAGCCGGGTACCGCGTCGATGGGCTCGATTACTCCAAGCACCTGATCGAGCTGGCGAAGGCGCGCGGCACCGGTCCCACGCTCCGGTACACGCGCGGCGACATGCGCCGGCTGCCGGTGCCGTGGACGGGTCGCTTCGACGCGGTGGTGAACCTCTTCACCAGCTTCGGCTTCTTCACCGACCCGGTCGACGACGCGCTCGTGATGGCGCAGTTCGCGCGCGTGCTGAAGCCGGGCGGCACGCTCGTGTGGCACGGCGGCAGTCGCGATGGCGTGATGGCGAAGTTCCTCGGTCGCGACTGGTGGAAGTCCGACGACGGCACGATGATCGGCCACGAACGCTCCTTCGATCCGCTGTCCGGCATCCTGACCATCCGCACGGCGTGGGAAGGGCCGTCGGGAAGCGGCACGCGCGAGCACCGCATCCGGCTCTACACCGCCACGCGCCTGGCGGAGCTCTGTCTCGACGCGGGACTCGTGGTCGAGGAGGCGTACGACGGCTTCCGCGACCGGTCCCTGACGCGCCGCTCCGGCGAGATGCTCCTCGTGGCGCGGAAGCGCGAGTTGCCGCGCCGCCGACGCGCGCGCTAGCTTTCGCGTCTATGCGTCCGATTCGTGTTCTGGTTGCCAAGCCCGGCCTCGACGGCCATGACCGCGGAGCCAAGGTCGTGGCCGCGGCGCTCCGCGACGCCGGCATGGAGGTCATCTACACCGGCCTGCATCAGACGCCGGAGATGATCGCTACCGCCGCCATCCAGGAGGACGTCGACGTCGTCGGCCTCTCGATCCTCAGCGGCGCGCACATGACCCTCTTTCCGCGCGTGCTCGCGCTGCTGAAGGAGGAGGGACGCGACGACATCCTCATCACCGGCGGCGGTATCATCCCCAAGGAAGACATGGACGCGCTGCACGCCATGGGCACCGGCAAGCTGTTCGGCCCGGGGACGCCGACCTCCGAGCTGATCGAGTACATCCGGGGATGGTTCGCCGAGCAGTCGCATCAGGAAGCCTGACGCGGCCGTGACGAGCCGGCTCCGCGAGCTGAGCGCCGAGATCCGGGCGCTCGAGGATCGCCTCCGCCAGGGCGGCGGACCCGACAAGGCCGAGAAGCAGCACAAGCAAGGCAAGCTTACGGCGCGCGAGCGGGTCGCGGGACTGTGCGACCCCGGCGCGCGCTTCATCGAGCTCGGCCTCCTCGTTGCCTACGATCAGTACGACGGCCAGGCGCCGGCCGCTGGCGTCGTCACCGGCCTCGGGCTCGTGCATGGCCGGCCGGTGGTCGTCGTCGCCAACGACGCCACCGTGAAGGCCGGCTCGTGGTGGCCGGAGACGATTCGCAAGATCCTGCGCGCCCAGGAAGTCGCCATGCGCTGTCGCGTGCCGATCGTGTACCTCGTGGATTCGGCCGGAGTCAACCTGCCGTACCAGGGGGGCGTGTTTCCCGGGCAGTATGGCGCGAGCCGGATCTTCTACTACAACTCGATCATGCGTCGGTATCTGCACGTCCCGCAGCTCGCCGCGGTGATGGGACAGTGCATCGCCGGCGGCGCCTATCTCCCCGCGCTCTCCGACCTGATCGTGATGGTGAAGGGTTCGTCGTTCATGGGGCTCGGCGGCCCGAATCTCGTGAAGGGCGCCACGGGCCAGACGATCGACAGCGAGACGCTCGGCGGCGCGGTGACGCACACGCAGGTGAGCGGGGTGGCGCACTATGCGGTGGACGATGACGTCGCCTGTCTGGTGAAGCTGCGGGAGCTGATCGGGATGCTGCCCGACGGCGGTCGGACGGTCGGACGGTCGGACAGTCGAACGGAAGCGGCCAACGCTCTACGGTCAGACCGTCAGACTGTCAGACTGTCCGACCAGAGCTCCGAAGATCTGTACGATCTTTTGCCATCTGACCACCGCATGTCCTACGACATGCACGCGATCCTGCGGGCGATCGTCGACGACGGCCGCCTGATCGAGTTCCAGCAGGAGTTGGCGAAAGAGATGATCTGCGGCGACGCGCGGATCGACGGCATTCCGGTCGGCATCATCGCGAACCAGCGCGGTCTCATCAAGGGAAGGCCCGGCGAGAAGCCGCGCTTCGGCGGCATCGTGTACGCGGAGAGCGCGGAGAAGGTCGCGTTCTTCATCGAGCGATGCGATCGCCAGGGGATTCCCCTGCTGTTCGTCCAGGACGTCTCGGGCTTCATGGTCGGACCGGAGTCCGAGCACGAAGGGGTCATCCGCTCGGGGGCGCGCTTCGTGGAAGCGATGGCCACGGCCAGGGTGCCCAAGCTCGTGCTCACGGTCAATCACGCGTCCGGCGCGGGGTATTACGCGATGGCGGGCCAGGGGTTCGACCCCGACTTCATCTTCTCGTGGCCCACCGGTCGCATGGCGGTGATGGAAGGAGAGAGCGCCGTGCAGGCCGTGCACGGTCCGTCCATCACGAGAGCCGCCGCCGAGAAGCGCCCGCTCGACGCGGCGACCCAGGGCGCCGTGGACGAGATGCGTGCCGACTATGAGCATCAGCTCGATGCCCGCTACGCCGCCGCGCGCGGCTATGTCGATGCCATCGTGTACCCCGAGGAGACCCGCGACGTGCTCGCACACGCGCTGCGCGCCGCGCTCTCCAATCCCGGGCCGCACCTCGGCCCCTTCGTCCTTCCGCCAGGGTGCGCATGAGCGCCAGCCCGAAAGCAGACAGAATCGTACGTGTCGCCAGTGGTCAGGGGTTCTGGGGTGACTGGCTCGAGGCGCCCCGCCGCCAGGTCGAGGGCGGACCAGTCGACTATCTCATGCTCGACTATCTCGCCGAAGTCACGATGTCCATTCTGCAGAAGCAGAAGGAGCGCGACCCGGCGATGGGCTATGCCCGCGACTTCATCGGCGCCATGGAGAGCGTGCTACCGGCCGTCGTCGATCGCGGGGTGAAGGTGATCGCCAACGCCGGCGGCGTGAACCCCGTGTCCTGCGCGCACGCCGTGCTCGAGGTGGCGCGCCAGGCCGGAGCGGCCGGCAAGGTGAAGGTGGGCGTCGTCACCGGCGACGACCTGCTGCCTCGGCTCGACGAGCTGATCGCGTCAGGCCATGGCCTGACGCACATGGAGACCGGCGAGCCGCTCAGCGCCGTGCGCGACCGCGTGCTGTCGGCGAACGCGTACATCGGCTCCACCCCGATCGTCGAGGCGCTGGCGCGGGGGGCGAACGTGGTCGTGACCGGCCGCTCCACCGACACCGCGCTCACCATGGCGCCGCTGCGCCACGAGTTCGGGTGGGGCGCCACCGAGTGGGACAAGCTCGCCGCCGGCATCATCGCCGGCCACATCATCGAGTGCGGCGCGCAGTGCTCGGGGGGCAACTGCCTGTACGACTGGCGCAACATCCCCGATCTCGCGAACATCGGCTATCCCATCGTCGAGGCCCGGGCCGACGGCACGTTCACGGTGGTGAAGCACCCGAACACCGGCGGGCGCATCAACGTGCCGTCGGTCACCGAGCAGTGCGTGTACGAGATGGGCGATCCGCACAGCTACATCACGCCCGACGTCGTCGCCGACTTCACGACGATCCATCTCGCCGCCGACGGCCCCGACCGCGTGCGGGTGTACGGCATCAAGGGACGGCCGGCGACCGACAAGCTCAAGGTCTCCATCGCTTATCGCGCCGGATTCAAGGCCGTGGGCACCCTCGTGTACGCCTGGCCCGACGCGATGGACAAGGCGCAGCTCGCCGATCGCGTCCTGCGCGAGCGACTCGACCGGATGGGACTGCGCTTCGATCAGCTGCTCACGGAGTTCGTGGGTGTCAACGCGACCCATGGTCCGCTGGCCGTTTCGAGTGGGGAGGCGCAGGAAGTGCAGCTTCGCGTCGGCGTCCGTTCGCCCGACCGGAAGGCGGTCGAACGATTCACGCGTGAGATCGCTCCGCTGGTCCTCAACGGTCCGCCGAGCGTCACCGGCTTCGCCGGTGGTCGCCCCAAGGTGGAGGAGATCGTCGCGTACTGGCCCGCGCTCGTCGACAAGTCCGTCGTGCAGACCTCGGTCGAGGTGCTCTCGTGAAGGTGCGTCTGGTGGACATTGCCCACGCCCGCTCGGGGGACAAGGGCGACACGGCAAACGTCGGCGTCATCGCGCTGAAGCCGGAATGGTACCCGTTCATCAGCGAGCGGCTCACGCGCGATCGCGTGCGCGCGCATTTCGCCGGCGTCATCACGGGCGACGTCGAGCGATTCGCGCTGCCGAACCTCAACGCCCTGAACTTCCTGCTGCACGGCGCGCTCGACGGGGGAGGCACGCTCTCGCTCAAGACGGACGCGCAGGGCAAGGTCTTCTCCACGGCGCTCCTTCGGATGGTCCTCGACGTCCCCGACGACGAGGCGCGCACGCTGGGGCTGCCGGCGGCCCGCCCATGAGCCGCATCCGCCTGCTGCGCGACGGCGCCGTCGGCCGGATCATCCTCGCGCGTCCCGAGCAGAAGAACGCGCTCGATCGTCAGATGGCGGAGGACATCTTCGCGGCGCTCGCGCAGTTCGAGTCGGATGGCGCCTGTCGCGTGATTCATCTCGGCGCCGAGGGAGACGACTTCAGCGTCGGCGCCGACCTGGACGCCTGGACGATGAGCATGGACGCCGGCGGCGACGCGCACCGCGAGGACGCCGAGGCGTTCGGCCGCGTGCTCCTGGCCATTCGCGCGCTGATGAAGCCCGTCGTCTGCACGGTCCGCGGCCGCGCGCTGGGGGATGGCGCGGGCCTCGCCACGGCATGCGATCTCGTGCTCGCGCACGAGGGCGCGGAGTTCGGGTATCCGGAGGTGCGCATCGGCTTCGTTCCCGCGCTCGTCATGACGATGCTGCGGCGCTCGGTCGGCGAGAAACACGCCGCCGACCTCGTCCTCACGGGCCGCGTCATCAACGCGGAGGAGGCGGAGCGCATCGGCCTCGTGAACCGCGTCGTGCCCGCGGCGACGTTTGACGACGACACGAACGCCACGCTCGAGCAGATCAGTCAGTCGCCGGCCACGGCGCTGGCGCTCACGAAGTGGCTCCTCTACAAGCTCGACTCCCTCTCGTTCGAGGACGGCATCGCCGCCGGCGTGGTGACGAACATCGAGGCGCGCGCGACCGACGACTTCAAGACCGGCCTCCGCAAGTTCAGCCAATGGAAAGCCAAACCCGACTGAAGCGCTGGCTCCTCGCTCGCACCGTCCTCGCCATACTCGGCGTCCTCGTATGGGGCTACGGCTATCGCGTGGACGATCCGGACGTGCGTATGGCGGCAATCGGCATCCTGGCCGTGGCGCTCCTGATGCGGTTCGTGCCGAGACGCTGGGTGGGGATCGACGAGGAGTCGGGCGAGCGGGACCACAACGAGCCGTAACGGCATCTCCGCACCTCCAATAAGCCGTGCTAAAGCGTTAGATTCCAACGCTTATGACGCGCCTTCCCGTCCCCGAGCTCCTCGCGCCCGCCGGCTCGCTCGATGCCGTCCGTGCCGCGCTCGCGAACGGGGCCGACGCCGTGTATCTGGGCGCCGAGCGCTTCAACGCGCGCGACGAAGGGGCACAGCTCACGCTGGCCGAGGTGGGCGAGGCCTGCCGGCTCGCACACGAGCGCGGACGGCGCATCTATCTCACCTTCAACATCCTCTTCAAGCCGGACGAGCTCGCCGACGCGCTGCTCTTCCTCGGCGAGGCCATCGACCTCGGCATCGACGCCGCGATCGTCCAGGACATCGGCGTCGTTCGGCTGATCCAGCGGGTCTATCCCGGCTTCGAGATCCACGGCTCGACGCAAATGACCGTGCACGACGCGAGCGGCGCGCGCGTCATGCGGTCGCTCGGCATCGAGCGCGTGGTGCTCGCCCGCGAGAATACCCTCGGCGACATCCGCGCCATCCACGCCGCCGTGCCCGAGCTCGGGCTCGAGACGTTCGTGCACGGCGCGCTGTGCATCTCGTACAGCGGCCAGTGCTACATGTCGGGCATGATCTCGGAGCGGAGCGCGAATCGCGGCTCGTGCGCCCAGTCGTGCCGCAAGGACTACGTGCTCGACGACGCGACGAATCACGTCGAGCTGGATCGCGGCTTCCTCATTTCGGCCAAGGACCTCGCGGCGACCGACCATCTCGCGGACATCGCGGATGCGGGCGTCGGCTGCCTCAAGGTGGAAGGACGGAAGAAGCGGCCCGAGTACGTCGCGACGGTCACGCATGGCTATCGCACCTTTCTCGACCGGCTGGCCGACGGTGACCGTACGGCGCCGCCGTCCACCGACGTCGAGCCGCTGGCGCAGATCTACAGCCGCGGCTTCACCGGCGGCATGTACGGCGGCCGGGCGGGACGCGACTACGTCACGCGTAGTCACCCCGACAATCGCGGGCGGGAGCTCGGCACCGTGCTCCGGCATGACGGCCGTGAGATCATCGTGCAGGTGAGCGCGCCGCTCCTGGTCGGGGACGGCGTGGGCTTCGAGGCGCCGGACGCGCGCGGCGGCGCGTCCGTCGGCTTCACGATCGAGGAGGTGCGCACCCTCGCGCGGGACGGCGAAGGAATTCGCCAGGCGATCGTCGTGCCGGCACGGATCTCGGTGGGCGACGGGTGGCGCGTCGTGCGCTCATCCGAGGCGGCGCTCCTGGAGCGCGCACGCGCGAGCTACGCCGCGCTCCCCGCCGACCTGCGCGCGCGAAAGACTCGCGTCGACGTGCGACTCTTCGGCAGCGCGGGCGGTCCGCTCAAGGCCGTGTTCCTCGCCGACGGCGAGACGGTCACCGTGCGCACCGAGATCAATCTCGCCCCCGCCTCCAAGCGCGCCCTCGACTCGTCGTCGCTGCGCGAGCAGCTCGGCCGGCTCGGCGAAACCCCGTTCGTCCTTGGTGGGCTCGAGACCGGGGCGCTCGCACCGGGCCAGTTCCTGCCGATCAGTGAGCTGAACCACCTGCGGCAGCAGGCCGTGGACGAGCTGCTTCAGCGGCGCGACTGGGCGCGGCAGGCGAAGGTGGCCGACCGGCGCGCGCTGATCGACACCGCGCTCGCCGTACAGCATCCGGAGCCACCGGTCGAGTCCTCGGAGGCGGTCGCCACGCCGTTCGACCTCGTGGCGTCGGTGTTCACCCTCGACGATGCGCGCACGGCCGCCGCGGCCGGCGCGACGACCGTGGTGCTCGACCCATTCCTGCGCCACCCGATGCCCCCGGTCACGCGCGTGAAGGCGCTCGCCGAGGAGCTCCGGGCGCAGGGCGTCGTGCTCCGTCTGCGCACGCCGACGATCGTGCGCCCCGACGAACGCCGGACGATTCAGAAGTGGCTCGACGTCGGGCTGCCGATGGTGAGCGGCCATGTGGGACTCGTCGCCGAGCTCGCGCGCGAGGGACGCGACGTCGTCGCCGACTACGCCGTGAACTGCTTCAACCAGCACACGGCGGCAGAGCTGTTCCGGCTCGGCGCGCGGCGCATCATGCTGTCGCTCGAGCTCACCACCGACGAGATGCTGGCGGTCTCGGCCCCGTGGGAGGGTACGAGCTTCGACGTCTTCCTCTATGGCCGCCCCGAGGGAATGACGATCGAGCATTGCGTCCTCTCCGCCGCGTTCGACCGCACTCCGACGACCTGTCGCGACCTCTGCGTGCAGAAGCACACCAACGTGCAGCTCACCGATCCGGCGGGATACGCCTTCGCCGTCGCCACCGACTCGGCGTGCCGCAACCGACTCCTGCATTCGCGACCGGTGGAAGGCGGCGAGTTCCTCCCGAAGCTCTGGCGCGGCGGGCTGCGCAACTATCACCTCGTGTTCAACGTCGTCGGCGATCCGGTGGCGCAGGTGGTATCGGGGTACCGCGCGATGCTGGAGCAGCTGGCGAACGAGGAGCGCAACGTCACGAACGGTGTGCGCACAGCCCTCGGCACGGCGTTCACGCGTGGCCACTTCGCGCGCGCGGTATGATGCTCGTGTCACGACGGAGCATCGATGCGCGTGGATGGTCATCCCGCAGGAGCGAAGCGACTCCATTGTCATCCCGCAGGAGCGAAGCGACTGTCGGGATCTACGATCCCGTCATTATCGCCGGCCACATGGTAGATCCCGACACTCGCTCGCTGCGCTCGCTCTTGCGGGATGATATCAGCGGTTCCGTCCGGCGGGATGACAAGGAGCCGGACCGCCATGTTCCGATGATGCATCCGTCGCCTGTCAGGCCCAGCCTTTTCCCGTGAGCAACGCCGTCATCACCGACCGCCCGACCCTCGACGCCGCACGCGCCGCATTGCGCGCGCGATTCGGGTTCGAGGACTTCCGGCCCGGACAGGCACGCGCGGTCGAAAGCGTGCTCGCCGGCCGCGACACCCTCGTCGTGCTCCCGACCGGCGGTGGGAAGTCGGTGTGCTACCAGGTCCCCGCGCTCCTCCTGCCCGGCCTCACCGTGGTCGTCAGTCCGCTCATCTCCTTGATGAAGGACCAGGTGGACGCCCTGACCGCGCGCGGCATCCCCGCCACCTTCGTCAACAGCACGCTCACGGCGGGCGAGGTGGCGGAGCGCATGTCGCGCGTCGTGCGGGGCGAGGTGAAGCTGCTCTACGTCGCGCCCGAACGGTTCGACTTCGGCACCGCGGCCGAACGTCTGCGCGACGTCGGCGTGTCGCTGCTCGCCATCGACGAGGCACACTGCATCAGCGAGTGGGGGCACGACTTCCGCCCCAGCTACCTGCGCGTGGCGCAGGTGCGCGAGAAGCTCGGCTGGCCCCCCGCCGTCGCGCTCACGGCGACCGCCACGCCGCACGTGCGCCAGGACATCGCGCGCCAGCTTCGCCTCGAGAACGCCGAGACGATCATCACCGGTTTCGACCGCACCAATCTGCGGTACCACGTCGTGCCGACTCGCAGCGACGCGGAGAAGGACGAAGCGCTGATCCACATCCTGCGCAAGCACGAGGGTGTGGCAATCGTGTACGCGGCCACGCGGCGCAACGTGGAGAAGGTGACGGCGACTCTCGAGCGCGCCCGGCCGCCGATTGCCGCCAGGGCGTATCACGCCGGACTCGACGACGCGGAGCGCCACGACGTGCAGGAGGCGTTCATGCAGGAGTCGGTGCGCGTCATCGTCGCCACCAACGCCTTCGGCATGGGGATCGACAAGCCCAACGTGCGCGTCGTCATCCATCACGCCATGCCCGGGACGATCGAGGCGTACTATCAGGAGGCCGGCCGCGCGGGACGTGACGGCAAGCAGTCCGACGTCTACCTGTTGCACTCGTTCCCCGATCGGTTCACGCACGAGTTCTTCATCAAGGGCGCGTATCCGGACCGCGCGACGGTGGAGCGGGTGTACGAGCGCGCGCTGCGGAGCGCCGACAGAACGGGGGCCGTGCGTCTGGAGCCGGGTGAGATCGCCGGGGCACTGCCGGGCAAGGTGAGCGACCGCGAGGTGGAGTCGGCGCTGCGGCTGCTCATCAGGGCCGGCGCTATCCGGTCGGAGCCGGAATCGGGCGGACTCGTGTTCCTGCGCCTGCTCGCCACCGCCGACCGGATCAAGCGCGAGCTCGGGGCGGGCGACGCCGTGAAGCTCGGGCTGCTACGTGCGCTGTGGCGCGTGGCCGGCGACGCGCTCCACGACGGCACGTCGATCGATCTGGATGGCCTCCCCCCGGGGTTCGGCGGTGCCGTCGGTACGATGCCCGTGCTCGACTCCCTCGAGCAGACCCAGTTCCTGGAGTGGCACCGGTTGGGCGGCGGAGATCGGATCACGAACCTCAAGCGCCCGCTCTCGGCTTACCCTCTCGACTGGGCGGCTCTCGATCGACGCCGCAAGGCGGAACTCGCCAAGCTGGAGGCCGTCCAGCAGTACGCGTACGCCACCGGTTGTCGGCGCGGCTTCGTCCTTCGATATTTTGGCGATCCTGCTGCCGGGCGGGACTGCGGCGGGTGTGACAATTGCTTGGGTACCCATGACGGCTCGCGCCGCGATCGGAACGCCGCCCCAGCCAAGCCGGGGGAGAAGAAGTCGCGCATCAAGGCCGCGGTAGCCGCGCGTGGCGAGGCGGCGGAGCTCGTCACCAGCCCCGCCGACGCACAGCTCCTCGCTCGGTTGCGCGCGCTGCGCACCGGCATCGCGCGCGAAGAGAAGGTGCCGGCCTACGTCGTCTTTCCTGACCGCACCCTGATGGAGATGGCGGTCCGCCGTCCCAAGTCGCCCTTCGCCCTCGGCGAGATCAAGGGAGTGGGCCCGATGAAGATCGAGAAGTACGGAGAGCGCTTCCTGGCGCTGCTCCGCTCGGCCGACGAAACCGAAGCGGCCTGACCGAACCCTCTGCCGGCACTCATGGACGACGCCCTCTATTTCTCCGAGCAGCACCTCGCCGTACGCGAGATGGTCCGGCAGTTCGCCCGCGACGAGGTCGCGCCCGTGGCCTCGAAGTTCGACGCCGACTCGACCTTCCCGTGGGAGAACGTCAAGAAGATGGGCGAGCTCGGTCTGCTCGGCGTCCCCTGGGCGGAGGAGCTCGGCGGCGCCGGCCTCGACCTCCTGAGCTACATGATCACCATCCAGGAGCTGGCGAAGGTCGATGCCTCCACTGGACTGACCGTCTCGGCGCATACCACGCTCGGCACCTCGCCCATCGTCCACTTCGGCACTGCCGACCAGAAGCAACGGTACGTCCCCCTGCTGGCGAGTGGCCGGGTGCTCGGCGGATTCGGGCTCACGGAGCCCGACGCCGGCTCCGACGCAGGCGGCACCCGGTCCACGGCCGTGCGACGCAACGGCCGCTATGTGCTCAACGGGACGAAGCGTTTCATCACGCACGGCAGCGTCGGGGAGATCTTCGTCGTCACGGCTGTCACGGATCCGACCCAGGGCACGAAGGGGATCAGCGCGTTCATCCTCACCAAGGAGACCTCGGACCTGGGCAAGGTGCGCGATCTCGGCATCGGACACGACGCGTCGCTCACGCCGATGAAGGGGTTTCGCGCCGGCAAGAAGGAGGACAAGCTCGGGTGGCGAGCCTCCGACACCGCCGAGCTGATCATGGAGGATGTGGAGGTCCCGGAGGAGAACCGGCTCGGTGAGGAGGGACAGGGGTTCGGCAACTTCATGCGTACCCTCGACTCCGGCCGGATCGGCATCGCGGCCCTGTCTCTCGGCATCGCCGAAGGGGCTTACGAGGAGGCGGTGAAGTACGCCAGCGTGCGCCGGCAGTTCGGCAAGGCGATTGCCGAGTTCCAGGGTATCTCCTTCCAGCTGGCCGACATGGCCACCGAGATCGAAGCCGGCAAGCACCTCATGTTTCACGCGGCCTGGCTCGCCCAGCACAAGAAGCCATTCAGCAAGGAGGCCGCGATGGCCAAGCTCTTCTGCTCCGAGCTGGCGATGCGCGCCACCACCAAGGCAGTTCAGGTGTTCGGCGGCTACGGCTACACGAAGGACTATCCGGTGGAGCGCATGATGCGCGACGCCAAGATCTGCGAGATCGGCGAGGGGACATCCGAGATTCAGCGGATGGTCATCTCCCGCCACATCCTGAGGGAGATCGCCGGCTGAGAGCCCGGCGCGGCTGGCACGCCGCGTTGCGCTCCCTGCCGGTGAGAGTTAGCTATTCACCAGTGATTCCCACCATTGCTCTTCCGCATCCGGCGCCGCGCGGCGACTCGCGCGTCAGCCGGGTCGTATCGCGCGCCCGCAGGGCCGAGGCAGTCGTCGGCCGTGTCAGCGCGCTCGTCGTATCCGCCGCGCGTTCCCGACTGAGCTCGGGAGATCGCACGCCCCTCCGGTCCTTGGCGGCCCTCGTCGCCCTGCTCGTCGCGTCCGTCGGACGTCTCGTCGCACGGGTGTCGTGGGTCCGCCCGGATGGGGAGTGGTCGATCACGCGGCCGGCCACGACGCCGCCCCCTGTTCCGGTCCGTCCGTGCGCTGTAGTACGCGCGCGATGGCGTGCCCGGGCCGTCCATCCTCTGCCCTACCGCGCCGCGGCATCCGAGTCGCCGGCTGTTCCCGCGCGCGCGATCCACGATGAAACGAGAGATCCTGATCAACGCGACCCCGCGCGAGACGCGGGTCGCCATCCTCGAGGACGACGAGCTCGTTGAGCTGCTCGTAGATCGTCCGGATGCGCGCCGAATGGTCGGCGACATCTACCTCGGCAAGGTCGACGCGGTGCTGCCTGGCCTGCAGGCCGCCTTCGTCGATATCGGTACCGAGAAGAGTGCTTTCCTGCACTCGTCCGACCTCGTCTATCCCGACAGCGGCGATGACGACGACGATGACGACGGGGAGGAGACCTTTCGCGAGCCCGGCCGCAACGAGCAGGACATCCCGCAGATCCAGGACGTCCTGAAGCGCGGCCAGGAGCTGCTGGTGCAGGTCAGCAAGGAGCCCATCTCGACCAAGGGACCGCGCGTCACGGCGCAGGTCTCCATGGCAGGGCGATTCCTGGTCTACATGCCCTTCGCCTCGCGCGTCGGCGTCAGCCGGAAGATCGGCGATCGCGAGGAGCGGAAGCGGCTTCGCGCCCTCGTCGAGGGAATGCTCCCCGACGACTCCGGCGGCGTCATCGTACGCACGGTGGGCGAGGACGTCACCCCCGAGACGATCGAGCGCGAGCTCACCACGCTCATGAACGCGTGGAAGCGCATCAAGAAGAAGACCCACTTCGTGCGCCCGCCTGCGCTGGTGCACCGGGAGACCTCGCTGACGCGCGG
>Ga0193699_10000640_pt1 | contig 14644 bp, 14 predicted proteins | sample L3c2metaG_FD_160095 | JGI IMG/M metagenome (GOLD analysis project Ga0193699, IMG submission 160095) | Soil microbial communities from a riparian zone of the East river system, Colorado, United States - L3c2 | ecosystem: Environmental > Terrestrial > Soil > Riparian zone | place: USA: East... | reverse complement strand
TCGGGCACGAGCAGCCTCGAAAAGATCCGCTCGGCGCTGATCGAGGCCGGTGCGTCGGTGCGTTCATCGGCTCTCGTCGGCAGCCATGCAACGCGCTATACGGTGCCCGCGAACGGGGCCAAGCCTTAGCCTTAATCGAGCCCCAAGGCCGCCCCTGATACTCCGGAGTTGAAGATGTCCCGCCCCGTGCCGAATCCCGGCATTCTCGAAATCGCGCCCTACACGCCCGGCAAAAGCCCGGTGCCGGAGCCGGGCCGCAAAGTGTTCAAGCTGTCGGCCAACGAGACGCCGTTCGGGCCGTCGCCGAAAGCCATGGCGGTCTACAAGGAAGCCGCCGCGCATCTCGAGGATTATCCGGAAGGCACATCGCGGGTGCTGCGCGAGGCGATCGGCCGCGCCTTCGGGCTCGACCCCAACCGCATCATCTGCGGCGCGGGCTCCGACGAAATCCTCAATCTGCTGGCGCACACCTATCTCAGCCACGGCGACGAGGCGATCTCTACCACCCACGGCTTTCTGGTGTATCCGATCGCGACGATGGCGAACGGCGCCATCAACGTGGTCGCGCCCGAGACCGAGTTCACCGCCGACGTCGATGCGATCCTGGCGCGGGTCTCGCCGCGCACCAAGCTGGTGTGGCTCGCCAACCCCAATAATCCGACCGGGACCTATCTGCCGTTCGACGAGATCAAGCGGCTGCGCGCCGGATTGCCGCCCCATGTGCTGCTGGTGCTCGACGCCGCCTATTCCGATTACGTCTCGCGCAACGATTACGAGATCGGCATCGAGCTGGTGGCGACATCAGAGAATACGGTGATGACCCATACGTTCTCGAAGATTCACGGACTCGCCGCGTTGCGGATCGGCTGGATGTTCGGCCCGGCCCATATCGTCGATGCCGTGAATCGCATTCGCGGGCCCTTCAACGTCTCGACCCCGGCAATGCTGGCGGCGGTGGCGGCGATCGAGGACACCGCGCATGTCCAGATGTCGAAAACGCACACCGAAAAATGGCGCAACTGGCTGACGGAAGAAGTGACAAAACTCGGCCTCAAGGTGACGCCGAGCGTGGCGAATTTTGTCCTGATCCATTTCCCGCTGGAGAAGGGCAAGACTGCGGCCGACGCCGACGCATTCCTCACCAAACGCGGGCTGGTGCTGCGCGCGTTAAACAATTACGGCCTGCCGCATGCCTTGCGCATGACCATCGGCACCGAGGAAGCCAATCGCCTCGTGGTCGACGGCCTGCGCGACTTCACGGCGCTGAAGTGAGCGCTACGCCGCACTTCAAGAAGATCGCGCTGATCGGCTTCGGCCTGATCGGCGGCTCGATCGCACGTGCCGCGCGCGAACAGGGTCTTGCCGGAGAAATCGTCACCACCGCGCGCTCGGCGAAAACCCGCGCGCGGGTGAGCGAGCTCGGCATTGTCGATTCCGTGGTCGAGACCAATGTGGAAGCGGCCAAAGACGCCGATCTCGTCATTCTCTGCATTCCGGTCGGCGCCTGCGGCCCGGTTGCCGAGGAAATCGGACCGCATCTCAAACAGGGCGCCATCGTCTCCGACGTCGGCTCGGTCAAGGGCGCGGTGGCGCGGGACATGGCGCCGCATCTGCCTGCGGGTGTGCACTTTGTACCGGCGCATCCCGTCGCCGGCACCGAGCACTCCGGTCCCGATTCCGGTTTTGCCGAGCTGTTCATCAACCGCTGGTGCATTTTGACGCCACCCGCGGGCACCGATCCGCAGGCGGTGGAAAAACTCGGCGCCTTCTGGACCGCGCTCGGCGCCAAGGTCGAGACCATGACGCCCGATCACCATGATCTGGTGCTGGCGATCACCAGCCATCTGCCGCATCTGATCGCCTACACCATCGTCGGCACCGCCGACGAACTCGGTCAGGTCACCTCGTCGGAAGTGATGAAGTTCTCGGCCGGCGGCTTTCGCGACTTCACCCGGATCGCGGCGTCCGATCCGACGATGTGGCGCGATGTGTTCCTGGCCAACAAGGACGCGGTGCTGGAAATGCTCGGCACCTTCAACGAGGATCTCTCCAAGCTGACCCGCGCCATCCGCCGCAATGACGGCGAGGCGCTGTTCGAGCATTTCACCCGCACCCGCGCCATCCGCCGCGGCATCGTCGAGATCGGCCAGGATTCCGCCGCGCCCGATTTCGGCCGCCCGCACGCGCAATTGGGGAAGAAGGCGGAGTAGATCCATCGTCGTCCCGGCGAACGCCGGGACCCATAGCCCCAGTCACCTCGGTTAGAACACAGACGCGCGAAGCGTCTGTCTTCGTCCCATTAGCAACGGCGGTTATGGGTCCCGGCTCGCGCTCGCCGGCGCTCGCTTGGCCGGGACGACGGAAGTTCAATAGGTCTTGCCGGATCGAGCGCGCTTGCCGCGAAGCCAATGGGGCCTGATCTCCATTCTCATGCGAGCCGTGTCGCCGTTGCCGGGAACCGACGCCATCGCGTCGGCAGGCGACCGTGTCGATGCGATGCCGAGATCACCGTTCGGATGAAAGAACGCGAACAGGCCGGGCTCGTCGATCATATGTTGCGCCATTGCCGGAGTCGCCGATAGCGCCGACAGAATTGCAGCTGTGCCCAAAAATTTGAATCTGGTCATTGATGCTCTCCCTGGTATCGACCCGCGCCTGTTGGTGCGGGTCCCCGGAGAGCAAGACTGCCTTTTGCGGCTTCGCATTCCCGAAGCGCGCATCACGGTTCGGCGATGAAGGCTTTACCGGACTTTCGTCGTCGCGCGAACGCCCGGATCCATAATCCCCGGCGTAGCGATTGACCACAAATAGCGAGGTGCGTCTTTCTTCGCCTCATAACCGCTTGTGATTATGGGTCCCGGCTCGCGCTCGCCGGGCGCTCGCTTGGCCGGGACGACGAGAGCCTCAATACAGCGGCGGCGTCTGCCCCACCTTGATCGGGCCGAGATACACCGCGCCGTCGACGAAGCGCAGCGGGAAGGCCCGCGCCTTCTTGCCTTCGAGCACCGCTTCCTTGCCGAGCGCGTTGATGCCGGCGGTGACCCCGACATTGGCGTTCTGCTTCACCACCCGGCCGAGACCGGGGATCGCCCGGTCCAGCGCCCCGAACAGGTTGTTGACGTCCTGGGTTTTGACGCCGGGCGCGACCCGATCGAGCGTCGCCTGCGGCACGCCCTCTTCCAGCATCTTCTCGATACCGAGCGCCGGGATTACTTTCTCGATCCCGGCCACCGTCATCTGCAATTCGCCGTCGAGCCGGCCGCTGGCGCTGAGGCCGAGGGTGCCGGCGGCGACCGCGATCAGGTCGCCCTGCTGAATCCGCGACTGCACGATCTCGACATGGCCGCCGGCGGCCTGGATCTCGCGGAACCGTTCGGGCCAGGGTTTTGGCGAAAAATCCTTCAACCCGCTCAGCGTGGTCCGCACGTCGGCATCAAAGGGGGCTGCGAGCAGCGGATGCAGTTCCTGCACGCTGCCTTGCGCTATCTGCAGCACGGTTTCGATCGCCGGACGGTCGGACGGCGAGCCCTCGGCCAAGCGGCCATGCAGTTCGACATGCTTGGCGCGCGCCAGCGGCGTCTGCGCCGAGCCATTGACGCGGTCGATCGCGGGGTCGTCGAATACGATTGAGGCGCGCTGCGGAATGGCCGGCAGTCCGACCACGCTGCTGCGGGCCTTGCTCCAGTTCACCAGCATCGAAGCCTGCTGGCCGGAACCCGAGATCGTCGCCGGCGCGGTGAATTCCGCGATCAGCAGTTTCGGATCGTAGATCTGCGCCACCACCAGGATCTCGCCGAGCTTTGCCGTGATCGGCGTCTGGGTCGCTGCCTGTACGGCGGTCTGCGAGACGAGCGACACGCTGGCACCGTCGCAGCGGACCTCGAGCCGGAACGGGAAGCCAGCCACCGAACGCCGCGCGCAGTCATAGACCCGGCCCGATTTGGCCTCCTGCGCGCGCCAGGCGTCGGCCCGCACCTCGACCTCCGAGGCGGCGAAAAACCAGAACGCGCTCCACGCCGCGGCGGCGATCAGGAGCAGCACGGGCATGATAAAAAGGCGCCAAAGCGGGCGCCGGCGCGGCGCGAGGGTCATATCGGACATGCGACAACCTTTGGCTGACGATTTTGTCAAATGTAAGCGACCGGCCGGGGCAACGAAAGACGCGGAATTTTACTTCGCATCAGTGCGACGTTCTGGTAGCCGTGCCCGATATGTCAGCGAAAACCCCGTCCGAAGCGGAATTGTCCAAAGGCGACCTGTGGGTGTTCGGCTACGGCTCCCTGATGTGGCGGCCGGGCTTTGAGTTCATCGAGCAGGTCCCGGCGCGGCTGATCGGCGAACATCGCGCGCTCTGCGTTTATTCGTTCGACCATCGCGGCACGCCGGAAAAGCCCGGCCTGGTGCTGGGCCTCGACCGCGGCGGCGCCTGCCGCGGTGTCGCATTCCGCGTCGCAGCCGGCTTGCGCAACGCCACCGTGGACTATTTGCGCAGCCGCGAGCAGACCACCCATGTCTATCGCGAAGTCATGCGTTCGGTCTGGCTCGAGAACGAAGCCCGGCAACGGATCAGCGCGCTGGCTTACGTGGTCGACCGCGGCCATGTGCAATATGCCGGGCGGCTGTCGCTGACCGACCAACTGCGCTTTGTGCAGCAGGGCCATGGCCGTTCCGGCAACAACCGCGACTACGTGCTGTCCACCGTGAAGTCGATCGAGGCGCAAGGTTTTCGCGACGCGCAGCTGCATCAGCTCGCCGCGATGCTGCACAGCGACGCGCGTTCGCTTCACCCTCCCTTGGAGGGGGACGAGACGAGCGAAGCTCGCTCTCTGAGTCAACGCGAATGAAATGAGCGGCGGGGTGGGGTGACAGTCTCTCACCTCGAACAGTGCCCGTGTTGAGAGACTGTCACCCCACCCCGTCTCGCATTTCGCTGCGCTCATGCGAGCCGACCCTCCCCCTCAAGGGGAGGGTAAACAAAAATCGCTACTCCCTCGCCGGCGCGCTCGGCACACGACCGAACAATTGCGCCTGCTCCTGCCGCGCGGCCTCGACCAGCCGGTTGGTGGCAGCCTCGATCGCGGTTGAGACCCGCGCGATGAACTCCTTGCGGGTCAGGCCCGGCGGCAGCGGATCGAGGAATTCGACCACCAGCGTGCCGGGATAGCGCATGAAGGTCCGGCGCGGCCAGAACAGTCCGGAATTCAGTGCGACCGGAAGGCAGGGCACGCCGCTGCTGGTGTAGATCTGCCCGACGCCGGTCATGTAGTTCGGCGGCGCGCCGACCGGGGTACGGGTGCCTTCGGGAAAGATGATCAGCTGCCGGCCGCTGCGGATTTCCTTTGGCGCGCGCCGCGCCATCTCCATCAGCGACCGCAGACCGCCGCCGCGATCGACGCCGATCATCCTCGACTTCATCAGATACCAGCCGAAGAAGGGAATCCAGGCGAGCTCGCGCTTGTAGATAAACAGCGGCGCATCGAAGAACGGCATCAGCGCGAATGTTTCCCACATCGACTGATGTTTCGACGCGACGATCAGCGGGCCTTCCGGGATTTTCTCCAGCCCGCGAACCTCCATTTTGGTGTTGCAGATCACGCGCATCAGCCAGACGCTGCTGCGCGCCCAGGCCTTGGCGACCGCCATGAAGGCGCGCGGCGGCATCAGATAGGTGGGAATCGCGACCAGAATCCAGAATACCAGCAGCGCATAGAACAGCACGTTGTAGACCAGCGAACGCAGGAATATCGAAACCATCAAGAACCCGATCAGTTGGCTTGAGCCGTCGCCGGTCTGCGCGCGAAGTAACCGGGAGGCTGCTCGGCGAGCTCCGGCGTCAGTTCGAGACCAGCGTCAGCCAGACGCACCCGGACTTCGGCGGCGACATATTTCACATACTCCGATAACAGCAGCCGGAACGTCGCGCCACTCGTCCACCACGGCTCGTCGCGCCATTTGTCGCCGACCACCGCGAAGGGAATGAGTTGAATATCCGGCATCGCGTGCGACAATTCGACGATGGCCCGCGGCATGTGGTAATTCGATGTCACCACGATCAGCGACTTGAAACCGCGCTCGCGGGCCCAGCGCCGCGTCTCCGCCGCATTGCTGCGGGTGTTGACGGCGGAGCGGTCGAGATCGACGCAGCAGCTCAGCAGCGACTGATTGTCGGGCAGCGAACGGGAAATGTCGCTGGCGGCGTTGGTCGGATGCACGCCCGAGATCAGAAGCCGCTTGCCGTAGCCGCCGGCCAGCAATTCCATCGCATCGGAAACCCGCGATGAGCCGCCGGTCAGCACCACGATGCCGTCGGCATTGCGGGCAGGCTTCACTTCGCTCCCGCGCAACTGCGAAAGAAATCCGACAAAGCCGATCCCGGAAACGACGAACACGATCGCAAGCCCCGCAACGATGGTTGCGCGCAGCCAGCCGCGCGGCGCGGCCATCGGCGCGTCAGGCGATTTATCGTCGGGCTGCGGGCTCATGCGATGTGGTCATCCTCCCTTTGGCAAGTCTAGAGCGTTTTCGAACGAAGTGGAGTCCGGTTTGGCACGTCTTGGCGCCAACCAGGTCAGTCGATGTCGTCAAGCGTGGCGAACAGCGTTCGCCGCGATGCCCAGGCGGTGATTGCCGCGATCAGCACCGCCTGCGCCGCCAGCGCCAGATAGCCCGACGGGCGCAGCGAGAACGTGCCCAGCAGGGCGGCGAATTGATCCCCGACCGGGGTGCCCGAGAACCAGCTGGCAATCGATTCGGAGAAGCCGAAGGCCAGCATCGCGACGCCGCCGCCGATCACGCCGCCCTGCAGCCCAAGCCGCAGAAAATGCCGCAGGAAGCGGTTGGCGATGTAGCGGTCGCCGGCGCCGACGAAGTGCAGCACCTCGACGATCGGGCGGTTCGCCGCCATCGCGCCGCGCGTGGCGAACGATACCGAGATGACGGTGGCGATGATCACCAGTGCGAGAATGCCGATGCCGGCGAACACGGTGGCGCCGGTCATCGACCGCATCCGCTCGATCCAGGCGCGGTGATCGTCGACGCTGGCGGACGGCGCCAGCTGTGTCACCTTGCTGCGCAGCGCGGTCAGATCGAGCACGGTACCCGGCTGGACCCGCGCTACGATCACCCGCGGCACCGGCAGGTCGTCGAACGAAAGGCCGCTGCCGAGCCATGGCTCCAGCAATTTGGCGGACTCGGCTTTGGTGAAAGGCCTGATCTCGACGATGCCGGGCTGCGCGCGCATCGCTTCGGCCACCGCCACAGCGTCGCGCTCGAGGTCGCGCCCCGCCTGCGGGCGCACCTGAATGGTGATTTCGCTCGCGACCTCGGACTGCCACTCCGCCGCCGACGCGCTCACCAGCAGCACCGCGCCGGTGGTGATAGAGGCGAGAAACGTCATGATGGCGACCACGGCGACCAGCGCGCGGCCGGCGATCGAGGCGCGCGGCACGATCGGCGACAGGTTGCGGGCCCGCGCCGGCACCTGCGGGCGCTCGTGCCCGAGATCCATCAGCGGTCCGTGCTCGTCGCCGGTTCTACTCATAGATATGCAGCCGTCCCTGATGCAGCACCATCCGCCGCGCCTCGTACTGATCCATCAGCGTGATGTCGTGGGTCGCGATGATCACAGCGGTGCCCGACTTGTTCAGTTCGATGAACAGCCGCAGCAATCGCCGCCCCAGGGTCGGATCGACGTTGCCGGTCGGCTCGTCCGCCAGCAACAGATGCGGCCGCGAGATCACCGCGCGGGCGATCGCAGCGCGCTGCTTTTCGCCGCCGGACAGGATCGGCGGCAGCGCGTCCATGCGCTCGCCGAGACCGACCCATTTCAGGAGGTCGATGACCTCCTTGCGATAACTCGATTCGTCGCGCCCCATCACCCGGAACGGCAGCGCCACATTTTCATAGGTGGTCATGTGATCGAGCAGACGAAAGTCCTGCAGCACGATGCCGATCCGCTTGCGCAGGTCGGCGATCTCATCCTTGCCGAGCAGCGAGACGTCGTGGCCGAACAGATTGACCAGGCCGCGCGTCGGACGCAGCGACAGGAACAATAGCCGCAGCAGCGAGGTCTTGCCGGCGCCGGACGGGCCGGTGAGAAACTGGAAGGAATGCGCGGGGATCAGGAAACTGAGGTCGCGCAGAATCTCCGGACCCAATCCGTAACGCAATCCGACATTTTCGAACCGAACCAAGCTCAGCTCCGTTCGATGTGAGGCGCGACTGGAAACCCGAGACCGATGGCCCGACGCCGCGACTGCGAACCCAACAAGACGGTTGTGCTTCGGTTATGGTTTCCGATTCGTTAACGCTCGCCTTGTAGCATCCCGGCGAACTCATTGTGGAGATTGGCTCCATGCACATCATTTGCCCCCATTGTACAACGTCCTATGCCATTGATTTGGCTACCCTGGGCGCGGCTGGCCGTACCGTCCGCTGCTCCCGCTGCAAGGAGGTCTGGCTGGCGCGGCCGGAGGATGCAACCGAGCTGGCGGCGCCCGTACCTGCCATGGCGGAGGCCGCCGCACAGGCCGGAACCGACGACGCCGCCGCCGAATGGGAGGCTCTCGCTCGTGAAGAGCAGACCTCGGAACAGGATCCCCCTGTGGTCGACAGCCCTTCGATCGCCGGCGACTGGCCGGCCGCGGCTGACGGCGAAGGCGCATCCCAGGCCGGCGACGGCTGGGCGTCGGCAGCCAGGCGCGATGCGCTGGACGGCCAGGCGGCGCGCCCGCAGCGCCTGCCGTGGTTCCGCAAGCTTTTCAAGCCGAGGGCGTCGAAACCTGCTTCGGGCAAGCCATTGATCAGCCTGCCCACCGCCTGCGCCGCCATGGGCGCGCTGGTGCTGGCGCTGGTGATCTGGCGGGTCGAGGTGGTGCGGCTGCTGCCGCAGACCGCCACTTTCTACAAGAAGGTCGGCCTTGAAGTGAATCTGCGCGGGCTGATGTTCAAGGACGTCAAGATCACCACCGAGACCGTCGAGGGCAAACCGGTGCTGGTGATCGAGGGCGTGATCGTGGGCGAAGCCAAGAAGCCCGTCGAATTGCCACGGCTGCGCTTCAGCGTTCGCGGCGCCCAGGGCGCCGAAATCTACGCCTGGAACGCGGTGCTGGAGCAGCCGGTGCTGAAGCCCGGTGAACGGGCCTGGTTCAAGTCGCGGCTGGCTTCGCCGCCTCCCGAAGGGCGCAATATCGATGTACGCTTCTTCAACCGGCGGGATATTGCCGGCGGCAATGTATGATCAGGCCGTGCGGCCCCGCTCGCGAAGGATGATAGCTCGATGCCGCGCGTGCTGATCGCCGATGACGAAGATTCGATGCGCACGCTGGTGGCGCGCGCCATTGCCATGGACGGTCACGATATCGTCACCGCCGAAGACGGCGCCGAAGCGCTCGATATTCTGGACCGCGAACGCGGCGCCTTCGATCTGCTGCTGACCGATATCCAGATGCCTGTCATGGACGGCATCGCGCTGGCGCTGGCGGCGGCGCGCGATTTTCCGGACCTGACGATTTTGCTGATGACCGGTTTTGCCGATCAGCGCGAGCGCGCCCACGGCCTCAACGCCATCGTACACGACGTGGTAACGAAACCGTTTTCGGTGGCCGATATCCGCACCGCGGTGGCTGCGGCGCTGGCCGCGCGGAAGACGGGCTAGCGAAGTCGCATCAAACCCCGCACAGAACCGCGATTCAAGTGCGTGGGGCGCGCACGAGGAGCCGGTTGAGATCCAGGCGATTCTGCGTCGCGACAAACTTGACCGCGAAGCCATCGGGCAAAAGTCTGACCACGCGGCCGATGCAGGCCCCGATGGCCAATGGCATCCCAATCGGCGGTTGCAGCTGAGCAGAGACTGCGGCGCCTGAGATCGACATGTCGATGATGAAGCACCCGTGGATGGAGCCGTCGGCCAGGGTGAGAGTCGAGTGCGGACTGGCCGGAATGGTCCGCGCATCCTTCCTGATATCGACGATGGCGGGATTTTTCTGCTTCTTTTCCAGCCAGGTGAGCTTGCTGGCGAACTTCTCGCGCATGGCTCCCGTCATCTCGAGCTCGAGCAGGAAGCTGCCGGCCTTGGTGTCGGTGATGCAGCCGTCGAACTTGCCGAAATCAGGGAAATAGGATGTCAGACGATCGCCGACCCTGCCCATGACCGGCACTTCGACCATCATCCGGAATGGCGAAACCCGGGTGGTCCGGCACGCGAAGGTACGTGGCTTGCCCTGCGGGTCATACCGATTCGGGAATGCGTAGTTTCCGCCCACGATGATGTTGACGGCGCGCTGTTTGAGAAAGTCTGCGACGGACACGTCTTGGGCGATGGCTGCTGGGCTGAGGGCGGTCATGAGCGTCGTCGTGCCCACTTCGATGAATGATTGATCGACGTGAATTTGCGGTTCAATCTGGTGCCAGCGCCGTCCCGGACGGCGAAGATGGCAAGCGAGATACCGGCGGCGATCAATCCATCTCCGATTGCGCCCGTCTCGTCAGCCCAAAATTTCTCAACCATTGCGATCATGCGGCAGTGGTGCACCCTGGACCGTAAAGCGCCCGTAAATTTACGGGGAAACCCGCCGGCGCGTTAATTATTTAGCTAACAGAACCTGTCCTGGAACCTGAAAATGCCGATATTTTGCGGTGACGCCCGCCCGGTGCACGGTCGCAGGACGCTCAGGGAATGTGGGGTCACCGCTGGAGCGTGTCATCGAGCGGCTCCGCGCCGACCCGGTGGCGGTGACAACGAGTTGCGGATTGGAGCCGAAGCCTAATAATCCTTCAGCAGCCGCTCGAGGTAATCTAGTTCGATCTGCGGGCGCTGCGGATCGGCGAGGCGGCGGCGCAGCTCTTCCAGAATCCGGCGTACCCGCTGCACATCGATTTCGCCGGGGATTTTGACCGAGAAATCGTCGCCATATTCGCGCTGGTGCAGCGGTCGCCCGAGCGGATCGTTCTGATTGCCACCGCTCTGCTGCCGGCCGGCGCGGTTGCCCGGGCCGTCGCTCTGCCCTTCGCCGTCACCCTGCTGCATGGCGTCCGCGAGGCTCTGGGCGCCCTTGCGCAGCGCTTCCAGCGCCCGGCCTTGCGAATCCACCGCGCCGTCGGCGTTGCCCTCGCCGAGCCTGCCGCTGGCGTCACCCATCGCGGAATCCGCATCGCCAAGGCCATCCTCGCCGTCGCCCTGATCGCCGCCCTGGCCCTGTTGGCCCTGCTGGCCCTGTTCGCCGCGCTGACCCTTTTCGCCGCGCTGGCCCTGCCCCATGCCGCGCTTGGCAAGCTCTTCCTGCAATCGTTTGAGCCGGTCGCGCAGGCCCTGCTGATCCTGCTGCAGGTCGCTCATGCTTTGATCGCCCTGCTTGCCGCGCTGGCGATCGCGCCGCGAATCCTGGCCCTGCTTGTAGGTCTTGTCGCGCAATTGCTGCTGCTTGCGGATCATGTCGCCGAGCTCGTTCAGAGCCTGCTCCATGTCGTCGCCGCCGGACTGGCCGGGCTGCGCCATCTGCAGATTTTCCAGCATCTGCTGCAGCTGCTCGAGCAACTGTTTGGCCGCATCCTTGTCGCCGGAGCGCGACAGGCGCTCCATGCGGTCGATCATGTTCTTGAGGTCCTGCTGGCTCAGCATCTTGGTATTGGGGTCGAGCGGCCGCGCCAGCTGCTGGGGATTGTTGCGCTGCTGTTCGGCGAGCTGACGGATGAAATTATCCAGCGCCGCGCGCAAATTCTCTGTGAGCTTCTTGATCTCTTCGTCGCTGGCGCCGCGTTCCAGCGCCTGCTTGAGCGCCTCCTGCGCGGCGCGCAACGCCTTGTCGACATCGGTGATGTTGCCATCCTCGATGGTGACGGCGAGCGACCACAGGCTGGCGACCACCTCGCGCATCGCGTCGTCGGTGCGGGCGGCTTCGAGCTGGCGCGCGACGCTGTAGAGGCCGAGATACTGGCCGGCCTCGGGCATGAACAATTGCGGCGCGATCATCAGCGCTTCCAGCGCCGCATAGACCTGGCCGTTCTGATTGGCGTCGAGCGCCAGGATGCGGCGCTGCTCGATCAGCGCCCGCGCCAATGGCTTGGTGAACAGCCGCTCCGGCAGCCGCATGTTGAACGGTTCGCTGCGGCCCTCATTGCCGGCCTCGTCCTTCGCCGTCAGCGTCAGCGTGACGTCGGCGCCGGCGTAAGGATCTTCGCTGAGATCCTTGACGGTCTGGCCGACGCCGTTGCGGGTCCGCGCATTCGGCAGCACCAGCGCGAATTGCGGCGCCTCGAACAGTGGCCGCGGCTCCGCGGGATTTTTAGCGGCGTCCCCGGGGCGCGCGACAAAACGCGCCTGCGCTTCGGTGACGCCGTAATCATCCTCGATCTTGTAGGACATCTGCAGCGAGCCGCGGGCCTGACGTTCCGGGTCTTTGGCCAGCGCGATGGTCGGGGCGCGATCGGGCGTGGCGCTGAACTTCCACTGCGGCTGCCCGGAGGGCGCGCGGACATGCGCGGTGCCGTCGCCCGCGATCGTGAAATGCCGTTCGTTGGTGCCTTTGGGCGCCTGCTCGGCCGGGGCGATTTCGGTCACGCCGCCACCGGCCACGACATCGAGCGTGCCGCCGCTGGAGCGCACGATCAGCGTGCTGCCGGCCGGGACCGGCAACGGTCCGGCGGCGGGGCCAGTGGCTTCCTTGTTGGCCGCCGACAGGATGATCGGGGGCTTGCCGGTATAGACCGGCGGCGTCACCCAGGCATCGACCCTGATATTGGCCGGCGCCAGCACGCCGTTCCAGTCGAAGGCGGCCGCGACGCGCATCGAGCGCTCGTCGCCCGCGGCGACATAGGCCGCGACCATCATGACCGCGACCAGCGCGCGTAGCGCCCAGGGATCGTGGATCGCCAGCCGCGGCGACGGCAGGCCGGCGCGGATGCGCTTGATCGATGCCAGCGTGCGCTCGCGCTGCGCCTGCCACAGCGCCAGCGCGACCGGGTCCTGTGTGACCAGCGTATCAGTGAGGGCGGTGGCCGGGCGATGGCGGATGCCGGTGCCGCGGTCGAGTCGGCTCAGGCCTTCTTCGCGGCTCGGCCAGCGAAACCGCAGCAGCGGCACCAGCGCCCAGAGTGCCCCGAGCCCGAACAGGCCGAGCCCGACGGCGCGCGCAATGAACGGCAGCGCCAGCCACAATCCGGCCCAAGACACCACTAAAAACAGTCCGGCGAGAGTCAGAAGCCGCGCCAGATGCGGCCAGCCGCGCTCCCACGCGATCGCGTATTTTGCCCGCTGCAAGGCCTGGCCCAGTTGCAGCCGGGAGACGGCATCGGGGTCGCGTGCGGGTTCAGACGGGTCGGAGGTGGCGCCGCTCAACAAACTCTCCGGGTTGTTCGAAACAGCACCCTAGCACAGCGGCGGCAATGAGGCACCTGTTCCAGGGGGTAACCCACACCCGGAAATACGCATAACACGAAGGAGTGACTGCGGCGCGGCGACCCCGTAACGTCCCCTATCGAACCATCAAAAAGCCAGCCTCAAGGAAACGCCAAGGAAACATCATGGACAAGAAAACGCACGACAAGGGACTGGAAATTCGCAAGGCGGTGCTGGGCGAGGCTTATGTCGCGAACGCACTGAAGAACGCCGACGATTTCAACAAGCCGTTCCAGGAACTGGTCACCGAATATTGCTGGGGCGCGGTGTGGGGCCGCGAGGAACTGCCGCGCAAGACCCGCAGCATGCTCAACCTGGCGATGATCTCGATCCTCAACCGGCCGCACGAATTGCGGGTGCATATCAAGGGCGCGCTGGTCAACGGCGTGACCAGGGACGAGATTCGCGAAATCTTCATGCAGGTGGCGATCTATGCCGGCGTGCCCGCGGGCGTCGACAGTTTTAGAATTGCCCGCGAAGTGTTCGCTGAAGTCGACAAGGGCTGAGTATCACCATGGACATCGGATTCATCGGCCTCGGGAAAATGGGTTTTCCCATGGCGCGCCGCCTCATCGAGGCCAGGCATCAACTCGCCGTCTTCGACCAGCGCAAGGAGGCGGTGGACAAACTGGTGGCGCTGGGCGCGCAAGCCGCATCCTCACCGAAAGACGTCGCCGACCGCGCCGAGACCGTGCTGGCGAGCCTGCCCTCGCTGCAGGCCTCGCTCGAAGTTGCGACCGGCGCCGGCGGCGTGATCGAAGGCAAAATGATAAAGCGCTTCGTCGATCTCTCCACCGTCGGATCGCACATGGCGGTGCGGATCCACGATCTGCTGGCGAAGCGCAATATCGTGCAACTCGACAGCCCCGTCAGCGGCGGCGTCGGCGGCGCCGAGAAAGGCACGCTCGCGGTGATGGTGTCCGGGCCGAAGGCGGATTTCGAAACGGTGAAATCCGCGCTCGGCGTGATCGGCAAGGTATTCTTCATCGGCGAAAAGCCGGGCTCGGCGCAGACCATGAAGCTTGCCAACAATCTCTTGTCGGCGACCGCCGTGGTCGCGACCTCCGAGGCCGTGGTGATGGGCGTCAAATCGGGCCTCGATCCCAATGTGATGATCGACGTCATCAATGCGGGATCGGGCATGAACACCGCGAGCCGCGACAAGTTTCCGCGCTCGATCCTGCCGCGCAGCTTCGATTTCGGTTTCGCCACCGGGCTGATGGTCAAGGACGTGCGGCTCTGCCTCGAAGA
>Ga0193699_10000639_pt1 | contig 14673 bp, 16 predicted proteins | sample L3c2metaG_FD_160095 | JGI IMG/M metagenome (GOLD analysis project Ga0193699, IMG submission 160095) | Soil microbial communities from a riparian zone of the East river system, Colorado, United States - L3c2 | ecosystem: Environmental > Terrestrial > Soil > Riparian zone | place: USA: East... | reverse complement strand
GGGAATGCTTTCGGGTACTCGCTGTTCTGGATGTATGTCGCTGCGAGGTTGTTGATTGCATCGCGTGAATACGGATTCTGCACGAGTGCCGCATCGAACAGCTTGATGGCGTCGGCGTGATGACCGCTGCGCGTCGCAACGACACCGGCGTGGACCAGCGACAGCTCGCCGTACTTCGAAGGATTGGCGACGATTGCCTGATAAACGGCCGGAACCGACGCGCTGTCTCCTGCCTCCACGTACATGCGTGATGCGTTATCGATCGCATCGGCGAGCAGAAGGTCGTTGTTCGCGACGGCGAGATAGTCCTTCCACGGCGCGATAGCCTCACGTGCCGCTGCGCGCTTTGCCGCTCCCGACGCCGCGTCAGCCCTGTCTGAAGCGGCGTTGGCGATCTCGTACATCGTCTTCGTACGAACGTCCGCGTAGACGGTGTCTGTGCCCGCCGCGACAAGGGTCTGCTTCCAGTAATCGTTCGCGGCAGGCCAGTTCTTTCGCTCCCGGGCGACGGATCCGAGCACGGAGTACGCGTACGGCGCACGACGGTCGAGAATCAGCGACCGCTTGGCGAGAGTCTCGGCGGAATCCAGCTGTCCCGCGTTGAGCGCGTTGATGGCGCCGTTGAGCGCGTTGAGCCAGGGCTTCTGCTGACGCCACTGTGAGATGACCGCTGCGCATTCAGGGGATGCCTTCTCGACCACCGTGAAGGCGCTATCCGCGGCGGCGTACAGATCGATCGTGGCAGTCGGGTTGGTTGTGAGGCCTAACGCGCTGCGCGTAACCACCCCCTGCGCATTCGGCTGCATCAGGTAGATGATGTAGGCTTCGCCGCGAAGGTAATTCCGAGCGGTCGGGTTGTCGGTGCCGTTGTCTACGAGCTTCAGAACTTCCTGCAGGTCACGGCTCGGATTCCCCTTCTCTGACGCCGCAATGGCGCGGGTCATCGAGAACTGCGCCCTGGCGATGTCGCCTTTGGTATTGGCGGTGGGATCGCAATTCGCCGCGACCTGGGACGGATTCTGCGCCGCGATTGGTGCCGCGAGAGCTGCTCCAAGCGCGATTGTGACCGCCGTTCTGCTCAAAAGAACTTTCATCAAGGATCTCCCTGACTCGTTAAAAAAGGGTGGAAAAGCTCCCGATAATATACCGCCCAGCATTCTTCGTTCCTGTCCGCCGCAAGACCGGCTAGCGCGTTTTGGCTGCTTCCTTCACCAGGTCCAGCGCGCGTCGAACGTACGCCTCGGTCGTGTGGATGTTCCCGATCGCGATGCGAAGGGCATAATTGCCGCGGACACGGGTGTGGGAAAGATAAATCTCCCGCGTGGCATTCACCGCAGCGAGGATTCTGGTGTTGTGCTCCTCCAGCCTTTCTTCGGGCAGTCCGCTACCTCGGTGGCGGAATACCACTGTGGAGAAATTCACGTCGGCCATTCGCTCAAGCCCTTCGTCGGCGTCGATCCAGTCCGAAAGCAGCCGTGCAATCCGGATATGCTCCCTGATCAGCGACGCCAGCCCCTCGACTCCGAAGTGCCTGATCACGAACCAGAGCTTGAGGGCGCGAAAACGGCGCCCGAGTGACACGCCGTAATCCATCAGGTTTACGACGTCCTTTCCGTCGTTTACCACCAGGTAGTCCGGGATGTACTGGAACGCCCGCTTCAGGAGGTCGGGCCGGCTGGTGTACAGGACCGAACAATCCATTGGCGTGAACAGCCACTTGTGGGGATTCACGACCAGCGAGTCGGCGCGATCGCATCCAGCGAGAATGTGTTGCATCTCCGGCAGGATCGCCGCGGTTCCACCATAGGAAGCATCGACGTGAAGCCACATCTTCTCTCTCCCGCAGATGTCGGCGATAGCGGGCACTGGATCGATAGCCGTGGTCGATGTCGTTCCGACGGTAGCCACCACGGCGAGCGGGATCGCTCCGCTCTGCCTGTCTCGCTCGATTGCACTGGCGAGCGCATTCGGTCGCATGCGGAGTCTGTCGTCCGTTGGGACTTTCTTGAGTGAGCTCAAGCCGAACCCGAGTGTCATCACTGCCTTGTCGACGCTCGAGTGGGCCTCTTCCGAGCAATAAATCAAAACCGGCGGCAAGTCATCGCGAGCGGCCATTCCCTGTTCTCGAATGTGAAGCTCGGGATGCATCTCTCTCGCGGCGGCGAGAGCGTAGAGCGTGTTCGAGGATGCCGTGTCCCCGATCACTCCAAACAAGCCCGCCGGAAGGCCAAGCATCTGGCGAAACCAGTCCAGAGTCAGCATCTCCAGCTCGGTGGCGGCCGGACCTGTCCTCCACAGCATTGCGTTGACATTTAGAGCCGCGGTGAGCGTCTCGCCGAGAATCCCGGCACCGGTGGATGAATTGGCGAAGTACGCCATGAATGCCGGATGATTCCAATGCGTGGTCGCCGGGACGATCAGCTTCTGGAAATCTTCCAGGATCGTTTCCATCTTCTCGCCGCGCGCCGGGGGTGATTGGGGAAGGACGGCACGAAGATCACCCGGGCGTACCGCTGGCAGCACGGGCCACTTGTCCGGCTTCTCCAGATAGTCCGCGATCCAGTCGATGACGGCGTGACCGTGTTCGCGGAATTCGGCGGGCGACATGTCTCGTGGCGGGTTGCCGGGCTGTTTCATCGGCACAAATATAGATTCTTCTGTGGTTCTGCCGCGGCGCCAATCGAGTCTCTACTACTGACGGGGGAGAATGAAGCCTGCTGGTCCCAGCGCGATCACACGCAAAGGCGTCGCGCATTTGAAGAAAGTCGATCCGGTGATGTCAGAGGTGATCGAAAAAGTCGGTAGCTACAAGGGGTGGCCATCTTCGGTTGGATCCCACTTCGATGCAGTGGCGCGCTCGATCGTCTTCCAACAGCTGTCGGGAAAAGCAGCCAGCACGATTCATGGCCGTTTTCATGGATTGTATGGCGGCAGGCCGCCCTTGCCGGCCGAGCTCGCCACGACATCGGACGAGCAGCTTCGCGCGGTTGGATTGTCGCGACAGAAATCCGCGTACCTGAAGGACCTTGGCGCGCGCGTTGCGTCGGGCGAGATCCCGATCGAGACGCTGCACGAGCTCACCGATGAGGAGATCGTGTCAGCTCTGACGCAGGTGAAAGGCATCGGTCGCTGGACGGCGCAGATGTTCCTAATGTTCCGTCTCGGACGGCTTGACGTCTTACCCGATCTCGATTTAGGAATTCAGAAAGGAATCCAGAGAGCGTATCGCTTGCGGAAGCTGCCGACACCAGAGCGGGTGAAGAAGATCGGTGCGAAATGGGCGCCCTATCGAACGATCGCATCGTGGTATTTGTGGCGATTCGTCGACACAGTCACGCCGGCGCCACGCTCGGGGGGCTGAGTGTTTCACGCAATTGGTCCGCTGCCGGACCATCTTCTAGCGCGCAGTGTGCATGACACGTTCAGCAACCTTAGCTTCCTGATCATGTCCACAGCGCACGCAGAGCTGCAATCATCTGCCGTACTGGTTGATGAAAGCGCGATATCCAAATGTCGCGCCGTCTTGACCGCGCTTTTCGGGGAGCCGAACCAACGTTCGTTCGACGTCAGGTTCTGGGACGATGCTGTCGACCGCGGGACTCACGCACAGTACACGCTGGTGCTCAATCGGCCCGCAGCGCTGCGCCGCATGCTTCTTCCGCCCAACGAAATGTCGATCGTCGAGTCTTACATCTCGGGCGACGTCGACATCGATGGCAGCATGGAAGCGGCTTCCAACCTGACGGAAGCGATAAGAGGACGACTTCGTTCGCCGCTCGCCATCGCGCGGCTCGTGCAACTCGTCGTGGCTCTGCCGGGCCAGGCCGAGGACGATCTGGCCGACATACGGTTCCCGGAGCATGCGCGGAAACTCGGTCCACGCCATACTCCCGTGCGCGACGCCGCGGCGATTCACTATCACTACGACGTCGGCAACGAGTTTTACAAGTTGTGGCTCGACAGGCGAATGGTGTATTCGTGCGCCTACTTCCGCTCGGCCGAGGATTCTCTCGAGGTCGCGCAGGAGGCGAAGCTCGATCTCATCTGCCGCAAGCTTCGTCTCAAGCCGGGCGATCGCCTGCTCGACATCGGATGCGGATGGGGCGGGTTGATCATGTACGCCGCCGAGCATTACGGCGTCGATGCGACCGGGATCACTCTGAGCGAGAATCAGGCGAAGCTCGCCAGGGAGCGCATTCAGCAGGCGGGACTGGGTAACCGGTGCCGGGTCGCAATCCGCGATTATCGCACGCTCAACGCCGGTGATGCCTACGACAAGATCTCGAGTGTTGGAATGATCGAGCACGTCGGAGCCAGTCACCTGGCGGTGTACTTCGACTCGGCATTCCGTGCGCTGAAGCCGGGCGGACTTTTCATGAACCACGGCATCGTGAGTCTCAGCGAGCCGCGGCCGAGGCCGGTAAAAGAAAGGATCTTTCGGAAGTTCTGGAGGGCAGACGCGTTCATCGACACCTACGTATTTCCCGACGGCAAGCTGACGGCCGCGCACGATGTGATCGCAGCCGCCGAAGGGGTAGGTTTCGAAGTGCGGGATGTCGAGAGCCTGCGGGAGCATTACGCGATGACTCTTCGCCACTGGGTGCGCACGCTGGAGGAGAAGAGCGCGGATGCGACGGCGCTGGTAGGACCACACCACTTCAGAATCTGGCGCCTCTATATGGCGGCGTCGGCGAACGCGTTCACGAAGGCGAACATCAACATCATCCAGACACTGCTGGCGAAGCCCGACTCGCACGGCAAATCCGGCATTCCGCTCACCCGGGAAGACATCTACGCCGCCAGCTGAGTCATGAACGCTCGTCCGGGGTTAGATTGAGGGTGACAATCCGTACCGGAGAGCTGCATGGCGGTCAAAGTTGTAACCCAGCAAGATCGTAGATACCTCCAGGGCCGCGATGGACAGTTCCGTCCGATCGAGAACCTGAGTATCACCGCGTCAACCCCCATGTATCCGGCCGTACTGCACCAGACGCGTCGCACGATGATTCTTGCCGATGACCGCGCGCACGCCGTGGTCGCTCTCGACAAGGACATGCTCGTCACGAGAAACGCCGACCTTTCCGCCGTGTTGATCGCGTACCAGGAGCCGACTGCCGCGACGTGGCAAGCGCTCGTGGAGCACATGGACGCAGAGCGCACCCTGGCCGAAAGCGCGAGGGAAGCGAAGAGCAAGGCTTTGCTCGACCGGAAGAAAAAGGTCGTCGAAGACCAGTAAGTAATGCGGGCCAGACATCGCGCGCTGGTTGTTCTGGCCGGGACGGCGCTCCTTTCGTGCGCGGCTCCGCCACCGCCCCCTCCTCCGCCCAAGCCGGTTGTGGTGCTTCCGCCGACCGACACGGTGAGAATTCCGCTGATCGATCTACCATCGTACTTCAAGATTCGCGGTGGTCTCTATCCCAACGGACTCAATCAGCCTCCTGCCGACCACGACTCGGCGGCCCGCGCAGCCCGCAACAGGATCAGGGCACTGGACGTGAACGGCGACGAGAGTCCGTTCGGCAAGTACGTGTTGATCTCGATAGGGATGTCGAACGCAACCCAGGAGTGGTGTTCGACATCGCAGGTGTCGGGACCGCCGTGCGCGGCGTGGACGTTTATGGGTCGAGCGGCAGCCGATCCGGCGGTGAACAAGAATTCGCTGGTGATAGTGAATGGCGCGGCGGACGGACAGGATGCGCCGGCCTGGACTTCGCCGGCATCTCCAAACTATGACCGGATAAAATCGGGACGCCTTGCCCCACTAGGCCTCAGCGAGAATCAGGTGGAGGTCGCCTGGGTCAAGCTTGACGACGCGAAGGCGAGCAGATCCCTTCCCGCCGACAGCGCTGACGCTTACGTGTACCTGTCCAACCTCGGCCAGGTTCTGCGCACGCTTCGGGTCCGGTATCCCAATCTGCTGATCGTGTTTCTGTCGAGCCGAAGTTATAGTGGCTACGCATCTGGCATTGGGGCAACGACGGATCTCACCTCCGAGCCGTACTCATACGAGGAAAGTTTTTCGGTGAAATGGGCGATCGAGTCGCAGATAAACGAGATGCGAGGATTACCGGCGGACCCGAGGGCAGGCAGTCTCAATTACGCCAAGAAAGCAGCGCCGGTGATAGTATGGGGCCCCTACCTTTGGTCGGATGGAGCGACGCCGCGTTCCGACGGATTCTCGTGGAATCGCACAGATTTCGAGGAAGACGGCATGCACCCTTCACAGAGCGGGGAGAGCAAGGTCGCGCTCGCGCTGTTGGAGTTCTTCAAGAATTCCCCGTACGCCAAATGCTGGTTCATGGCAAACCAGTATTGTCTCTGATCGATGGTCGCATGGATTGCGGACCTGTTCGAGTTTCTGGGATTCGCCACGGAATCCATAGCGTCGCGTAGCAATGAATCAAACGAGAGGTCGGATATGCCCTTAGTACGAATCGAAGATCTGCCGGACGCGGCCCGCACCTGGGTCTTTGGCGCGGATAGCAATCTTGGCGATGGAGCCACCGATCTTCTTCTCCGCGAAGTCGATCGCTTTCTGTCCCAATGGCATGCGCACGGGTCTCCACTTACGGCTGCGCGGGACTGGAAGTACGGACGCTTTCTCACGATTGCGGTGGATCAATCGACAGCGGGTGCATCGGGCTGCTCGATCGATGGATTGTTCCGCTCGCTAAAGGCGATGGAGCCGAGGCTTGGCGCGAGCCTGGTGACGAGCGGGCTTGTTTTCTATCGTGATTCGAAGGGCGCCATCCAATCAGTGGAGCGCGAGCGGTTCACGGCGCTGAGCGGTGAAGGAAAGGTCAAACTGAATACTCGCGTCTTCGATCCGACGGTGACGACACTCGGCGAATGGCGCGCCCGATTCGAGCTCGATGCCGCTCATTCATGGCACGCCGGATTGCTACACGACGAACAACCAGTGTGAAGACCCACACCGACTATCTCACTTTCAACACCAAGAAGCGGCACGAGATCATCGACATCACCGAAGAGGTCGAGAAGTGTCGCGCAGCGGCGGGAATCACCGAGGGGATGGTTCTCGTGTCGGCGATGCACATCTCGGCGTCGGTGTTCGTGAACGATCACGAGCCGGGATTGTGGAAGGACATTCTCGACTGGCTGGAGAATCGAATCGCGCCGTGGTCACCCGACGACTACCGGCATAACAGCGGTACCGGCGAAGACAACGCGGCGGCGCATCTGCGCTCGCTCACGATCGGGCACGAGGTGATCGTGCCGGTGACCAAGGGGAAGCTCGATTTTGGTCCGTGGCAGCGGGTGTTCTATGGAGAGTGGGACGGCCAACGCCCCAAGCGAGTTCTGCTCAAGGCGTTGGGGGAGTAGCGGCCGCTACCTCGGGGCCACCTTTGCTTTTGCATGGAAGCCCGTCGCCGCCTGCTTGTCGAGCAGAAGATCGGCCACAATCTCCTTGAGGTTGTGATTCTCTTCGCGTAGCTCGCGCAGCTCGCGCGATTCGCTCACCGACACGCTACCGTGCTTCTCGCGCCAGCGGTAAAACGTGGTCTGCGTGATTCCCAGCTTCCGGCAAACCTGCACGGCAGGCGTTCCATCTTTGACTTGCCGGAGCGCCTGTACGATTTGATCGTCTGTGAATTTGCTTGGTCGCATCCGTCGATCCTCCTGACCGTATGCGCTCCATAAATGAGAGAATCTGCCAGGCGCGGTCCCTTGCACCCGGCAGATCTCCCGGATGCTGGAGCCGGACGGTCGTCCGGCCCCAGCACTGCCGTTGCTATGGCAGGGTGATGGTGTTGCCTGTACCCAACGTCACTGCGCCGTTCCGCGCCAGGGCGCGTCCGATCAGCGTAACGTTGTTGTTGAGCGTGATGCTCGTCAGCGCCAGAATGTTGCCCTGCCAGGTTGCCGGTCCCCCGCCAAGCGTAGCCGAGCTGCCGACCTGCCAGTAAACGTTCTTCGCCTGCGCACCATTGATCAGGACAATGCTTCCTGCCGTGGTGATAGTACTTCCGGCCTGGAAGACAAAGACCGCGTTCGGATCTCCGCCGCCATCCAACGTCAAGTCCCCTGTAACGAGGATCGAGGTCGCGGAGCAGTAGACACCAGCTGCCCTTGTCGTTCCCCCAATGTTGACGGTGCCGACGACAGTTCCGCACGGCAGGCCGGCAAGCGTGTTGTACGCAGTCGTCAGATCGTTCTGCGCCGTTGCTGCTACCGCGTCGGCCAGGTGCGTGCTCCCCGTGATTACACACGGAGGGAAGCCGGTGAGTGCGGAGCCCGGGCTGACGCCAACATCGGCGTTCACAGTACCAGGCGCGCTAGCGCAAGTGACCGTTGAGCCTGCCAGGATTCCGTAAGTCGATGCCGTCCCGAGATTCACGATTGGCGTCGGAGGAGTACCCGACGTCACCAGCACGGTGGCGTTGCCTGAAAGCGAGCCGCTTGTCGCCACGACGGTGTTGTTAAACGTCCCGGCCACCGCACCCGCGGTGAACAAACCAGTGCTGGCGTTGATCGTCCCGCCGCCGTTCACAACGGACCAGACGGGAGTGATGGCAATGATGTTACCGCTGCCATCTCTGCCCACGGCTGTGAACTGTTGCGTGCCGCCTGTTGGCACCGTTGCCGGATTCGGCGTGACGGTGATCGTCGCGAGAGGGCCTGGGGTTACAATGGCCGTCGCCGTACCGAAGATCGTGCCACTCGTAGCTCTGACCGTGTTCGTATACGTTCCGGCTACCGTGCCGGCCGTGAACAGGCCAGTGCTGGCATTGATGGTTCCGCCGCCATTCGTGACTGACCAGACAGGCGTGATGACCACGACGTTGCCGGCTGCATCTCTACCTATCGCAGTGTATTGCGCAGTGGCATTGATGGCCATCGTTGCGGGGTTCGGCGTGACCGTGATCGTCGCAAGCGGCCCGGCGGTAACAATGATCGTTGCCGTGGCCGAGACACCGCTGCACGTTACGACGACCGTATTGGTAAAGGTTCCTGCCGTGGTGCCCGCCGTGAACAGTCCGGTCTGGGTAATGGTGCCGCCACCAGCGGCGATAGACCATACTGGCGTGTTTTTCGAGAGGACGTTTCCCTCGCTATCCGTTATTACGGCCGTGAACTGCTGGGTGGCACCTGGCGCAAGGGTCGCCGTCGTAGGAGCAATTACGACTGTCGCCACGGTAAGAGGGCCGCTGCTGTCGCCGCATGCCGTCGTGAACAGCGCCGCAATCGCGACCGCCGCAATACTTCGGGCTATTCGCCCCTGTTTACGCAGCGTTCGGACGGTGCGGCTTTGCGTGACGCTTTTCATCGAACTCCTCCTGACCGGATGCAAGTGAACGTCAAATTCTCATCCTGCTTGTGGGCAGCGGATGAGATAGAATGACGTTAGTGCACGCCATTTCCCTCACCTATCGCCTGAATGGGTGAAAGAGGATGTACTCCGTTTGGGGGAGAGCACTCGAATCCGGCCTGAGTGCACTAACTGGTGGGCTAACTCTTCAAATGATGCTTGAAGGCCGTCAGGAAGGCCTATTCGTCCTGTCGGTGCGCGTAAGCGGCGATCTGCAGGCGTGTGTGCAGGGCAAGCTTTTCCATCACATTGCGCACGTGACTCTTGACAGTGTCGGCTGCGATGTTGAGGCGTGTCGCGATTTCCTTGTTGCTCAGTCCATCGCCTATGAGCTCGACGACCTCGCGCTCCCGCTGCGTCATACGCACGCCTTCGAGCGCTGCCGCCTTTCCCCGGCGGACCGCCGCCCGAGCGATCTGGGAGAACAGAGTGCCGGTCATCGGAGGAGGCAACACGCGGGCGCCGTCAGCTACAGATCTGATGGTCCCAACAAAATCATCAAACGTCGCGTCCTTCAGAATGAAACCGGCGACGCCGACATTCACGAACTCTGCGATTTCCTCGTGAACAGGGAGGAGGTCCATGACGATCACCCGTGAATCCGCCATCTCCTTCTGCACGGACTCGGCAAGGCGAAGGGAATTCCTGTCCTGAAGGCCGACGTCAAGAAGGACGACACGTGGATTCGTCTCCTTCAACATCGTCGTCTCCAGACTGGTCGCAGAAAGCACAACTTTCACGTCGGGCAGCTCGTTGAGCATGTCCGTCATGCCTTCGCGAACGAGTCGATTGTCCTCGATGATGGCTACTGTGATCATGCGGGCGATAATGTGTCACTTCGCACAAACACACGCTATTAGCACGTCCCGCGCCGTCGCGGATGTACGGTTTCGGACGGGGCGAGGCCGAGCGACGGAATCAAGCCGGGGGCTGATTACCCTCTGTCTTCTCCACTGCTTCCTCGGCGCCGATGAATCCGATCTTGCTGTGGGTGCCGTCGCAGAACGGTTTCATCACCGAGCCCCCGCAGCGACAGAGTGAGATCCAGGTTTTGCCCTCCGGAGTGACCTTACGCTTGCCTTCCGGAATCGGAACCGCGTTCCCCTCGTGATCGACGAGATTCACTTCGCCGTGCACTCGGTACGGGCCGTTCTTGCGAATCTCGATCGTCACGTCTGCCATTCTAGGACCTGAAGCGTAGGGGAAAACCTCACACGTTACATCTTAACAGTAGTCAGTAACAGGTCGTGGCTCCATTGCTCGGAGAAACCCTGTTGCCGCAAAACGGTCGCGATCTGGCCCCAGTGTCGAATGCCGTGCAGGAAGATGTTCGACGCAATCTTGTGCTTGCTGGCGGTGACGGTGCCGGCCGTCAACGTCTGGAACGTCAGCTCGCGATCGAGCTCATTCTCAGGCGTCGAGGTTAGAAAATCGATCAGCTGCGCGCGGGCATTGTCTCCCAGCTCGAAGACGTCTTCGATCGAAGTCTGCCGAAAGCCTTCCCATGGAGTCACTTCCTGGTCCTGCAGGCGCTGTGCGTAGCGCTGCTCGACGGCGAAGATGTGGGCCACAACGCCGCCGATTGTTGCCATCCGCCCAGTCGCAAATGGAACAGCCCACGCTTTGGGGCGCTCGACGAACCAGTCGTGCCAGCGGTGGTGCTCCGTCGACGTGAGCTCGAGGAGCGTCGCATAGCTCAGAGCACAGCGATCGGCGGCGGTCACACTCGCAAATGGTCGGACCGCCAGTTTTGGATCGCGCGCTTGATATCACCTTGCGACTTCAGCTCGCCGCTCAGCGCGCGCCTCGTCAGCTCCGGAACCTCATCATCGGGTGCAAATCGAATCGCGACCAGCTGACTCGCCGTCAATTCACCGACGCGGCCGCGCAGATCACTCGGCAACACTCGCTCGAGCCTGCCTCGCTCTTCGAGGCGGATGATGCGGTCCTGGGCCCGCAACGGCATCGATCGCGACAGGAAAATTCCAACGAGGAGTGCGATCGCGACGACGAGACCCCATCCATTGATAAGCTGTGGATCGCGGGCGAAACGAGTGGCGACGACGATAACATTGGCAACCAGAACCGGAATGGCGAAGAAATGCCACATTGGAATCCAGCGGCGATGAGTAGCAAGAGTCTGTGCCTGGTCCGCCATTTTAGCTCCTTGGTTGTCTTGTTCTCCCCTCGACGAAGAACTTATCAGCCCCTAAGGGTTCGAGCTACGCGATTTGCGCCTGTGCGTCGCGCGCATAGCGCTTGAGTCTCGTCACCATTGCGTTCAGCCCGGGCTCGCGAGCGCCGAGGCCGATGCTCTCCATGAGAATACGCACGAAGTCCTGCGGAATGCCGAGGGTCGTGGATGGCGGCTGGCCGTTCACCGCCGCGAAGATGATCGCGAGGACAGCGGCGATGGTCGGAGACTCGCGGATATTGAGGTCGGCGTAGAAGTGCAGCTTGCCATCCCTCATCTCGGGGATAATATCGACCCGCGTCATGCACTCAGGGATCATGAATGCTCCGCGGTCGAGGTCCTTGAATCGATCCGGCAGCGGCTCGAGCTTCTTCGAATACTGAACGAGCGCCTGCATTTTCTCCTCACGTCCCATCGAACGGAACAGCTTCAGCACGCGATCGATCGACGGAGGAATGCCCGACGTCTGCGCAGCGTTCTCCATGCGGGGAATCTAATTAACTTTCGCGCATCGGATCATCAAACGCACGGGAGAAACGGGATGCCAACGAGAAAAGCAACAGCAACGTGGGAAGGCGGACTCAAGAACGGGAAAGGCAGCTTCAAGGGTGAGAGCGGAGCGATCGGTGGCCAGTACAACTTCAGCTCGCGCTTCGAGAGCGGCGCCGGCTCAAACCCCGAAGAGTTGCTCGCCGCTGCCGAGGCCGCGTGCTTCAGCATGGCATTGGCTGCGGGCCTCGAGAAGAATGGCACTCCTGCGACCAAAATCGACACCAGCGCCGCGTGCACGATACAGGCGGTTCCCGGCGGTTTCGGCATCACGACGATGAAGCTCAACGTGCAGGCGACCGTCCCCAACATCGACAAGAAGAAGTTCGATCAGATCGCGCAGGAGACCAAGGAAGGATGTCCAGTCTCCAAAGCTCTCAGGGGCAACGTCGACCTTCAGCTCGACGCCAGACTTCTCTAGCGCGAGTAGTTGCGGATCTTGCTCTTGAGCAGCTCGCCGTTGGAGAAAATGATCTGTTCGCCCGACTCGCTTCGCACGCGAGTCGTCTTCAGCCCGATGTGCTCGACCTTGCCGCGATAGTTCTCGACCGAGATCGAATCGCCGACGACGAACGGTTTGTCCATGACGATCGAGATCGCTGCAAACAGATCGCCCAGGATGTTCTGAATGGCGAGCGCGACCGCGAGCCCGCCGATACCGAGGCCGGTGAGAAGCGGTCTGACGGGGATATGGAGCGCTGACAGACCGGCGAGTCCGAGGACGATCCAGATCGTGAGCCGCGCAACCGCGCCCAGCGCTTTGAACGTGGTGATCGCGCTTCCATCCGTTACATGGAGCTGGACGTAGCGCTGGATGTAGTAGCTGATGATGATGTTCGCCCAGATCACGCCCTGCATGAACAGCGCGAGGATCGTCGCGATGTCCGCCAGACTGTTCTGACCAGACGGGGGTCGGGGATACCCCAGCAATCCCGGGACGAACGAGGCAAAAAGCGCGAGGACCAGGAAGAACGATCCGCGCAGTAGCCTTACCGCCAGCGTGTTTTTCATTGGCTAATAATGTAGCCCGCCAATACCGGCGTTGCTGTTACGCCCGACGAGCCATCAACTCCACGTTCGCGTCACAAGCGTCACAGTTGTCGCAGCTCCAATCGGCGCTCACTTCCTCACCGAAGTGCTCGAGGATGTAGCGGGTCCTGCATTGGGTCGTCTGGCAGAACTGGATCATCGTGCGAAGCTTTTCCTGATCCATGGCGCGCCGCTCCTCGTAGTCCTGCAGATCCGCGCTCAGATCCACGGCGCAAAGATTCTCGCCCAGCCGCTCCCACTTGCCGCCGCGATGCTCGCGCACGAGACCGTGACGCTTCAACAGCGCGAAGACGATCTTCGCCTTGCGCGCGGGGATTCCCGTGAGCTGCACGATGTCCTCGAGGAGGACGGGAGTCTTGAGGGGATATTTCTCCAACGCCAGCGCGACCTGCGCGGCTTCCTGAACTTCCGGATACTTGCCGCCAAGAAAGTACGACTGTATCCGCTTGTCCTCGACCCGGTACAACACTCTGCATACCGCCGGCTGCCCATCGCGCCCCGCCCTGCCGGCCTCCTGGTAATAGGCCTCGATCGATCCCGGAAAATGGTAGTGGATCACCCAGCGCAAATCCTGCTTGTCGATCCCGAGCCCGAAGGCATTGGTCGCGATGATCGCCTTGAGGTCGCCCGCCATGAAGCGGTCCTGCACATCCTTTCGATCCGCCGCCGGCCGCTTGCCGTGGTAGAGTCCGATCCTGAACTCTTCCGACAGCATCTCGTAAAGCCGCTCCGCCTCCTTGACCGTGGCGACGTAGATGACACCCGAGCCCTCGAACTCGCGTAGCGCGTGTCGCAGTATGGTGTCCTTGAGCTGATCGTTGACGGTGCGACTCACCTCGAACCGAAGATTGGGACGGGCGAACCCGGTGATGGTGATGTGCGGATCGATCATCCCGAGCTGGCGAACGATGTCCGCCTGCACGTGCTCAGTTGCCGTGGCGGTAAGCGCCAATATCGGCGGACGTCCCAGCCGCTTGGCGATGCCGCCGAGGGAGAGGTAGTCCGGGCGGAAATCGTGGCCCCACTGGCTGAAGCCATGCGCCTCGTCGACGACGAAGAGGCTGATGGGGCGGGAGAGAAGGTGCTCGAAGAACGCGCGGTCTTTAAACCGTTCCGGCGTCAGGTACAGGATCTCTCCCTCACCGCCGGCGATCTGCCGGTGGACTTCGCGACTCTCAGAGGTCGAGAGATGCGAATGCATCGCCACCGAGCTGACGCCCTGCGCGGAGAGCTTGTCGTGCTGGTCCTTCATCAGCGCGATCAGGGGACTGACGACGATCGTGAGGCCTGGCAGCAGCACGGCGGGGAGCTGATAGATCAGCGACTTTCCGCTCCCGGTCGGCATTACGACCAGCGCATCCTTGCCGGAAAGAACGGCGTCGAAGGGATCCCACTGGCCGCGCCGGAAGTTCTGATGGCCAAATCGCTCGGAGAGCAGCTTACGGGCTGCCTCCTTGGTTATCTGCTTTGACACACTCCTGGGAATAGGCACAAAGCATTCCTCTGTTGCCCGTTGCCCGTTACCCGGGTAACCTCCGCGACGATGCCA
>Ga0193699_10000638_pt1 | contig 14694 bp, 12 predicted proteins | sample L3c2metaG_FD_160095 | JGI IMG/M metagenome (GOLD analysis project Ga0193699, IMG submission 160095) | Soil microbial communities from a riparian zone of the East river system, Colorado, United States - L3c2 | ecosystem: Environmental > Terrestrial > Soil > Riparian zone | place: USA: East... | reverse complement strand
GGCCTCGATTTTGCCGCCGGGAAACTCCCACAGACCCGCCATGCTCTTGCCCACGGGCCGCTCGGTGATCAGCACCCGGCCGTCAGCGTCGATCAGGGCGCACGCGGCAACGAGAACGAGACGCCGTTCGGACACGGGGATTTTGCTCAGGAGCGATAAGATCCGTTGATGCGGATGTAGCCTTCGGTGAGATCGCAGGTCCAGACGCGCGCTTTGCCTTTACCCACGCCGACATCCACGGAAATCATGACCTCGGAGCCTGCGACGGCCTTGCTCGCCAAAGCTTCGTTGTAGGCGGGCGCGCGTTCGCCCTTGTCGGCAACGACATGGGTGCCAAACATGATCTTCAATTTGTCGCGGTCGGCGGGTTCGCCCGCTTTTCCCACCGCCATCACCACGCGCCCCCAATTGGCGTCCCCGCCCGATATAGCGGTCTTCACGAGCGGCGAGTTGGCGATGGCGAGCGCGATCGTCTTGGCCGATTCATTGCTTTGGGCGCCGGCCACATCGACCGTGATGAGCTTCGTTGCGCCTTCGCCATCCCTGACCACTTGCAGGGCCAGGTCCAGCAGCACCGCATTCAGCCGATCCTTGAACTGGTCCAGCCGCTTGTCGCTGGATTTTGAGATCACCGGGTGGGCCCCGCCTTTGCCCGTCGCGAACAGAAGGAGCGTATCGCTGGTCGAGGTATCATTGTCGACGGTGATGCAGTTAAAGGAGCGCGACGCGCCTTCGGCCAGGATAGGTTGCAAGACAGCAGCCGGGAGATTGGCGTCTGTGAACACGAAGGCCAGCATGGTCGCCATATCCGGAGCGATCATGCCCGAGCCTTTGGCGATGCCGTTGATCGTCACGCGGTGGCCGTCGATATAGGTCGTGGCGGTGGCAAGCTTTGGGAAGGTGTCGGTGGTCATGATCGCCTCGGCAGCAGCGCGCCAGCCACCGGCGGCACCGGCTTCCGCCACATGACCCAGAATCCGGGTAATTTTCTGATAGGGCAGCGGCTCGCCGATGACCCCGGTGGAGGCGAGGAACACCTCCGTCGCCCGACAGCCCACCACTCCGGCCGCCGATTCGGCGACTTCCCGCACCGCATCGGCGCCCGCCCGACCCGTGAAGGCATTGGCGTTGCCGCTGTTCACGACCAGGACGCGCGCCATCCCTCCGGGGAGTTGCTTGCGGCACCAATCGACCGGCGCGGAAGCCGTTTTGGATTTCGTCAGCACCCCGGCTATTTGCGTTCCGGGGGCCATAACCATGAAGAGAACGTCCGCGCGGTCGCGATATTTGATCCCGGCCTGACCGGTGGCGAGCCGCACACCGGCCAAAGGGGGCAGATTGGCAAAGGTTTTGGGGACCAGCGGCGAGATTTGGGGGCCCGCGCCGTCCTTGGGCGAGGGTTTCTCGGCAAGCTCAACCTTCGCGCCCCCTTTTGGGGCGGCCTTGGTGCGGATTTTTTTGGTTGCCCCCAATGTAGCCATGGCGTTTCTCTTGCGTGCCATATCCGACCGGCGACTCGTTCAGGTTGCTCCCGGCGGCGCGGATTAGGCCTAACCTGCGCGAATTGACAAGGGGGGGCCCGGTTCTTATCTCTCCCGCGGCCCTAAAGGGCCAGAATGCACGGATTCGCCTTGGGCTACCGCTCCCTCCCCGAGCGTTCCGTCCGTTCCTCCCGGGGCAACACGAGGGATTGATGCTCGGTTTAGACGATTTCATTCAGCGTCCTTTGAAGGCCATGACTGGGCTCTTCGGCTCGGTCAACGACCGCAAGATCAAGGCCAAGCAGGCAGCGGTCGCGCAAATCAATGCGCTGGAGCCGGAGTTCGAAAAAAAATCGGACGATGAACTCCTTGCGATGACGGCCGCGCTCAAGGAGCGGCGCCGCAATGGGGAAACCCTGAACGACCTTTTGCCCGAGGCGTTCGCGACCGTGCGCGAGGCCGCCAAGCGCACGCTCGGCCAGCGCCATTTCGACGTTCAGCTGACCGGCGGCATGATTTTGCACGAAGGCAAGATTGCCGAGATGAAGACCGGCGAAGGCAAGACGCTGGTCGCCACCCTGCCCGTCTATCTCAATGCGCTCGACGGCAAGGGCGTGCATGTCGTCACGGTCAACGACTACCTCGCCAAACGCGACGCCGAATGGATGGGCCAGATCTACAAATTCCTCGGCCTCTCCGTGGGCGTGATCGTGCACGGACTGACGGACGAAGAACGCCGGGTCTCCTACGCTGCCGATGTGACCTACGGCACGAACAATGAGTTCGGCTTCGACTATCTGCGCGACAACATGAAATACAACCTCGAGCAGATGACGCAGCGGGGCCATCACTACGCCATCGTCGACGAAGTCGACTCCATCTTGGTCGACGAGGCGCGCACGCCGCTGATCATATCGGGGCCGACGGAAGACAATTCGGAGCTCTACAGAAAAGTCGACGCGCTGATCCCGAGCCTTAGGGCACCAAGCAAAACATTGGCCGCCGATGGCAAAACCGAAATAGAAGACAAGGGCGATTTCGAGCTGGACGAGAAGCAGCGTTCGGTAAGCCTGACCGAGGACGGCAATGAGCACATGGTGGAGCTCTTGCGCGGGGTCGGCGCCCTAGAAGAGGGCGACCTTTACGACATCAACAACATCATCATCGTGCACCACGTCAATCAGGCGCTGCGGGCGCACAAGCTGTTCCAGTTTGACAAGGATTACATCGTCAAGGACGGCAAGGTCGTCATCATCGACGAATTTACCGGCCGCATGATGGAGGGCCGGCGCTATTCCGAAGGGCTGCACCAGGCGCTCGAAGCCAAAGAGCGCGTGCCGATCCAATCGGAAAACGTGACGCTCGCCTCGATCACCTTCCAGAATTATTTCCGGCTCTACGGGAAGCTGGCCGGCATGACCGGCACAGCGATGACCGAAGCGCCCGAGTTCATGGATATCTACAGCCTGGATGTGGTGGAGATTCCGACCAACATGCCGATCGGCCGCGTCGATGCCGATGACGAGGTCTACCGCACTGCCGACGAAAAACACCGCGCCATCGTCACGCAGATCGCCGAATGCCTGAAGAAGGGCCAGCCGGTGCTGGTAGGTACGGTTTCCATCGAGAAATCCGAAGACCTCGATGCCAAGCTCAAGGACCGCAAATATATCCGCGAAACCGGCCAGGAGCTGATCGACAAAGCCAAGAAGCTTGGCGACACGCCGGAAGGTAGGGAGCACCGCGAGATCGGCGAATACCTTGTCCAGATCGCGTCCAAGTCCAATCCCATCCCGCACAATGTGCTGAATGCGCGCTATCACGAAGACGAAGCCTACATCGTGGCGCAGGCAGGCCGCTCCAACGCGGTGACCATCGCCACGAACATGGCGGGCCGCGGCACCGACATTCAGCTCGGCGGCAATCCCGATATGCGGATCAAGCTGGAACTGGATGATGTCACCGACGAAGCCGAGCGCACGCGCCGCATCGCGGAGATCCGCGCCGAAGTCGCGGTCGACAAACAAAAGGTCATCGCCGCCGGCGGACTGTTCATCCTGGGCACCGAACGCCATGAAAGCCGGCGCATCGACAATCAGCTTCGCGGCAGGTCGGGCCGCCAGGGTGACCCGGGCGCATCGAAGTTCTTCCTCAGCCTGCAAGACGATCTGATGCGCATTTTCGGATCCGATCGCATGGATTCGATCCTGCAGCGGCTCGGCCTCGAAAAGGGCGAAGCCATCGCGCATCCCTGGGTGAACAAGGCGCTCGAGAAGGCGCAGCAGAAGGTCGAAGCGCGCAACTTCGATATTCGCAAGAACCTTCTGAAATTCGACAATGTGCTGAACGATCAGCGCAAGGTCATCTTCGAGCAGCGTCTCGACATCATGCGCGCGGAAGAAGTCGACGAGATCATCGCCGACATGCGGACACAGGTGACCGACGAGATGGTCGCGCGCCATATTCCCGAACGCGCTTACGCCGAACAATGGGATTCCGCGGGCCTCGAAGGAGAAGTTCGCGACGTCTTCGGTATCGAACTTCCCATCGTGGATTGGGCGAAGGAAGAAGGCATCGCCGACGAAGAGATGAAGGAGCGCATCGCCCACGCCGTGAGCGAACGCGCTGCGGAACGGGCCGCGAATTTCGGCCCCGAAGTCGTGCGCTATCTCGAGAAGGCTATCCTTCTTCAGACGCTGGATCATGATTGGCGCGAGCACATCGTTCAGCTCGAACATTTGCGTCAATATGTGGGCCTTAGGGGGTATGGCCAGCGCGACCCCTTGAACGAATATAAGAGCGAAGCCCTGACCTTGTTCGAGGGCCTGCTCATCCGCCTTCGCACCGATGTGGTGCGCCAGCTCATGCATGTGCAAGTTCGCATGGGCGAACCGCCGCCGATCCAGGAGCCGCAGCTTCCCAGGATGGAAGCTCACCACATCAATCCGCTGACCGGCGAAGACGAACTGGCTGGTCCCGCGGCGTTGACGACACACGGTGTACGCATTCGCGAGGCGGCAGAAACGATCGATCCCCGAGATCCGACGACGTGGGGAAAAGTCAGCCGCAACGCTGCGTGCCCCTGCGGGTCGGGCAAGAAGTTCAAACATTGCCACGGCGCGCTGGTGTAGCGGGCGCAGGAATCACCCCGCGCTGACCAAATTTTGGGCGTTTCGCATCTTTATGCTTTGTTGACGATGGCGGTTTTCATGCCCGCGCCTGTGAAGGAAGCGTGCCAAGATTGGGAATCCTTGGTAGACTTGCCAAGGTTCACGGTCGGCTAAGGAGGGGATCATGTCCGGAAAGTCATTGTCATGCATGTTCTTGGCGAGCGCGGCGCTCATCATGATTGCCACGGATGTCTCGGCGGCCACCGCCCAAGAACAGCGGCAGCAAAAACAGGCGGAAATCCCTCGCTGCGCCCGCGCGCTGGGCAATCTTGCCGTTGAAGAACCCCAACGCAATTGGTGGACGGAGCTGAAGCTCGGTTCGCCGGAAGCGCTGATCAAAATTTTCGTGCAACAATCCGGGTGCTTCTCGCTGGTCGATCGTGGCGCGGGGCTGGCGGCCGCGCAGCGCGAACGGGCGCTCTCCTCGGGCGGCGCCTTGCAACAGGGCTCGAATCTCGGTGGCGGCCAGATCGTCGCGGCCGATTACGTGCTGGTGCCGGACGTCATCTCCCAGAACGCGCGGGCGAGCGGCAACAATTTCGGTGCCGCCTTGGGCGGCTTGCTCGGCAACAGCACGCTTGGCGCCCTGGCCGGCGGCCTTTCCTTCAACTCGTCGACGGCCGATGTCACGCTGGCCGTGACGAATGTGCGCACCACGCAGATCATGGCGACGATCGATGGTCACAGCAAGAAAACGGATATCGGCTTCGGTCTCGGTGGCGGGGTCTTCGGCTATGGCGGCTTCGGGTCGGCGGGAGCCACAGGCTACAACAACACCGAAATCGGCCAGGTGATCACGCTCGCTTATCTGGATGCCTACACGAAATTGGTCGATCAGCTTGGAGGGCTGCCAGGCCCGGGGCAAGCTCCTGCCGCCGCCGCGCAGCAGATGGTCACCGCCACGCGTGCGACCGCGATGTTCACGGGGCCCTCGACGCAAACACCTGTCGTGCGCCCGGTCGATCAGGGCATGCGGCTCTATCCTACCGGCAACAAGAACGGGCTGATGTGGGAAGTGAAGGACGAGCTCGGCAATATGGGCTGGGTGTCCTCGATCATGTTCGAATTGGCGAAATAGAACACCTAATTTGTCATCGCCCGCGAATGCGGGCTATCCAGGTGATGCAGGACTCAATCGGCGCACAGACGTGCGCCGGCTGGGTGGCGTCCCCGCGAAAGCGGGGATCAAGTCGGGCCATGACAACTTTCAGGTTTACGCTGTTTCCAGGCGACCGATCTGAAGAAATTTCTCGCGGCGCAAGCGTCTGAGTTCATCGGGTGCGAATTGCGAAAGCTCGCGCAGCGCCTGTTCGATCGTGTCGCCTGCAGCTTGGATCGCCTTTTGCGCATCCCGATGGGCGCCACCGACAGGTTCGGGAATAATCCCGTCGATCACTTTGAGTTCGAGCAGGTCCTGGGCAGTGATCTTCATGGCTGCTGCGGCGTCGGCGGCCTTTTCCGATTTGTGCCAAAGAATTGACGCGCATCCCTCCGGCGAGATCACCGAATAGATCGCGTGCTCCAGCATGAACACCTTGTTGGCGGTCGCGATGGCGACCGCGCCGCCCGATCCGCCCTCACCGATGACGGTGGCAACGAAAGGAGTACGCAACGATAAACACGCCTGCGTCGAACGCGCGATGGCTTCCGCTTGGCCGCGTTCCTCCGCGCCAATGCCGGGATAGGCTCCGGCGGTATCCACCAGCGAAATCACCGGCAGGCCGAAGCGCTCCGCCATGTCGAATAAGCGTTGGACCTTGCGGTAGCCTTCGGGCATCGCCATCCCGAAATTGTGCGCCACTCGCGATTTCGTGTCGTTGCCCTTCTCGTGACCCACGATGGCAACAGCCATGCCGCGAAACCGTGCCAACCCCGCAACGATCGCTTTGTCATCGCCGAAGAGGCGATCCCCGGCAAGCGGCGTAAAATCCGCCATCAGCTTCGCAACGTAATCCGAAAAATGCGGCCGGGCCGGGTGACGCGCGACTTGCGTCTTCTGCCAGGGCGTCAGCCGGCTATAGGTTTCCGACATCAGCTGCACGGTCTTGACCTGAAGCCGCGCAATCTCGTCGTCGAGATTGACCACGGCCGGGCGCGGCGAATCCTTTGGAGGCTCCTTGGAGCCCAATTGGCGCAGCTCCTCGATCTTGCCTTCGAGGTCGGCGATGGGCTTCTCAAATTCGAGGAAGACGTTCATGCGACTCGTTGTGAACCGGATTGGGTTAGCGTGGCAACCGTGCCTTGTCCTGTCAATTTAAGCGCCTTTAACGTTCTTAGGACCTTAACGGGCCCGCGTTTTGGCGCGGGCAAGCGGGTGAGCGGTCTCGACGGTGCGTTTCAAGCGGTCGCCCGCTACGTGAGTATAAATCTGGGTGGTGGCGATATCGGCATGGCCGAGCAGGGTCTGGACGCTACGAAGATCCGCGCCGCCCTCCACCAGATGTGTCGCAAAGGCGTGGCGCAACACGTGCGGCGAGAGGCGCGTTGGGTCGATCCCGGCCTTGATCGCCAGGCTCTTCAGCAACTGATGACAGCGCCGTCGTGTCAGATGCGCTTCCACGCCCCGGGAGGGAAAAAGGTAACGTGCCGCGGCGATGCCGAGCTTCCCGCGTGGCAGGAAATTGTCGCGCACGGCAAGGTAGGATTCGAGCGCCTCGCGCGCCGCCGCTCCCATCGGCGCCAGTCGCTCGCGGCCCCCTTTGCCGCGCACATGGATGAATCGTTCCTTGTTTCGCACCGCCGCCAGAGGCAGAGACACAAATTCGCTGATACGTAGGCCGGAGGCGTAAAGCATCTCCACGATACACAAGAGCCGAGCAGCTTCCGGGCTCTCCTCGACGCCCTCGCGTGCGGCGTTCACCAGCTTCAACGCGTCTTCGGCGGAAAGAATTTTCGGCAGCGGCCGCGAAAGACGTGGCGCTTCCACCGCGCCGCATGGATCGTCGCGACGCACGGCTTCGTTGTAGAGAAAGCCATAGAAGCCCCGCAGGGCCGACAATTTGCGCGCTTGAGACGAAGCTTTCAGAGCCGCCGAAGAGAGTCCGGACAGATGAGCCCGCACCTCTTCACGGCCGGCGTTTTTGAGGTCGGAGCCCGATAGCGCCGCGCTTTCGGAAAAATCCAGAATGTCGCGGCGATAGGCGGCGATGGTGTTGGGCGATGCGCCACGCTCGGCGCTCATCATGTCGAGGAAGGATTCAATCAGCGCGCGGTCTTGTTCCGTGCCTCGCGCTTTTCTGGGTTGGGTCATTGACCGGGAGCTGCGCCGGCGCGCGGGCGAAGCAGCAGCGCCTCGGCGGCAAGCGTGTGAGCCGCATCGCGAATGCCCGCGGTCTGCAATGCGCGCACCAGACGGACCACCACGTCCGGAGCAAGATCGCGCGCCCCTTGCGGTCCCAAGGCTGCGACGACGGAAAGCGCCACCTCGCCATGCAAATCCGCCAGCGCCGCCTTGTCGATCCTCTGCATCAACACAGGGGCCGGCCGGCGGCCGGGCGACGGTTCCGACATCAGGGGCGCGATGGCCGCTTGCGCATCCGCCGACATGAGCTCACCCAAAGCATCGAAAAGGCCAAGATCCAACGTGGCCCGGCTCAACAATGCCGGCGGCAATTTGGGCGCGGGCGGAGGCGGCGGTGGTGGAGGCGGAGGTTCGGGCGGAAGGAATTGTCCGGGGTTCAGCGGGTCAGGGATGGGGTCGGGTATCACGACCGAGGGTGGCGGTGGCGGCGGCGGATGGACCGTAAGCGCGAGATCCGTAAGCAAGCGCCGCGCACCGGCGTTTCGCCGTGCATTCGGAGCGGCAAGCGCCAGCGTCAGCTCCAGCTGATCCACGGTGTCACCCATGCCCGGCATCGTGCGGTCGAGGATATCGAACCAGCGTTGCGCCGCTTCCGCCCGATTGGCGAGGAGCAGCCCGCGCATCATGATGTCGGACCGCAGGGCCCAATCCGGAGCCGGGACGATCTCCGCTGCGGAATCGGCAAAAAGCGCCGCCACCTGCGCGAGAAGGCCTTCACGCTCGCCGATTTCGAACGCCGTCTGCACGAGTTCGGCGCGCGCCTCGTCGGTGCTCGCGATCTTCAGCGCAGCCCGAATCCGCGCCAAAGCATTCATCATCGGCTCGGAACGTGCCAGCGCGGAGGCGCCATTCAGGTCCTGCGGAGTAAACATCACCAGATCGAGAATTTCGCCGAGCAGCGGCGTTGGCAGCGCACCTGCGCGCAAGGCCTTCTCCGCTGCGGCCGTCCGTATCGCTCTTGAGGTTTCCGCCGAGCCCGCGGCGATCAAACCGCCCGGCAGCCCGAGGCCCGTTCCGATTTCGGCCGTCATCGGCAATTTGAGCCGCGCCATCATCATCACGTGAAGCGAATCGGGAAAACGCAAAGTGTCGGGGGCTATTGCCTTGCCGCTCACCATGCCGTCGAGCAACGTGACGAAAGCCGGATCGGCAATCCCCTGCGACACGATCACGGCGCGCGTGAGCTCAAGTGTGGATGTATCTCCGGTGACGGCATAGCAATACGCGCGCAACTCGACCCAGTACGGCTCCGCGCTGTCCAGACGGTGCGCCGTGATGTCGCTGCAGGCATCGCTCTCTCGACCGGCATAGAGAAGCGCGTCGCTCTGAACGCGCAAAATATCGAAATTCATCGGGGCCTGAATGCGAAGGGCAAGATCGGCGGCATCGCCGACATATCCCCCATCCATCAGCTTGGTCAGGCGCAACTGGTTGAAGGACACCGTGCTCCGGCCAGGCGGTGCCGGCGCAGCCGTCAGCAGCGCTTTGCGCATGAGCAGGCGGTAGGCTGCCGAAGGAGTGGCCGCCGGAACGCTCTGCAGTATCGTTACAATCGTCGCACGGTCACTGCCCTGCCAGGCGCTGGAACCGAGCCCGCCATTCGCATTGTCGAGCGTACCCGCGACGGGGCCCTCCAGCGTGCCGAGGTCGCCCACCTGCACGGCCAAAGCCCCGCGGCGGGGAATCACCGGCGTGCGCACGTCCTCGGGCGGTGGGGTGGGCGCGGTATCGGGAAGGGAATCGGAGAGGATGCTTCGCGGCGCTCCGCTGGCTTCCGGCACCGCCTTGTCCGCGTCTTGCGCAAAGCTTGCGGCAGAGGACAAGGCAAGCATCACGGCCGCGCCGCGTGCCAGCTTTCTTAACTTCGAAGGTGATGCTGACGCCATGTCACTTGGGGAACTTGTTGTCGGGAAGAACCTCTTCAACATTGTGCTTTGCCGGCCCCACGGTCGCGCCATAATAAGCCAGCGCGCTCGCACCCAGCACCAACACTACCACGAAGGCGACCAGCAGCTTCCAACCCATCGTTGGCCATCCCCTTTTCGGCGCGATCCAAGCGCCGATTCGCTTAAGGATCGATTATCTTTGTGGCGGAATTGGTGTCGGTCGCGCAAGACCCTGCTAGCCGAGGAAACCCGAACGGGTGTAAGCGAAGCCTATGCGTAAGCTGGACAAAACGCTTGTCCTCGTTGGGATGATGGGCGCCGGGAAGACTTCCGTCGGGCGTCGGCTTGCCAATGCCTTATCCGTTCCCTTCCGCGACGCCGACGCGGAGATCGAGGTTGCGGCAGGTTGCAGCATCAATGAAATTTTCGAACGATTCGGCGAACCTGCCTTCCGCGCCGGCGAGCGCAAGGTGATCGCGCGCCTGTTGAGCGAGCCTCCCCATATCCTGGCGACCGGCGGCGGGGCCTTCATGGACAGCGAGACCCGGGCGCGGATCCAAGAGGATGCGATCTCGATCTGGCTGAAGGCCAATATCGAACTCTTGCTCGAACGTGTGACCCGCAAAGACACCCGACCGCTATTGCGCAACACCGACAACCGTGCGGCTTTGGAGCGCCTGCTCAAGGAGCGCGAACCGGTTTATGCCCAGGCCGACATCATGATCGAATCCGATGACGGTCCGCACGACGCCGTGATCAAACGGATATTGGCAGCGTTGGAGGCACGCCACGTGAAAGAGCGCCCGGAGATGCCGTCATGACCGTCATGGTGCCGGTCGCGCTGGGCGAACGCTCCTACCACATCCATATCGGGCATGGGCTGTTCGATCAGGCGGGGGCGCTGCTGTCCGCCGTATTGGCGACATCATCGCCACGGCGCACACCCGTCGTGACGGACGAGACCGTCGCGCGGCTCCATTACGAACGCTTCGCGGCCAGTCTTACGGCATCGGGTCTTGAACCGGTATCGATCGTCATGCCGGCCGGCGAACCGACCAAGAGTTTTCCCCATCTCAGCCGGCTGATCGACGCGCTCCTCAAAGAAAATGTCGAGCGAGGTTCGCTGATCGTGGCGTTGGGCGGAGGCGTGATTGGCGACCTAACCGGTTTTGCCGCCGGCATCCTGAAGCGCGGGGTGGATTTTGCGCAAGTTCCGACAACGCTGCTTGCGCAAGTCGATTCCTCCGTCGGCGGAAAGACCGCCATCAACACCACGCAGGGAAAGAACCTCGTCGGGCTCTTTTATCAGCCGCGCATCGTCATCATCGATACCGCGGTCCTTGCAACGCTGCCCAAACGCGAGCTTCTAGGCGGCTACGCGGAAGTCGCGAAATATGGCCTTCTCGGCGACTCGGATTTCTTCGCCTGGCTCGAGAAGAAGGCCGCCAAAGCCCTTGGCGGCGATGGCGCCGCGATGTCCCGCGCGGTGGCGCATTCCTGCGCCATGAAGGCCTCCATTGTGGCGCGCGATGAGCGCGAGACCGGCGAGCGCGCTTTGCTGAATCTCGGCCATACCTTCGGCCATGGGTTGGAAGCGGCGACCCTCTATTCGGACCGGCTGATCCACGGGGAAGGCGTGGCGCTGGGTTGCGTCTTGGCGTTCCGGCTCTCGGCGAGGCTCGGGCTGGTCTCCAACGAGATCGTAACGCGCGTCGAACACCATCTCGAGGATGTTGGATTGCCGACTCGCATCGAGCAGATTCCGGGTCGGCGGCCAGGGGTCGAGGAGATCTTGGGCCATATGCGCCACGACAAGAAGTCGCAAGCCGGCCGCATGACCTTCATCCTCGCTCGCGCTATCGGCCAGGCCTTCATCAGCCGCGACGTCCCGGAAGACGCCGTTCGCGCCGTGCTGGCGGAAGGCTAAGCGCCTCCCGCTTCTCTCGCCCTACCCTTCCTCGTCCTGGGAAAACATTAGGGCCGGGAGACTTCACGGTATATTCCGTTCACCAACCTACCGGATTCCCGGCCATGCCTCTCGATGTCACCCTATCGCTGATCGCGATTTTCGCGCTCCTTGTTTTTGCGGCTTTTTTCGCGGGTGCCGAGACCGCGCTCACCGCGGTTTCCAAGGCGCGCATGTACCATCTCGCCAATGAGGGCTCCACCCGCGCGAAGCAGGTGCTTTATCTGATCAACAATCGCGAGCGGTTGATCGGCGCGCTGCTGCTGGGCAATACCTTCGTCAATATTCTCTCCTCATCGCTCGCAACATCCATTGCCCTCAGATTTTTCGACGAAGGCGGAGTGGTGATCACAGCCCTCGTCATGACCGCGATCATTTTGATCTTCGGCGAGGTGTTGCCGAAAACTTTGGCCATTGCGCGCACCGACCATATGGCCCTGGCGGTGGCTTATCCGGTGCGGCTGTTCGTTGCACTGCTATCGCCCGTGCTGTCGACGGTGCAATTCATCGTCTGGCGAGTTCTCAAGCTCTTTGGGTTGAAGCAAACCGCAGGCGAGCCGGTTCTCACGGCGCAGGAGGAAATCCGCGGCGCCATAGATCTGCATCATCAGGAGGGCGGCGTCGAGCGGGAGCACCGCGATATGCTCGGCGGGATTCTCGATCTTGCGGATCTTCATGTGGCCGACGTCATGGTTCACCGCAAGAATATGGAGGTCCTCGACGGCGGTGCTCCAGCCGAAGACATCGTCGCGCGCGTGCTGTCTTCCTCCCACACGCGTTTTCCGATCTGGCGCGATGATCCCGAAAACATCGTGGGGGTTCTCCACGCCAAAGACCTGCTCCGCAAACTCATGAAGCATCAGGGCAATTTGCAGGACATCGACATCATGTCGCTGGCCTCGCAGCCTTGGTTCGTGCCCGACACCACGAATCTGGAAGAGCAATTGCGCGCTTTCCGCGACCGGCGCGAGCATTTCGCGCTGGTGGTCGACGAATATGGCGTGCTGCAGGGACTGGTCACGCTCGAGGATATTTTGGAAGAGATCTTCGGCAGCATCGGGGAAGAGCTCGACCAACACATGCCCGAGGGCATCCGCCCGCAAGCAGACGGCTCCTACAATGTCGATGGCTGGACGCCTGTGCGCGATCTCAACCGCGAGCTCGAGTGGAATTTGCCCGACGAGGAGGCGACCACGATCGCCGGCCTGGTCATCCATGAAGCCCGCGTGATCCCGGAGGTTGGGCAGGTGTTCTCGTTCTACGGCTTCAAATTCGAGATCCTGCGGCGGCAGCGCAATCAAATCATGGCGCTTCGCATCACGCCGCCCAAGTCCGAACCGTTAGACGACACGGGTTAACTGCGTTGGGCTTCTTCCGGGGTCAGCGTGGTCAGCGCCAACGCGTGCAAGCCTGCCTCGATTTCATCGGCCACGACGGCATAAACCCGCCGCTGCCGTTCGACCCGCGTGAGACCATTGAACGCAGCCGAAACGATACGGACGCGAAAATGGGATTCACCACCTTCTCGCGCCCCGGAATGGCCGGAATGGCGGGCGCTTTCATCCTCTATCGCAAGGGTTTGGGGTGCGAATGCCGTTTCGAGCTTTTCGCGCAGTCTGTTTGCGACGGATCCTGACGGGTTCATGAACAAGCTCTGAGGGAACCGCCAGGCTGGTGTCAAGCCTTTCGTTTCCTTGTCTTTTAGAAGTTGCGCCCCATAATGAGCTTATGAGTTCGGCTACTTACCGCCCGCGTTTTGGCTACGACATCCGCATCAACGCACAGCGGCCGCAACCTATTCCGACCGCTTCGAAACGATGCGCATCACCGGGCTGCCGCGAACCCGGCGAAGTCAGCGTTCCGAAATCCCGGCAAAACATGGACGAGCGCCATTGGCTCTGCCGCCTGCATTTGCGCGAGCACAATGCACATTGGGATTACTTCGCGGGCATGAGCCACGAGGCGATCGAGCGTTTTTGCCTGGACGCGATCACCGGACACCGGCCCACCTGGCCGCTGGGCAAGCGTGCCGCAGGAACCCGGGAAGAGCAGGACTCACCGAAGCGAACCGCTTATTCCAGCTATCATTTCGATGACGGCTTTGCCGTTTTTGAGGAGGCGGCGGAGGCTGCTCAAGCTCGCAGGCGGTCGCGTTTAACCAAAGCGCAGCTTGATGCGCTTGCGGTTCTTAATCTCGAAGAAAACGCCACCTTGCACGAGATAAAAGCCCGGTATAAGGAACTTGTGAAACGCTTTCACCCCGACGCCAACGGCGGAAACCGGGGCACAGAAGAGCGGCTGAGGCAGGTCATCAAGGCCTACGGTCATCTCAGGGCGACAGGTTTCGCGTAAACGTAAAGCGCGACCCACCCGGGGAACGCTGAAGCAGCTCCGCCCGGCCCCACTGTCTGCGCCACAAAACCGATGGAATGAAGCATGCCGATGAATGGTCTTGATGCCGCTGCCGCACCGGACATGACGGTGGACGTGCGCAACACGTTTGGCTTGGACGTGGCCATGAGCGTTCCGGCCTTCTCCAAGCCGAACGAATATGTGCCCGATCTCGACTCGGCCTATGTGTTCGACCGCGAGACGACGCTGGCGATCCTGGCAGGGTTCGCCCACAACCGGCGCGTCCTTATCCAGGGCTATCACGGCACCGGAAAGTCCACCCACATCGAACAAGTCGCCGCGCGTTTGAATTGGCCCTGCGTGCGCGTGAACTTGGATAGCCATATCAGCCGCATCGATCTGGTCGGCAAGGACGCCATCGTGCTGAAGGAAGGTAAGCAGGTCACCGAATTCCGCGAAGGAATTCTGCCCTGGGCCATTCAGCATCCCGTATGCCTCTGTTTCGACGAGTATGACGCCGGCCGGCCCGACGTGATGT